>Ga0272449_1002735_pt1 | contig 16048 bp, 21 predicted proteins | sample YNPCB0241_FD_198679 | JGI IMG/M metagenome (GOLD analysis project Ga0272449, IMG submission 198679) | Hot spring sediment microbial communities from Yellowstone National Park, WY, United States - YNP-CB-024-1 | ecosystem: Environmental > Aquatic > Thermal springs > Hot (42-90C) > Sediment...
TGGTCGGTGGGACGCCCAAAGCGTGAAGGATGTAGCCGAAGGAGTTTGGTTGGACATCGCCACGAAGACCGCCTTCAACCCAGACATGGGAAGTTAGAGCCCGTCGTGGCATCAATGAGCCAGTTCCCATGCCCGTGATGATCCGGTTGACGCGAACTCTAAGGTCGCTTTCAACGCCGTCAAGTTGGATTTGTGCTGCGACGGCAGCGTTCTCGTTGTTCGTGATGCCAACACCAATTTTAGTTAACAAGCCAACGACTTCTACTGGCATCAACTTTCACCTCCTTGTGTTTTCGGCTCGGCAGGAGCCTCGCCCTCCAGTGGGACTAAAACTTCCGAGCCGACAAAATCGTCGCCCCAGATTTCTTTCGCCTTCTCAACTGGGACGACATCGCCGGAATTTAAGTCCCCGAGCCCGATGATGGTGACTGGGCTCGTCCCGACATAGCGAAAGCCAATGATTTGTTGTGGCTTTTTAATCGGCATCTTCTTTCACCTCCGTTGCAGTTTTGAGCCAACGCTCTAACTCAGTGTTGCCGATATGGACGGCAACAGCGTTTTCAACGCCTCCACGAACTTTCCAGCCAACGAAATGCAAATCGTCGGGAAGCCAGACAAGTTGCCATTTGTCCCGATACTTGTGGGCAAGGGTGACCAAAGCGGTTTCTTCGGGATAGTATTGCGATTTGTTCGTCAACATCTGCCACTCATCAATGTAAGCCAGAAATGCTTTGTTGGCGACAATCATGCCCGTGCCGAAGTAAAAATCCCAAGCGAACCCGTCCCCCGTCCCGCGTCCTGCGTCCCGTTCCGTTAGCATTGCTCGCTGCCAATAGTCCCGAATGCGTTCATCAGGAATCCAGTTTTCTTTGCCCCTTTCCCAAACCTTCGTCACGCACAAAATTGGGCGACTGGCGACTGGCGATTGGCGACTGGTAACCTGAGACAGAAAATCTTTCAAGCGATGGACAAAGTTATCACGGAATTCAATGTCGGCATCAACCCAGCAAACCCACTCATCTTTTTGAGCGACTGCAAGCCCCAAAGCGAAAACTTTCGGTTTGAGCCGCCAAACATCATCTCGGTCAGCGCTGTTTGTCTTCTCAAAAGTCAACAAAACATCATCATCGCCCAACTGCCGAAACAACGCCCACAAACAGCGTTCGGCAGCAAACCTTTTTGCACTATCAATCGGATAAACGAGCATCGTCACAAAAATCACCTTCTCCGCCTCCTTTCCTTAAAGCGACTAAGCCGATCAATCACAACCCACATCGCTATCCTTGCAGTGATGAACGCGACAATGAGAAAAAGCAAGACATAAAGGGCATCCAGCATGAACATCATCCCTCCTTTACCAACACTAACTCACACGGAACATGTGGGTTTTCATCGTGAAAGCATCTGTGTCGGAAAATTTGGTAGGGCGACGACAACAACTGTGCTATGTCGTCAGTTGATTGCCGAACTTCTGTGTCATTAAAGCCAGTCACTTCGTAACGAATGACCATGACCATTGATGGGACTAATTCACCATACATGTCAACTAAGCGTTGCTCATAACCTTCAAGAAACTCACGCACGCTGACCACCTGCCTGTCGTCTGAAGTCACTAATCCACTGCCGAACAAGAGCAACTAAACTTGCATCATCACCTTCAGCGTCAAAATCGTCACCAGCCCGCCTATCGGCAAGCCAGCGACGCTGAAGCAAACGACGCAAAATAGCACGCTTTTGTGCCGTGTTGATTTCAATGTCAAATTCGGTCTCCCACTCATCATAATCTCGTTGCTTAACATGACGCAGCCTCAACTTCGGCATAGAAATCACCTCTTAAGGTGTAACCAATGAACCGCCAATTTGAACTGGGTCATCAGCATAAGTAGTGCCAATAAGAGTGCCGTTGTCATAACGACCACTGTGGTCAAGCACAAAGGAAGGATTACCACGCTCCCAAAGTGGATACCAGATGAAAAGATACTGCCTCAATGCGGGTTGCCGTCGGAACGCAGACCAATAAACTTGCATTACCATGCCATCAGTGATATTAAACCCTGAAGGGAAACGATAAATGCGGACATCTGCAATTTCGCCGGGGAAGTATCCATACGCTCCTTGCGACCAGTTTCCTCCTGCAAGTCCTGCTAATTTCCACCAACACTGTGCATCAGGCCAAGTTCCAAGTACTACTGTTCCAATTAAAGTTCCATCAACCCACAATTTTACTGAATTGTTCCACATACAAACACCAATAGCATTTCGCCAAACATTGTCAGTAACAGTGAAACTTGTTGTGACTATTCTACGCCCTCCATCCCATGCCGCCCATCGCAAATAACCATCTGTGCCGACATATAGGGTTGGGTGAGCATAACCACCTCTTGTATTCCCTGATGCATTTTCCGCACCAACTATTACCTTCCCTGATGCCACAGAAGTCCGAAACCAAACTGAAACAAGCCAGTTGTATGAAGTTATGCCAGTTGAATATGTGCTGTAGATAATATCGTCAACTCCGTCAAAATACCTTGCCATCAGTCAATCACCACCTTGTGCAACCTGACATCTCCCGCAAGGGTGTCGTTTGCATCAGCGCCAAGTCGGCGAATTCTGATGATGATACGGCTGCCGTTCTGAACTCCAAACAAACTCAAAGTCACAGTAGTTTCCTTCTGGATGTTTGCTGCCTCGTTAGCGTTGCGAGAGCCAATTGCGGTTGCAACTGTCAATGTCGGGTCAACGCTACCGCCTGCATTAATGACACCCGCAGCAACTTCCCAAACGACAGCATCGCCGCCTGCGGGCGCTGCAACGGGAGATGACCAGACAATCTTAAATGAGCCTGCAAAGTTAGCAGCATCCAAAACAACAATCTCCCACCAGCGCTGTGCTGCGGTGTTGTCGGGATAACGCAAAACTTCCTGCTTCGTGTTAGTGTAAGTAACCATTTCCCACAGTGCAGCCGAAGTTGTATCGTCCCAACCTGAACCAGGGGTGAGCACTTTGGGATAGACATCTAAGCCGACACTTGAACCGCCACTACCACCCGTGGCGTTGATGACGACATTAACACGCTCGTTCGTTGCGTCGTCAGCAATATTCAACGAGACATTTGTGCCTGCGATGAAATTGATTGCTCGTCGTGTCCCAACTAAAGTTCCGCCTTGCTGGACTGCAACACGAGCGTTAGCATCCAAGTTCCCCGTGATAGGGTCTGAACCGTCAGAGGTATGAGTGGAAGCGTGGCTTGGAAGGTGTGTTGTCGGAAGTTTCGCATTGGCATCTAACGGAGCATAACCGTTCGCTACTCCTTTGTTTGCAACCCGCTCAAATGCTGTGCTGTCTAAACCATCTAACTTATCTGCATCTAAGTTGCTTCCCGAACCTTGAGGTATCCAGCCCAAAGCAAGCTTCCCTGTTGCGTCGGCTTTAGGAATTGCATTTGCGGTGGGCGTTGTCGTAATTGTTTCTAAGTCTGTGATTTGGGATTTTGTGTGAGTGTGGCTTGGCAAATCGCTTGCTTGAATGACATCCCACACTGCATCCGTTCCATTGCTCTTTAGAAATCTTCCTGCTGGTCCTAACGCTAACCCGCCCCATTTAACGACCGCTCCAGATAACTTACCAACTACCAACATTCCTCTTTGGACTGTCGTCGCTTCCGTGTCGGGATGAACAACTCCATCCAAAAGGCTGTGCGATGAACTACCACCGCCCGCAGCGCTGATGGTGACATCAACTTCCTCGTTCGTAGCATCGTCGGAGATGTTCAGACTTATGTTGCTACCTGCAATGAAGTTAATTGCTCTCCTTGTCCCGACGACGGTTCCACCTTGTTTGACAGTTACTCTGGCATTTGCGTCAAGGTTGCCTGTTAATGGGTCACTTCCACCCGCTACATGGGTGCTTGCGTGAGCAAAGTCAGTGATTTGTGAGCGGGTGTGAGTGTGACTTGCAGGAGCAAAAGCACTTGCATGTTGACCGTCTACAGTGTCAGCATCAAGCCCACTACCGCTTCCTTGCGGCGAAATCTGGCTGGGAGTGTGGGTGTGGCTCGGTAAGTCACTTGCTTGAATGGTATCGTAAATTGGGTCCGAATTCGCAGTGCGAACGACAAGGAAACGGTTGGCATTGGGAGAAGTCGGAAGCCGAGAAGCACTTAAACGCCCAGTAGTAATATCGGCGGCATCGTGAATATGTGGGGATGGCGGGAAAGTAGAAGGTTTGTTTTGCACTTCTGTCCAATCAACATCCCCCCACACGACATCTGTCCCCGTGCTTTTCAAAAACTTCCCCGCTGCCCCTAACGCCAAACCAGCCCACTTGACAACCGTCCCGATAAGTTTCCCAACAATCAACATCCCTCTTTGGACAGTTGTAGTCGCGGTATCTGGGTGAACAACTCCATCAAGAAGGTTGTGTGGTGAACTTCCACTACCGCCACCTCCGCCAGTGTTGACAATCGTGATTGTTTTCGCGTTGTTGTCTTGCTGCAATTGAATACCAGTTCCAGCAAGCAGCCGAACATCACCCTTGAGCAATGCGTTATTGTCAGCAGCGATTCCTGTTACTGCTTGGTCTGGTGGTGTGATGGGTGGTGGAGTTATGAGAAGGTTGGTGATGTGAATGGGTTCTGTGTAGCCAGTTGAAGGCACTCTGATCACATATTCGTTCGCTTTGCGACGCTTGTGGGAATACTCAATGACTTTGTAGTATGAATTTGGATCGCTCATCAAATCGTTGGGCTCTAATTCAACTTCCCAACGCCCATTTGCGTCTGTCTTCGTTTCAATGCTCCACGCCGCAATTTCTTTTTGCTCACCAGCAACGAAGGTCGGGACATTCAATTGTATTCGGACGGGAACACCTACAAGTGGTTGTCCCGATTCATCCGTGATGATGTTGAAAACACGCCTCGCCATTCAACTCACCTCATCGCAAGCATTCCGTTTCACTTCTGCGATTGGCGGCTTGCGGCTGGCGACTGGTTAGGTGATGTAGGTGATTGAAGACGATTTTGCGTAATTTGCGCATTTGGAAGTGGGCGTAAGCGATTGTCAAGCCCAAGAAAATCCATGCTGCCATCTGCATCGCTTCTTTAAGTTCCATCGCCATCACGCTCCAACATGAGCATTAACCGCTCAATTTTCTCGTCTATGCGAATCAATGCGTTGACGATTTCCTGAACCGTCATGACCTTGTTGACGAAATACATGAGCCACAAAGCCACGACAACCGGAAAGCCCAACTCCTTGACGAACCCTGCAATTGCGTTCAGCCATTCGGTCATCAGATCACCTCACAATAGCGACTGGCGACTTGCGACTGGCGACTGGTGACTACTTGATCAACTGGACGGCAAGTTCAATGGCTAAGTTGATGGCGGAGTCTTTGAGTTCCTTGCCACTCGCTATTGCTTCTGCCTTGATCATCTCAAACGCTCGTCTCCGCTTTTCTTCGTTGCTCCAAGTTTCCATTTTCGCTGCTTCCTTGACAGCAACGATGGCGACATCGGCGAGTTCGCCCAGCAACGCTTGGAGCATTCCTTTTGCGAAGGGCTTAAAGAAGCGTTTCATAAGCCATTTCATCGCATCACGACCTCCTTTGTGCGAAGTTGCAACGAAGCCGCCACGACTTTCGCCAATTGTTCGGCGTGGTCGGCTTCAAAGTCGCCGTAAAAGCACCGAGCGCCACGATCGTTTGGCTGGGAAGTTTTGAATTTGTGACCGATGTCTATGCCGATGACGGCGTCAAAGGGAAGCCACTTGACTAAGGCATCGGCGATGGCTTCACCCAACTGCCGGACAATTTGGACATCGTGGACGAGGTTGGCTTCGTCGGGGTTGGTGATAAAGCAAGGTTCAAGCAAGATGGCGGGACAGTGATAGAAACGCAGAAATCCAGCCCTTGAGCCTTCAGCCTTCTTGACGCCCCTTGACCTTGTGCCCAAGACGCTGGTGATGATGTGAAGGAGTTTTGCTGCGATGTAATCTGCATCGCCCTTGCCATTTGAGAAAACTTCGCTCCCATTGGCTTTCGGGTTGCTGTGGGCGTTGAAGTGGAAACTGATGACAAGCCGACAGTTTGCTTTTGATGCCTGCATTTGCCGTTCATGATTTCCAACATAGTCGCCTTTGAGCCAGACAATTCGCAAGTCAAATCACCTCATTAAACGGCTTAGTTGGTAGGGGTGACCGATTCAGCCACCCCTACCTTGACGGCGCGTCGCTGGCGCTCGGGCTTTTTCCCTTTCAAAGTTCAGCAAGTCGGAAAGCCGAATGCGAATGACCGTTGACCTACCTGTCGGGATTTCGTAATATCTGAGTTGACCGCAAAAAATCCACTGCTCAATTTCGCTTCTTGTCACTTCCGCTATCTTCGCTGCCTCGTCAATCGTCAACAAGCGATCGCTCATCACCAGCACCTCCTTTTGCTGTCTCGGCAGGAGCCTCGCCCTCCCCTTCAAGCAGGATTTGTTGAATGCGGGCAAATTTGTCAGCAGAGACGAGATCGCGGAGGGCGTCAAGGGCTGCTTTCGCTCGCTCTTCCCGCTCCCTTGCCAACTCAAGTTGCTTTCGCTTCTCCCGCTCATAGCGGATGAGCAAATCAAGGCGTTTCAGTTCGTCAGCTTTCTCCGTTTGCAAGATCAAGTAGCGCTCCATCGCACGAAGCATGTGTCGCTTGTGCCGATAGACAGTCTGGAAACTGACGCCCAACGATTGAGCGATTTCCTCGTAAGTCTTTCCTGCCTTCATTTGCTGCCAGATTTCTTCCTGCGCGTCGGCGTTCAACCGACACAAGCGACAGCGGGAGAAACTTTTGAGCAACGGCAAAAGTTCCCAAGCATCTCTGGGCAATGGACATCACCGGCGACGAAAGTAGCACAAAATTTGTCAATAAGACTTTGACAGATTTGCTGTTTGTCAAAGTCACTTTGACAGCGAGGTGGTTAATTTGAAAATGGTGACGCTTCGTGTGCCAAAGAGCCTTTATCGCATCAGACAGGAATTGGCGAACGAAGGCATTGAAGTTTCGCCCGATTGGCTCTATCACATCGCAAGGCGAAACCGCCTTCGTTTGCGCATTGTCCATGAGACCTACGAGTATCACCGGGAGGTTTACGGGGTAGATGAAAACGATGCTGAAATTCTTAAACAGCTTGTTCGGCAAGCGGTTCAGCGCTCTAAGCGTCGTAGACCCGGCATTGAAAAAAGCACTTAAGCGGAAAGGGACGAGGGGCGAGGGACGGGGGACGGAACGAAAGGGGACGGGGGACGAGGGGCGAGGGACGAGGGACAGAACGGAGTTTATTGCGGCGTTGAGACTGCCCGATGGTAAAGAGTTTAGTTGGAGTGGGCATGAGGATTTGAAAGCAATTGCTGAAGATAATGCACAAGTCGTCATCGTGGAAAAAGCGGCGCAAAAGGGCGTCACTGAGTTGATGTTGCGATTGCAATTTTGGCTTTGCAAGCAAGGCTATTCATCCGCCTACTTCCTTTCTTCGCTCCGTTTTCTCCGAATGCAAGTTCAGCGGCGGGTTGAGCCACTGATTCGGGCAAATCCTGTCTTGCAAAAGGCTTTGGTTGAAGGCGCTGAACGGGAGTTGCTCGGTGAGGATGAGGTTGAAGGGTTGCCGAGAAAGTATCGGTTGCGCGACAACTTGTATCTCAAGCGGCTTTGGGAAGGGTGGCTGCTTTACATGCCCGTCCAAAGCGAAGCTGATGTCCGCATGTTTCCACTTGATGCGATTTTCGTTGACGAAGTTGAAACTCTCAATCCTTCATTGACTGATGCGTTGCAGGAACGACTTTACCATTCGCCCTTGAAATGGGAGCGATGGTTCAGCCAGCCGACGGTTGCAGGTTACGGCATTGACGAACGATTTGCGATGACGGATCAGCGATACTGGCACCTCAAATGCCCAAAGTGCAAGCAGTGGTTTGCGATGGAAGAGCATTTTCCAAATGTTCTGATGGCAACGGTTGTAGACAAGCCTACATTGTGGGGCGGCGATTGGGACGCAACGACTTGGGATGGACGATGGAAGTTTTCCTATTGCTGTCCCTTCTGCCAGTCGCTCATCGCTAATCCCCAGTCGCTGGAAAAAGAATGGGTTGCGAAATATCCCGACCGAGATGCTCACGGTTATCACTTGACGCAACTTTATTCGGCGACGATGACGGCGACGGATGTCGCTCGTTTGTGGCATCAAGCGCAATTTTCGTTGAGGCGCAAAGAGCGCTTTTTCAACTCCGTCTTGGGCTTGCCTTACAGCGGCGGCGAACGGCAACCGATTACGGCGGAGAAATGCGTTTACGGCTCTCACGATTTAGGCATATTGAATGAGTTAAATAAGCGCTTTGCTGGTTTGGATGTGGGAGACCGGCTGCATCTTGTCGTGTTGGAACAACTTCCCGATGGAGTTTTGGCGCTCGTTTGGGCAGAAGAGATTTCGGGCGTGGACAAATGGGAACGGGTTGCCCAAAAAGTTCGTTCGCTGAAAGTTTCCGCCATCGCCGTCAACGCCATGCCCTACAAAGACAGTGCCAAAAAACTCCTTCGTCAACTTGCCCCAGAAATCAAAGGCGTCTTGGTTTACGATACTGGCGGACAAAGGATGTCCATCGGCGAAGAAGACAAGGAGACAGGGCAACCAATCAAGACCATCTCCATCCCAAGAGTGGAACTCATGGACGGGACGGTCGATGCCGTGCTTTCAGGGCGAATCATTTTCCCACGCAAAGGCTTAGCCATCACCGAGCAAGTTGTCAAGCATTTGCAGAACTACATCATTGAAGTGGACGAAACGGGCAAGAGAGATTACGCGAAAGGTCGGGACGACCACTTTGGTCGCGCCATTGATTACGCTCGCATCGTCGCAGATACAGCAAGGGCACTCAGGGCGATGCCTGCCGAACCGATCAGGGCTGATTGGTTCGCTGGGACGCCTTTGGTGCCATCGCTGGGAGGTGTGTCATGGTGAAACCGATAGAGTTCGTAGAGGCATTGCAGTTTGCTGACTGGATTCGCATCCTGCCGAAAGGAACTTTCAAGCGTGACGGACGGACAATCAAACTTGACGATGCCTTCCTGATGGCGATCAAGCGAAACTTTGATGCGGGCGTTTTAGGTCGCGATGTCCCCGTCAACTTTGAGCACCAATACAACGCACTTGGCGCTGCTGGTTGGATCAAAGCCCTTGAAGTTCGTGATGATGGTCTTTATGCGCTGATAGAATGGACGGACATTGGCAAGGAAGCAATTGAAAAGCAGCGCTTCAAATATGTCAGCGTTGAGTTAGGCGGAGCAGTTGATCCCAAGACAGGCAAGATTTTGGGCGAAGATGTTTTGACGGGCATCGCATTGACCAACCGACCCTTCTTCAAGGGCTTGACAGCCCTTGCCGCAGCCGACCCTGATTGGACAGCAAACGATGACCCACTTGATTTTCCCATCCACGATGACCGAAGCTACGAATGGGATGCCGACGAGAGCGAACGAAGATGGCGAAGATGGGTTTCGGAGAGAGACCCATCAGAGTGGGGCAACGAAGAATGGCGGAAATATCGGCGACGGTTTCTCGCTTACGACCGAGCCAACCCAGATTTGTTTGGCTCTTACAAACTCCCCGTCGTTGACATCGTAAACGGTCAACCCCGCGTCATCTTCCGAGCAGTCGTCCAAGTTTTGGCGATCCTTGCAGGCGCTCGTGGGGGCGTTGATTTGCCAAGCGATGTTAAAGAGCGCGTTCGGTCCATTGCCGAACGCCTGAGAAGCAAGTTTGAAGGAGGTGAAAGCATGAGCGAGGAAAAGAACATCGCTCATGAGCCGCAGCAAACCCTTGACCCCGCCAAAGTCGTTGCTCTTGAACAGGAAGTGCAACGGCTAAAGGCGGAGCAACGGAAGCGACAGTTTGCAGACGAACTTTCGTCTTTGCGTTTCAGCGAGGGCAAAGTCGCTCTCGCTCCTGCAAGCCGCAACAAGTTCGTTGAAGTTCTCGCGGAGTTAAACGACGAACTGGCGGGCAAATTGATGGACGCAATCAAGTCCATCCAGTTTGTCCCGCTCGGCGAACTCGGCTTTTCTGCCACCGAGCCCGACGAGAAGACCGAGACCCTGCAAACTTACGCCGAAAAGATTGCCCGTGAACGAAACTTGAACTTCATTGACGCAATCCGCATCGCCGCTTCTGAGCGACCCGACCTTGTTTTCAGCGAATATAGAGTCAAGGGGAGGTGATAAACGATGGCGACTTATCGGGAAGCGTTAGAGATTTCATTCGTTGCGGGGACGGATTTGCGAAACTACCCATTCGCTCCCGTCAGGCTGGACGCTACAGGTCGCGTCGTTTTGGCAGGCGCTAACGAGCGAGCCATCGGCATCTTGCAAAACAAACCAAATGTTGGCGAAACAGCCGTCGTGATGCTTTACGGCATCAGCAAGGCTGTCGCTGCTGGTCCTATCAGCATCGGAAGTCCCGTCGTTGCCGCCGCCAACGGGCGAGTGTCAGCGGCGGGGGCTTTCCACAATCACGGCGCTTCTTCTTCCAACCCGCCAACGGGGCAACAACGGATTCTTGGTTTCGCTTTGACGGCGGCGACTGCTGCCGGACAAGTCATTGAAGTTCTGCTTGCACCCTTTGAGTTCTGACGGAGGTGAGTGAACGATGCCGCAAGTGATTGATGTCAAGGATGTAATTCTGGTTGACCCAGTATTGACGCAAGTAGCTATCAGCTACCGCGTGCAAGGGGCGGTCGCTGAAAACTTGTTGCCCACCTTGCCCGTCTCGTCAGTCTCAGGACAAATCGCCCGATTCGGCAAGGATGCCTTCCGTCGCGAATCTGCTCGACGGGGACGGGGAAGCCAAGCAAGGCGAGTTAATTGGTCGGTGGACTCGGTGAAGTTCCTTTGCGAGGAATATGCCTTAGAAATCCCCGTTGACGACCGAGATGTCGCCGCTAGCCAAAACCCCATTGACCCCTTCGTTGCCGCCACGACCCAACTTGTTGACATGCTCACCCTTGATGCGGAAGTTCGGGCGAGGGATGCCGTTGTCAATGCCCTGACGGCAGCGGGTTACCGAAATATCCCATCAACTAAGTGGGACCAGAGTGGCTCAACGCCCATCACTGACTTGAAGAACGCTATCGTTGCCGTCAGCCAACGCATCGGCGTTCGCCCAACGACCGTCGTCATCTCCCGACCAGTTTGGGAAGTTTTGATTGAACACCCACAAGTTGCCGACCGACTGAAGTTCACCAACGCCACCTTTTCTACGGACATCCTTGCCCGATGGCTGGAAGTTCGGGAAGTGGTCATCGGCGACATGGTGATGGACACAGCCGTTGAAGGCGCCACGCCGAACCTGCAATATGTTTGGGGCGATCGGGTCGTCGTCGCTTTCGTGCCCCAACGACCAGCCATCAACCAACCCGCCTTCGGCTACCGACCAACCCTTTCCAACTTCGTCGTGGAGCGCTATCGGGACGAGCCCTCCCGCAGCACCGTCATCCGCGTCAGGCATGAAGTCGCTGAGGTCATCACCGCTCCCGATGCCGGTCATCTGTTAGACGATGTTCTGGCATCCATATAAACGGCAGCGAATAGCGACTGGTTCTTGCCGTTTCCAGTCGCAAGTCGCCAGTCGCTAATCGCCGTCATTTTGGCGTCTGACGGGCTTTCTGAGCGAGGGGGTATTCCGATATAGGGGTGCCCCCTTCGAGGCGATTGTAGGGCAAAAGTTTGCGCAAAATTGAGCACGCTGGTATACTAATGTGCTCAATTTTGAGAACGACCCGTTTGGACGCCGTCCAAACGAAAAGGGACGAGGGACGAGGGGCGAGGGACGGAACGGAAGGGAACGGGTGACGGAGAGGATAAAGCGTCCCGCGTCCCGCGACCCGCGTCCCAAGATTGGAGGCGACCAAGATGCGCCTTTGGGGCTGGTGGAAAAAGCCAAAACAGTCGTTTCAGGAACTCCCACAGCAGCAACTTCGCTCCGAACTGGGTTTTGGCGGCAGCGGTGTCGGCTATCTCTTGACAAACTTGGGCGCCGACGAATATTTGCCTGAACTGTCCTTCCCTAAGTGCATTCAAGTTTACACCCGAATGCGTCGCTCCGATGCGACCGTCCAAGCCCTTGAGTTGGCGATCACATTGCCCATCCGAGCGACCGATTGGGATGTTCAGCCCGCTTCCGATGACCCGACGGCAAAGGAAGCGGCAGATTTGGTCTATGACAACCTTTTCGGCGGCATGACCCACACCTTTGATGACTTCCTTCGGGACGCTCTTTTGGCGCTCTTTTACGGCTTCACCGTCTTTGAGAAGGTTTTTGAGGAGCGAGATGACTACATCGTTTGGCGCAAGTTCGCTCCAAGACATCCGCAAACCATTGAGCGTTTTTTGTTTGATGAGACAGGCGGCTTAGCAGGAGTTCGGCAAGTCGGTTTTGACCCTTTGGGACGATTTCGGCAGGTTGACATCCCCATTGAGAAATTGCTCGTCTTCATCTGGCGTCGGGAGTTGGGCAACCCTTATGGCGTCTCAGTCCTTCGGGCTGCCTACAAGCACTGGTTTCTCAAAGACCTTGCTTACAAACTTCAAGCAATTGCCCTTGAGCGCTGGGCAGTCGGAATTCCTGTCGGCAAAGTTCCAGCAGGAACTTCGGAGCAAGACAAGCAAACTTTTTTGCAAATGCTTGAAGCGATGCGAGGGCACGAACGGGCTGCGATGGTGCTGCCTGAAGACTACAGCGTGGAACTGATTGGAGCGGAAGCGGGACAGCGGGCAAACCAAGCCTTCGTTGAAGCAATTCAGCACCACGACACGATGATTGTGAAGTCAGTTTTGGCACAGTTTTTGAACTTAGGGACGGGCGATGTGGGAAGTTGGGCACTATCAAGAGACCACAGCCAACTCTTTTTGATGGGCTTGAATTCCGTCGCCCAATGGTTTGCCGACCACATTAACCGCTATGCCATCCCGCAGTTGTGCAGGCTCAACTTCGGCGAAGATTTCACCGACTTTCCCGAATTGACCTTCACCGACTTGAGGCTCGTCCTGCAACGGGAAGTCCTTGCAGAAGCCATTGGCAAATTGGTGCAAGTGGGCGTCCTGACACCCGATCGAGGTTTGCAGGAATGGGTTCGGGATGTCTTTGATTTGCCGCCTTTGCCTGAAGAACAACCCGAAGAAGTTGAATTGCCAGCACCAGAAACGACAGCGAGTAGCGAATGGCGAGTAGCGAGTGGAAACGGCAGAAAGAACCAGTCGCCAGTCGCTAATCGCCAGTCGCAATTTTCCGATCCACTTGGATTGATTCAAGGGGCGACATTGAGAAGTTTGTCTGACACGACAATCACGGCAGCGGAACAAAGTTTACGGAATTTGTTGCGGCAGCAAATTGATGCGTTGATGGAGCAGGTTCGTAAGTTGATTGTCGATGCCGATGCGGGTAAACCTTCTGCATTGCGAGAACTTGGTCGGCTTTCCGTCCCGCAACATCTCGTTGACGCTTACGCTGTCGAGTTAGCGAAATACTTGATGGACGCTTATCGGGCTGCAAGATCGGTCTATCTCGCTTCCACTGGCTCCGACCCAACAAAGCCGATTCCCAGATGGGTTGACTTTTACTTGCAGGGGTTCGCTCAAGCCATCGCCCGCCAACATGCTGCGGATTTGGCTGCGACCGTCGGCTATGAAGCGCTGAGGCTTTATGAGGAAAGCAAAACGCTCGGAAGGAAATTCAGCGACGAACAAATTGAGGCGGCTGCCGTCGAGCGTGCTGCCAACATGATGGACGATTTGCCGAGAACGGTTGAGTTGTTGACAGAGATTTTGTTTGAGCCGATTGAGGTGAGCGGATGATGCTCGTCGTGATGATAGACGATGAAAATGTCTTGTTCGCAGTTGACACTTTAAGCGAACGGGTTCACAACTTTGAACCTGTTTGGATGCAGATTGCGAAAGACTTGATGGAACTTGAGGAGCAAATTTTTGCGACGCAAGGAAGCGTCATCGGAAAACCTTGGGCACCCTTGTCGCCCAAAACAATCCGACAAAAACAACGGAAAGGCTTCCCGCTTGAACCGCTCGTTAGGACAGGACGGTTGCGAGCATCCTTGACTGACGAAAGCAGCGATGAGATGGTTTTGGACATTGATCCTTTAGGCTTGACATTTGGTTCGGCTCGGTTGGTTGATCGTGGCGACTGGTTTCTCGCTCCCATCCATCACTTCGGATCTCCGAGACGCAATATCCCTGCAAGGGCATTGATGCCTGACAACCAATTCCTTGCTGAGCGCTATCGGGAGCGATGGCAGGATTACTTTCTCAACTATCTCAGTGAGGAGGGACGCTTCTGATGCCACGCTATCACAGCCTTTCCGATGTCCAAAGCCGCTTGCCTTCGTCCATTGCCACAATTGACGCCTTGACAGAGCCCAACGCCGACCAAGTGACGGCTTGGATGGACGAGGTTGAAGCTTTCGTTGAAGGTCAATTGGCAACCCGCTATCAAGTGCCCATCACTGGAACGCAAAGCATTTTGATTGTCCGAGACATTTGCTCCGACTTGACAGCCTATCGGGTTTGGCAATTCAAGGCGATGGGCGTTGACGACCCAGAATTTCGCAACCAAGCGGAAGTGCTAAGGCAGCGGGCGATGGAGAAACTTCAAGCGATTTTGCAAGGCACGATGGTCTTGCCCGACCAAGCTGAAGCACCGTCTTCATCCACGCCAGCAGGAACTTTCCCTGAACCGATTTTTGAGAGGGAACGAATTCAATGGTAGCAAATAATGACCAATTTCGCAATGACCAATGGGTGATGGGAAGATGGCGAAACGAGTTGTTGATAGAAAGCAGTCAATACAACCCTTGCAGTGTTATGGTGGGAAGTTCTATGTAGTCAAGCACATATTGCCACTCATCCCACCCCATCGCATTTACTGTGAGCCGTTTGCAGGTGGAGCAGCAGTTTTCTGGGCAAAAGAACCATCACCCATAGAAGTGTTGAACGACATAGACTTCCGCATTGTAGCGTTTTACCGGTGCTTGCGGGATGACCGACTGTGGCGGAAACTTCAACGGATGTGCGACCTAACTCCCTACAGTCGCGCCGAATACTATTCAGCATTTCGGCACATCAAAGAATGTATAGCAAACCCAAAATCTCTTGATACACTGGACGACGATGAGTTAGTAACCCTCGCATGGCGTTTTTTTGTCGCTAATCGGACAGTGTTCAATGGGAAATTGCGAGGTGGTGGATGGTCTTATGCAAAAACGCCAGATGCCCATAGTGTTAGAAGATTTCGCAACAAGATAGCCTTGTTTGCCTACTTCCATGAGCGCCTCAAACGCACCTATATTGAATGCGATGATGCCGTTCGGGTCATTCGTCGTTTTGACACACCTGAAACCTTCTTTTTCGTCGACCCACCTTACTTGCCAGCGGTAATCAAAGACCCCCAAAACTACGACTTCATGATGACTGAAGACGACCATCGCCGCTTGTTAGAAACGCTTTGTCATGTGCAAGGCAAAGTCCTTATTACGCATCCGCGTTGCCCTCTTTATGAAAGTTATCTCAAAGGTTGGGTCGTTAAGGAAGTCACTTATTACAAATACTCAACTGCACTCTCATCACAAATACCCGAAACCTTTTATGATACGCTGTGGCTAAACTACGAACCGAAGGTGACCAGAGATGGCGAAGACGAGGGAGTTGATTGAGCAGATCATCAACTATTTGGCGATGCGGCTGCCAAATGCCGTTGCGACGGCAGGGTTGCCGACGCCGATGGGGATTGAGTATGGCGATTTGGTGTTGGTGAGCCCGACAAATTTGCCAAGACTTGCCGTTGACATCAACCGCTACCCGCAACAACAAGCGACACTTGGACCAAACGCCCAATTGCGTCAGCGAATGGAAGGGGAAGTTTGGGTCGCTGTGGCAGGGCAAGACAAAGAAGAGACGGCGAAACTTTTGCACGATTACGCCGACATCGTTGCGGAAGTTTTGGCGGGCGACATTCAGGCTGGCG
>Ga0272449_1002738_pt1 | contig 16036 bp, 14 predicted proteins | sample YNPCB0241_FD_198679 | JGI IMG/M metagenome (GOLD analysis project Ga0272449, IMG submission 198679) | Hot spring sediment microbial communities from Yellowstone National Park, WY, United States - YNP-CB-024-1 | ecosystem: Environmental > Aquatic > Thermal springs > Hot (42-90C) > Sediment...
TTTCAGTAAACCTTTCAACAGTATAATAACCTCCCAGGTCTTCACCAGTTAGTTTAATATACCCATAGCCTGTTTCTGGATAAAGGGGCTTTATCCCAAAAGCTACAAGATAGCCTTGCTTTGCTACTTAACCTCCTTGAGTTTAACCTCTCATTCAACTCTTTCAAGAGCAAATATAATAATCTTTCCACTGATCCTTCATCTGGAAATACTTCTATTACCTTTATCCTCCTTTTTATTTCATTCGCTAATCTTTCAAGCTGATTAGTTGTATAAATAAACTGTCTTATCTCTTTTGGATACCTCAAAAAGGTTAATAAGGCATACGCTTTATCCTCCCATTTTTTCACTACCTTAGGATATATCCTACCCCATCTTTCTTTTAATCTTAATATCTCTTCCTTAGCTTTTTCTTCTGTTTCTGCTCTATATATCCTTTTTAAATCTTCTGCAAATAAACTTCTATCTTTTACTCGCACCTTATTTAAAGAATTCCTTACAGTATGTAATACACAAAGTTGCCATTCTGAACCAGGATAAACCATCTTTATGGCATTTTCTATACCAGGTAAATCATCCGTAATAAAAAGTTGAACCTTCTTTACTCCGCGACGGCTTAACTCCCTTAAAATCTCTTCCCAATTCTTAGCACTCTCCCCTTCAGAACCAAATAACCAAAATCCAAGTATTTCCCTACTTCCGTCAAATTTTATCCCCAAAAGCTAAATATACTGGCTCCTTCTCCACTCCATTACGACGAACAGATAATAAAGTCCCATCCAAAAAAACCGCAAAATACTCCTCTGAAAGTGCCCTCTCCTTCCAAGCCTTTATCTCTTCCTCTGTTACCTTAATTAACCGTGAAATACTCTGAGGAGAATAGTATGCTCCATAAATATTTTCCAAAACCTTAGAAATTTTCCTCGGGCTTATCCCAGAGGCATAAAGACTTATAACAACTTCAGCAAGGTCTAATCCAGCTTTTCTTCTTTCTGGAAGTATGACAGGGCGGAAACTTCCTTTTCTTACCCGAGGCACCCTTAACTCTTTCACCTCTCCTAAAGCTGTAAGTAAATCTCTGCTATAAAAACCGTTAGCATAATCTTCTGTCTCTTCGAGGTAAATTTCTCCTTCTTCAAGCATAAGCGCTTCTAATAGTGTTTTAATTAATGCCTTGACTAACTGTTGGAAGGAGTCAAAATTTCTTGTTGGAGTTGGGAGTTGAATTTGTTTGGTTGTTTCATGGTAGCTTCCCCTCCTTTTTAGTGATTTTAGGTCGGGACTTCTTGGGGAAGCTACCATACCCTTCCTGTCCTCTCAAGTCTTTACACAATTAATGAGACACTACCATCACCTATATTTAATTACTTTAACTTTATAAATTTTTTTATCTTTTTTACAACAATTTCTTTCATTGTTTGGGATAAATAAGAATTGGTAGCGAGTAATTTCATGACCTTTATCATAAACTCCCTTTTAAAACTACTAAGAGAACTAAAGCTTTTCATTTTGTGCATGTAAAACTCCATGGTTGCTTTAAAAAGTTCTTCCTTTAGCTCCTCTCGGCTCATCTCTTTAGTCCTCACTACCGGTTCTACAAGGTTATATTTGCTGTAATCCCAAACCTCTATATAAGGCTTAAGTTCTGAATATAACTCAGCATAAGGCCAAGGTGTAATAGCTAAAAAAAAGGCTAAATCAGGATTATAATACTTAGCTAACTCTACGCAATTTTTTATCGTCTCTTTTGTATCATCTGGCATGCCTAAAACAAAAGAAGTCTCAGATATAATATCATGCTCATTTATAATATCCAAAGCCTGCTTAGATTCTTCTACTCTTATATTCTTTTTAAAAAGATCAAGGGTTGATTGGGAGACAGATTCTACCCCTACATAAATATGTTCCACGCCCGCTTTTCTATACTTCCACATAATATCCCTATCCCTTAAAATATCGCTAACCCTGGTCTCCATTAGTATGATGGTATCAAGCCCTCTTTTTATCTTCAAGTCAAGGATCCTCTCCCATCTTTCTCTGGAAAGAGTTGGTGTCTCATCGGATAGCATCACTACATTAACCCCAAACTTCTCCCGCAAATATACTAATTCATTAACAAAATTTTCTGGGCTTCTTGCCCTCCATCTCCTCTTCCAGAATAGCTGTTGAGAACAAAAAGCGCAGTGATGACTACACCCCCTTGAAGAACTTACTACCGCAAATACTGAACCCTCAACGGGTTTATAAGTATAAACACTCCAATCAACAAGGTCCCAAGCTGCGGGTAAAATGTCTAAATCTTCAATAAATTCTCTATCCGGGGTAACCTTTACCCCTCCTCCATCCCAATAAGCGATCCCCTTAACCTTAGATACATCCCCCCCATTAAACACCGCCTCTAACAACTCAACAAGCGTAACCTCACCCTCCCCCCTCACTACATAATCTACATACTCATGATGTTCCTTAAGGATTTCTTCATAGCAAAAGGTAGGATGCACATTTCCGATAACAGTCACTATCTTAGGGTTAATCCTTTTAGCTAATTCCAAAACCTTTAAAGCATCCACTATGGATGCTGTTATAGCAGTCGTTACCACTACATCAGGACCAACCTCAAGTATCCTTTTTTCAATCTCCTCATACCCATGCCAGTAGCTCATGGCATCATAGATTATTGGTTCATAGCCTTTAACCCTCAAACTTCCAGCTAAATACACAAAAGCAAGGTTTAACCATACCCCAGCCGATTCCACAACCCCTGAATGATAGGGCGGAGTTATAAGCAGAATTTTTTTTCTTTTTTTCATAAAATACTTATCTGAAGTATTCTGAATGAATAGAATTAACTAGTATAGGTAACAATAAAGCTGTAATTATTGTAAAAACAAAACAAAGAATAAACATTAAAGCTGCTTGCTCCCCCTTTAATCCCAGAAACCTTCTCATATGAAAATAAAGTCCATAGAGGAGCCAGGTAAGAAGAGACCATACTTCAATTGGATCCCAACCCCAATAACGACCCCAAGCTTGATTTGCCCATATAGCACCTGTAACAATTTGTAGGGTCCATAAAACATAGGTAAAACTTGCAAACTTATAATTATATTCATCAAGCAAATCTAAAATGAACAAATCTTGGGATAAAGCAGTTTTTAATTTCATTTTTTTTATTAAGTATTGTATAGAAATAGAAACAGCAATAATAGACATTGCTACAGAAAGTTCACCAAAAGTTGCATGAAAATAAAACCAAATAGTATCAAAAGTTGAAGGAATATTTTTTATTTTGGAATTGGAAAAATAAGATAAAAAAACTAAAATAAAAATAATGCCAATAACTATAAAGCCAGATGCTCGGATCTTAGAATACTTAAAATAAAAAATTAAGAATAACAAAGTTGCTAACCAAGAATCAGTAAGTAATACTTCATACTTAGTAACTAAGGGAGGATGACCAGTTTTTATCCATAGATAAATTAATAATAAAAGATGAAAGAAGAAAGTAGGGATTAAAAAAAGGAGAGCGTATCTCGTAGATACTGAATTTTCAAAAATATTCCCTATTGTAATAAATATAAAAACAATAAGATATAAAAAAATTAAAAGCAAATGCAATAGAAATTGAAAATTTATTTCACTTATACTCCACATAGATTAGCAAGCTCCTTTTTAATTTTATCAAATTCAGATTTGGAAATAAGGGAAAATTTTTGAGTTCCGTATGATAAAAAAATTTGATTATCTTTAATTCTAAGAAATAAGACCTGATAGGGAAAAAGATAAAGTAAAATAATTCCAATAGAAGTTATAATAAAACCTATATAAGCTGGGTATACATCTATTCCTTGAACAAAAATTAAACCTGACCACATTGATACATTAAAAAAATGAAGTCTATTTTTATTAAAAAAAATTATATCACCAAGCTTCATTTGTCCTTCATATATCATTTTGTTCCCATCAAATATCTGTAAAAATAATTTAGGGTTCTTTAAGTATAAAGATTTAAATTCAATATCTGGATAGAATAGAAGCTTAAAAAAATATTTAGTATTAGGATAATCAAAAAAGCCTTCAAAGTAAGGTTTATTAGGTGCCTTATTCAACATAAAATGAGAAACAATTTTTTCTTGATTTTCAGGCTCAAGGATAAAAGATACTGTATATCCATAGTTCCATGATTGATAGATATTAATACCTTGGAATTTTACTGGTTGACCTACGGATAACTTTTTTTTATATCGATTGCCTCTTTCATCCACTAAAAGTAAATAGCTTTTTAATTCTTTAACCTCACCTTTATCCCCATATTCGTGAAAAAAATGAGCTAAGTAGGTCTTAAACCTTAAGTCAAACCTTTTCTGAAATATCCCCAATTCAGTAACAAAAAAATCGGTATGCTTCCCTGAAAATAGGTCTCCTTCTATCAATTCAACATACCCTCTTTTTTGAAATCCTAAAGCCATAAATCCTGCAAGGATTAATATAAAAAGTCCAAGATGAAATATAAAATTCCCCCACTTACTAAAGGAATTCTTAACAAATATCAACAAATTAGCTTCTCTCTTTTCAAGAGCATATCCCTTTTTTTTAATAAGGGATACTATCCTATCAAGCTCAGCATGAGAGTTGAGAAAGATGCTTGACCAAGACCTTTCCTTAGGAAAATTGCAGGCGTATTTTTTTTTATATTCTTTGTAAAAAGTAAATATAGGGTATATCCTAAAGACATAAGGGCTAAAAAAATAGGTAGCAAAAACCAAATTGATGTATACATCCTGTTAAGTTGAAGGATATTAATTATATAATACAAAAAAGGCTTCTCTATTTTTAATCGTTCATAATAGTTAGGTCCATAAAGGGTAGTTTGAGGGATTAAAAAACTCAAAAAAATTTCAAACAGTATAAGAAATATAAGAAAGATTACAAACTTGGGCTTAGATATAATCTGAAAAAATTTTTTAATAAGAGCCTTACTAATCATATCCTCCAGCATTAGTATTATGGCGGTAACATTGACTTGATGGAGTATAACAATTAGTACCCTGATAACTAGTAGGACTAGCCTTTTTAAAGCCATATAACATAGCATAAATAACAGTGCCATTTACATATACATATGGTTGAGGGTCAGTTCTGTAGACGATAAGCCTTGAGCGTGGGGAGCCATGAGGTATCACCGAATGGCAAGTTATACAATAATAAGGGTGACTTCCCGAACCACCATCTGGTGTATAAGTTCTACTGTCATGGTTGGAATGTGCATTGTTCTTCCAATTTCCATCATAAAGAATATGACAGTTAACACAAAAAAGCTCAGTGCTCCAGTTATTCTCATTATTTCTTACATTATTAAGACTAAAAAGAACACCCCTTGAGCTTGCTGGCCAGTATTTCCTTGTTCCGTTCAACATAAATTTATAGTTTGACCCATGCGGTCCAACTGGAGAAGAAGCATCGCTATTGTGGCAATCTGAGCACCACATAGTCTGGCTCCCAGGGGCACTATTCCAGGGAGATCTAAGCTGAGAAGCAGTTAAAGCTTTTGGGGCATACGAACCGGTCTGGTTGTTAAGAGGAACCCTTACCGGATGAACTGATTTGAGATTTTTGCTAAATTCCATGGATTGGTCAGTTATATATTGACCTGAAGGTCCTATAATACTCGTAATGCCATCTGAATCTTGCAAAGCATAGTAGGAATGACATTTAAAGCAGATTTGATACTCCTTACTTGCCCCAACACCAGGTGTCGTAAGCTCTGTAAAAGTTGTTGGAGGTGATAACCAAGTACCCTCTGTGGTTGGCTCAACCCCCCATACCCCTTTTAAAAGATTAGACACTAAATTGTTGTTCGCAGGACTTGTAGTGTTATAAGAGTGATAAGCAGTCCCTGGCTTTCCGATATAATGAGGCTCGTGGCAATCAACGCATTCCGCATGCCTGTTTGTTCCCCTAAAAGGCGCCCCATTCTGCCCATATTCATTTTTGCTTAAGGTGTGTCTCCCGCTATAATCTGTTATAGGATGCCTGTATGTTTTATTCACCACCGTCCTCATATCTCTTGGGACAATAACACCGTTATGACAACTTAAGCAGACATCCTCCTCCTCAGAAAAGAGCAAAACCTTATCCGGACCAGCAGCAACACCGGTGTTGGGCTCAGGCTCAGAGCCTCCTATGCTTGCATGTGGCTCGTGGCAATGGGCACAGTTTCCGCGAGAAAAACCACTATACCTTGAATCAATAGAGGAACGTGTAACCCCACTCGTTGGGTCCCCATGCTGGGAGTTTGTATAATTTCCACTTTCAGAATATTTAGAAGTAAAAATACTTAGCAAGAGTATAAAAACTATGAATGCTAAATACTTAATCCTTATACTTATGACAGATACCACAGCCATTCACCCCCCCATTACCTGGCCAGCCTTTATAATCCCATCTTAATATTTTATAATATGGTCCAGCATGCGCAAGATGGCAGGAAAGGCACATAACTACATCGCTGCCAGGCGTTACTGTATTGCTCGGTCCAGACCCGCTCCATCCTGACCAAGTTGCTTGTCTTGCAACCGGAGCTGTCATGTTATAGGTGGTATAATACTGATATTCATAAGTGTTAGGCAAAAGCCTATCCGAAGGATGCCTTAACCAAGGAGATGAGGTCCCGACACCCATGGTTGAATGGAAATTACCATGACATTCGGCGCACAGCCCACTTATAGTATTGCCCGCTGGAGAGGTGGCACTTCCTCCTGAACCCGGGCTGCTTGCCCCAAAATATTCATTATGCGTTTCATTCGTGGTATACCTGTCCCACCTTAACTCCCCACCCTTAACCCCTAACAAAAACCTAAAACTTGTCCCAACCGTTCCCCCTTGAGCGCTAAGATTGATGCTTCCAAACTTAAGAACGCTGTCATCCGTATGATGAGCACCCCTTATCGCTAAGTAGGGGTCAGAAACTGTGCGGTCTCCATGACACCCAAACTTACCCGCACAAGTTAAGTTATTATTAGTTACCCCAGTGCTATAAACATCACCAGGGGGAGAGGATAAATAGGCATCAATAACCCCTAAATCAACCACATTATGCCCCGCTGTATATTGGTCTGAACCTACGCGGGTTTTTATCCCTACAATGTAAGCAAAATTTCCACCCGGTAAATCTACTGACCCCGCATGCAAAACCTGAGGTATTCCGTTAATCAGATAATTAGTGCCCGAGGGGTTCTGCCCATGGCACCCTAAACAAGTCCCCCTCAGTAGATAACGTATAGGACCAGTTGCATTATTATAAGAACTATTAAACATCATAGATGCCCCGTTCTGACTATTATGCATGGTATGACAGTTTACGCATACCCCTGTAACCTTTGCCTTAGTATATTTGTTAAAAATAAGCAAGCTTATAAGAATGGAAAATAAAAGATTCAATAACAAACAAGCCATAGTTTTTCTTCTCATATTATTTCATTACCTTCCTCATTGTGTCAATATATCTTACAATGGCTTTGTAAGCTGTATTTTCTGCTGTTCTAATTTTTCCAAAATCAAAGAACTTAATTTCCTGGTCCCCTCTATATTCTGCAATATCATACCAAACTAACTTTCCATATTTTGCATCAAATACCCTCACGCTTAATTGTGTTTCAGGCACTATCTCGAATTCAGCATCAACATAACTATCAACACTTCCTAAAATGATATAGTCAACCCCTAATTCCTTAGCTATCTTCAACAGAATTTCCTTATCATAAAAAGGCTGGTTTAAAATCCTATTCTTTATAAAAGCATCTTTCACTAATCCTAAGTAAACCGGTTCTACATCTTCCTTTTTATACAAGCTCTCAATAAATAAATATGTAACGATTATATTTGCATTTTTAAAATTAGTTTTATTTACAAAGGGCAACACAGCAACCTTATAAAAGCGCTCGTTTTTCATAAAATTAGATTCTTGAAAATCTTTTAGTAATTCTCGTATAACCATCCTTCTAAATTCTTCAAAAGTAGAAAAGGGCTTAATCCCTAATATCTTTGCATAATCTTGCGTTGTAAAACTTACATGATTTACCCACAATATTCTACATTCTTCAGCATCAACCAAAGTTAAATAGATACCAATCCGCTCAGTCTTCTCAGAATAAGAAGTAAGAACTCCTAATAAAACTGCCTCGACATTCATCTTTTCTTTCATTTTTTTTGTTATATCAGGCGTAACATATTTGGTATACCTTAAACCCTCATTTAAATAAAATTTCTTAACATCATCTTCAGCCACAATTTCATACCCTTTATTTCTTAATTCATTAATTATCTCTCCTTGAACAATTTTTACAGCTCTCTTGTTCCCAGTTAAATTTTCAAAGGGCATTACAACAATCCTTTTAACAAACTTTTCTTCACACTTAGCTTTATTGTTATAAAACAAACTAAAAAGAACAAAAAATAAAAGAAACATAATTTTTTTCATAATAATTTTTCTAAGCCTCATTGCATCTTAAATGTGGAAACTGCTTCTTTCACTAATCTATTTAATGCCTCATTAAGAGTCTCACTTTTTGCCCCAAAATGTCTAACAAATATACCTGGCTTTTCTGTTGATTTCGATATAGACCAAATAATGTTCCCAGATTCACAATCTACCATCATCATTGTAAAGGAAATTTCGGGATATGTTACATAACCTTCACTTTTTAATTCATATTTATTGATTGACCCTGTAACCACTGCCTGAACCTTCAATGTATTACAAATTTGCTTTAATTGTTGCGAACTCAATTGATTACCAGAGGAAACCCTAAACTGATAAAAAGCATTCAATGCATCACCAGGTAAAGCAACATCAACAAGGTTTGAAACTAAAAAAGCATTGGAGACAGAGTAGAAAATTATAAAGCCGGCATTTTTTTCATTGGTTAAATTCTCAAAGGGCAAAACAGCTATTCTTTTTACAAAACTAAAATCATACTCAGGTGAAATGAAAAACGAAGCACTATCACCAGAAACTTTCGTCCCGCAACCAGAAAAAAGAGCAAAAACCAAAAACAAAATACTCATTAGTATTCTTTTAACCTTATCCATCATCTATTCCCTTTAAACAAAGTATCTACCGCTTCTTTAACAACCTCTCTGGCACATTCAGTCAAAGTCATCGGCTCTGTCCCAAAATGCCTTACCCAAAAGTTCAAACCATTCTTACTATGCCTAATCGACCACAACATTTTACCGGAATTTACCTCAATAAGCCTTAAATTGATCGTCACTTCCGGATAACTAACAAAGCTTACAGAACCTCCTCTGTTTATCTCGAAGTTTTCTACAGAACCAACAATAATTCCGTCAACAGACAATTTTTTTCCCAATTCTTGAAGCTCAGCAACTCTCAACGCCCCAACACTGGCTAACTTCATCTCCTCAAGGGCACGATTAACCTCCCCCGGGTCCAAGACTTCAACCCCCTTTTTCAATAACTCGCTTATCAAGATCGCCCTTATTTTTTGATGAGCATTCTTGTCGTTCGTTAAATTTTCCAAAGGAAGCACTGCTAATTTCTTTAATCCAAAAAACTCTTCCTTTTGGTAATACTTAAGATTGAATGTTGAGGAGCAGGAAATTAAGAAAAAACAAACTAACATCGCAAAAGGTACTTTCTTCAACATACTAAAATTCTTAGCATTTTTTTTACTTTATAAATTATAAGTTTTAAAAATTCCATGTCAAGGTGCTCGTAAAGTAGTAATTTTCAGTGGTCTGCGAATTGGTCGCTCGGGAATAATTTACTCCAAGATGTAAATTCATATACCTTGTAATCTGCCACATTACATACCCCCTAAGATTATTAGTTCTTGTTAAAACTTGCTTGCTACGATCCCACCCCAAATTTAATCTTAGCACAGGAACCGGTGCCCAATCCAAAATTAATCCTTGCGAATAGGTCGAGCCATCTCGAGTATCTGCATAATTAATTAGAGATGATATGGTAAACAACCGCCCTGGACGATAATTTAAGGAAAATGCTAAAGATTTGGTCGACTCATCATGAGGTTCAAAATATTTGATTAGGTCGATCAAAATACTGGAATACAAAGACTTCGTTAAATAAGCATCAATCCTCTCCCTAAAATAAAAACTTTTGTTTTCTGACTTCGGTCGATATATCAAACTTCTTAAATATCCAGACTCGGTAATGGAGCTTAAATTATTTAGCAACCGTGCGTTAATAGATAAAAAGACTGAATCACTCGTTAAAGTATGATTTCCAAAACTTTCTAACTCATTTCTAATTGCGGATAGATTCACTATAAGAGTTGGTAATGGGATGTAATTTATGGTAAAAGTATAAGTATCTAACATATTATCAGTAGCATTTTGATTATCTAAAGACTTCGTTCTTTGAAATTTTATAGTTGAAGTCAAATTTGGTTTAAACAATATAGTTGATGATACTCCAAACCCTCTTGATAAATTTGCTTTGTAATCCGTTTCACCCCTTTCTAATTTATTACTCAAAATATTCTTAAAAAATCGATTAAAAGAAGAAGAAATAGAAGAAGGATTTAACTCAGTTTTGTCGACAGAATAATAAATGGTCAATAAAACTCTCGAAGATAATTTATAATTTAGATTAACACCAAACCTGTGATTATAATTTGACCCTTCTACATCACTCCATCCCTTTTTTACTGGCTCAACCCCATATACTTCCATTTCAGTTACTTTTAAATTAGAAGTATTTGCAGTTGTTTTATTAACTACTTTAATATATTTTGGGGTCACATCTGCTATTTTAATTTCAAAATAATTATTACCAAAACTATCTACACCTTTCGTAACATTAATTATCGGCACTTCAAACCAGGCTACTGGAAATATGAGTCCATCTGTGGTCGGATTTTCCATTGCATATAATACAGCCCAATTAAAGGGGTTTAATAAATTAATTTCACTATCTAAATTATTGTTTACATATATGCGAATTATACTTACCGTTGTTGGATATATAAAAGATAAATCAACACCAATATTTAAATAAGAAGAAAGACTTAAGTTTAATTCATCAATTGGATTATATAAACCATCTATTAAGGAGTTTAGCAATTGCATCTTTTCTAAAAATGTTGTTTCATTATATGTACTATCAATAGAATAAAAACCATGACTTGTACTTCTTTTTAATGTCATGTTACTTTCTTCTTTTGAATATACCTGATTTTTATTCCAAGCTATGCTATTGAAGTAATAGGTATTTAAATCTATATACTTTGTTATTTTTTGGTTATAGTTTAGATTAATATTACTGTAGATGTTATCTAATTTATTGCGGGTTATCAAACTAACTTTATCCCTATTATCACCATGTGAATAAGAAATATTATAATTAAACAATACTTTCTTTAATAAAGTTGTTGAATATTGGGAATAAAAGCTATATCTGCTAAAGATATTATTAATCTTATGTTCTGATAAATAATCATAATTTGATTGACGATTATAATTAAAATTAAGTATAGGAAAATCTTTGGGATTAAAATTTATAAAAAAGTATATGTTTTCTGATGTTAATCTGCCTTTATTATTTAAATTTGCTGTAGACCAAGTATCTAATCTCCGATAATTAAATCCACTGTAATAAATGGGATTTCTAAAATAAATATCAAGCGTTGGCTCAATTTCTCTTCTATAATTTTTATTAACATTATCTGAAGCGTCAGTCATTCTTGAATCAAGCCAATTAGTCCTAATAAAAATTCTATAACCTATAAAATTGGTCAGCATAGAATCATAACCTAAATAAAAATTTCTATTAAAAATTGAACTTTCTGAGGTTTTTTTATCATCGACATAGCTTTGAAAATAATTATAATTTAAATTTAAATATAAATTTAAATTTTCACATCTGCCTTTAGTAATTGGCAAATTTAAATATGTAATCAGTAGTAAAACCAAAATTAAACTAGGAATCATACTCCGCTATTACTCCATAAACTGGCTTTAAAGCAGTTGGAACAATTTTTTTTAAATATAATGTTCCCCTCTCTAAAACATACAGAGAATTTTTTTCTTTATCTATTAAGTAAAGCTTGTTATTTTCCCTATCTATTAATATATATACCATTTTTCCTCCAATTGTTGCTTGATTAATTAAAGAATAAGAAGGAAGCTGAGGTTTTATAACGCTAATTTGATTATCATAAATTAAATATACATAATCAAGTTCATTATCATATTTAATATAATTAGGGGCAAAAGGAATTGTTGTTAATTCATGATATGTAGGGAATTTTCCATATACTATATCAAATACTTTATAAGCAAAAAGAGTATTCATTCTATTAAATGAAATATAAAGAAATCCTCTATTTGGGTCAATGTCAATAGAGGATGCAGTAGAGATCAAATTAATATCAAAAAGTTTATAAATTCTATTAGTATACATATCAAAAACTATGACAGACATTGATGTAGTGCTTAATATATAGATATTTAAATACCGCCCCCTGTAATTAAGCCAGTCTGTTATCTCCTTGAATGATAAATATCTACTTTTTTGGATCTTATTCAATGGGGGGTCAACTACAATTTGTATTGGGTTATTTCTAAGTGGAATTTCGTCAATGATTTGAAATGTCTTAGAATCAAGAAAAGAAACTGTCCCTGATAAATAATTTGCTATTAAAATATATTCATTTCCAGTCAATGAACCTACACTTACTATAGCTATTGGCTTACTTCCAGACCTTAATTGAAATTCATTTTCTTGCTCAAACTGCGACAAATTTATTAATGACAAAGTATTACTCTCAGAATTAACAGCATACATATAAGGTCTAACTTGTGATTGACTTAATGCCAAAGAAACTGGTTTTTCTCCTACACATATGTTCCTAATTATTTCATCATTATTCTTATCGATAACGCTAATACAATTTGATTCCTCATTAGCAACAAATAGCGCTGATGTATAAACTATATTTTTTTCATAAGAAGGTAAAATAAGTGGATTAAACTCTATATTTTTAACCGATAAATCAGGATACCAATCTAAAAACAATGTTCTACAACTTTTATCTTTTGATAATTTTAAATCTATTTTAATTTTAATAGTTGAATTATAGTTTAACCTTATGCTTCCGGTCTTGCTTAACATTGTTGGATTTTCAATTATCATCTTTAACTCATGGTAATTATCAAATGGTAGTTTTTCCTGGGCTAACAAAAATTGACTTTGTATCGTCGAGCTTGAATTAATTGTAGATTCTAATAAATTTAGTTCATATGAATCCCCCTTTTCACTATAAATAATTATGCTTTTGATAGCAAAAGAAATTGAAAGATTTTTACTATTAGGCTTTATGTTAAGATATAAAAAAAGGGTTCCTTCTTTAGCTTGAACCTTAATAGGAAATATAAAGCTAAATATAACAATAGGTAAAAAAAAAAACTAATTCTGCTTTTCATCTTTCTCAACCAATTTTAGCACTTGAACTATATGATTGAATAAATCTGCTACATATAATCTACCTTCTTTATCAATTTTTATATCCTTGGGAAACATAAACCAACCGCTACCATAACCCATTCCCCCAAATTCATCAACAAATTTACCTTCTTTATTATAAATACTAATGGCATGCCTCATATAATCTAAAACATAAACATTACCATGTTTATCCACACATAAAGATTGTGGTCTACTCAATTTACCCTTCATTCCACCCTTTTCACCAAACTTTAAAATTATTTGTTTATCCTTATTTAAAACATATACTCTACTATCTTCTTCACTAAGAAAATAATAATTATCCTTATCATCTATATAAACATAATTTATTTTAACTTTTTTGTTATTTTCCTCAATTTCTATTTTATCAATTATTTGTCCTTTTTCATTCAGAACTAAAATTATATCATTATTCTCTCCAACAATAAAAATGCGATTTGATGAATCTATTGCTAATGTTTTAGGTAAAAAACTATAGGTTTTTACAATTTCATCAAGATTAATTGTTGAAACATGTAATAAACTTTTGTTTAAAATAATTATTCGGTGATTTGGTTGATCATCTGTTGGATTCTCCAATATATATACATTACCTTCCCTATCAAATGCAATAGATTTAGGAAAACTAATTTCGTAATTTGAATCTAATGTTAATATTGGATAAAAATCTTTTGTATAAATTGTAATTCTTGCCTTACTGTCAACAACCCATAATTCTTCTGTATTAACATTGTATGATAAAGCAAATGGATAAAAAATTCTCTCTCCCTGCTCATCATAAAATATTGTAGTATAATAAATTAAATCTGGAAAACAATTATTCTTTTGAAGTAAAATCAGAAAAGTGTAAATGAAAATTATTAAAAATTTTCTTTTCAATAACTTTTCTCTTAAAAACCTATTTATCAACATGACACTGAATACACAATGCTCTCTTTCTATCATGGGTTAATAAAAATTCTGCTTTTGCATTGTGCATTGAATGACAGGATAGACAATTCATTGGCTCTCCATTCCTTGGATCATTAACCTTTAGCGGATGACTAACCTTATGAAATTCCTTATGACAGGAGACGCATACTTCAATCTTGTCTCCCTTCAAATAATAAGCCTGCTTAGAATGTGGTGGAGTGTGACATGCTAAACAACGGTTATTCTTTAATGGTTCACATCTTATAACTTTAAATCTCTTAACTAACATATGATTCTTTTGCTCAATATTTTGGTGACAAGTAACACAATTAAATGAATTATAATCAATTAACTTAGAGTAATATGAAGCGTGACTATAATGACAAAGAGAACAATTTTTGTCTTTATAATGTATATCGTTATTTAATAAACTTATATCCTTATGACAAGACAAACACAACAATTGTAAATCCTTTCTTAAAGTAATACTTACATTAGGATTAATCTCATTATGACAATTCCCACATTTTTTGGAATAAAAACTACTATGTCCATGTAAAGCAAATAACCCTTTGTATTTTGAGTTATGACCAGAATGACAAGTTATACAATTCATCTTTTGAGTTATAAAAGCTATTGATATATTGTTAACTCTACATTTAGGTTGATGACAGGTTAAACACAATCTACGTGGATCCTCCTTTAGATAAAAACTTAATTTAGAATGGGGATTATGACAGCTAAGACACCGCTTTTCTGAATAAGGTTTATGAACAATTACAAATTCCTTATTATTAAATTTGTGACAGTTTAAACATTCAACCTGACTATTAAGTAAACTTTTATTATCACTTGAATGAGAAGTATGGCATTCTAAACAAGTTCCAAAACCATGATTTTTTATTTCTTTGTGACACTGTATGCAAAGGTTATTAACATCTCTTACTAATAAACCTCTCGTCCCAGACGCGTGGCTTTGATGACAAAACAAACATTTTCCCTGTTTAAAAGGCAAATGTAGAAATTTTTTATTTAACCGTGATTTTAAAGTTCCATGACATTTATAACATAAATCTGGAATATCATACTTTAACTCTAAGGATAAGGCTATTTTATAGAATAAAAAAAGTGCGAAAAATATATATATAAATCTACTTATGACACTCATTACAATTCCCCTTTATAAACGGATTATGAGTAAAATCTTTTATCAAACCTTTATTCTTTGATATATGAGGCTCATGGCATTGATCACAATTCCTAATCTTATCCATACTAATTAAATGAGCTGTCATTGTTTTATTTGTTTCTTTATTATGACAAGCAAGACATAATTGAGAACCTGTTAATTTTAGTAAATTTCTATGTTGTGAAAAATGGGATTTATGACAATCTATACATGTTACATTAGTATTATTAATATGTCCTCTATATTCGGTAGGTCTCAAAATTGATTCATGACAAATTATGCACAAATCATTTGCCGAAGCCCTAATTAAAAATTTAAACTTAGTCCCATGAGGATTATGACATTCAACACATTTTCCTTCTTCAAAAGGAAAATGTATTATAAAGGATTTAGAATCAACATTTGCTAAAGTCTTATGACAAGTA
>Ga0272449_1002739_pt1 | contig 16030 bp, 13 predicted proteins | sample YNPCB0241_FD_198679 | JGI IMG/M metagenome (GOLD analysis project Ga0272449, IMG submission 198679) | Hot spring sediment microbial communities from Yellowstone National Park, WY, United States - YNP-CB-024-1 | ecosystem: Environmental > Aquatic > Thermal springs > Hot (42-90C) > Sediment...
TCCAGCTTAATCCTTTGCTTCTTTTATCAAATTTTAATAGTTTTATTTCGTAGCCTACTAATTGAAACTGATTTTGAGGGGTTCTTTCGATTTGTAATATATCGATGTCAGGACTTATCTTTTTTCCGCCAATTGCTGAAACTTTAGGATAAACGTTATAGGCTAGTAGTGAATGCAAGACTGCTTTTAACAATTCATCTTCTGTTTTAAATCGAGCATATTTCATGCCTTCCATGTTCACACCCTAACCCTGACTTTTCCAGTAAGAAGCAAATCCATCAATCCCTGCTTGATCCTTTCTAATCTTGCTTTTTCTTTTCTTTCAATCTCGAGCTTTTTATCAACTGCTAAAAGAATTTCCACTATTCTTCGCTGTTCGTTTATAGGAGGGAGAGGGATTAGCAGATTTTTGACATAATTCTGGGCGATGCCTTTTATTGTGGTTCCTCTTGTAAATGACTCGAGAAGAGAAAGAATTTTTGGAGAAAGAAGATACCAAACTAAAAAAAGGGGGTCGGTTTTTGATTTATCGATTACCAAACCTGTTAAGTCTTGATTAATGGCAACGTCAATCAAATTTACAGCTGCTTTTCCTATGCCTACTCTTGTGGCAATTATTATATTACCTTTAGGCACAATATTGGAAGCAGAATTTTCTAACCCCTCTTTAGTGATGTATCGTTCGATAGAAGTTTCGTCTATGTAATATCTCTTTAAATGGATACTTCTGATCCAAGGAATATCTCCATTCCAGTATTTTGGGTTCTTTGTTGACGGAGTTCCTCCGCTTATGAACTGTTTTGTAATATCCTTAAATGTGATGACTTCCCACTCTTTTGGTATTCTTCCAATCTCGGTATCCTTAAACTCATTATGTCCTATTCCCTTCGTTAAAAGCTCCTGCATCAAGCCCTCCTTCAAGCGCTCAGTCTTAGCTATGATTTCATCAGTTTTCTGAATAGCCACATCAACCGTAGAAAGAATTTCAGCAATTTTTTGCTGTTCAATTAAGGGAGGTAAGGGTACGTTTAGAGACTTAAGGACAGGTAAACTAATATTCTTGAGGGTGCTACCTGCTTGACTTGAAGATATGTGGTTCCAGTAAAGACGGGATTGGCAGAAGTAGTGTATAAATTTTGGATGAACTTTCCTGATTAACTTTACTTTAATTAAATAAGAACCAAAGATAACGTTTTCAAAGTCTTTTTCAACTAAAATAGAGACCCCTGTAGTTCCAGCACGAGCAATTATTAAATCTCCCTTTTTAAGTAAGAATCGTTGAACATCACCTCTTTTTTCAGTAATTTCGCAAAATGGTAATGCGTCCCAATTAACATTATAATCTTTTATTTCAGTTGTTCTTAACATTTTTAACTCTGTTTTGTTTCCGACGGCTTTAGCGGTAATGCCGTAGTAAATATCTTCAGCTATATTATAAAGCCTAACTAACTCCCAATCTTGTGGAATATTACCAATCAATGTTTCTTTGAAATTAGTTTCTTTGTAAAACATCATTTTAATCACCAATGAGCCTGAAGAGGTATTCTCTTCCTTCTTTCAGTAATTCCTTCAGAAATGTGGTTATACAATCATCGCCTAGAGTCCACCATTCTACTAGTCCGTTTCTGATTACTGCGATTGTTCCGGGTACAGAGACAAAATAATGACCACTCCTAGACCTTAGCTCCCTAATACTCTTTCCGGTTCTCTTCTTTAGAAGCGTGGCCCTTAGCTTAAAATCCCTATCATATATCTCCCGATCTTTTAATTCATTGTGGGGTCCGCCAACAATCTCATACGATATGTCCAATTTATTCTTCACTTCTTCTAGAAGATCTCTAATCACCTTGTTTCCCTCATCTTTGCAGTAATATCTTAAGGTAAGATCATCCATCCCGATCACCCATCGCCTCCGCTATTCCCATAATATACTGCTCAAGCCTTGTCATGACCTCGTGTCTTTCTTTTTCCAGAACTTTTAGCTCCTCATATTCTTTTATTATGTCTATTTGCTCACCCTCTTCCATAGGCATAACATAGAGCGTGACGTTAAGGTTGTAGTCGTTTTTTCTGACTTCCTCAACGCTGACAACCTTGCAGAAGCCTGCTATATCCTCAAATTTCATGTAGGCCTCTACTATGCGCTTAATGTTTTCGTCAGATAAGGTGTTTAGTTTTCTAACCTTTGGATGTTTAATATACTCGTTTGAAGCGTTAATGAAGAGTATTTTTCCCCTCCTCTCCGCCGGCTTTTTCTTTCTAAAGATAATAATCGCGCCGGGAGCCCCAGTATTATAGAAAAGCTTCTCAGGCAGCAACAAAATGCACTCCACCAAATCGGCCTCGACAACCTTCCTCCTAATATCTCCCTCTTTCCCCCCGCGGAATAAACAACCATTATCTATGACGACGCCAACTCGCCCCTCCTCGTTTTTCGCCATGGCAAGCATATGCTGAATCCAAGCCCAATCGGCGCTCTGCTTAGACGTAAAACCATATGGGAAGCGCTGCTTACATAAATCGCCCTTCTTCAAAACATCCTCATCATAGCCATCTTGGTTCCACGGAGGATTAGCCAAGACAACATCCGCAAACCCCAGCTGATGCTTAGGATAGAGCAGCGTATCCCCAAGCTGAATATCAGCATCCCTAATATCGTGAATGTACAAGTTCATCTTACAGTAGGCCCTGATCTTGGGGTTGGCCTCCTGGCCATACAGGAAAAGCTCCTTAGCCTTGTCCTTACCATAAATAGCTTCCACGTGTTTATACGAAAGGATAAGCATACCCCCAGATCCACAACAAGGATCGTAAACCTTTTCACTAGGCCTAGGATCCAGCATCTCCACCAATAACCGAATAACTTCCCGCGGTGTGTAAATCTCTCCCTCCTTTGCCTTCTCTGGAGCAAAGTACTTCAAAACCCATTCATAGGCATCACCCAATATGTCAGGCGAAACTTCATACAAGCGCTTTTGACTGAAAAGCTCGACGAGCTGTCTTAAAATCTCTAGGTTCTCAGAACTCTCAGCAAACCGTATGAAGTCCGCCCTATCAACCACTCCCTGCAACTCAGGATTCTTATCAGCCAAAATCTTCAATGCTTTGGATAAATTCTCAGCCAACCGATTAGGATCCTTTCTAATATTATCCCACAGACACTCATCACTCAAGACAAAATCATGATAAACCGAAGACCTCGCTTCTTTATCAGCTTCTTCAGGACTAAAACCATCAGCTAAAGCCTCATCATAAGCCATCTTATACTCAACCATCCACTTATCACTCACACGCTTCAAAAACAATAAAATCAAGATAAACTCGTAATCCACACGAGTCCTAATGAGATCAGCAGCCTTCTTCATTAAAGACTCCAGCTCACCTCGAGATAGGTCTCCCTCAACTAACAGGTCAGGAAGCTTCTTAGGAGCCTTCAACATGTAAATCTTCCTACGAGCATCAATAACATCAGACTCAACAACAACCAAACCAGCCTTTCGCAACTCAGAAAGCAGAACACTCAAAGACTCCTCACTAAAAGCATCACCCTCAAGACGCCGCAAAGCCTCCAAAGCCTCATCCCGCGTAAAACGCCTATCGCCAAAAACAGACCACAACTTCTGATAACGACTCAAAACCCAAGGCTGAGACTCCAACCACTCACCTCATTTGTCTATTTATAAGTAAATTACATAAGTATATAAACATTATGCTTACTTAATAAGCTAAATAAAATTAAACTTATTTTATTTGTTAATATATAAGTATTATCTTGAAATCCGTCAAGGAAGAATACTACTAGGTCGGGCCAGCTTGAAGATGGTGAGGAATGGAAGGTAACAAACATTGATCCTCAAAGCTTGCCCTATAGAACTCCGGCGAGGCGCTTTACAGGGACTTTACAGCTTTACAAAGCCATAGAAAGCCGAAATTCCGAGGAATCCAGCTCCTCGCTTCTAGGCTGATTTTTACAAAGATTTTTACAGCTTTACAGAGCCTCAGAGAGGCGAAATTCCGTGCCTCCTATTCCGTCTCTCTAAACCCTGCAAACGCTGTAAAACCCGATTTCGCCGACCGGCTTTACAGGCCGTAAAAGCGTTGTAAAAGTGCTGTAACCTATCGCCAACCCCATTTCACATCATTTTTACATCTGCAAAAAAGGCCGTCGGAATTTTGCAGGACGCAAAACTAGGGGGCCGATAGGCATATTTATATACGAGCTTTATAAATAAGCCGTTGTATGGGATTAATGTATTCATTAATTTCTTACAACACAGAAAGCACCTAAAAAATAGGTGTGTTATTATTTAGTTAAGCTTAATCCCGGGTTGTGCCTATCCTTTTGCTCTTATGAGTCGGCCTCGTAAATAATAAAGTGAAAAGCCTGAAGAATCCGCGATGTGGGTGAGAGGGTCCTCCTAGTCGAGAAGGAGGGCAAGATAATAGTCTCTAGAAGAGTACCAAAAAAGACTGATAACCAAAGAAACTAAAAATATCGAGAGAAACTAGAATAGTAATTATTCAGTTCCTGCTCACTATTGATTATTGTTCTCTTTTCTGGTTTGTTCGCTTAATTTAGTGTTCCCTATGTATCTTGCTCACTTGCCACATATTTATACGATCCACTCTATTACTCTTTTCCCTCACAACTCAGCCACCGCTCTATGTAAAGGCATCATCGATAACCATGTAGCCTCCTTTGGACGTCATAAGGAGGAGACACCTCTTTAACTCTCATCGTTTTATTCGTCAGGTAGAAGCGAAATACACAGGTGCTTTAACTCATTCACCATTATTAGCGAACTCCCTGAATCTCGGCACCAACATATCTAATACTGACGCTTTGAATCGTTATTCACTAAGAGGCCTAATCAAGAGATTTTCACGCTGCTGAAGGTGCTCAGATTATAATGCGACTCGCACACAATGTTCCTACGTTTTTGGAATAAAAGTTTAGAATCCGCCTTCCTTACTCTCAGCCGACCTTATCTGGAACAATTACAATTTTCTTATCTGTACGCATCACCCAGACATAGTCACCAAACTCCTCCACCCAATCTAGTGGCAGCGTCACCGCTACGGTTGAGCCAAGCCTAATAATTCTCTTCAGCCTCCTCTCCTCACCCATGACTCCTATAATATCTAATCATCACCAAAATATAACATGTACGTTCTCAAAAAATAATTAACCAATATTTCTGGTAAATTGATAACAGTTTAATCAAGTAATAGTTCTTACTTTACCCATGGTTGATGATCTTCAACCAATCAAGCTCTCCTACATTAAATGCTATAAATAGTCTCAGAGATAAAAAGGAATCGTTCTTTTACAAGATACGAGGACCAAAATAGGTTGTTGCACTTTACGAATGATACGATACCTAGGAACCTTTCTATGTTCGAAATACGGCTTGCTGAGGTAACTAATTTCCCTGAAACCAAGACTGGTTACCGTTGAAGAAGTCTGATAGAACCGTATCATCCTCTACCTTATCGAGCACATCTATTATGAAGATGGCCTTCCACCCAGATCCTCTAGCTTGTCGAGAAGAAGCATTGCAACTTGCTGTGAGTCAAAGCCCTTTGAGGCTATCAGCGGGTCGGTGTTCGTATGGTTCAAACGTTCAACCAACTATTTCACAGCGCGCTCTGACAGGTCAGAGGCAAGAGCAACGGGACCAAAGAGAATCCCATCCGCATCTGCTACCTTCCTAGCCACCCAACGGGGTGTATTGAGCCGTCGCCTTTAGAAGTTCATATTTAAGCCCAGAGGCCTTTGCAACCTAGCTTACACCGCTGATGAGTGACCTGTAGAATAAGTCTGACAACTGGTTTCGGCTTTCAATACCTCTGGCACCTAGAACTGCCATGTTAACTGGAATGCAACCATCAGCCTTCCCTTCTCTGAGACCAGTCTAGATTGCGCCCTGCTTAGCGTTCGTCTTGTCAGTCCTCTGACTAATATGGAACTGTGCATGGTGGCCAACTCGAAAAGCGTTAGGCTGACAGAGATGTGGTTTGCGAAGCCAAACACGTATAGGACATGCCCAATAATCATGATCGCTGAAAAAGAGCTCACTAAGACTTAGAAACACGACTTTCAAAATATAAATAGAAAAAGAGGATATAAAAAATTAAGGATAGTACTCTTTCCAAGGTGGACGGGGATAGTATTTTCTCCAGTCAGCAGTTGCTAGATTTTCTGGAATAATGACTTGTTCCCTTCCCTCTTCATCAATAATCGTAGTTCCCATCGTAAAGCCTCGAATAATTTTTTCGTCAGTAAATTCTATGCGTCCCATTAGTGTGTTAAATGAGTGTGTCATCAAATACTTGCTTAAGACATCAAATTCTAGAGATCCAGTCGATTGTACAGCTTGCTCTAATATTTGGCATTCGAGTGGGGCCCATCCTGCATCGAAGTTTGGATAAGCTATGTTGAATATTTTCTTGTATTGTTCCACCCAAAAGGCTGTATCCTTATATGGAGGATCAGGCCATGTGGGCCAATGCATTGCTGCAGTTGTAGTATAGTATACAAGTGGTTGAAGGCGGCCCGGTCTCGTCGGGTCTTCAAATCCGGGATACAAAACTTCTATTGACCAAAATATCTTTGGTTGCCAGTCCATTGCACGGCAAGCCTCTAATATTAACTTCGTAGGGGCTAGATCTGTATCTACAGATAGTAAAACTTCAACTCCAGCACTCCTTGCAGCGGACACCATGGGTGTAAAATCTGTAGTTCCTTCAGGATATCCTTGGAAATACGCAATTTCCATGCCCCTTTCTTCGGCAAAGTATTTAGCACCAGCTGAGCCATGAATCGTGAATGGGCTATATGTTCCATATATAATTCCTACTTTCTTCGGCTTTATGTCTGCTGGCATTGCATCTATCCAGACCCATGTACTATAGTTAAAGAATTCTGCTGGTATTTGAATTTCAAATGCCGTCTCCCATCCTTTTCCCATATTAGCGGTCAAAAAACTTTCATAATCAGAAGAACCTGAAAGAATTACTGGTTTATATCTATATTTGTCTATTGCATTCATTACAGGCACCATGGTAGCTGTCGGAATACCTGATAATAGCAAATCAACTTTATCAACTGTAATCAACTTTGTGAAGTTTGCTATCGCTCGGCTTGCGTCACTTCCATCATCATAACATATCATTCTTACAGGAAGACCTAAAAGACCGCCTTCAGAGTTAATTTTTTCCACCCATGCCTCTCGTAGTTTTTGCCAAGTTGCAGCCCAAGAAAATATTCCTGTAAGAGGCACACTCGTACCTATTACAATCTCTTTCTTATTCTTGTATTCTGGTGGAGGAGAAGTCCAATCTTTGGGTTCAGCTAACGGTTTCGTGGCCGGCTCATAATTTTTATATCCTAAAGCAATGATATCTGCAGTTGACAAAGTTCGCGTAGCAGGCGGTGTTGCAACAGTCGTTGCCAAAGTTTCCGTTTTAGTTACAGTACGCTCTATTGTTCTCTCTATAGTTACTGTTCTCTCAACTGGCTTGGTTGGAGCCATTTGAGTACCGGCAAGATATCCAGCTACCCCCGCTGCAACAACTGCCACCCCAAGTCCGGCAGACACTGCTGCCAGCTTACTTATTGCTTCTCTCCTGTTCAAAATTTTTGTATTTAGCTCGTTATATCTCTTTTTCTTCATGCTCATCAGTAAGATGAGAACTTAACTGTTATTTAAATATTTATTTGCATATAACTTATAAATAAATTTCATTAAACAGTTTGCTGATGTTAATAACGTTTTCCTAGATATGTTTCAATAACAGGTGGCGAAGTTGCTACTTGGACTGGTGTGCCTTCAGCAATTTTTTTCCCATTATGAAGTACAATTACGTGATCACAGAGATTCATAACAGCTCTCATTACATGTTCAACTATGAATATCGTTATCCCGAGCTCAGATCTGATTCTTTTGATTGTTTCTATCGCTTGATCAACCTCGGAGGGATTTAAACCAGCGAAAGCTTCATCAATAAGCATGACCTCAGGTTCTGTTGCTAATGCCCTCGCAATTTCTAATTTCTTTAGCTCTACCAAAGTAAGTTCGCGTGCAGGAGTATTGGTTTTAGATTCAAGTCCACAAAACTCAATCCATTTTTTTGAATACTGAATTGCCTCTTTCATACTATTCAGATTCGCTCTACCATAAAGCGCAGCTACAGCAACATTCTCTGCAACCGTCATACTCAAGAATGGTCTAACTATTTGGAATGTCCGGACTATACCCATTTTGAGTATTTGGTGTGGTTTCTTACCGGTAATTGGTCTCCCTTTAAACTTTATAATTCCTTGATCAGGCTTGTAGTAGCCGGTTATTAGATTGAATAGTGTTGTTTTTCCAGACCCATTTGGCCCTATTAAGCCTGTGATCTTTCCTTCATCTATATAAAAATCCAAATTATCTATTGCTGTGAGTCCACCGAACCTTTTTACCAAGTTTTTTCCTTCCAACATTAACTTCTCTACCTCGATTGAGTATGTCCGATTCTGCGATACTTATATTTATTTAAGATGCCGACTAAATTACCTTTTTTTATCATTCCGACGGCTCCTTCTGGAAACAATATTGTAAAAATGATTAAAATACCGCCAAAAATCAGCGTATTAAGTACTCCTGGAAACGTATACGAAATATACTGTCTTAATAAATCTAGGACTATTCCTCCAATTATTGGACCAAGCCAAGTATTTCTTCCTCCAAGAATTGCCATGAGTACAGGAATTATGCTAGGTAAAATACCAAAGGCTGTAGATGGGGAAATGTAAGTGAGGTAAGTACCGTAAAAACCGCCTGCAATACCTGTTAGAAATCCACTAATTATAAATGCTCGTACTTTTAACTTTGTAGTGTTAATACCGCATGCCTCAGCTGCCACCTCATCATCTCTTATAGCGACCAATCCCATTCCGAATTTTGATCTTTCTACCATGTAGGCGACCGATGCACAAACCGCCATATACAACAAAAATATCATGTAATATATTTGCGGTCTGAGCTCAAAGGGTATTTCTGTTATGTAGATGTTACTTACTCCTCTTCCACCTAACGTGATATCAGGAAAACTTACGACCACTGCTCCAAAAATTATTGGAAGACTAAGTGTTGCTAATGCAAAGTAATATCCTCTTAAACGCATTGTAGGATATCCGATGATAATAGCAATTATAATGCATAAAAGTCCACCAAGTGGAATGGTCAGAAGTGGCGATGTGCCGAAATGATGTAATAATAATGCGACAAAGTATGCTGATAAACCGAACAAAGCTCCGTGGCCTAAAGAGGTATATCCTGCATAACCACCTACGATGTTCCAGCTCTCAGAATATCCAGCATACAAAAAGGCCGTTGCGAGAGCTACGAAAAAAAATGTAGGAGCAGGTAAAATGGTTATCAAACCTAACAGAAGTGTTACGATCAAAAAGAATTTAAAAGATTTTTCCATTAGCTACCCCTCCCTAACAATCCTTGAGGCCGGATGAGCAATATTATCAAGAAGATTAGTAATGCAGTAACGTCCCGAAAGCCAAGTGGTAAAACATTGATATGAGGGAAAAAGCTACTGAAAAATGATGGTAACAATGTCATCGCTAAATTTTCAGAAATGCCTAGTATCAATCCTCCTAAAAACATTCCTACCATGCTTCCCAATCCACCAAGTGTTACTACTATAAACGCTTTTATGTTCCAAATAATGTAACCCTGAGGATAAAAAGCGTAGGTTAGGCTCATTGCTATACCAGCCATAGACGCCAATATACAGGCAATTCCTGTAGCTAATAACCAGATATTTTGGATATTAGCACCTAAGGCTCTAGCCATCTCTCTGTTCTGAGAAACGGCTCTAATGGCTAATCCCAGATAGGTTTTAGTGAGAAACAAATGTAACAACACCATTGACGAAACCGCCAGTGATAGAGACAGCAACCCTTGTGATGTAATGAAAATTGGACCGAAGGTTATTGATGTACCTCGGAGATATTTGAGAGAACTTGAAGGAATCGTTAATATATCTGTTCCCCATTTTAAAGATAAAATGGACTCTATAGCTAGTGCGAGTCCGAAGGTTGACAACATTGCGGACATTTCAAAATCTTCAGGCCTAACGCGTATGTATACAGGGTTGAGGATTAATCTATATAAAATCACACCTATGACGAGGAAAAGAGGTATGGGTAGTAGCATGGAGAGAATTGGATCAATCCCAAAGCTTGTGAGAAGTCCATAAAAAAGATATGTCCCTATGAAGGCAATTGCACCGTGTGCAAAATTTCCCACCCTCATTACCCCCCAAAGGAGGCTTAAACCAATACCAAAGCAAGCATATATGCCACCTAGTAATATCCCATTGATAATTGTTTGAATGAGCATCTCAACTGTTGTCATTATTTCACCCTATATCCCCATGTAGACTTTTTTCACGAGCTCGTTTTCTATTAAATCACTACATCTACCGGAAAGTCTGACTCGCCCAGCTTCTAAGCAATATGCTCTGTCCGCGATTTCTAGCGTTCTATGTACGTTTTGTTCTACTAAGAGTATTGTTACTCCTTCTTCTTTATTTAGCCTGATTATTACCTCAAATAATTTTTGCACTATAATGGGAGCCAAACCTTCAGAAGGTTCATCAAGTAATAAAAGTTTTGGATTTGACATAAGTGCTCGTCCAATGCTTAACATTTGTTGTTCCCCCCCACTTAATGTACCTGCTAATTGTTTTTTTCTCTCTTTTAATACCGGGAATAGAGAAAATACGTGTTCTAGATTCTCTTCCAATTTTTTTCTTGCATGCTGTGTATAGGCACCCATTTTCAGATTATCTAAAACAGACATGTATGGAAAAAGTCCACGACCCTGCGGTACATAGGATATTCCTTTCTCAACAATTAAGTGAGGTGGGACATTGTCTAAGCGTTCACCCTCAAATTCTATGTATCCCGACCTAGGTGTGAGAATCTTCATTATTGTCTTTAAAGTAGTTGTCTTACCTGCGCCGTTTGATCCTATTAGAGCTACAATCTCGCCTTTTTGGACATCTAGACTTACATTCCATAATGCTTGAAATTGTCCATAAAAAACATTTATTTCATGAACATTAAGCATGTCTAGGAAATCCCCCTCCCATTCTCAACTAGTAAGCTTACAACACGTTCTTCCCAAACTCGAACTAATCCTTGGTAAGTTATTTTGAGGTTACCTATACTAATAGGCAGTCCTGTAAATGCAAGATTATGAAATGGATGTTCCAGTTGACAACCTAGTTGTCTTGCAGCTTTGTATACATTTTCAAGCTTCTTAATAATTACCTCAAAGGGTTCATTAGATAAGAGTCCTAACAAAGGCAACTCAAGTATTGCGAGTATCTTGCAAGAATCAACTACAATGAATCCTCCACCTATTTCTCTAAGCTTATTTGCAGCAAAGGAAATGTCATTATCATTAGTTCCTACGATTATCATGTCTTGCCTTTGACTACTATACGTCGTGCCTATTGCTCCTCTTTTTAGTCCAAATCCTTTAACGAAACCTTTGCCAATCTGTCCAGAATTAAGATGGCGCTCGATAGCAACTATCTTAAGAATATCCCTTTCAATGTCTGGTAATAATTCACCATTTTGAACAACCATCTCCTCTTCAAGTTCATCTGTAATAACCGTGCCATCTTTTACACCTATTACACGAATAAGGACTTTTTTATTTCTTGTTGAAACATATATTTTGAACTCTTCTGGTCTTAGAGGATGAGGAATTTTTACTGTGTTGAACATATATTCAGGATATTGAACATTCGGGAGCGTAACAACAAATTTACCATTCTGAGCAACTATTTGGCCGTTTGCTATTACTGTTGAGACCTTAAAATTCTCTAGCTCATCCACGAGTAATACATCAGCAAATTTGCCGGGAGCGATGCTGCCTATATATTCATCAACCCGCATATATCGAGCCGCATTTATCGTAGCCATTTGGATTGCCACGATAGGGTCTATTCCATTTCTAATGGCTACTCTAATGTTGTTATCAATATGTCCAAATTTTGCTAATTGGATTGGTGAGGCTATGTCTGTGCAAAACATGAAATACTCTGGATTTGCGCCATATTCTGTTATAGCCTTCATTATTGCTGCTTCGTCACTACATGCTGATCCTTCTCTGGCTGAAAGCCAGATACCCAACTGATGCTTTTCAAGCGCTTCTTTCGTCTGCGTAGCTTCATGGTCAACTACTCTACCTACAATGTTTAACCATGCTTGTAGCTTAGGACCTGTTATCTCAGAAGCATGTCCATATATTATTTTTCCTTTTTCTTTAACTCTTTTGATAAGTTCTAACATAACAGGATCGCCTTTTAGAACTTCAGAGACAAATGCTTCGTTTAATCCATGGCATTCTGGCCATTCGAGCATTTCATAAAGTTCTTTTTCAGTAATATTCCCGGTATGACCAAATGGTTGGTTTTGATAATATCCTGGCATTGGTAAGACAAAGAATACCTTTAATGGGGTCTTCTTAGATAAATCTAAGAAGAAACGTATAGCCCTTATTCCACCTACTACGCCTTCACCATAAAAATCTGTTACAATAGCCGTAGTTCCATGCGGCATGACTGCCTTAGCATACTCGTTTATTGGCATGTGAGACTCATATGTATGAACATGAGTCTCAATCAGACCTGGACAAAGGTATTTACCTTTGGCATCCATTACTACTGTTTCTTTGCCAATGAGGGCATCAATACTGTCCCCTACATAGATTATTTTATCACCCTTGATGGCTACATTTGTGTTATAAATTTTTTTTGAATAGACATTCACTAAATTTCCGTTTTTAATGATTAAATCAGCCGGTTTAAATAAACCTCTAACTTCTTCTAAACTTTTCACGAAGATTATCAAACACAACCTAAATTTATACTTTAATTTTTCATTTTTATTAATCCATAATATGTGGTATTTATACCACAATTATGCCTTAGAGCCAGAATAACTAAACAGAGATATTCTTATGGAATAATTTTTACCGCAGATATAGGTCTAACCTCCATAACTTCAGGATTTGCTAAAAATTTCGGTTGCTCTCCTTTTAGTACCTGAATTAAATATGTAGCAGTTGTTTCAACCATTTTTTCCCTAGTTTCTTTGGCTGCACCCCCAATATGTGGGGTTAGAACAACATTAGAAAATTTTAGTAGTGGATTTTTCCTTCCAACGGGCTCTTTTTCAAAAACATCTAATGCGGCACCAGCAATCCATTTTTCTTTAAGAGCTTTCACAAGGGCTTTCTCATCGACAACAGGTCCTCTTGAGACATTTATCAGAAATGCAGTAGGCTTCATTAATTTAAGTTGCTCCATGCCGATTAAATGATAAGTTTCTTTTGTTAAGGGAACATGTAAACTTACAAAATCTGAGTTTTTTAATAATTCATCTAGTGGACAATAGGAAATTTCAAGTTCTTTTTCTTTTTCCGGAAATCGTACAACATCGTAGTAAAGAACTTTCATATTGAAACATTTTGCTATACGGGCTACATTCATTCCAATTCTTCCTAGACCTATTATTCCAAGAATTTTTCCCCGAATCTCGGTACCTAGAAAAAGGTCGGGAGACCATGTCACCCATCTTCCTGACCTAACGAATCTATCAGCCTCTACTACTCGACGGGCACATGCAAGTATTAAGGTCCATGTAAATTCTGCTGTAGTTTCACTCACACCAGACTCTACTGGAGAGTAGACCACATAAATTCCTCTTCTAGTTGCCTCGCCTATGTCAATATTATCGTATCCAGCAGTGCACGTACCTATTACTTTTAAATTTTCAGCACAATCTAATATTTCTTTATCAATTTTGTCAATATGTTGACAAAGAACTGCATCTTTGTCTCTTATTAGCTTTTTTAACTCAGTTTTGCTTAGTAGTTTTTCTCCCCTATAAACTTCAACCTCACAATATTTTTTAAGTATTTCAATACCTATAGATGGAATCCTGCTACTCGTTACAAGAACTTTTATTTTCATTCATTTTTTGTCTGTTTAGGTATTTTATAAATATATTGCAAAGTTGAGCCCTATTAACATATTTAATGATAGTGTCCAAATAACGGGTTATATAGCTGAGGGCCTCCCACAATAGCCTCAAGAATGGAGACAGACGCCCCTAGAGAATGTTTAAGCCTTATTTGGACACTATCTATTTAATAAAAGGAAACTTTATTTGTAAGGTTTTTATTTCAAATTACTGATGTTAAGATGAAGATTGTCAACATAGAAGAACTTAATTTAATCCAGTTACCTGGTCATTTTAGATCCTTTAACAAAAAAATTATAGGGCCTAATATCGGAGCAAAAAACATTGAAGTAATGCTTGGAATAGCAGAAGGCGGTGGAGGTGCAGAACTACATTATCACCCTGAGTCAGAACATGTATTATTTGTTATTGAGGGGGTTCTTAGAATTAGAAATGATAAAGGAGAAGAAGTAGAACTTAAAAAAGGAATGGCTGCCTATATTCAGCCAGGAGAAAAACATAAACCTTATAATCCCAGCTCAGATAAGACGATCTATTTAGTCATAAATTCGCCACCAGCCACTATGCGAATATGTTAAAAATGTCTTTTGAGTAGAAGTAAAAATTTTTTAAATGGTGTAATTAAAAATAATAGGTGTGAACGAAGTGAGCTTAGAATCAATTCTTAGGTCTGTTCAGCCTCTTTCAGCTATGAAATCTGAATATGAGAAACTAATAATAACTGTAACAGTGGCGCCAACTTGGCTTTACTCAAATGAAATTGCCCCAGAAGTCAGAAAAAGATGGCAGATGACTCCGGAAGAAATAGCTGATGAGGTCTACAGATGTTATAAGGCTGGTGCTAGCATTGTCCATCTTCATGGAGAAAAAGCCTGGCCAAAAGATAGATGGTCTAAAATCATCAAATTAATCAGAGACAAATGTGACATAATAATCCAGATGGGGCTTTCTAGTCTTTCTGTAGAGGAACGGAGACCGTTGATGGAGCTTAAACCAGAAATGATGTCTGTAATCATTAGTCACCATAGTGAAGCATTTACAGACGTGTCAATAGACATGCTACATGATTGGAAAGAATTTACTGCGCAATTAAAGCTTTGTGATGAGTTTGATGTGAAACCAGAATTAGAAATATGGCATACAGGCGGGATATGGAATTTGGTAAAGCTTCTAGAAAAAAATATGTTAAAGTTGCCTCCTTATTTGACGTTGTTTTTTGGTTGGCCGGGCGGTACATGGACGCCACCTACATTTGAAGAAGTATTGCACCGAGTAAGATATCTCCCGCCAGGATGTGTATGGAGTACAAGTTCTATGCCTCATCCAGTACCTAACTGTTTAAACATATCTGTCTTGACGATTATGTTAGGCGGTCATGTTAGGGTTGGAACTGAGGATTATCCATATCTTAGTAAAAATGTACTAGTAAAAGACAACTCTGAACTAGTTGCAAAAATTGCAAGAATAAGTAGGGAGCTTAATCGCGAAGTTGCTACGCCTAACGAAGCACGAAAAATAATAGGCATAAAGTAATTAAAAAGGAAGACGTTTAACTCGTGAACACCCTTAATTTTTACAGAAGAAATCACATTGGTAAATTTTTAGTTATCTTTAATTAAGATTGACGTTTATCTTTCTATGAAATAGGGTATTTGCTTGTATTATAGTTACGTGATAAATAGGAAATAATTGTTACTATTCCCATAATTAGAGGAAAGATTAATTGTGCTGCAACCGATCCAAAAGAACTGAAAATGAATCCTACAAGTAGTGTAGAAGAAAAAGATCCTAAAGTTGCAAAAGTATACACAGCGCCTGATAAAGTTCCACCAAATTCGGGATAGCTAGTGGTGACCCATGCTATAACTGTAGGATAAGTAGGTGCTAAGAAGAAGCCTGAAACAGCCCATAAAAGGATCTTTAAATAGATAGGAACTGACAAGGATCCTAGAACCATTAAAAGTGAAG
>Ga0272449_1002741_pt1 | contig 16018 bp, 15 predicted proteins | sample YNPCB0241_FD_198679 | JGI IMG/M metagenome (GOLD analysis project Ga0272449, IMG submission 198679) | Hot spring sediment microbial communities from Yellowstone National Park, WY, United States - YNP-CB-024-1 | ecosystem: Environmental > Aquatic > Thermal springs > Hot (42-90C) > Sediment...
CCGCACCGTAATTCTTTACAGACTGACATATCCCTTTCCCACTCCTGTTTATACAGAGATACCCCTTCCTTCCACAATCGCTATCCCTTTTGCACGCCCTTTGACAAATTCCATCTATGCATGTCTGCGGGACCCCTATTTCTACCGGGCAGTCGCTGTCACTCTTGCAATCCTTTGTACAGAACCCTCCAGCATATTCACTCTTATCCTTCAGACACTTTAAGCCCTGAGTGCATTCCTCATCCTTTGTACAGGCCACACCGATACTGGCTACAGAGTTGCAGAAGTATTTGAACTTATCCTTCTCGTATTCATAAGGCCTGCAGGCATAAAGATTCTTTGCACAATGTTCATCCACCTCACAACCCCTGAGGCAGTAATTGTCTATGCATCGAGCCGTCTTCAGGCAGTTCTCATCCCCCTCCTTACAGGCGATTGTATGACAGTCTTTATCTGTCTTACAGGTCTTGGAACAGACATTCTCGGAGAAATCCCCGCCTTTTACCTGTCTGTCCTTTACGATCTCAGATTTATCAATACAGGAGAGTCCACTCGAGCAGTCCTTATCCTCCTTACAGGTAGCACCAAGGTTATCTATGCCCGAACAGACAGTCATATATGTACCACCGAGCTCTGCAGAATCAACATAAGTGAGCCTGCAGGCATATTTATCGGATGTTCTACACTCCGAATCTGCCTTACATCTATAGGCACAGATCTTGCTACTATCCTCCCTCCCCCCAAAATTGGCACACACCCCACCAGCAGAGAGGGGACAATCCCCACCTTCCTTACACTCCAGAGTGCAGTACCCGTAAGGGAACTTCTCTCCATACATACAATTACCCGTAGGGCAGTCAGAAGAACCTGTGCAATGGTCCCCTATCTTCATATCAGCTACACAGTACTTCCCCTCATAACATGTGTAATTATTCCTTGTGCATCTGGAGCAGTCTGTCAATATACATATATTCCCCACACACTTCCCATCGCTCGGGCAGTCTCTATCACTCAAACAGTATCTTGAGCAATACCCGCCAGGGAAGAGATTTACCACATCCTTAGAGTTAGTGGTAATACACACCAGTTTGTCTGCACAATCAGAGCTCCTGACACAGGGAGATCCGAGTGGTAACCCCGTATCTTTGTAAGTTGTGCTACTGCAAGAAGATACTATAATTGCGATGCCTGCTAAGACGGCTAAAATAAGATATCTCATCTCCTCTTCCTCCAAAAAGAAGGTATCACATAACAGGTTGAATATGTATATCATAATTTTTTTAAAAGTAAAACAAATCTCGCCCGGCATTTGTAAAATTCAACTAACACTGGCAGTCATTTCTGATAGTAAAGTTTGGTTAATTTTCTCACCTTTTTATTCTTTCGCTTCTTACTCCACCCTCTCTCTTATTATGTGAGTCTATCGAAATCACCACACACCACAAATAACTGAGTATTCGCGTTACATCACATAATATGATTGACACCTTTTGGGCTGTCTGATATCAAAATATATTATGTTAAGAGCTCTGATTCTGATCGCTGTTATTATATCTTTTTCACCTATCGGTTATGCGTCTAACACAGATTATTATGACAGATTCCTGATTGGTACAGGGTTAGAAAAAGGGATTAGTTATAGAAGTGGCGATGCAAAGTCCACTGATTTATTCACAGGGCTCGGTTTTGGCTATGGGATTGATGATGATAAGATATTGAATCTAAATTTATTCTCCGATCTAGATTTTGAGAATCTGATCATAAATCCGGAATTTGGGTTGCTATTGAATGAATTTTCGAGAATAAAGTTTCTGATGGGTATAGGAGCCGATGCTAATTTGAAAGGTGATTTTAATGTTGGTTTGAGAAGTTACGAGGGGGTAATATTTGATATCCTTGAGCACCTTGCCATTTCCGTAGGTGTGGATACGAGGCTGAATCTCTACAAAGATGTATATTTCGAGTTCTTAGCAAACCTTTCTCTCATAATAAAGATATGATCGAGGATTTGAGAGAGCGGATACTCAATCTGCCCGAGCAGTGCGGTGTCTACATAATGAAGGACTCACAGAATAAGCCGATCTATGTAGGCAAGGCGGTATCCATAAAAAACAGGGTGATGCAGTATCTACCGCCCGCCTCTGACAACAGGTTCTTCATTGAAAAACTGGGGAGAGAGGTTGAGGATATAGAGGTTCTAATCACCTCCAGCGAGCGGGAGGCACTGCTTTTAGAAAACGAATTGATAAAGAAGTTCAAGCCCAAATACAATATCAGGTTAAAGGACGACAAGAATTTTGTATCTATCAGAATCGACAGGGGGTCAGAGTTTCCAAAGCTCGAGATTGTGAGGCGTCAGAAGAAGGACGGGGCTCTGTACTTTGGTCCGTATGTCAGAAGCAGTGATATCAAGGAGCTCATAAAACTCCTCAGAATAACCTTTAAGATTCGTATATGCAAGGATACAGAGTTCAGGCAGCGCAAGCGTCCATGTATTCAGTACCAGATAAACAGGTGTCTCGCCCCCTGCGTCTATAAAGACGAGGAGATCAAGAAGAGATATGAGGAATCTATAAAGAGGTGCATCCAGATAATCAGCGGTAAAGACAGAGAGATCCTATCTGAACTCAAGGAGGAGATGGAGAGGCTCTCCTCTGAATTGCGATTTGAGGAGGCAGCACAGATAAGGGATATACTCTCCATAATCAATAGAAGGGCAGAGTCCCAGAGTGTAATAAATATAAACGCACCCGATATGGATATAATCGGGCTGAAGCGTCAGGAGAACTATATATCTCTGTTTGTACTCAAATTCAGAGACGGACGGGTTCAGGCTGAGAGGTCATTTGTGTTCGAAGACCTCTTTCAGGACGAGAATGAGGTATTCGAAGAGGTATTCCCAAAACTGTACCTCCACTCTGACGATATCCCCGAGGAGATCGTCCTCCCCTCAGGTGTTAAGGTATCTGAAGACCTGCGATCTATAATCTCATCCGAAAAAAAGGTGGAGATCAGAGAGGCAAAGAGCGGGTTCAGGGCGAATCTGATGGGGCTTGCCGTGAAGAACGCAGAGTACAGACTCGTCGATTTCCTGAACAGGAATTCGGTACTTCACAGAATAAAATACAAATTCTCCCTCAAGAATATACCCCAGAGGATTGAATATTACGACATATCTCACATATCCGGCAGTTATACTATTGGCTCGAAAGTTGTAATGGTAAATGGGCAACTCTCTAAGGATGAATACCGCAGATACAGGATAGAGAGCACATCTGGTGGCGATGACTATTCGGCAATCTATGAGGTGATGAGTAGAAGGCTTTCTCATACAGAAGAGATATATCCTGATTTGATTCTGATAGATGGTGGGCTCGGACAGCTGAATGCCGCAGCAAAGGCGATATCCGAAAAGGGACTTTTGGGCAAGATAGAACTACTCGCAATCGCAAAGGAACGAGGTGATAAATACAACAGGGTCTATAGAATGGGTTCAAAGAGTTATATCAAGCTTGATGAGACATCAGAGGAGTCGAAATTTTTGATATTGATGCGGGATGAGGCACACAGGTTTGCAAACGATTACAGAGAGAGGTTGTACAGAAAAGAAAACATTTAAGCTATCTCTTCTACTTCCCACTGCTCATTTATATATACGCCTTCGATCTCTATGTCGGGGAGTAATCTTCTGGCAACCTGTATGCTCTTCTTTACTTCTTCTATGTGTTGCGCCCTGTCAACAGGATTGCCTGCACAATCCCAGTGTCCTGCGATTATGAGTCTTCTTGAGCCGTGTTTGTCTGTGGAGATTCGTATCTTCTTTATAGTATATTCCAGAAGAGCCTTATCCTCTGTAAGGAGGAGTTTGTCGGGACCGGGTTCGTTTATCATATCTACATAGTCTACCCCATATTTCTTCTTGGCCCACTTGATGAGAGGTTCCTGCGTCCTCCCGTCCATACAGTTGATGGCTGTAATGAATCTACCGTGACTCATATTCTACTCCTTCTTAAAATGTCTATGATATCCTCTTGATTTATCCTCAACCCCAGTTTCTGTTTTACAAACCTCATTGCATTTATCAGTCGCTTTATTATGGAGATAGTGTGCGGTTTGAAACGCATTGGGCTGAATTCGAAATCCCCTCGCTTTACTCTAATGACCTTCCCACAGATCTCATTCTCGAATACGGGTCTGTCTGCATATCTGAGATTGTCACCCATAAGGATGAAGAATCGCCTGCCATCGGAGCACCTGTAGACATTGACTATTCGGTGGACTATCATAAGGTTATTCCTTACATACATCGCTATATCGCCTATCTCGAATTCGGATGGATCGATCTTTACAATCGTCACCTCGTCTCCCTCGAGTAGAAATGGGAACATTGAGGTCCCCTTGACAATGAATTTGAAGTATCCAAACTTATTGAGCGCCTTTCTTATGACACTAATCGATGTCTTCTGAAATCTGTTATCTTCCATAGTACATCATCGCCCTCTCGCAGGCGAGTCGTGAAGGCTCAAAGATATCCCCGTTGTCCCTCAGATTGAGTCCGGGGCATATAGAGCAGACGCCGACATATTTGCAGGTATAACATTTCCCATAATCAGGGATTCTGAGCGACCTGATCCATTCCCGCTTCTCTGATCTCTTCCAGATCTCTATGAGAGATGTCTTTCTTAGGTCCCCAAGAAGTATATTCCATTCTACACAGGGGTAGACCTTACCTTCCGGGTCTATATACAGCCCGGTAATACCTGCAAAACAGGTAATTGACTTCTCTATCCTACTCTTGTTGGGCAATCCCTCCATCTCCTCTACCTTTACCTCCCTCTTCCCCTCGATCTTCTGGATCTTCTTATATAGTGCCCTCTTGGAGGCAAAGTCTATATTCAGATCCTTTACGCCACACCTGTTCTCCATAGTTGGGGTTATTACCATATCGTACTGGGCAGAGACATTTTCACCGAGCGATTCTATCCACCTCAGGAGTTTTGGATAGTCTCTATAGTTCTGTTTCATTATCGAGGTCTTTACCGTAACACTTATGTTGTTCTTAGCCATAAGCTGAATTGCCCGTGAGGTTTTTGCAAATGAGCCTTTGACTCCTGTTATTGAGTCGTGTACCTCCGGGTTTATGGAATAGAGAGATACCCCGACATTCAGGATATTGTATCGCTTCAAAATCTCTATCTCTTTGTGGCCTATGAGATATCCGGATGTGATTATCTTAATCGAATATCCGAGTCTTCTGGATATATCGAAGATCTCCTCTAAATCCCTCCTTACAAACACCTCACCACCCGAATAGGTTACAAAGAGGGCATTGAGCCTCGCGCCGTCTTTCAATATCTTCTCTATCTCCCGTGTGGTAAGTTCTCTCTTTTTCCTGTGGTCTATATAACAGTGTATACATCTTAAGGGACATCTGTAGGTGATATCGAAGTGTATCGATAGAAGGGTGTTGGATTTCCACGCCTTCTGACGGAGATAGTCAAATCCAGTGATATCCTTCTTCAATCAGATTACCCCCAAAAAAGAGTTGTTCTTCTGAAAGTTGAGTATCCTGCATTCCACCTTTGTGATTATATTCTTTGCGGTCTTTAAGCCCTCCGAGAGACTCTCCTGATCGAGGGAGGCAAAGAGTATATTGGCTAGTATATTCTGCATAGCCGTTGTACTATCTATTTGCCTGGCAAATGTTCTCCTGGACTTGTTTATGAAATATATTGCCCTAAGCGGTGCCTTTATATATCGCCCCATAATCTTTGTGCTCCCCCAGAAGGGTGTAGAGTAGGCAAATACCTCTCCTCTCTCGTAAGTTATGAGGGATATCTCATCGGAGAGCAATTGAATCTCCCTATCGGACCTGGTTGCGATTTTGGCAAGGGTGGTCTTCCCCGCACCCGATTTGCCCGCAAATAAATATGCAACCCCATCCCTTACAAAGGAGGAGGCGTGAACGAAGAGCCCTTTCTTTTCTATCATCTTGATGGCGTATATGATTCTTAAGAGAGATGAGATTACGAATGGTTTGGTGTTTATATCCATTCTTGCAATACCGGTCTTTGTGTTGAATTCTCCCGAAAAGTAGTACCATTTAATATGATATATGCCGGGTTTTACGAGGCGGGCGGGCGCGGGCTCTCTATAGTCATCGTATCTGAGGTCCTCAATACACCTTGTATAAACCCTCACATCGGGTCTCTCAGTTGTGATAAATCCACTGAAGAGGTCAGATGTCTCACCATTCCCCATATCGCCACTTATAGAGACCTCTGTTACAACCCTGCCTATCTTTATCTTAAAAGATTTACCTCTCTTCATCTCTCTCTCTTTATTATGGAATTTAAGAGCGGTATAAATCTATCTTTATTAAAACCGACAATGCCTGAGAGGTGAGAATCGATTAAGTCCCTCTTCTCCTCGACTATCCTCCTTATGGAGTCTATATAACCATTTTTCTTCTCGATTAAGGATGCCAGTCTCTCGATCACATCCCTTCTCTCCCCCTTAGAGGAGAAGTATTCCATTAAAAGTGACCTAACCTCTGGCTCAGCCTCTATCAGGAGTATTGCAGGGAGTGTAATATCCCCCTCAGATATATCCTTGAGTCGAATCTTACCAGTCTTTGTCCCTATGAAGTCGAGCAGGTCGTCGGTGATCTGGAATATCTCACCAAAGAGCATCCCGGCCTCTCTCAGGTGCAGACAGACAGTATCATCCATACCTAAGATTACACCTGCTGACTCGAATGAGGCAGAGAATAAGGCCCCTGTTTTACCCCTGATAATGTCGAAGTATTCCTCCTGTGAGAGGTTTATATTCCATCTCATCGTCGCCTGCTTGAGTTCCATAAGCGTCATATAGGAGACCGAATGGGCAAATATCCTCGCCACCTCCACCGGATAATTCTCGAGTACCAGATGCGAGGCTGTCGAATAGAAGTAATCGCCCGCAAGGATACTTATCAGATTGCCGTATCTCGCATTGAGCGTCGGTCTGCCCCTTCTTATCATACCATTGTCTATGACATCGTCGTGAAAGAGACTAGCCAGATGCACAATCTCTGTGGAGGCCGCAAGGGGTACGAAACTATTCGGGTCGGGGACATCAAAGGAATTTGCAATGGCAAAGATCGCCCTCGGCCTGATCATCTTCCCCCCTGTCACCTCAGAGACTATATCCTCGAATATACCCTTTCTGCTCAGTACTCTTATGGCTGTATTCCTTACAATCTCAAGAAACTCATTTTCGTTCATAATCTACTATTTCTTCTTCTCCTTATCTGGCTTATCTGTCTTTGGCTCAGGTGGTTTAGAAATCCCGTATGCCTCTTTTATCCTGTTCTCAATCTCTGTAAGGAGTTCTTTATGCTCCTTCAAAAGGAGTCGGGCATTATCCCTCCCCTGTCCCAGCCTCTCCCCTTTATAGGCGTACCAGGTACCTGACTTCTCGATTATGCCGAGATTTACAGCAGTATCCAGTATGTCACCTTCTCTTGACATGCCCTCGTTGAAGAGGATATCAAACTCTACCTCTCTGTGAGGTGGTGCGAGTTTGTTCTTTACCACCTTCACCCGGGTCCTTGCACCGACTATGTCCTCGCCGTTTTTGATTGTCCCGACCTTCCTTATATCGAGTCTCACCGAGGAATAGAACTTGAGCGCCTTTCCACCGGTCGTAGTCTCGGGATTCCCGTAGGTCACTCCGAGTTGCATCCTGATCTGATTGATGAACACAACGAGTGTATTCGAACGGGAGATGGCAGCTGTGAGCTTTCTCAGCGCCTGAGACATAAGTCGTGCCTGCAATCCCATATGAGAATCCCCCATCTCCCCATCTATCTCCGCCTTCGGGACGAGGGCGGCAACCGAATCCACCACTACCAGGTCTACCGCACCCGACCTAACGAGGGTCTCAACTATCTCCAGTGCCTCCTCTCCATAATTGGGCTGTGATAAAAGGAGGTCATCTACCTTGACACCGAGCCTTGCTGCATATTTCAGATCGAGGGCGTGCTCTGCATCTACGAAGACGGCTACACCCTGCTCCTTCTGACACTCTGCAATGAGGTGGAGGGCAAGTGTGGTCTTGCCGGAGGACTCGGGACCGAATATCTCTACTATCCTCCCCCTTGGTAAACCCCCTACTCCAAGGGCAATATCGAGGGATAGAAGACCTGTAGAGATTACAGGTACATTTCGATTTATTGCCTCTGTATCCTTGAGCCTCATAATCGAACCCTTGCCAAACTGCTTTTCTATCGTACTTATGGCAAGGTCTATTACCTTCTCTCTATCAGGTCTCTTTACATCAGCAGTCATATTGCCCTCCTGAAACTATGAATTCGGCATTAAATTTCAATATTTGGAAATAATCAATAAAAAAATACAGAGCGTTATTTAAACTTCTTGAGAGTACCGACTTCTTGGCTATTTATCAGAATTTTTACTTTGATTTTCATTTTAAGTTTTGCATATTTTATAGCAAGGTCTACCCATCTGTTCGTTAGTCTCTTAAATCTCCTGTAATTCTTTATCTGCTCCCTCAATGAAGCCAAAAACCCATCACTTAATCCGAATAAACTTACTCAGATATGGAAATCCATAGTTCTAAGACAGATATCACTACTTGTTCAGGTAAATGGCAGGATAATCCTGGTGAGTGATGGATTGAAAGTGCCAAAATGCGGAGAGAATATGCCTGCTGTTAAGAAATTACATCAGGAGTCAGGGTTAAACTCTAAACCTGATTATTTCTCTGGTCATTCCTGTGAGGTAATCGCAGTACTTTTAGGGAGGATGAAGAGTATATTCGCCGTCGCACTAATAAGTTTTGAAGAGGTGAACTCAAAGAAATTCCTGATGGATAGGATTGATTATGAGAGATCAGAGGGGGCGAGATTAGTTAGTTAGATGCTATTTATAAAGAATTCGGGCCTTTAAAGAGATTTAAATAACATCTAATTTTTTTACTTCTCCTGTGTGGCTATCCCGATCTTCATAATGCCCGCCTGCCGCGCCATATCCATTATCTCCACCACCTTCCCGTGTTGTGTCACCCTGTCTGCCTGAATTATAAGCATAATGTCCTTTGCCTTGCGGGATTCATTCTTCAGGTATTCGTTGAGTTCCTCAGGCGAGTATCTCTTATCGGATATACTGAAGACACCATTTTTGTCGACCGTGACATTTATCGTCCTCTGCTCCTCTGGTATCTCCCTCGCAGATGCCTTGGGGAGGTCCACATCAAATCCTGACCTGCTCTTCATAGAGGGTGCGAATGACGCCGAGAGGGTGTAGAATATTATCAGCATAAATGCAACATCCACCAGATTCGTGACATCTATCCTCGGTTCCTCCCTGAACCTGAATCTTCTATTACCTCTGAAATCCATAATCTACTTCTCCACTTTGCGGTTTACTATGGTCTCCTTCAATTCATCCGCCGCCTGTTCGAGTCTGTTTATCTTTCTGTCCACCCTCGCAACGAGGTATCTGTATCCGACATATGATGGTATAGCCACGATCAATCCCGCGGCGGTGGTAATCAGGGCCTCCCATATTCCAGATGCCACGAACCTGTGATCCCCTATCCCCCTTACGGAGACCTGATGAAACATCCTTATCATACCAGTTACAGTTCCAAGCAGTCCGAGGAGGGGTGAGATGGTGGCTATTAATCCCAGTATGGAGATATTCTTCTCAAGTTCAAGTGCCTCATTTCTCCCCTGTGTCTCTATATATTTGTCCATATCCTGTCTATCGAGGTGTCTGAGGGCAGCAAGGGCTATACTGGCAATGGCACTTTTGTTCTCCCTCGATATGGCAATGGCCTCGTCAATCCTGTTGTTTGTTATCAACTCCTTGAGTTGACTTAAAAAGTCTGAGGGGAGTACATACCTGTTCCTCGTAGCCCACATCCTCTCAAAGAAAATGGCAAGTGAGATTATGGAGCATATCAGTATGGCTATGGTTACCCACCCACCCTTCTCATACATAAATATCAGAGAGTCCAGCATAAATCCTCCATCTCTATCTGTTCTCTAAGAGAATATCTCTGTTGATATTCCCTGTGACTATAAAGTATCTATTCTCCCTCCGCTTTATTATGATTGTACTCGGTATTACTGATACCTGACCGAATACCCATCTCCCCTCAAAGACCTCTTTATCTGCCACCATCAGAGGGAACTTTATATTGTAGTAATCTCTGAATGGCACGAGTGTGACCTCTCCATTATAATCCATTCCAAGCCCTATAATAGAAACCCCCTTTCTGTGAAAATATTCCATCTCCCTGTTTAAGTATTCTATGTCTTTGATGCAGGGGATGCAATAGGATGTGAAGAGGTAGATAAGGATGGTATCCTCAGAAAATTCCCTGAGTGTGGAGTATCCACCCCCAAGCCTTTTAAATCTGTAGTCTAACACCTCATCTTTCAAAGGGATACCACCTTTTATGAGATAACAGGCAGAGAGTACAATCAAGAATAAGAATGCCTTCTTCATTCGAGTATTGAGCACCCGCAGCCATATGAGCTGGACTCCACGATTACACCACCATCACCCTTGTCTTCTGCGACTATGCATATCCCGTTTATACAGGTAGTACCGACCCCGCATACCGCTCCTATATACCAGTTGTTTCTGACACACACCTTCACATTATTCCCTTCACACACCCTCTCGCCATTATCACAGACTCTAATCCCTGTATCGGGTCTCTCCTCTGCATCTTTCATATCCGATGTGTCTGGAATTGTGCCATCCTGTGAGATGTCCTCCCCACCTGTATCCACTCCGGCGTCCTCTTCGGGGATCTCGACACAGGTGCCTTCCCTGCATACTAAATTGCCATCACACCTCTTCTTCTCATAGTAGGTACCCGATATAGAGCATTCTTTGAAAGTTCTATCATCTATACAGATGCTCTCTTTCGGGTTACAGCAGGTGTATTCTATATCCCTCTCTGTTGTCGGTATTTCTGGGACCATAAAATTGGCGGTTCTCTTCATTACCTCATTTCTGATTGCACTATCATAGATCGCCTCGAACGGGAATCCGAGATAAAGTAGTTTGTATTCCCCCGAATATGATATTGCCGCCACACCCTTGCTCTGTACATAGTTCAGTTCGGCTCTGGAGTTGTTGATGGGGTTCAAAACATCCGGGTATTTGACGGGGTATACCCCATGAGTACCATCATCGAAGGGAATCTCTGTAATCCCGGAGAATACACTCCCTTCAGATGGGATAGCTTTGTATACACCTGATGAGTCTGCTGAATATGAAGCCCTCAGCCAGTCATTGAAGAATTTTTTGTCATCTTCATCCCCCTTATAGTCGAGGTCCCAGGCAATCTCGGAACCGCTTATGAAGAGGGCACCACCATTTACGAGAAAGGAGACCATCTTATTTTGCTCGGCCCTGTTCAGTGTCTCGTCCCGCGTGGATTCAAGACCGTTTATCCAGTCTATCATCGCATATTTCGAGACATCCACAAGGTTTACGAATCCCTCGTTGGTGGCACTCTCAAAGAAGTATCCGTTTTCATAGAGTGCCTTTGCGTGAGGAATAATCCAGTTGCCCCTGTTCATCTCTATCTGGACCGTGGAGTCGAGTCTGTCGAAGGCGTATACGATCAATATGGGCACCCAATCTCTAATGTCCCTTATTGTTACAGCGAGTATCTGGGAATCCAGGGACTCACCTCCCTCATTTACCGCGGTCACCTTTACAAAGAGAAGTTGAGGAGGAAGGCAGTTCAACTCAAATCTTGTATCCTCCACATACCTCCCGTTGTCAAATCCGTATCCGTCTTTTGAGAGGTATACCCGATATCCAGTCGCCCCATCTACCCCATTCCACGAGACCCTGAGTGTGCCAATCGCCGGGGAGCTGGCATATATCTCCTCAGGGGGCTCAGGTATGAATGGTTTAGTGCCATTTAAGAATCTCGCAATCGCCCTGTAGACAGCCCTCCCCATAATCTTCTTGAATCTGGTGTCGTGGAGGTACTGGTTGTCATTTACATTTGTTATTCCATCGTGGAAGGCGAGTTCGGTGAGGGCTGAGGGCATCGTAGTACACTCCCTCAACTCTCCAAAGTTTGCCGATTTTACCCCTCTGTCCACCCAGCCGGGGTCGTATTCATTGCGTATGTCAGTTATAATCTGGTTTTGGATTAACATAGCGAGTTCATCCGAGCCAGGGTATATCTGCCCATTATAGTAGTATGTTTCAGTGCCCGTTGAGGAGTTGTTGTAGGCATTTGTGTGCACCGATACATATAGGTCGGCTTTGACCCAGTCGGCGTATTTAGGTCTTGCCACCACATCGTCGTTGTTATCGGTCGAGAGGGCGTCGTAGACACTGGCGGGTGCACCGGCATACTGAATAAAGTACCTCGCCGCCTCCTGCCACCTCGGCTTCCCGGAGGTACTCCCACCCCTTTCAATACTCCCCATACCACCCCCGAGTCTTACGGCATCAGCAATGACATAGAGATTGCCCTGACTCGACAGATTGGTAATCTGGACGATTGCCTTTTCAGAGAAGTAAAAGGACGGCAGATAAAACCAGGTGGGTGTGCCGAGTTTCTGATTTATTATGAAGGTAGTCTCCCCCCCTGTGTGATGAATCGTAACTGGTGTATCCTCAGCACGATTTGTACCTGGCACCCACCACAGAGAGAGACGAAAGAAGTTATCAATGGGGAGATTTATCTCATAGGTGGCTATTGATGAGGGATTTTGTGTGTCCGTCTCTGCAACACGGTAGTTGCCCGCATAACCCCCGGGGGAGCTCCCATCTCTGAATGTCCCCATCTCGCTGTATCCCTGAGGGGAGGAGTTGTCCATAATGAATTCTTGTGTAGCAAAGTCCCGTTCTCTCACGGATATGACATCCGCCCCCGCCCGCTCGAGGTAGGGGATCAACCAGTTGTTGCAGATATCAGCCGTCAGAAGGTCCTCTATCAGTCCGTTGATATTGCCCCGCTGTGTAATCCATCCCTGTTCCTCGTTGTAGTAGTATCCGTGTCCTGGAGATATGACTATCCTCTTGCCGCTGAGTGCACCCTTTTGTCCATCCTTTGAATTGAGTTTCAGAATATCGCATCCACCCGGGTCTTTGACCTTTATCTCCCTCTTTGTGTTTACTGCCTCGTCTATGGAGATTATTCTCCCGTCTTTGTAGAAGTTGATCTCGTATTTCTCAATCCATTTTATGTGATCTGAGAGGGTATTGATTATCTGCCTTTGCATCTCGTCATACTGCACGACCTCTGAGGGTGGTGGGAGTTTCTGGGTCTTGATTGTTATGGTAATCTTATTCCCATCAATCCTGACTCTGTATACACTGGAGTCTTCGGGGAGGTAGGATTTGAGCCCATAACTCTTATAGTCAGAGGTGAGGAGTAACTCTACAATCTTAAATGCCCGCTCCTCCGGGTTGTCAGGTAGTTTGACCTCCCTCTGAATCGGTGCACTGCTATTCCCCCTGTAGTACATCAGATTTACTACCTCTGCGATGGATAGATGACTGAAAAGCAACACAGATAAGATTATAACACCCTTCTTCATAGATCCTCCCTCTCATCAAATCTTAGATTGACTGTACTCTTCACACTGCTTTTATAGTGATTTTTGTCTGATGGTACGAGTCTTATCTCGGTCTTTATCTCAATGACCATCTTCGAGAGTATCCTCTGTATCTCCGAGGAAATGTCTATGGCGGATATATACTTTTTCACCTCCTCCTTTATGGTCTCGGTTATATTCTTGCGGCTTGTATTTATCTGTTGCACGATGAAGTTTATGAATTCGGCAGGTACATTTTTATCCAGCAGGTACTTTCTAAGCCTGTCTTCTGAGAGTGGAAGGGAGGATATTACAGAGTTGATGATACTCTGCTGTGTGATGTCTACAATCCTGCTCTTTGCCTTCTTTAACCAGTTTCTCTTCTCGGTTTTCATACTCCTTCCTTTCTTATGCCAAGGGTTTTATAAAGGTCCTTATAATTCTTTTCGAGATACCTCTTTGTGTCTTCGTATGCAATCTGGAGGACATCGATACAGTTCTCGAATGAGAGGGGGTTATAGATAAACATCTTCAATTGAGAGTCCTGAGGCTCAAAGAGAGATATCTTCAGGTTCTTATACTTGAGGGTGTGTTTTCGGATTGCTTGTCTTAGGCGATAGGTAGTTGCCATCCTTATAGACTGGTTATAGATCTGAAACATACCCAGTTCGCTCAGGTTGGCACAGGATACGCCATCTGTGAAGAAGCAGACATTCTTTCGGTCGTTTATAATGGGGACTATGGGGTTTACGATGATTATAGAACGGGAGTTGTATCTGATGGCAAGACCGAGGTGAGCCACATTGGCGGTTCCTCCATCCACATAGTCCGCCCCGTTTATCCTCACGGGCTTGAAGAATACGGGTATGGCTGAGGATGCAATGATTGCCTTTGATATGGGTACATTCGTGTAGGGCTCCTCTCCAAATACCACCCTCTCAGCCCTATCTATATCATTTGCCGTTATCAATAGCCTCTTTTTGAGTTCGCTAAAGCTGTTTGAGAGATTCAGATTTTCAAAGATCTTATTCAGAAACTTTTCATATGGCTCAAGGGTGAAGATACCGGATGGGAGTATGTTTATGAAATTGCTGACCTCCTCAGAGATGTCTATGTTCTTTATGAGTTCTGTATAGGCATACCAGTGTTTTCGTCTGATGTCCTTTAGCTTGAGAAGGGTCTTTAACCAGCCGAATAGGTCAAACCTGTATACCTTCTCACGACTGATGGGGAAGTATGGGTCATCCCTGTTCAGAAGGGCGGAGTAGAGCCTCTCGGCACTTATCCCCTGAGATAGGAATGCCGCAACGGATGCCCCTGCGCTGGTGCCGATGTACAGGTCAAATTCATTTATACTCATATAAGGGTCAATAAACTCCTCGATTGCCCTGAGCACCCCGACCTCATAGTAGGCACCGGATATACCCCCACCGCAGAGTATTAAGGCACTTCTGTATCTTTTCCTCATCAATAACACCCTCTCGATGAACCCTCATACGGGGCGAATATTCCCTCCTTTTCCTTCTCATACCTCTTCCCCACAGGCTCCCACCTCCCGCCTTTGTATCTCATTATCTTGCAGCGTCCGGTACACTTATATGTAGAGGAGGAGTTGTATTCCCATCCGAGATACTCAGATGAACCAGCCCCAATGGTCGTAATCAAGAATCTATTCTTGAGTCCACCAAAGAACTCTGCCTGCTTCTCCGGCTCTGGTTCGTCCCCTCCCGAAGGGTCAACGGGTATCCATCCATAGTTTGGGAGATACACCTCTACCCATCTGTGGAAGACATCGTCATAAGATGCATCGTCCCCCCTTATTACCACAGAGCCTGCAAATCTCGTGGGGATGCCGGCGGATCTACACATAGCGATATAGACAAAAGAATACTCGCTGCACGACCCTGAACCCCTCTTTAATACTGTAGGGGCTATATTCCAACCTCCAGAGAGTTCGTAGTGCATCTTCTCCTGTACATATCTGTAGATCTTCCTCGCAATCCAGTATGGATTCTTCTCATCCCCTATAGCCTCTTTCACTGCGTTCTTGATGACTGGGTCGTTTATGGAGTACTTGATATCATCCTTTGTGTATTTCTCTCTGATCTCCTCTGGTATTAGCGAGACAGGTCCGATGTTCTCTGGTTCTATGAAGTATCTTATCTCGTATAGGTTTGCCCTCACCTTCATCTCTGCCCTTATCTCCTGATTGGGCTTTATATTCTTGAATGTAAAGTATGCAAACTCCTGTCCCCATCTGTCGGTCCTCTTCTCAAAGTTCTTCGGGTTGAATTCTATTGAGACAATATCCTGATTCGGGAGATTCTGAGGGATTGCAATTGCAATATTTATCACGTCCACCGGATCAGGTCCGTAGTTGATGTACCTCTCGGTGTATACCACCTCCTCAGTCTTCATAGATTTCCTGTA
>Ga0272449_1002744_pt1 | contig 15995 bp, 15 predicted proteins | sample YNPCB0241_FD_198679 | JGI IMG/M metagenome (GOLD analysis project Ga0272449, IMG submission 198679) | Hot spring sediment microbial communities from Yellowstone National Park, WY, United States - YNP-CB-024-1 | ecosystem: Environmental > Aquatic > Thermal springs > Hot (42-90C) > Sediment...
CCGTGGAGCAGGTGATAGAGAACACCGGTTTTGAGTTGATCATCCCGGAGCACGTGGGCCAGAACGAGCCGCCGACCGAGGAAGAACTGCGCATCCTGCGGGAAGAGGTGGACCCGGACCGGTTCTACATTTAGTAAAGGCGCTGACTGAAGCCAGCCTCTTTGGGCCTGTGGCCAATGGTCGGCCTTCGCCGACCCTTCTGTTGACCCACAGTGAAGCGCGTCGGCGAAGGCCCGGCAACCAGCACGCAGTGCCCGGGGAGGACGATGTCCGTCGGCCGAATCGTTACTGCGATTCATCGTTTCAGTGGGTTCAATTCTTCCGGAGGTGCGATAATGGTTTGCCCCAATTGCGGTACCGAGAACCGCCCCGGGGCGCGTTTCTGCGCCCAATGTGGGGCCCCCCTACCAGCGGAGATGGCGGCCCGGGCTCCGTCTCCCGCTGAGCCTCCCTTCGCCGTCCCCCCTCCTCCGCCGCCCTACCCTGCCCCCGCCGGACCGGTAGCGGTGGAGAAACGGTATCCCATCCTGCGGACCCTCAGCGTCATCTATAAGGTGCTGGGCGGGATTGTTGGTGCGCTCACGCTCCTGGTATCCATCGGCACCTGCATCGCGGCGATTGCGGGCGGCAGGATGTTCGGAGAGATGGGACGGCAACTGGGAATCCAGATACCTGGCATGGGGGGCGTGGTCGGTGGGGTCATCTTGGGTCTGATCTCCCTCCTCTACGGGGGATTCGCTGCCCTCACCCTCTACGGCGCTGGTGAACTGATCAACCTGTTCATCTCTATGGAAGAACACCTCCGCTCCCTGGCCCAACGGTAATGGGGATACCGTCCGGGCCCTTGCGACGGCCTCCTGCGGATGGCCCAGGGGGATTCTGCGACAGCGGCATGTGACTGCCGCACCCCCCTTTCCAATCCCTCCTCTCTCCTGACCATAGCCAGCCGCCAGGAAAGGGGGGCACACTCTCTGACCAGAAGAGGGATAAAAAAACCGGTTTTGTTTTGATACCGATGGTTCCCCCGCAGCCGTCATTGCTTGTGTGCTTTGCTCCTGCATGCGCCCCGTGTATGGGCGAGGCATGCCTCGCCCATACATGCGACGACATGCGCCCTGCGACGTGAAATGGACGAAGAACACTCTACCCAGGGAGAAGAGCCGCAAAAAACCCGCATCTTGATTGCCTACAAAGAGTTCCCCGCCCCATCGGTCGGACATGCCGGTGGGCAGGGGGTCTTCCGCCTCATCCAGGCCCTCCACCGGCGCGGCCACTCCATCGTTCTGGTCGCCCGACTGCGGCGGGAAGAGGCCGCCCTGGTGGAGGAAACCCGCCCCTTCTGCGAGCGCATTGTCACCGTTCCCCACCACCAGGCCCTCAGCGGGCCGCTCCCCCTTCGGATTGCGCGCAGTTACCTGGCCCTGCGGCGGGCCGTCGCGCGCACCCTCCGGGAGACCCGTCCGGACCTGATGCTGGTGGAGTTCACCCAGACGGCGCTGGTCCTTCTGGGACTGCGGCGCCCCTTCACCGCGCTCCGTCCCCACGACGTCAACTGGTTCCTGCTGGAGCAACGGGCCCGGTATCAGCAGGGGCTCCGCCGACTGGGGACCCTGGCCCTGGCGCGGCTCTTCGGGCGCCTGGAGCCGTGGCTCCTGCGGCGGTACGACCAGATTCTGGCCATCTCCGAGGGCGACCGGCGGCTATTGACGTTGCGCTGTCGCCCTGTCCCCACCCTGTTGCTCCCCCTGGCCCCCGCCCTCTCCGCCGAGGCCCCGTCCCGCCCCGCGGTCCCGCCCGGCCCGAATGTCCTCCTCGTGGGGGCGATGTACCGGGGGCCGAACATAGAGGCGGTGGACTGGTTCCTGAGCCAGGTCTGGCCCAGAGTGACGGCGGAGGTCCCGGAGGCCCGCTTCTACGCGGTGGGGTACGGGCCGCCGCCGCAGATGCTGGCGCGCGCCGACGGCGAGCGGGTCTTCATCACCGGCTACGCCGACGACCTGACCCCCTGGTATCAGGCCGCGACGGTCTTCGTCTCCCCGGTGCGGGTGGCGGGGGGACTGCTGCAGAAGGTACTGGACGCGCTGGCCATGGGGGTGCCGGTGGTGGCGACGTCGGTGAGCAATCACGGCATCGGGGCCAGCCCCGGCCGCCATCTGCTCATCGCTGACGAGCCGGAGGAGTTCGCCGCCGCCGTGGTCGGGTTGCTGCGGGACCCGGTGCGGCGGGAGCAACTGGGGCAGGCCGGGCAGGAGTTTGTACGGGCCCGCTACAATCTGGATGAGGCACTGGACCGCTGGGAGGCGACCATTTTTAACCGCAGAGAGCGCAAAGAGCGCAGAGGGAATGACCGTAACTACCTACCTGTTGTCATTGCGAGGCGGCGTTAGCCGCCGAAGCAATCCCCTTGCGGGTTGGGAGATTGCTTCGCCGCCTTCGGCAGCTCGCAATGACACTGGTGGGTAGGTATTTACGAATGACCGACGGAATGACCAATGACGGAATGAACGAGGGCTCTGCGTTCTCTGCGCCTCTGCGGTGAGACAGAATTCGCCACGAATTTCACGAATAGGCACGAATTTTTATTTTAATTCGTGAAATTCGTGCAATTCGTGGCAAAAACCTCCCGGTAGACTTCCTCCACCCGGGCGATCATCCGCTCCTGGGTGAACTCCGCCTCCACGCGCGCCCGTCCGGCCCGGCCCATCTCCGCCCGCCGGTCGGGGTTGTCCAGCAACTCCCGGATTGCCGCGGCCAGCGCCTGCGGGTCGCGGGGCGGCACCACCCGCCCGGTCACCCTGTCCTGGACCACCCATGAGGTGCCGCTCCCCACTTCTGTCGTGACACACGGCAGGCCTGAGGCCATCGCCTCCAGGAGGACGGTGCCGAAGGCCTCCGCGCGGGCGTTGGCCGGCAGGACGAAGATGTGGGCCCGGCGGTACCAGTCGGGCAGTTCGCCATCGGGGACCTGGCCCCGGAAGCGGACCCGGTCGGAGAGTCCCAGGCGGGCCGCCAGCGCGGCCCACTCGTCCCTCATCGGCCCCTCCCCCACCACCTCCAGATAGACCCCGGGCAGTTCGGTCAGCGCTTCCAGGAGTGTGTCTACCCCTTTGTAGTACCGCAGTTTACCCACAAAGAGCAGGGTCGGCGGGCCGTCGTAGGGGGCCGGGGGCGGGAGGAAGCGGCGGTGGTCCACCCCCAGCGGGACGACGACGCACTTCTCCCGCACTGGCCACAGCCAGGGGGAGGTCGCTATGTAGCAGGGACTGGTGGCGATGATGCGGTCGGCGCGGGCCAGGACCCGCCGCAACAGGGGCCCGTAGAGGCGCAGCCATCCCCGCTGGCGGACGATGTCCGAGTGGTGGGTGATGACGGTGGCCCGGGCCCGGCCCAGCAGGGCATTCGCCAGTTCGCCCAGGGGGTACGGGGAGTGGACGTGGACAATGTCGGGGCGCAGGCGGGCCAGGCGGAGGGGCTGGCTCAAACTCAGCGGCATAGACGCGGCCGTCACCAGCCGTCCGGCGCGGATGACGGTCACCCCGTTCTCCTCCCGGACCGTGGTGCGCGGGCCGGGGTCGCAGACCAGGACAGTCACCCGGTGGCCGGCCCGCACCTGGGCCTCTGCCAGGACCTGGATGTGGTTCTCAATCCCGCCCAGGACGGGGGGGTAGTCTTTGTAGAGGTGGAGGATGTGCATGCAGATTGCAGATTGCAGATTGCAGATTGCTGATTGCTGATTGCGGATTATCGGGCCAGGTACCAGCGGAGGAGGGCCAGGGCGGCGGAGGCGGAAGCGGCCTTGTTGGCCGACCGGTCGCCGGTCCAGCGGTGCTCTTCCACCCACTCCCCGTCCGGCGCGGCCAGCGCGATGTACGTCAGCCCGACCGGTTTCTGGGGCGTGCCGCCGCCCGGGCCGGCGATGCCGGTGACGGAGAGGGCCAGGTCCGCCCCCAGCAGGCCCCGGGCCCCCCGGGCCATCGCCAGCGCCGTCTCCCGACTCACCGCGCCGACGGTCTCCAGAACCTCCCGGGGCACCCCCAGCAGGCGCTCCTTCACCGCGTTGGCGTAGGCGGTGACGGAACCCCGGTAGTAGTCCGAACTGCCCGGCACGTCGGTGATGCGGTGGCTGAGCAGGCCCCCCGTACAGGACTCCGCCGCTGCCAGGGTGAGGCCCCGTTCCCGCAGGAGATGACCCACCACCTCTTCTGGACGCGGGTCCTCCCAGCAGGCCAGGGGCGCCCGCAGGAGTCCCTCCAGGGCCTGTCGGGCCGCCGCCTGTTCCTCCGGCGTCAGCGGGAGACGGGCGAACTCCTCCTCATCCAGCACCCGCACCCCGCCATCCGGGTCCACCCAGAGGTCCAGCGCCAGGTCCTCCGCGCGGATTTCGCCGGGTGCGATCCGGGCGGGGCGGGTGATGTTGCAATAGCGGCCCTTCAGACGCCCATCCGGCGCGCGAATCTCAAAGACGTTGTACCACCGGTCGGTGTAGAAGGTCTCCAGCCAGAGGTCGCCCGGTTCCAGGCGCACGTACTCCAGTTCCATCGGCGGCCGGTCCCAGACGGCGCGCATGAGGACGGCACCGGGGGCCTGAAAGAGGGGCCAGGCAGGGTACGAGATGCGTTCCCGCCCCAGGTGGTCCAGTTTGCGGATGGTCCACGGATCGCTCATCCACTCCGGTGAGGTTATCGCCGCAGAAGGGCCATGAGCACCAGCGCCAGGCCCGCCAGGAACATCGCCCCAATCCAGAAGAAGTCCGGCATGCCACCGATGCCCAGCCCCAGGAATGCCCCCAGCAGCATCAGGATGACCGCCGGGATGTAGGCCCAGGAATGGCGCTCCAGCAGGGCGACCAGCAGAAAGGTCAGGCCCAGGCCCAGGAAAAGGACACCGCCTGTATCCATGTCGGTCAACGTCTCAGACAGACCGGCAATTGCTGCCAGGGTCAGCAGGACACCGCCGGGAATCATCGCCCACCAGTGCTGACGGTTGGTCAGGTAGATGACCCAGAAGGCCAGCCCGATTCCTCCCAGAAAGGCCAATCCGTCCAGGCCCTCGGGCAGAAACGCCGCTGCCCCCAGCCCCAGTAGAGTGAATCCCGGAATCGCCGCCCACCATTGCGCGCGGGGATTGGTGAAGAACATGTACAAAAACGCCGCCCCTCCCCCAACACCCACCAGCCCCCAGAACAGGTCCATCCCCCGGGGAATCACTCCCGTCCTTGCAAGCAGGGAGAACGCACCCCAGAGAATCAGGAACAGGCCCCCAATGATGCGCCAGTCTATGCGTCTCATGAATCCCTCCTCAGCGAACAGTGACCGAACTGACGCCGGATTCCAGATGCAGTTCCACCCGGTACGCCGCGCTGTCGTAATCGGCGGACTGGTAGATGCCCTCCTCCAGTCGGGGGAACCTCTCCTGGTCAATGTTGTGCGCGGAGAGGCCGTCCTTGAAGCGAATGCGGGCCGCGACGCCCTCCGGAATCTGCACGTTCAGCATGGCAGCACCGACCTCCACATCCAGCAGCGCGTTGGCCACGCGCGCGGGTGGGATCAGGGTGATACTGCTGGCGCCCGCCTCCAGTTTGCAGTACGTGACCGGCACATCCCGCAAATCCAGCGTCATCTGGCTGGCCCCGCTCTCCACATTCAGTGCGAGGGGAACCTGGTCAGTGAGACACAGGCGCCAGAGCCCACTCTCCGGTCCGAGTACAGGGACGAAGGACGGCCCACACTCCAACTGGACGACCAACCGGTCCCCTTCCATGCGGCTGGAGACCTTCAGGCCAGCACCCCGGTTGATTGTCAGCGCTGCGCCCGGTGGTGCCCCGCCGGTCACCTCCATCAGCCCGGCCCCGTGCTCAATCTCCACACTGGCCTGCCGGGCCCCCTGCAGGTCCACCGTGACGGTTGCCTCGTCGGGTACCTGTTCCGTCCGTACCCGTGCGCCGACCAGCAGCCAGATGCCCGCCAGCAGGAGAAACCCGGGCCAGAAGTACCCCAGCACATCGTCTATGACCCCCAGGGCCTTAAGGAAAAAGCACATGGCCAGGAGAATCAGCACAGTGCCCCAGAATACATACCACCGCTGAGAAGTGGACATTTCACCCCCTCCTGGGCCGCGCCAGGCCCCGCACGATCAACCACAGGCCCAACAGGAAACAGCAGATTGCCCACACGGAATCCCTGTACGGGCCCAGGATGGTCAGTCGGCCGAAAACGGCCGCAAAGAACAGAAACAGCAGAGCGCTGATGACCACAAGGTTCAGCCCCTGGCGGACCGATTGTCGGAAATCCTGGCCCAGAATCCCGGCCAGAATGCTCCCCACCCCGACAAAGCCCGGAACAAGGGTCCAGGTATAGGCCCACGACCCCCAGTCGCCGGTGACGTTCTGGTAGTACAGGATGCCACCGACACCGGCGGTGACGCAGGCCGGGACGGCCATCCCCGGCGCGCCCACCAGCAGGCCAATGAGCAGAACAATTCCCCCCGCAATGATGATCCACATCGGCCAGTCTACAGGCGGGATCAGCGCGCGCAGCGGGGGATAGAATCGGAGCGCGGCCAGGAACGCCGCCGCCAGAATGAGGAGCAGGCCCAGAGCCAATTGCGTACGGGCACGGCTATCCATAGAACCCTCCTTTCGCGGTGATTGACCACGGACCACCGACCATAGACCACAGACCACGGACCACAGACCACTGTACAGGCTGACAGCCTGCGCTACCTCCGTCGTCTGTCGTCCATCGTCTGTCGTCCGTCGTCTGTCGTCCGTCGTCTATATCTACGGCTCATCCTCCCGAAAAGTCGCGGGGATTTCGGGGGCATCCGGCCCAATGCCATCCTCTCCTACCAGCGCACGGGCGAAAATCAGGAAGCCCGTATGGGCCACCATCCGGTCCTCCGGGCGGAAGCGCGCGGAGACGGCTTTGTAGGGCCGCAGCAGAATCTCCTCCACCTCCACCAGCCCCCATCGGGGCGATTCCAGCGCCGCCAGCAGACGGGTGACCTGATTGGCCGTGGGCAGCAGAGAACCCAGATACCCCCCATTGACCAGCGCCGCGTGGGCCTGCTCCAGATAGTCCCAGGGGTTGGGCAGGTCCAGAAACAGCGCGTCCACCCCGACCTCGTCAAACCCCTCGGCGATGTCGCGCGTCTTGAACTCCACCACGTCGGCCAGGCCCAGATGCTCCAGGTTGCGGCGGGCCAGTCGCTGCATCTCCGGGCGGACCTCGTAGGAGTAGACCCGTCCATCGGGCCGGACGGCGTGGGCCAACACCGCCGTCAGCGCGCCGCTGCCGCTCCCCGCCTCCACCACCCGACAACCCGGGCCGATGTTCATCTTGAGCAGGATGTACCCGGCCTCTTTAGGGTAGACAATCTGGGTGGTGCGGCGCAGGCGCAGGATGAGGTCATGGAGCGACGGGGTCAGCAACAGGAAAGGTTGCCCGGTATGGGAGACCACGCGGCTCCCCCACGGGCGGCCGATGAGGTCGTCGTGGGCCAGGACTCCCCGATGCGTGTGCACCTTTTGCCCGGGTTCCAGACGGACAATCTGCCAGCGACGGTCCGGGCCCATCAGCAGAGCCAGGTCGCCCGCGCGAGCACAGGAAACGGGTCTCTCGGCCATCATCCTCCCGCGATCAGATGAATCACCCGCACGTCGGCCCCATCGGGAATCTGACGGGTGGAGAACTCCTCCTCCGGGATGACCTCCCCGTTAATGGTGACCACAATGGCGGGGAAGGTGTAGCGGAACCGGCGCAGGAGTTCCGCCACCGTCAACCCGGATTCCCATTCCATTTCATCCCGATTGTTGACCAGAATTCTCCCCATTGGGTCCCTGCTGGCAAGAGCAATGCACAGGAAACATAAGTTTGCCCCTCCCCCCCTTCCCCTCAACTTTGGCCTTTTTGTCCATGGCCCTCTGCATGGGCCCCTGACCGCCTCCACAGCCATAAAAAGACGATTATTTTTCGTTGCGGCGGCGAAGCCGCCGCAACGAAAAATATTTTCTTTTCATTCTTTTGCCTCGCTGGAGGCGGGTTTGGGAGATTTTCCCGCCTCCGCTCGGAAAAAGGCCAAACTTCGGGGACCAGGGGGATGAGGAGGGGTCAGAACCTGACTCTAACGATAAATCAGGAACTGGGGAAATACCCCCAGCCCGATGGCCCCGACCGTCGCCAGCAACAGCAGCAGGTCCACCGCCAGCGAGGCGCGGGGTCGGGATAGGCCGGGCATCAGGGCATGGGGCAACATCCGCAACAGGCCCACCACCAGCCCCACCGACGCCAGCAGCAATGCCAGCACCGTCAGCGGCTGCTCCGGAAAGAGCAGGCGATACAGCCCCCAGCGGGAGACGAACCCCACCGTGGGCGGGAAACCGGCGAGGGAGAGCAGGCCCGCTGCTGCGGCCACCGCCCCCCAGGGCGACCGCGCGTGCTCCGGAGCCCCCCCAGCGCCGAGAGATGAAAGCCCCGCCGCCATCGTCAACACGCCCCAGGCACGGGTGAGCACCATCGCCCGCTCCAGTTCCATCCCCACCGCTCCACCCCTCCCCAGGGCCAGCACCAGCATACCCGTATCCACCATCACGGCGTACCCCAGCAGCGCGCCCCAACCCCGTCGGGTGGTCCCCAGCAATCCGCCGATGATCACCGTTCCAATGCCCAGCGCGGTCAGCGCAGAGGACCAGTAGGGGGACTGGCTCAGCCAGGGGTAGGTCCTCAGATAGTCCAGCAAGAGAAACCACACGGTCCCACCGATGGCGGAGAAGACAAGGGCGACCGACAGGGGCGATTCTCGCCGGGCCAGCGCGGGCACCCAGGGGTGAAAGGGGACCAGTCCCAGCATCAGGGCGAACGAGAAGCCGATGAGCAAACTGGCCGTATTCAACAACCCGGTCTGGTCGGGGGTCAGCGCGTACATATCCAGCAGCCAGTGGGCGACCAGCGGACCCGGCAGTGCCAGGACAAAGAAGGTCAGATACCGCGCTCCGCCCATCCCGCCGCGCAGGAGAAGGACGGAGAAGGCAACGGCCAGTTCCAGAATCAGCACCGCGTAGACCAGCGGGCGGACGACCAGGGATGCCGCCAGCAGCGCCAGCACTCCCAACCCCACAGGGGCATACAGTTCCCCCGATTCCAGCGGCCACGCTATCAGGAAGAGGGCCGCGCCGCTCAGGAAGAGGAACGTCAGCCCGACCTGAGCGCCGGGTCCCAGAACGACCGAGCGCCCCAGGAACGTCACCGTCCCCCCGAAGGCCATTTCCTGTCCCCTGAACGAAAACGTTCCCTCCAGGGGGATCAGAGCGATCCCAAAGCCCAGTGCGGCGGAGACGATCGCGGCCAGCAGAAGGGAGACCCGTCGCCAGCGGCGCAGGAAGTACGTCAGGACCGAGGTCAACAGCAGAAGCCCGATTCCGATCAGTGCCAGCATGGTCCTCCTATTCCGCCCGGGCGAGGGTCAGGTAGGACGCCGCGAAGGTGACCAGAAACTGGATCAGTCCCAGCAACCCTGCCACCACCAGACTGGGCTCCAGAGCGCCGAAGAAAAGGTCAAATCCGTTCAAAAAGACCAGCAGTCCCATCCCCACCCCCAGGGGGGTCTCGGCCATCCCGGCCAGGAAGAGCCCCATGATGGCCAGCAGGTAGCAGGCCAGACCGACCAGAAAGGGTACCTGAGGCAACGGGAAACGAAGGGAACCAGCGTAAGCGATCAGCAGAGCAGCCAGAAGAGCGCCCATCCGTAGAGGAACGTCCTCTCGCCAGCGGAGCAGGTTCTTCCACTGAAAACGGGTCCCTTTCCCTTGATCCCCGCCATTACTGGCATTTGCCGCCTCACTCCACACCGCCGCCTGTCCGGTCACCCCCAGGGCCAGGCAGACCACTGCACCGATGAGGAGTTTCACCAGCACCACTTCGGGCCGGATGACCTGAGTGTGGAGAACGCCGACGAAGAAGTACACCAGTGCCATCCCGACCAGCCGGAACAGCCAGCGACGGGTCACCAGCACCAGACTCAGGGCCACCACCAGCACCACCACCGCTGGAGGCGCGGCCAGCGCGGAGATTCGCTCCACCCACTGAAGGAACCGTTCCATCAGCGCCTCGTCACCACCACCAGAATCAGCACAAACGTCGCCAGTGCCCAGAGGACAGCGCCAGGCCCCTCCGCAACGTCGGCCACCGTGTCCAGAAAATCGGCGACCTTCCCCAGACTCCGGACCAGTAGACGCCCGGCCCACTCCCACCGCAGAGAGTCCACGACGGCCCGAAACGGACCGCCCAGGAGCCACCGCCGCCGTTCCCCAACCACGAAGAGACCGCCGCCCGCCAGTCCTCCGACAACCCAGGCCCCCCACCCCGCTCCGGTCGGGGTCCCCTTCGGGGCAGACCCCCACGCCAGGGCCAGCGCGATGACCGGGACGACCACCCCCGCCGCATGAGCCATCGCAGGGAGTATCCCGACGGTCTCCTCCTCCGCCGCCGTCCGCAGGACCTCTTTCGCCACTGCCGCCGTCAGCAGAGCCTGCCCGAGGAAGAAGAGAAGGGCCCGCAACGCATCCGGCGGAGAGAGCACACCCCCCGAAACCAGCGGCGCTGCCAGAAGCGCCAGTCCGCCGATGACGGCCGGCACCGTCCACCCCGGCGCGGCCCTCCGCCATCCCCGTCCCAGGTAGAGGAGCGTCAGGCCCAGGGTCCAGGCCGCGCCCCCCGCTGCCCAGGCCGCCGCGCTCCCCGCCCGCATGCCGGCCCAGAGGATTCCGCCCCCTGCCGCCATCCCCACCCAGACCGTCCGCCGGTCCGGGTCCGTGGCTCCCCAGGCCAGGAAACCGCCAATGATGAACGTCGCCGCCGTCAGCGCCTCCAGCAGGGGCCAATCGGGCGCGAATCCTCCGGCCTGCGCCGTGCGGGCCAGGAGCCCCCAGGCCAGGAGCGGCTCCAGCAGCAGGACAGCCGTCGCGGGGTGGCCCCGCCGCATCTCCGCCGGGACGACCAGGTGGAAAGGATACAGGCCCAGCCGGACCAGGGCCGCCAGCCAGAGGGTTGCGCGTCCCCAGCCATCGGGCATCATCAGCGGCCAGGAGAGACTGCACCCGTCCTTTTCCAGCCCCAGCGCGGCGGTCCAGAGCAGGGCCGTCGCCGCAACGCCGCCGCCGACGCCCCAGGCCACCCGCTCAGCAGGCAGCCCCGCCGCCGCCATCCCGACCCCCCAGGCCAGATCAAACCCGGCCCAGGCCAGCAGGACCGTCAGCAGATTCTCCCCCCAGAGAGATGCCAGGCCCAGCGTCAGCATGGAGAGAATCGCGCCGCCCGTTGCCAGGCGCAGACCCGGCGGCCGGCTCATCTGGACCAGCGCGCTGCCCGCCACCGCGCTGGCCCAGGCCAGCGCCAGCGGCCAGACCGCGCGGTCCGCCAGCAGAACCGGGAACGTGCCGAAGAGGGAGAGCGGCTGCCAGCGGGAGAGGAGAAACGGACGGGAAGCCTCCCAGGGGGTAAAGAGAACACCCAACAGCGAAAGCCCCGCCCCCAGCGGCAACACGTAGCGCCGGTAGGGCTGCAGGGGAGAAACGTAGGCCACCAGCAGCAGGGCCAGCACCCCGGCCAGGGGCGCGGCCAGCGCAAAGGTCGGTGCAAAGGGCATCGGACCTCCGATCTGGGCCAGGGCAAGGGGCGGTAGCCTCTGATCGTCGCCCAATCCCCTTGCCCTTCCCGTTCGGGCTCTCATTCTAACATAGAACGGGAGATTGGGCAATTTGGCGGGGAGAGAATGGTTATGCCCCACGCTTGCCCTCAATATATTTTATTGCGGCGGCTTCGCCGCCGCAATGAAAAATATATTTCCTTTATCCCCGCGAAGCGAAAAGGCCAAACTTGAGGAAAGGGGGCAAGAGCGCAGGCAACCTCGCCTCGGGGTTGCCCGACAATTCCGGGACACATCCTCGTCTTACTTGCGCGAAGCGGCAATGTGTGGTATAAAATAGAACAGATGCCCCCGTAGCTCAGCAGGATAGAGCACCGGCCTCCGGAGCCGGTGGCCCGCGTTCAAGTCGCGGCGGGGGTACTGGTAGCCAGGGAGGCCAGATCATTGGGGGGTCCCCCCTGTCGGAGTGCCTTGCGGACTGTTGCCTGTGGCCGTGAGGGGGATGGCGTGCCCTGGTGACTGGATGCCACCAAGAGGCCCGCCAACCGTCAAAGAACGGTCGGCGGGCTTCTCTTTATCCGGTGCTTCGGATCAGGGGAGTATGAATCATCCCGCATAAGGAGAACGGATGAGATCGGGTTCGGGTCCTCTGGATCAAATTGTGCAGATTGGCATCGTCGTTGAGGATATAGACCAGGCTGTTCAGGCCTGGTCTCGGTTGCTGGGAATGGAGCCCTCCTCCATCATCGTGACTGACCCCGAGGAAATTGCCCACACCCGCTACGAGGATCAGCCCACACCTGCTCGGGCAAAACTGGCGTTTTTTGACCTGGGGCGGATTGTCCTGGAACTGATCCAGCCCCTGGGTAAGCCCAGTACCTGGAGTGATTATCTATCTGCTCACGGCCCGGGTCTTCACCACGTCGCTTTTGAGGTCCAGGGGATGGAGGAGTGCATTCGGGAACTGGGGCTCCGTGTGATCCAGCGGGGAGAGTATACTGGTGGGCGATACGCCTATCTGGACGGACAACAGCCCTTAGGGGCAATCATTGAACTTCTGGAGAATGAAAGAATAGGAGCGCGATGAAATACCGGAGATTTGGACGGATTGGGTGGCAGGTTTCAGAGATCGGGCTGGGGGCATGGGCCCTCGGCGGAGACTGGGGCCGGGTGGATGAAGAGACCGCAATGGCCACCCTGCACCGCGCCCTGGATGTGGGCATCAACTTCTTTGATACGGCGGACGTCTATGGCGACGGGTTGAGCGAACAACGCATCGGGCGTCTGCGCCGGGAACGGTCAGAGACCTTTTACGTGGCCACCAAAGCGGGGCGGCGCTTGCGGCCTCACACTGCCGAGGGGTACACCAAAGAGAACCTGACGCGCTTTGTGGAGCGCAGTCTGCGCAACCTGGGAGTGGAGTCGCTGGACCTGCTTCAACTCCACTGCCCCCCGACGGAAGTGTACTACCGCCCGGAGGTCTTCCAGGCGCTGGATGACCTGAAGCGGGAGGGCAAAATCCAGCACTATGGAGTCAGCGTGGAGAAGGTGGAGGAAGCGCTGAAGGCCATAGAGTACCCGGGTGTGGAGAGCGTGCAAATCATTTTCAACATTTTCCGCCAGCGACCGGCGGAACTCTTCTTCCGGGAGGCACGCCGCCGGGATGTGGCAGTCATTGTGCGGGTACCTCTGGCCAGCGGCCTGCTCACCGGCAAGATGACCCGTGAGACCACCTTTCCGCCGGACGACCACCGCAACTACAACCGGGAGGGCCAGGCCTTTGATGTGGGGGAGACCTTCGCGGGGGTGCCCTTTGAGGTGGGGCTGGAAGCGGTGGAAGCCCTGCGGCCGCTGGTGCCGCCGGGCGCGACGATGGCCCAGTTCGCCCTGCGCTGGATTCTGATGTTTGATGCGGTCTCAGTGGTGATCCCCGGCGCCAAGAGTCCCCGCCAGGTAGAAGATAACGCTGGCGCTTCCGACCTGCTACCCCTGATCCCAGAGCAAATGGCCCGGGTTCGGGAAGTCTACGATACTTTCATCCGGCCTTACGTCCACTACCGGTGGTGACCCATACCAAAAGGGCCAACTGGAGGGGGCTGGGCAGAGGGGCGAATAGAAAGTGTCTGGTAGCCAGGACACAGAGGAATCTGTTGTGCCCCTGGGTCTGTGTGTGAGATTTCCCCCCGAGGAGGTGCCCGGTGGCGACCGGTTACGTGTATCACCCGGTCTATCTGGAGCATAACCAGCCCGGCCATCCGGAGAACGCCCGCCGCCTGGAACGGATTATGGACACGCTCCGGGACGCGGGAGTCCTGGAACGGCTGACGCCCGTAGAGGCCCGCCCGGCCACCGAGGCGGAACTGGCCCGGGTCCACACCCCCGCCTACATCGCCCAGGTGCGGCGGGTGGCCGAGCGGGGCGGGGGCCACCTGGACGCCGACACCTACATGAACGCCCGCTCCTACGACGCCGCCGTCATGGCCGCCGGGGGGCTTCTGGCCCTGGTGGAGGCCGTGGTGGAGGGACGGGTGCAGAACGGCTTCGCCCTGGTCCGCCCGCCGGGCCACCACGCCCTTCCCGACCGGGGCATGGGCTTCTGCCTCTTCAACAACGTCGCCGTCGCCGCCCGCCACGCCCAGACTCTCCCCGGCATCCGGCGCGTCTTCATCGCCGATATAGACGTCCACCACGGCAACGGCACCCAGGCCGTCTTTGAGGCCGACCCCACGGTCTTCTACTTCTCCACCCACGAGTACCCCTACTACCCCGGCACCGGCCACTGGAAGGAGACGGGCGTCGGCGAGGGGAAGGGCTCCGTCCTCAACGTCCCCCTCCCGGCCGGAGTGGGCGACCAGGGATACCTGCGGGTGTACGAAGAACTGGTCTGGCCGCTGGCCCGCCGGTTCCGCCCCGACCTGATCCTGGTCTCCGCCGGATACGACTCCCACTGGCAGGACCCCCTGGCGATGATGCAACTCTCGCTGGGGGGCTACGCCCGCATCGCCCGGGAACTGGTCGCCATGGCGGGCGAACTCTGCGCGGGGCGCATCGTCTTCACGCTGGAGGGGGGCTACCACTTAGACGTGCTGGCGCATGGGGTGCTGAACGCGTTCTACGCGCTGCTGGGGGAGGAGACGGTCTCCGACCCCTTCGGCCCACCGTTCCCCGCCAGCGAGCCGGACATCGGCCTGCTGCTGGCGCGGCTGAAAGAAGAACATCAATTGACTTAAACCGCGGAGGACGCAGAGAACGCAAAGAAAGAAAAATCGTAAATACCTACCCACCTGTGTCATTGCGAGCGAAGCGAAGCAATCTACACGCCTGTAGCCTGTAGGGAGATTGCTTCGGCGGCTCAGGCCGCCTCGCAATGACCATAGGTGGATGGTTACAAAAAATCTGAAAATCTCTGTGTTCTCCCCGTCTCTGCGGCGAATTGGAGACTGCGGAGGGCACGGTGAGCGAAAAGGAAGAAAAAAATCATAACTATTCAGGCTCCTCACCCCTCTCCCGCCGCCCTCAGCCCGAAGGCCCTTCGGGCCGAGGCCTGCGGCGGGCGGCGAAACCGCTGGGGGCGGGGTGAGGCTGAACAGTTACAAAAATCTAAAAATCTCTGCGTCCTCTGCGTACTCTGCGGTGAAAGAAAAATGACGCCTTTCCGACGGTTTCTGACAGCAGTTCTTCTGCTCCTGGTCGTGCTTCCCGCCCCGGTGCAGGCCCAGTCCGGCGGGCCGGGGGAACCGGGCCGGGTCCAGGAACATGTCGTCGCGGCCGGGGAGACCCTCTTCTCCATCGCCCGGCGGTACGGGACCACGGTGGACGCCATCGCCCACGCCAACGGAATCCCCGACCCGCGCCAGATTTTCGTCGGCCAGCGGCTGGTGATCCCGGGTGCCCTGGGACCGGTGGACACCTGGACCGCCCACATCGTCCGCCCCGGCGAGACGCTATCGGGCATCGCCCGCCAGTACGGCGTGGACTGGCGGACCCTGGCGCTGGCCAACCACCTGGTCAACCCCACCCTGCTCACCGTTGGGCAGGTGGTGCGCATCCCGACAGGGCGGGAAATGGCGACGGGGGCCCTGCACACCGTCCAGCCCGGGGAGACCCTGCTGCACGTCGCCTTCCGGTACGGCGTTTCCTTCTGGGAACTGTTGACGGCGAACTGGACCGACCGACCCCCCGTCGCTCTCTCCGGGCAGTGGCTGCTGGTTCCCGGCGCGCGGCCGACCGGGATGCCGTCCCCCTTCCTCAAGATAGACCTCAGCCCCATCCCGGCGCGCCAGGGGGATACGCTCACCGTCATCGTCCACACGGAGAAACCGGTGGAACTGGAAGGCCGCCTCTTTGACCGCACC
>Ga0272449_1002746_pt1 | contig 15993 bp, 15 predicted proteins | sample YNPCB0241_FD_198679 | JGI IMG/M metagenome (GOLD analysis project Ga0272449, IMG submission 198679) | Hot spring sediment microbial communities from Yellowstone National Park, WY, United States - YNP-CB-024-1 | ecosystem: Environmental > Aquatic > Thermal springs > Hot (42-90C) > Sediment...
TCATCCAGGATGCAGTACCGATGGATCGTGGGATTGACGACGATCGTGTCCTTCACAATCGAGTAGAACACGTTCATGTTCTCCGGAAGCTTGGAGAAATCAAGCTGCCACGATTTGGTCCAGGCCGCAAAGCGCAGATCCGGAAATCTCCTGGCGATTTCCTTCCACTTCTCAAGGTACGCCTGGCTATAGAAGTCTCCAACCACATGGATTCTGAAGGCCTTTACCTCACCGGACCGCATCGCATTCTCAATCGCCCTTGCCATTCGCTCCACGAAGTTCGGCTTTTCGGTAGCAGCCAGATTCCTGTTGTAGCTTTTTACGACCTTGGTGAGGAGTACCTGTCCCCCCTTTACCCCATAGCAAATCCCCCGGCAGTGCGGTGTGCTCCCAATACAGGTCAGAATCGGCGGGAGGGAAAAGGTCAGAATCGACCTCCCTAATTTGCGGCTCCTTCCCCCGATATACGTATGCAGCACCCCCAGTCCTGAAATGAAAGGAAGATTGATTCACCCCTCTGGTCTGGCCTCCCCCACAGAGAAGGCCAGACCCCTCTCCCTATATCGACAGCTCCATTAGGGTCCACTCACAGGCCAGGCTATCGTCTTGTAAAATGTTCCTCCGGTAAGCATCCGGACTCAGCCTAAACAGTCCATACCTCAGCCACCGCTCCACTTTCCCTGTCTCGTACGGTGGCTCGATACTCACACCCAGCTCCGTGATAGGCCCGTTTGCCGGATAGAACGCTACACCATTCACCCTTTCCATAGCCTTTTCAAACCACTTCACCTTCTTCCGGTTGAGTCTCCTCCTGCCCCTCCTGAAAATGGAGACGTAGAAACATAGATTGTAACAGACGCGATTCCCTGGACTTCCGCTGGTAATCCCTAAAGTCAGGCAGTCCATAACCTCACCCAAACTGTACGATGCCGGATCTCCAGGTTTTTTTGGCATGAGGACGAACCACGGAAACTGTTTTTCAAGTTCTCTAATGATTCGTTCCCGTTCTCTCAGGAATTCCTTCGCCGCTGTGTCCATAAACCCGCCTTTCTCCATGATAAAGAAGTAAAGCCCCTCCTTATCTAGGTCGAATACGTCTATTGCCTTAACCGACGGGCCGATGACCTCTGCCTGCGGAAAATACCTGGAAAAGACTTCATAGAGAGCATTTATGAATTCGTCGAACTCCTCGATGTGGACACATGAAACACGCCTATCGAGCTCGACCATTGCGTCTTTGAGGTTCTTGATTCTCTCTCTGGTGGTATCCACCTTCACAGTGATACTCTTTCTGATTTCCCGCGTCTCCGAACCACCCTCAAGAACCGGAACCCTGCACACCGAATACCTGGAGTCTGGAGGAACCACAAGAGAAAGAAATCCCAGGAAAAATCCCAACGCATAATTACCATTCTTTTTGCATGCTACAAGCGCTTGGTTGTTTACCAGTTCGACCCTTAAAATCTCTTCGAATTCCATCCTCTCGACGTACACCTCTTCACCCCCGGAAAGCACTCCCGAGATGGCGCCGGTGATGGCATCATCTCGAAACTCCTCATTCCTCCTCTTCTCTCGAAACCCTTATGACGTAATCCGCCTCAATACCCTCAGGCGACTTTCCCGTCGTCAACACGATGAGCTTCGTCATGTTAGAAGGCCTTGGAATTTCCTCATCGGCGTTGTATCCATCGGTCATGAGAACGACCGGTGCATACTCGTCCGGGGCATGCTCTTCAATCCACCTGAATGCCGGCGCAAAAACAGTCCCTCCACCTCCCTTGACACTCTTCAGAATTTCCTGGATATCCCCATCCTTCACCACCGCCTGGACAGCAGCATCGCAGGCGATGAACACCACCCGGTACTGCTTGAGGATTTCCTGTACTTCACCGAGGAAATAACTGAGGTTCTCCCGCGAGATACTCCCGGAAGTATCCACGATAACGAAAACCGTCCCGTGGTACCGGTAAAACTGTTCGTTGAGCGATGGCGTGTACACATCGCAGTAGAGGAGCATCGGCTTATACGGCCTCCGGTAACTGTAATCCGCAGCAATAGCCTCGACTATCGTCCCTTCCAGGAGATCCTGCCAGCGAACCCGGCTCTCGGAGAGCTTTTCGACAATCCGTTTCCAGCCCCCGGGCATAGTTCCAATACCTGCTTGCACAAGCTGCCATGCCGAGATGGCTGCGTCAATGATGAACTGCCTGGCAATCGCCCTGGTTTCCTCATTCCGCGCGTCTGGATCAGGAGTCATCTCTCCGTTTTCCGGGAGTTTTAACTTTCGTCTGAGCTTTTTGTGAAACTCCCTCAATTGCTCAACTTTCTCCTCGAAATCCCTTCCCTTTTTATCTCCCTGGCCGATCTCTTCTGTCAGCCTTGCAATCCTCTGCATGAGTTGTTTCGCTTCCCAGTCAACTGCACGTTTCAAATGTTCGTAGATTTCCTCTGCGTGCATGTTGTGGAACCTCTCGCTGTACAGACCCCCGCTCACGTCAAACCCCATATCTTTTAACATCCAGTTGATCTCAAGGTCTGTGGCGTAGTTCCATAGAATCACATCCCGGCTCTCCCTTCGAAGCAACGTCCCATTCAGGATATGCATCGCTTCGTGGGCAAGAATCGACGACAGTGGGAACCTCGTCTCATCCAGGTCTTTCCGAATGAAAAGGATTCTGTTTTCCAGGTCCAGCGCTGCTGGGTACAGCATCTCCTTTTCCGGCCTTATTTCAACCCGGAGCTTCAGCAACACCGAGGCGATGATGGGATGGCTCACCACCATCCTGGTGATTTCCCTGTCCACCTTTATTCTCAAGACCATCGCCTTACCCCTCGATGACGAACTTGTATTTGCTGGCGAACCGTTTCGTCAGGTCCACAGCATACGGTGCAAGGAGGCTTTCGATCGTCACCACCCCAAGCTTCAGGACGGACTTCATCCAGAGCACAATATACGGCGACATATAGTCCGGGGCCTCCAGGGCGTAGTTTAAGAGTATCGCCAGGTTTTCTCTATTCGTTTTGTTCACGAGGACTGTCGCCAGCATGAAACTTTTCTCGACTTCACCGGTCTTCGGGTAGACCTTTTCTCCCCGCAGAATTGCCCCCACCATCTTCCCGACTCCGGTACACTTCTTCATGAATGCCACAAATCTCACTGCCGCCTCTTCACCGACAATGCCTGCAATGTCCTCAACGCTATTGATGCCATGCTGCAGGAGCCTCCCCACCATCTCCCAGGCTCTCGGTGACGGATAGGGCCTGTCGATATCCGGTTCTCCCGAGAGGTACTTCGTATCAAGCTCAAGGTACGCCACCACTTCCTCCGGCAGTCCCTTTTGCATCCAGTACTCCTTAAAGTCCTCAAAGTCCGGCACCACGGAGTAGTGCAGGGCTCTATTCACCATGGCTGAAGAGAGCTTGTTGACGGTTGCCTTGTCCCTGAGCCTGTTCCCTGCACAGACCACCATGCTTCCCTTTGGGAGCTCATAGTCACCAATCTTCTTCTCCAGGACAATGCGCATCGCTGCGTTCTGCACGGCAGTCGGTGCAGTATTGAACTCATCGAAGAAGAGGATGAACGGCTCATCCGGAAAATTCAGGGGGAAGAACTCAGCTCGTCGCTTCTCCCGGTCCGGGAAGACGAACCCTTTGAGCTCCGTCGGATCCAGAAGCGACAAAATCATCACCTTGACGGGTTTTTTCACCTCTTCTCCCACCTGGTACACGATCTGGGTCTTCCCGATCCCCGGCTTCCCCCAGAGGAACACTGCCGGCGGATTCTCCATCTCCGCAATCCGCCGAAGCTTCTCCTTGAGCTGCTTCGGTGTCACCGTGAACTTCAGTTCCAACCTCTCAACCTCCTCTCCCATTTCCGCACCCCTAAGGATACCCCCTCCCATGACGCGACGACCAGAGGCAAAGACCTGAAGGTTCAGGGGGTAAAAACCCCAGAGCTCAGAATGCCAGAAACCAGGGAACCAGACCGCGCGACCTCTCCGGGTCCTGAAGGGGAAAATCCACGCAGGAAAGGAAGCCAACCCCAGCGCCCACGTGGAGCGGTGGTTCAGGGAATCACCGCACCCCTCTACCCCGGCAGTGCTGGCAAACCCCGGTACCGTGGCAGAACCCACAGGGTCTTTCGGTCATGGGTCTTCCGTATCCCGGATAGTTGTGAATACCGGAACCCCTGCAGTGGCGGCACCGGCCAGTACCGTTACAGTACGGGCACACCCGGGTGCCCGATTTCTCGTCATCCTTCCAGAACATCTCCAATCCCTCCTAAAGCGCTGCATGGTCGAAGATGAGGACCTTCCCGGTGACGGGCGAACTGTAGTAGAGCCGGCGGGCTTTCCCGTGCAGCGCGTGGGCCACGGCAAGGTACAGCCACACTGGCGCCTGCCCCGTGAGGACCACATCGCACCCCTCTCCAGCAAGCTCCTTCGCTTTTTCCAGGTACTGGGGTAAAAGCTCAAGCTTTGCTACCTCATCGTAGAGGGTTTCAAGGTCCACAACCTTTGGTTCCTGCGATGGGGAAACCCCGGGGGCTGAAGCGAGAATAGCCCGGAGTTTCCCGGGAATTGCCTTCGCTTTGCTCTCAATGCTCTGGGCGCCTTTTGCCGAAACACTCATGCCACAGTGGGCAATGTCGTTTCGCAGCTGCGTGAGCCATCCCCATTCCCTGGCCAGGGCATCCGTCATCCAACTCTTCTGACCAGACAGCGCTTTTCTGTCCCGAGCCTGTTGAGCCATCCCCCCAAGGATGCTCTCCACACCCTCCCGGTACTTACGGTTCAACCAGAAATCCTGGTCGTCCTTCAGACAGGCCCAGCTCACCACCCATTCCCGGGCAAGGAGCACGGCCTGCACCACAAGGCCTTTTTCGAGGTAGTGCTCGATGAGCTCAAGCTGTCTCCCAAGGCTTTCCTCGCTCAGGGAACGGGGGTGTTCCTCAGCCAGTCTCCCAACCTCCTGCGCTACTTTCTCGAGGATAACCGCAAAAGGCCTGGCCCAGCGGGAGAGCTCTGCTCTGGCTTCCTCGAGTTCGGGAAGCAGGAGAGAGGCGATCTCCATCACATCAAGGGGGCGAGAGAGGTGCAGGGCCTTCGAGAGCTCTTCGAGTTTCCCTGCGACCCTCTTGATCCTCCGAGGTTTTTCTCCGTTCATCATGCCACTTCTGTTCAGACGGTCATGGGTGATCCTGAGTTTCTCCGCAAGGATTCCGGCCTCACTACGCGCCAGAAAGGCCTCGACTCCTGAGAGCCAGTCCAGAAGGTCTAAGAGCACAGCCAGATCGAAAACGGGAACGCAATCTTCCGGCTGCGGGGGCTCCCGGCGAGGTACACGGGCCTCGTAGGCCCCGTAGAGGATGTGCTGCACTTCAACTTTCATGACCTTCCGTAGATACGCCGAGACGGTGAAGACAATAAGGGGGAGCGAACGGAAGGCATGGGTAATATCAAGCACCACGATGTCTCCCTCCTTGAGGCATGCCGCACATCGGGCGAAGATTTCCCAGAGCTCCTCTTCCGACTTCCCCTCCGGAATGGTGACATCCTCAAGCAGGTCCCCGAGGCGTTCCCTGAGCTCCAGAAACCTCTGGCCTCTTCTGGCCTCCTCGGTGACGAAGAGGAAGAGCCTCTCCAGGGGGAACATCCGGGCAAGAGCCTCAGGAAAGAGGCTTGTGGTGCAGGAATGCTCTCCGAAAACGTAGGTGACCGTCTGGTAATTTCCCCGACCGAGAAAGGAAAGCGCCTTCATGGACTTCACCTTTTAGAGCTTTTCGGCAACGAGCATCCAGCGAACATATCCCAGGACGTCGGCAAGGTCCGAAGGCGCAAGGGGTTCGAGTTCCTTCCTCAGCGCCTCGGCCACCTGGGCAATGACCCGGTAGTGCCTCTGGGGCTCATCGCGGAGTGAAGGGGAATCCCTCAGCACTTTGGCCATGGCCAGAGCCCGGGCAAAGCCCCGGCGTGATGCGTACATGCTCCACTTGCTCCACTCCGAGGAGAACTTCGAGCTCCCCCTCCCCTGCACGTGTTTTTGGAGACGCTGGAAAACCTTTTGCGCAAGTTCCACCTTTTCCTCGACAGTCATCACCATCACCTCAGTAGACGTCCTGGGGGCAGGAATACTCCCTGTCCTTTAGCATACTTCGTAGAAATCTCAGGGCATCCTCACGGACAAGACCGTTTCTCTTTGAGGCCTCAAGGCACCGGACGAGGAAGCCGTGCATGTCCTGCCCCTCAAGAACCCGAGACTCCCAGAGGGCTTTCTGATGGAACTCAAAGAGCACCACCTTTTTGGGAACGAACTGAACCGTTCCGAAACAGCGAGGCTTGGCCCCACCGATTTTGGGCCGGAAGGCTAAAACAAGTCTCTCTTCTTCCCGCTTCTTCTCCCACCCCATGGCGTACCCCAGAAGGCCGAGTTCACCCTCTTCCAGGTTTTCGAAAAAGAGCGTCGTCTCAAACCTCGTCTTTTCCGGAACGACCTCGAGGAACCGACGGTTCTTCTCCGGTTTTCGGTCGGAGAAAACGGCAGCCTCTCCGTTACGGTAGAACTTCCGCCCCTCAGAGCGCCGTGGTCCCCAGAGTTCCCCGATCTTGACAACCTCTGTCGTCACGTTCCCCCGGGGGAAGGCATCGGCAAAGCACACCCTGCCCCGAAAACCCGTGGTGCCAAAAATCCGGCAGGCAGGGCAAAGGTTTCCAGGGTCCCGGCACGGTTCGTACATCCTCGGAAGCGTTTCTTCCCGCCGGACCTGGCGAACACAGGAAGCGGAGATTGCCTCGACGATGCTTCGCACGGCACCCTTCAGGCTCGTTCCGGGGATGCAGAGTCTGCCGTTACTCCGGCAAAACGCCAACCATACGTCGGGGGTACCGATGCCCTTTTCGGTGCCAAACTCGAAGGCCCCGGAACCGACGAAAAGGTACCTGGAATCCACAACGAGGGAAAGCTCGATCCTTCCACTGTAACCCCGAAACCGGTCGTGGACGGGTGGTTTTTCCCTTGAAACCTCGCCCTGCAGGGGGAGGAAGAAAAACGGCGCGGGCGATTTGCTTTCGTTTCTCTTCATGGAGCAAACCTCCTCGGGCTCACGAACATCGTTACGCCATCCCGCACGTACACCCGGCATACCAGGGTACCCTCGCTGCTCCTTAGCCCGGGATACTCGCAGAATGTCGGAGCAAACCGGGGAGCATGGAGAGGGACAAGCCGTGCAGGAATCTCGTAGGTTTCCCAGGTCCCCGAAACGGCCTCAAGGGGAAGGCTGGGCTTTGGTTCCTCGCTGAGGAGAAGCACCGCAAAACGGCCATCGGGAAGCATCCGCCAGCGGAGCTCCCAGGTTGTACCGAACGTGCAACCCCTCTCCCGCAGGACCCCGGAGAAATCGCACGCCCCGAGATTCCAGGAAAGGGTCACCCCTTCCCCCAGAAGCGTTCTCAGGGTTTCGAGATTCCCCCTTTCGAGAACACCGCGGTATACATACCCTCTTGTGCCCTTCATGGGGTCATCCTCCAAAGAAACTCCCGAGGCATTCTGCGGCCCGCTCAAGGACTTCCTGGCCCTCTTGAGGACCATACACCGTGCGCACGTATACCCCAAGATCCCGGGGTGCACCTTCCGGAATCCCCTTGAGGCGATCGTCACTCCGGAGGCCGTAAGCCTTTCGCTCCGCGTCACCCGCAAAGGCCCCCGCCCCCCAGAGCTCTCCTGGGGAAAGCCCTGCCACCTTGGCCATCTCCACAGTCATTTCCCGGACACGCATCCTTACCTCGCCAAACCCCCGGCTCTTCCCGAAACCAACCCTTGTCAGGCCCTCGTTGAGCGACCGGATGGTAAGGCCCAGGAGGCCAAGCTGCCAGACCTCGAAGTTCTCTAAAAGCAGCGACCCTACAAAATGCCCCTCCACGAGGACTTCCATATCAAAAGGCCCCACTGCCACTGCGCCGCTGAGCCGGGAGATAGCCACGCCGTAGCGAATCTCGGTCTTCCAGCTGCCTTCAGGAAAAGCATCGGTGAAGGACAGACGACCCCGAAGCCTGGTGTGTCCATACACCTTGCAGGCGAGACAGGATTCCCGGTACACCAGGGCCGAATTGCCCTGTTTGGCCGCATCCTCCACTTCCTTTTTCCTGCCGCAGCTCTCCTTCCCCAGAGGGTCGCACGCCAGGCGTTCCCCACCAAACGTTCGCAGAACCCTCTCCGTGAAGCTCCGGAAAACCCCCTTGAGCGAGGATCCAGGGATGAACACCTCCTCACCCTGAGGGCCCTGAGTGCGGACAAACTGCATATCAGGAAGGGAGGGGTTGGGAGAGAGCGTCCCGGACTTCACAAGAAGCGGTGAACAGGGGTGAAGCTCGAAGAGCACATGTATGGCATTCCAGCGCTTCCGGTGCATTCTTCTCCCTCCTCACTGCAAAGCCTGCGTAAAGGCGTCGATGAACTCCTGAGGGGTCCGGACCTTTCCCTCTTCCGGACGGAGCAGGAGGTCCTCAACGGTGAAGCTCCGCACTGTGACGTCCTCAAGGGTCACAAAGCCAAGACCCCGGGTCGTCTTTCCTCCCACGGGAAGCATTCCTTCCCGCAGGGCCTCAAGACCCAGAAAGAGAAGCCCAACTTCCCAGTCCTGGGCGTTCTCCACAACAACCTGAAAACCAAAAACTGCTCCCCGGGGAACGGTCTCAAAGTCGTACTTGATGCTCGCCTTTGCCGAGCCCAGATCCCGGTCAATCCCCACGCCGTCCCGAACCTCAACGAGCTGCGGGAGATCCTCCGCGTTCACAAGCAGAGCATCCCGGAAGGCAATGCGCCCTGCCATCCACTGGTGGCCGAAGAGACGGCAGGCCGTACAGGATTCTCTCCAGATTGCCCGGGCAAGAAGCTCGTCAAAGTTCTCTCCAGTTTGCCGTGCCTTCAGGAAGAACTCTTCGACGAGTTCTTTCTTCCTTCCGGGGGGCACGCAGCAGCATTCCTTATCCAGCGGGTCACAGGCCCAGAGCCTCTCCCCCTGGACGGTCTTTTTTGCATCCCCCAGGGTACGAAGGATCCGCTCAAGGTACGATCGGACTACACCCTTGAGGGAAGATCCGGGAATGAAGGGGAGACCGTCGGGGGTTTTGATGACCGGAAGGTCGGACCCTGAAGGGAGAAGGGAAACCCTGCTCCCCACCGAAACAGCGGTCTGCGCCACAAGACGAGCCTGGATGCATGTCCGGTTCTCAAAGCGGAAGAAATCAGTCACCGCCTCTCCCTCCCCGGGCAGATTCGCCCTGCTTTGCCTCTGCCTTGATGGCCCGCACGAGAAACCCAAGATACAGTCGAATGAGCTCCATGCGAAATGTCGGGAATTCCTCGCTCTCGGCAAAACCCTCTTTCCGGGCAATGTCTTCGGCTCTTTTTTTCAAATCCTCGATATCCTGCAGGATGCGCTCTCCCACCTTTTCGTCGACGTACCCCCTGCCCATCTGGTACCTGAGGAAATTCTCGAGGACGAAAACCGAGGTGGTTGCAGCAGCGATATTCTGGAGGTTACGGAACTGCGTATCCTGCGTATCCTTTTTCTTTTTCGAGTCATCCCGAACGGCGACCTCTACACACTGCTCCGCCCGTTTCACGAGGGAATCCAGTTCTCTTTCTACCAGGCGCTGCAGCTTGGCGCTCAACTTCATACCGGCATGACCTCCTGATGCAAAGGATGGCAAACAACCACCTCTCCGAAGCCCTCATCCGTTCGCTCACCGATTCCCCCGGACTCCAGGGCCTCAAGGAGAGGAAGGAGTTCCTTTTCACCGAGAGAACTTTTGAACACATAAGCGCTTCCCTGGGCTGCCGCTAAAGCCGTGGGCTTGGGCAGTCCCCAGGCGGTGGACCATCCTCCAGCATGAACCTGGTGCGTTGCCCAGAACACTGGCGAAAGGGACTTCCCAGCAAGTTCCAGAACGGGAACCAGAGAAGGAAGGCCAGAAGCATCTGCGAAGATACCCGGAGAGAGGAGGTCAAGGCTGAAGTAGGTGTGGTGGGGACTTTCCGGGATTGCCCCTGCCCCTCCAGCCTGCCGGCAGAGGTGCAGAAGGTCCCGCCACACTGTCCTGAGTCTTTCGTTAAAGTTGCGGAGCCTTTCAGAAAGCGAAGGAAGGGCATCACTTCGCGCGGAAAGCCTGGCCTTCCCGAACCCCCGGGTGGTGAGAGCTCCCACGCCGAGGTGTTCCACCGCCACCTCAAGTTCCCTGAGCTGCTCTTCCCTTTGAAAGGAAAGGCGGCCGAGGAACACAAGCCCGTCTTTTGGGCGAATACCCATGACCCGGTACAGCGCCTTTTCCTGTGCCACTCGGCGGAACCGGCTCAGAGCAACGCCGGTCTTAAGGCCCAGGGAAACCTCCGCCTTTCTCCATCCCGAGGGTGTGTGTGCACAGAATCCCCGAACCCTCTCCATCCGCCCCCCACACTCTCTGCAGCGGAAAAGCAGGGGAACGGGGAATCTCGCTCCCAGCCGCTCCAGCTCTTCGTACACGCAGGCCACAATGAGGCTATCCCGGATACCGTGTCCTCCCTCTGTCCTGAATCCTCCATGGAGCTTGCACTCCAGAGCCGTCAGGGGAAGAGGGAGGGCGTAGTGCGCCTCCCGAGGTGCGGGGAAGAGGTTCCCAAAGCGCATCTCCGAAACTACGGGAACGATGTCACCCTCCCGGTCCTGAACCCTGAACCACTCCGCCAGCGTCCCCCGCAAGACGCTCCCGGGGATGTACCCCACCGTGCCGAGGAAATTCTCCTTCGGCTTGACTCCACCCACACGAAGGGGGGATTCCGGAATAAGTTCCAGGACCACTTTCCCCATGGTCGTCACCCTGCCCGCAGTGCCAGAAGTTCCGAAATCAGGTCTTCTTCCTTTAGAGACGTACCGTTCACCGAAGCCACAAAGCCTCTCTCCTCAAAGCTGAACCACCCAAGCCCCCGGGATCTCCCCGCTCCAAGGGCAAAAGGCACCCGGACACCGGCAAAAAGCAGAGAGGCTGCTTTTTTAGCTTTCTCTTCCGCCGCAAAAATGCCCCGCACGGACGCCTGAAACCCCGGACAGAACCCGGTCTCAAGGGAGAAAAGCCGTTCCTCATAAGCCGTCCTCCTGAAACGGCTCAGGGAAACCCCCATACGGGTACTCCGAAGGGTGTCGCGCAGGACGACGTCCTCGAAGAAAAGAGGCGACTTCCCCCGGGGATGACCGAACACCTCGCACACCGGGCAGATACCGCAGGTAGTTCCTGCCTGAGAGGCGTCGCAGACCTCCACCCCAAGGCCTCGCAGCGCCCGCTCTGCCCCCTCCCGCAGCCATCCCTTGAGGGTTGTGGCCGGAATGGTCGGAAAAGCCTCATCCTTCCAGTCAAGGGCCAGGGCCTTATCTGTCCACAGTTCTACCCGTTCACCGCTTATATGGAATCCCGAATGCCACCGGAACCTGAGGTCAACGCGAAGCAGAAACACGGTTCCTCTCCTCCCCCAGGGGAACTCCAGAAGCTCCAAGCTCGACGAGCTCCACCGCATCAAGAAGCCCCGTGAACCAGCTTCCGTTTCTCTTTACCCAGAAAAAGCAGGACTCTCCTTCCTCCGGAAGCCTTCCCAAATCCCGGAAGAGCTTGATTACCGTCTCCCTTCTTCCCTCGCCCATTCGGGCCGCCTGGTAGAGGGCGAAGTTCAGAGAGACCCGCACTCCCTGTTCAAGGACTTCGGCAAAATCCCGAAGTTGCGAGGAGGGGAGGGTAGCCAGTTCTGCGGCGACTTCTGTAAGACGCACGGCCTGATCCAGGGTGTAAGGGCGGAGGGTGAGGGTGCACCCCCGATCTCCCCTCCTGTAGAGCGCCTCAAGGAGCCGACCTCCGTCCTCAATGAGCACCGGAGCCCGAAGCCAGAGGTGACAGATGGTGCTCTTCTGGGTCCTCCGGGCCAGGGCTTTGGCCCTTTTGAGGAGGCTCTCAGCAAGATTAAGGAGGAAGCTCACGGGGTACTTCGCATCCGCAATGGCCAGCCCCAGGGACATGCTCAGCCGCAGCGCTTTCCCCAGACGCTCCCCCGCAGTCTCCTGAATCCTCCGGATTCCCTCGTGACCCTCGAAATTCCGCAGGAGATTCAGGGCCAGTTTCCACGAAGCTCGCGCCGGGACAAGGACCACAACGTCGTCTCCTCCCAGGGCCACAATCTCAAAGGGAAGGACCCGCTTTTCCTTCCCGAAAGCCTCACGACCAAAGGTCTGCACGAAAGCCGCAAAGAGCGCCTCCTCCGTGGCCATCCGGAGGGCTTCGGAGAAATTCCGGTAAAAGGCAGGAGAGGTAGCTTGCTGGAGGATATCGCCCATGTTGTTGCCGTCGGCATAAAGCAGGGCAATCCGTCCCTCTTCCCCGCCCACGAGTTCCTCAAGGTCCTTCGGGGGTTCGAGGCGGCTCTTTATACCCCCTTGCTCTTCGAGGAACTCGGCAAACCTCTCCACAAAACCCCGCTTTTCCTTCCGCCCCCAATCCCTTTTGGCACCACACACTCCACAGATAAGCTCATCAAACTCCTCCCTTTCCGCAGCCCGCCTGCCACAGGATGCACAGCGGACATGCACCGGAAGGGTTTCAAAGAAAGGTGCATAGAGCTTTTCTTGCTTTTTCCGCTGGAGGTTGCTGGAAAGCCAGGCCACGAGTTCGCCAAAGTTCTTCCGCTTCCCCCGGTCCTCCACCAGGGCCTCGAAGTGACTGAAAAGGAGATCCTGCGCTATACCCTTCCCTGAGAGCTTCCGCACGCTGGCATCGTCGTAGGGGAAAAGACCACGAGCGATTTCCCGATACCCCACCGGGGGTGAGATGACCACGGTGGCTGTGGCCAGCCGAGTTCTCTCGAGGTACAGGCGCTCAATTTTCCACGCCCAGTTCTTTGCTTGCCGCACCGGGAGCACCGCAAGGAGATTCCCTCCCCCGCAGTAGATGAGACACTCCCTGGCGAGCTCCCGCCGGAATTCCTCCGCTATCTCCTGCTCCACCTCCACCAGGATTTCGCTACCACCCCGGATCTCCGAGAGATTGCTCGTCTCGTAGACATACGATTTAACGGCGTCCACATCGGCCATAAGGAAGACGAGCGGAGATTCTTCACCGAAGAGCTCTTTTTCAAGTTGCAAGGTGCGCTCCGTCACTCGCTCAAATTCCTCCCGGGTTTCTGCCCGAGCAAGTTCAGGCCGGTCTCCGGCGGACGCCATGCTGTCCGCGAGACACACCACTTTCTCCAGGGCAGACACCGGTCCATCACTGAGGTGATGCCGCCCGATGATGCCAAGGAGCGCATTCCGAATTTCCTCCACCACACGCCACGAAGCGAGGAGACTTTCGGCGTATTCCATCCCCCGCTCCACGTGGAAGCGGTACTCCGTTTTCCCCACCCTTGCCTTCCCCAGGTCGTGGAAAAGTCCTCCAAGACGGGCCAGAACGCGCAGTTCTTCCCGGGAAAGGGGTAAGCCGCAGATTTCCTCTGGTGTCTTTCCCCGAAGGCATAGTTCCTCCACCATGGCCACGGCAAATCCCGCCGTCAGGACCAGGTGGTCATAGAGGGAAACTCCGGGAATTCGGGTATCGGCCTGGACATCCCATGCCCTTTTCAGGGAAGGAACGACTTCCTGATCGAATCTCTCGGCCAGCCTCCCCAGGTCGTTCATAGAAGACCACCCATCCCCTTCACCTCACCTGCGAAAGGATATCGTCGTCCAGAACTGAGGTCATCGAGTAAAAGTTCGGAAATTCTTAGGGTAAAGACCCTATGTGGGCGAAGAGCGTCCCTAGATCGCGCATCAGGAGATCCCGCACCTTTGCTCCTTCGTCAATGCCAAAATGGTCACGGTACTTGGCGTAAATACTGAGGAGCTGGTTGTTGATTGTCTTCTCGCTGCGGTGGAGACGCTTCGCCAGATCCTTCTGGGTTCCTCCATAGCGTACGAGGGCCCGCATCACCTCCTGTTCTGCTGGAGTCAGCTTGCACCAGAAAGCTTCGACAAACCGCAGGCGTTCTCTATCCCGCAGCTCTTTCTGCCGCTCGATCGCCCGGTAGGGGTCATCCCACAGGAGGATTTCCCGGGCCGTGGAAGGAAAAAGGCTCCAGTGCAGGACGGGGATGGGTACAAGAACGACCTGGGAGGGGTCCCTGGGGTGCATGGACCGTTCGGCAAGCAGAGTCCCTTCAGAAAGGAGGTGCCACACGTAATCCCGCTCATCAAGCACAAGCTGCGCCACAACCATGCCCATGGCGGCCATGACCTTCCGGCCACCGGCCACAGAAAGGTGAACTCGAAAGTTCTTCCGCTTGAGGTTCGCAACGGTCCGGTACAGCACCCGGAGGAGCACGCCCACATCCTGCTCGGTGACGAAGTCCGCAGGGAACAGATCTCCCTCCCTGATGGGCACAAAGGAAAAGACAACCGCCGAACCTTCACGGCGGTAAAAGTCGACCTCATCCCGGAGTTTCCTCAGGGACTCGGCAAGGGAAGCCGAAGCGGGGTTTGGATGGACGATGAAAACCTCGCGAATGTGGAATCCCTTTGCCTGCAGGGCATCAAGGGTAAGCGTCACGACCTGGGGCTCGATCCCAAGCGTTGCCACAAGTGCCTCATGGGGCTCCGCATCCACGAAGGCACATACCCCTCCCTGGCGTTTTTTCCTATCATAGCAGAAACGGAGGGGAAAGGGGAAGGGGCTCTGGAAGAACAATCTCCTCACGCTCCAGGAGTTCAGGACCACCCTAAAGAACCCCAGCCGCTTGACAGAGGGGAAAAACTGTGTTTCCATTACCGAAAAGCACATTGAAGCCCACAGGACGGATTTGTAGCCTGCTCATGAGGAATGGGAGTCTTTAGTCGTTGTCGAACGCTTCCACTCCGTCCTGCGGTTGCAATCGGGAAAATCTGAGGACACGGAAGTCCTTTACGAGCACACAGGTCTGTGGTTCTGCTCCCAGGCAGCCACACCAGGTCTTGGCTTTCAGGGAAAGGAGGGTGAGCATGCGGCTCCGGATTGTCCTCGGAGGAACGGGAGAGATCTTTCTCCCCTGGGAATATCCTCATCTCCTCCACGGCCTCCTCTACAGGGCAGTCATTGGGGAGAACCCTGAATTCGGGGTGTTCCTCCACGAGAGGGGGTTTGGGGAGGACCATCACCGGTACAGGCTTTTTGTCTTCTCCAGGATCTTCCCAAAGAAGACCAGGAGATGCGAGGAGGGACTCTGGTGTACTCCACCACTTGTCTTCTGGGTGGCCTCACCCCTTGCTTTTTTCCTTGAAGCACTGGCTTCAGCACTCCTCAGAAGCCGCCGGATTTCCCTGGGGAACACCGTCCTTTTCGTGAAAAGCATTGAGGTCGAACCACCTCCGGATTTCTCCGGTAAGGTCCTCTGCGAGACGCTCTCACCCCTTGTGGCCTCAACGGGGGTGAGGCGGGGGGAGAAGCTCCACAAAGTTTTCCTCGCTCCTGAGGATCCTCGCTTCTTCGCTGTGGTCAAGGAAAACCTCTATCGCAAGGCCCGGGCACTCGGCCTTTCCCTCGCACCAGATGCCCAGGTCCTCTTCGAGCCCGTGGGGACCTGGCGGTCCAAGCTCGTGAGCGTCCAGGGGACGAACGTCCGGGGGTATGAGGGGAGGTTCTTCGCCCAGGGGGATGCTACCCTCCTTGCACTGGCTTATGACACCGGACTTGGAGAGAGAAACGCCCAGGGGTTTGGGATGTTCAGGGTCGTGACACCACCTCAGGATGGGTGAGGCTTTCCTGGAAAACAGAGACCCAGGAAGGTTTACCCGGAACTCCCTCATGATGACTTAGAGGTACTTTTCATTCCGCTTGGCAATTACCTATGCCAGTGCTTGCCAATTTTGCAGCGAACCCCCCGGGGTTTTGCCATGACTTCTGGAATTGTAATGACAGCTCTGGCATAATGGCTCAACGATGGGGGTTTCCAGGGGGTGGGGTTGCAGCGGAC
>Ga0272449_1002752_pt1 | contig 15975 bp, 15 predicted proteins | sample YNPCB0241_FD_198679 | JGI IMG/M metagenome (GOLD analysis project Ga0272449, IMG submission 198679) | Hot spring sediment microbial communities from Yellowstone National Park, WY, United States - YNP-CB-024-1 | ecosystem: Environmental > Aquatic > Thermal springs > Hot (42-90C) > Sediment...
CGCCTCAAACCCCTCCTTTCCTCCCCCTTCTCCTCCCCGTTTCGGGGAGGAGAAGGGGGCCGGGGGGATGAGGAGGGGTCAGAAGCCGCTTGCTACCCATCCATCAGTTGAAGTTGCACATGACGTAGGTTCTCAACCCTTTCCCCTGGTTTTGTTCGTCTCCCATCGCTGCCACCTCCTACCCTGGCGTTTGGCCTCTATTCTACCACAATGTTAGAGCGTTGATAAGCCCTGCCATCTGCCCTCTCACTTGACAAAATACGTGTTTGGGATATAATATCCCCAAAAGGGGGAATACCGATGATCGTTGCATACTACGCGTGGTGGACGGGCTTTTATTTTGCCGGCCTGCGCCGGCCCGGCCTGTCGCCACGCGCTGGTCAGCCAGGTTGAGAGATCTCCCCCATCATAATAAACAGAACCAGGCGTGGGGCCGACAGGCCCCACGCCTTTCATTTTATCTGGGGAAGGAGGCAACATGCCCTGCCGAGGCATTCGCGGCGCCATTACAGTGGAATCCAACTCTCCGGAGGCGATCCTATCGGCCACACGGGAACTGCTCCAGGCTCTGGTCTCCGCCAATGGGCTGGACCCAGCCGACCTTGCCGGCGCAATTTTCACGGTCACTCCCGACCTCAACGCCGCTTTTCCGGCCCAGGCCGCCCGCGAATTGGGCTGGACCTGCGTTCCCCTGCTGTGCGCTCAGGAGATCAATGTCCCGGATGCACTTCCCCGATGCATTCGCGTCCTTCTCTGGTGGAATACCGAGAAACTCCCATCCGAAGTGGTCCATGTCTATCTGCGGGAAGCCCGGAATCTGCGCCCGGACCTGACAGAGTGGTGTTGATTGGAGGTATCCAATGAGAGTGGCTTTTCAGGGAATCCCAGGCGCCTACTCTGAAGAGGCGATCCGCCAGTTCTTTGGCCCCGATGTGGAAGTGCTGCCATGCCAGACGTTCGCTCAGATTTTTGAGGCTGTGGAGCGCGGGGAGGCGGACCGGGGAATGCTCCCTGTGGAGAACGCCATCGCTGGTTCCATCCCGCAGGCTTACGAACTGCTACTGGAGCATGATCTGCGGGTTCAGGCGGAAGTCATCCTGAAGATTCGCCATATGCTGATGGCCCCTCCAGGAACAAAGATGAGCGATCTGAAACGGGCTCGCTCTCATCCTCAAGCCCTGGAGCAGTGCCGCCAGTATTTGCTCCGCCATGGTTTGGAACCCGTACCGGCCTTTGATACCGCAGGAAGTGCCAGAGATTTAGCGGCCAACCCGGAACCAGGCACTGCAGCGATTGCCAGTGAACTCGCTGCCCAGTTATACGGCCTGGAAATTCTGGATCGGGACATCGCGGACTTCCCCTTCAATTACACCCGCTTCTTCGTGATCGGGACGGAAGATCCGCCCCGGGGTCAACGGAATAAAACCTCTCTGATCTTCGCAGTCCGTCATACGCCGGGGGCTCTCTACCAGTGCCTGCGGGAGTTCGCGGTCCGCCACATCAATCTCACCAAGATTGAATCCCGCCCCCGGCGAAACCAGCCATGGCAATATCTTTTCTACCTGGACTTTGAGGGACACTGGCAGGACCCTCCATGCGAGGCGGCCCTGCTGGGCCTGCTCCGGAAAGCCTCCTTCGTCAAAATGCTGGGGTCGTACCCGGCGGCGACCACCCCGATCCATACAGATACGATTCCGGATAGGAGCAGTTATTAAAGATGTTTTTCATTGCGGACAGCTTCGCTATGGCAATGAAAAATATTATTTCCTCTACCGGGGGAAATGTCATATTGAAGGGGATGTTACATATTCTGAAAGGAGGAGCAGTGATCATTGTGATGAAATATGGAGCCACATCTCAGCAAATTGCCAATATGATTGCCCAGATAGAGCAGCGAGGCTTTCGGGCCCACCTCTCCGAAGGGGTGGAGCGCACCATCATCGGCGTGATCGGCAATGACCGCCCGCTGGATAAGGAACAGGTCCTGCGCTGGGAGGGGGTGGAGCGGATTGTGCCCATCCTGCACCCCTTCAAGTTGGCCAGCCGGGACTTCAAACCCCAGGATACGGTGGTGACAGTCAATGGCATGACCGTCGGAGAGCAAAAGGTGGTGGTCATCGCGGGCCCCTGTGCCGTGGAGAGCCGGGAACAACTCCTGGAAACCGCTCACGCCGTCAAAGCCGCCGGGGCCTCCGCCCTGAGGGGCGGGGCCTTCAAGCCCCGTACCTCCCCCTACAGTTTCCAGGGATTGGGCCTGGAAGGGCTGAAAATCCTGGCCGAGGCACGAGAGCAGACCGGACTCCCTATTGTGACCGAGGTCATGGCTCCAGAGCAGGTCCCTCTGGTCTCTACCTACGCGGATATTCTGCAAATCGGTGCTCGTAATATGCAGAACTTTGCCCTGCTGGAGGCTGTCGGCAGGGCCTATAAGCCCGTCCTGCTCAAGCGCGGCATGATGTCCACCATAGAAGAATTTCTGCTCTCGGCCGAATACATCCTGGCCCAGGGCAACACACAGGTCATCCTCTGTGAGCGGGGCATCCGGACGTTTGAAACATACACCCGCAACACGCTGGATATTAACGCCATCCCGCTTCTGAAACAGTTGACCCATCTGCCGGTCATCGTGGACCCCAGCCACGGGACCGGGAAATGGGAACTGGTGCCCGCCGTTTCTCGCGCCGCCATCGCTGCCGGGGCGGACGGCCTGATCATAGAGGTTCATCCCCGCCCGGAGGAGGCCCTCTCCGATGGCGCTCAATCCCTTAAGCCTGACCGCTTCGCTGCGCTGATGGCTGACCTGCGCCGGGTGGCTGAGGCAGTGGGGCGGACATTGTGACTCGGGAACCCGGAATGCGCGCCAACCGTCTTTGTGACGCCCAGGTCACGATCATCGGGCTGGGATTGATGGGGGGATCGCTGGCTGCGGCGCTCACCCGGCGCGCTGCTTGCCGGCGCGTCGTCGGGGTGGCACGACGGGAGGAGACCGCGCAGGCGGCCCTGACAGAGAAAATGGTTCACCACGTCACCACAGCCCTGGAGGAAGGCGTGCGGGAGGCAGACCTGGTGGTTCTGGCGACGCCTGTGCGGACCATCCTGACTTTGCTGGGGGAAATTGGGCCACTCTTGCCTCCGGGATGTTTGGTCATGGATGTGGGAAGCACCAAAAGGGCCATTGTCGCTGCGATGGACGCGCTCCCGGCGACAGTGGAGCCACTGGGCGGGCATCCCCTCTGCGGAAAGGAAACGTCCGGGCTGGAAGCCGCAGAGCCCGCGCTCTATGAAGGGCGCGTGTTCGTGCTCACGCCGCTCCCCCGAACCTCAGAACCCGCGCTGGCCCTGGGGCAGGAACTGGTGGAGGCCATCGGTGCGCGGCCACTGGTGTTGTCGCCGGACCGGCACGATTACCTCGTCGCAGCCACCAGCCACCTGCCCTACCTGCTGGCCGTAGGGTTGATCTCCACTGCCGAAGAGGTCGCCGCAGAGTCCTCTCTCATGTGGGAACTGGTCGCCAGCGGCTTCCGGGACACCTCTCGCCTGGCCGCCAGCGATGTGACCATCATGATGGATATTCTGCTCACCAATCGGGTGGCGGTGCTGGAGATGCTGCACCGTTTCCAGCGGCATCTGGAAGAACTGACCACCCTCCTGGGCAACGGCGACGAAGCATCTCTGCAACTTCTGATGGATGCAGCCGCCCGAAGAAGGAGAATGCTGTTCCGATGACCAGACTCCGGATCACTTCCAGCCACGCCCTGCATGGACGGGTCTCCCTGCCCGGGGACAAATCCATCTCTCACCGCGCGGTGCTTCTGGGTGCCCTGGCCGAAGGGACCTCTCGGGTGGAAAATTTCCTCCCCGCTGCCGATTGTCAGGCCACCGTGCGCTGCCTGCGAGCCCTCGGGGTGGAGATAGAAACGCTGGCCCCCACCACCCTGGCAGTACACGGACGCGGGCTCCACGGGCTTTCTCCTGCCGGGGCCCCTCTGGACTGCGGGGGGTCCGGGACCACCATGCGGCTTCTGGCCGGAATCCTGGCCGGTCAGCCCTTCCGAAGCGTCCTCACGGGTAACGATTCGCTCCGTCGTCGCCCCATGGACCGGATCGCTCTTCCCCTGCGGGTGATGGGCGCCCATGTGGAGACGACGGAGGGACGGCCGCCGCTGGAGATTACAGGAGGCCCACTGTGCCCGATAGACTATACCCTGCCTGTCGCCAGCGCTCAGGTCAAATCGGCCATCCTGCTGGCCGGGCTGTATGCCCGTGGCCCCACCACGGTCCGGGAGCCGGCCCTCAGCCGTGACCACACGGAACGTATGCTCCAGGCGATGGGCGCGCATCTGACGGTGGACGGACTGGCAGTGACGCTCCACCCGGGTTCCCCCCTCCATGCCCGGGATACGGTGATCCCGGGGGATATCTCCTCGGCGGCTTTCCTGCTGGCCGCCGCCCTTCTGCTGCCCGGCTCGGAGGTCGTGCTGGAAGGCGTTGGGGTGAACCCCACGCGAACCGGCATCCTGGATGTCCTGGGGGGCATGGGCGCTGAGGTCGTGCTGGAGAACCCCAGGGAAGTGGGCGGCGAACCGGTCGCGGATCTGACTGTCCGGCGCAGCCGCCTGCGGGCCACACATATCGGTGGTCCCCTGATCCCCCGCCTGATTGATGAACTCCCCCTCATTGCCCTGGTCGCCACCCAGGCCGAAGGGGTCACTGTGGTCCAGGATGCCGCAGAACTCCGGGTGAAAGAATCGGACCGCATTGCCACTACGGTGGCGGAATTGCGAAAACTGGGGGCCGATATAGAGGCCCGCCCGGACGGCTTTGTGATCCGCGGCCCGACGCCTCTACGGGGCGCGGAGGTGGAGAGCCACGGAGACCATCGGCTGGCGATGACGCTAACGGTGGCCGGGCTGATCGCCCGGGGGGAAACCGTTGTACAGGATACGGAATGCATCGGGGATTCGTTCCCCGGTTTTGAGGAGACGCTCTCTTACCTGGGCGCGCGGCTGGAAAGGGAGGGAGACATTGACCGGGGATGAGAACACCAGCGCCGATGCCTGGGGATGTGCCGGAGGTCGTATGACCTGTCGGGTGGGCTTGATGGGATGGCCAGTGGAACACAGTCTTTCTCCGGCCATGCACAATGCCGCCTTCGCCGCACTGGGCATGGACTGGGAGTACGTGCTGCTGCCGGTTCCCCCGGGAGAGGTGGAGGCCACCGTTCGGGCACTGGCTGCGCGGGGCTTCCGGGGCGCCAATGTCACAGTGCCCCACAAAGAAGCGGTCATTCCCTATCTCTCCCGCATCACGGAAGCCGCTCATGCCATCGGCGCAGTGAACACCATCATCGTGGAGGAGGATGGGAGTCTGACGGGAGAGAACACGGACTGGACCGGCTTCCTGGCTGCGCTGGAAGAGGCGGGGTTCCGACCGGGGGGCCAGCGCGCGCTGCTGCTGGGAGCAGGCGGTGCGGCGCGCGCGGTCGCCTACGCGCTGGCCCGCGCCGGTGCGCGGGTCATCATCCTGAATCGGACGCCGGAGCGGGCGGAGGCGCTGGTACGCGACCTGGCCCCGGGGGTGCCAGCGGGCTCCCTGCAGATCGGGCCGCTGGAGCCCGACACTCTGGCGTGGGAGGCCCGGCAGGCCAGCCTGCTGGTCAACGCCACTTCCGTCGGGATGTGGCCCCGCACAGAGGAGTCCCCCTGGCCCGATGGCCTGCCCATGCCATCCCACTTAGTGGTATTTGACCTGGTGTACAATCCGCTGGAAACGAAGCTGCTCCGCCAGGCGCGAGAAGCAGGTGCGCGGACGGTGGATGGGCTGGGCATGCTGGTCCATCAGGGCGCGAGGGCCTTTACATGCTGGGTGGGCCGACCCGCTCCGGTGGAAGTGATGCGCGCGGCATGTTACGACGCGTTGAGGAAAGGAGGGAGATGCTCCGATTCCTGACCGCAGGGGAATCCCACGGCCCCTGCCTCATTGCCATCGTGGAGGGCCTTCCCGCAGGGTTGACGGTGGATATAGAGGCCATCCAGCGGGACCTGCGGCGGCGGCAGTCCGGCTATGGGCGGGGGGGACGGATGCAGATAGAGCAGGACCGTGCGGAAATCCTCAGCGGTGTCCTGCGGGGCCGAACGACCGGTGCTCCGGTCGCCCTGCGGATAGAGAACCGGGATTGGGTCCACTGGGAAGGCCGGGAACTGCCGCCCCTGACAGTTCCCCGCCCGGGCCATGCCGACTACGCGGGGATGGTCAAATACCGCTTTTCCGACGCGCGCCCCATTCTGGAGCGCGCCAGTGCCCGGGAGACGGCCGCGCGGGTGGCCGTGGGTGCCCTGGCCCGGCAACTCCTGGCCGAATTTGGCATCACGGTGGGCAGTTTCGTGCTTTCCATCGGTGACGTACTGGCCAGCATCCCGGATCTGCCGCTGGAACAACTCCAGGCGCTGGCCGAGGAGAGCGACGTGCGCTGCCCGGACCCGGAGGCATCGGCCCGGATGCGGGCGGCGATAGACGCCGCGCGCGCGGCCGGGGACTCCCTGGGCGGCGTCTTTGTCGTGATCGCGACGGGTGTACCTCCTGGCCTGGGGAGCCATGTCCACTGGGAGCGCCGTCTGGATGCCCGTCTGGCCTTCGCGGTCATGAGCATCCCCGCCGTCAAAGGGGTGGAAATTGGTCCCGCCTTTGAGAACGCGCGCCTCCCCGGGACGCGCGTCCACGACGAAATCCTCCCCAGCCCCGACCGGGATCTCCCGGCGGTCCTGCGCCCTACCAACCGCGCTGGAGGTATTGAGGGAGGCATCTCCAACGGACAGCCCATCATCGTCCGCGCGGCGATGAAGCCAATCCCCACCACCGTCACCCCGTTGCGTTCGGTGGACTTTGCCACGGGAGAGGTGGCCGCCACCCAGTACCAGCGGTCGGACATCTGCGCGGTGCCTGCCGCGGCAGTCGTTGGCGAGGCAATGGTCGCATGGATCCTGGCCGACGCGCTGATGGAGAAACTGGGCGGCGATAGTCTGGAGGAGATGAAGGCACACTGGAGGGCAGGATGAACCGCGCGCGCCGGGCCGACGCCAACCTGATCCTGACCGGATTTATGGGCACCGGTAAGACCACCGTAGGACAGGAGGTCGCCCGACGGCTGGGGCGGGAGTTCGTGGATATGGATGAAGTCATCGCCCAGCGCGCCGGGAAGCCCATCCCGGCCATTTTCGCCGAGGGAGAGGCGACCTTCCGTCGGATGGAGGCCGAACTGTGCCAGGAACTCAGTCAGCGATCGGGCCTGGTGATTGCCACCGGGGGCGGAGCGCTGGTCCCGGAGGAAAATCGCCGCCGAATGGAGGAGAGCGGTCTGGTCATTTGCCTGAACTGCAGCCCCGAGGAGATTCTACGCCGTCTGGAACGCGTGGATGACCGTCCGCTCCTGAACGTGCCGGACCGGCGGAAGGAGATAGAACGTCTCCTGGAACGTCGTCGGGAGGCGTACGCCGCGATCCCCTGCCATCTGGATACCACGGGCCTGACGGTAAACCAGGTGGTGGAGCGCGTTCTGGCGCTGTGGGAGGGGTGGCTGAGCGAAGCCGAAGAGGTGCTCCTGCCTGTTCGGGCCCCAGGTGGAGGGTATCCCATCCACCTGGGCCGGGGTGTGCTGCGCCGCCTGGGAGAGCATATTGACTCCTTCGGGATGAAGGGGTCCGTGGCGGTGGTCTCTAACCCCACCGTCTGGCAACTCTACGGTGAGATGGTGGAAGAGGCCCTCCGAAGGGCCAACCTGGAGTTCTTCGTGGCCCTGATGCCGGATGGCGAAGCCTACAAAACGTTGGAGACGGTTTCCCATCTCTACGGGGAATTCCTGAGGGGGAGGCTGGACCGGAGCGGCCTTGTGGTAGCGGTGGGCGGGGGCGTGGTCGGCGATGTGGCGGGGTTCGCTGCGGCCACCTATATGCGAGGCATACCGTGGGTGCAGGTGCCCACCACCCTGCTGGCTATGGTGGATGCCAGCGTGGGCGGAAAGACCGGGGTGGACCTCCCCTGGGGCAAGAACCTGGTGGGGGCGTTCCATCAGCCCTCGCAGGTCGTGATAGACCCCGAGGTTCTGCGGACATTGCCGGCCGCGGAACTCCGGTGTGGCCTGGCGGAGACCGTCAAGGCCGCTGTGATCGGCGACCCGGATCTCTTTGAACGCCTGGAGCAGATAGAAGCATCCGGACCGCCTCCCTGCGAGACCTGGGACTGGCTCTGGGTCATCCGCCGCGCGCTGGCGGTCAAGATTGCCGTGGTGGAGGAAGACCCCCTGGAGCAGGGGCGACGGGCCGTTCTGAACCTGGGGCATACCGTGGGCCATGCCCTGGAACGGCTGAGTGGCTATACCCTTCGCCATGGGGAGGCGGTCAGCATGGGAATGGTGGCCGAGACTCGGCTGGCGGTCCTTCTGGGCCACTGCGACCCCGCGCTGCCGGAGCGGCTGGCCGCGCTGCTGAACCGGCTGGGGCTTCCGACACGCCTTCCAGACTACACTCCCGAGGCCATCTGGGCAGCCATGCAGACCGACAAGAAGCGTAAGGCGCATCGTCTTCGCTTCGCTTTGCCTCGTCGCCTCGGCGATGTCTTCGTGACCTCCGAGGTGCGGCAGGAGGACATCCTGAAAGCCCTGGAGATCTCTGCAGGGATGTGAGCGGGAGGAGAAGCATGTGGCGCATCCTTGTCCTTCATGGCCCGAACCTGAACCTGCTGGGCCAGCGGGAGCCGGAAATCTACGGGCGGGTTACCCTGGAGGAAATCAACGAACGGTTGCGGGCCTATGCCGCCGGACGGGGAGCAGAGTTGCGCATCCTCCAGTCCAACCATGAAGGGGCCCTGATAGACGCACTTCATCAAGCGATGGGCTGGGCCGATGGGGTACTGATCAATCCTGGCGGCTATACGCACACCAGCGTGGCGTTACGGGATGCCATCGCGGCGACAGGACTGCCGGCCGTAGAGGTCCATCTCTCCAACATCCACGCCCGGGAAGTTTTCCGGCACACCTCGCTGATTGCGCCGGTCTGCATTGGCCAGATCAGTGGTTTTGGCTGGCGCAGTTACCTCCTGGGACTGGCCGCGCTGCTGGATTATCTGAACCCCGAAGAGGGGACCACTGCTCCATAGATTCCGGATATGACCCCGATTCGCCGCTTTGCCGATGACCCTCACGCCTGTCCGGACGGGATGCTGGCGGCGGAGCAACTGCTGCCCCAACCACCCTCCCCGCGCGGCGGTCAACTGCGAATCCGTCCGGCGGTCCCGGCCGATGAGGCCGCCATCCAGCGATTGCTGGCCCGGAGAGCACGCCCCTGCGTCCGCGCATGGTGGTGGGAAGAGTACCTGGGGACGGAGACCTTCCTGCTGGCCTTCGCCGATGACCATCTCGTCGGCGCGCTGCTGGCCCTGCCCGACGACAGCCCGGTGGCCTGGGTCCGGCTCGGCGTGCTGGCCCCTGAAATCCCCCCCGGCCTCTGGCTGGATGCCGTTCTCCCTCCTCTGGAACCTTCGCTGCGGGCGCTGAATGCCCGCGTCCTGGCCTGGACCGACGTGGGCGGCTGGCTGGGAGAGGCCCTGCGTGCCCGGCGCTTCCGTACCCTCACCCGTCTGGTCACTCTGGTGAAGGATGACCGGCGTCTGCCTCCAGGGCCGCTATGCCTCCCCTGCTCCGTCCGCCCGGCCACGGCAGAGGACATTCCCACGCTGGCAGGTCTGGATCACCAGGCCTTCCCGCCGCCGTGGTGGTTCAGCGCGGCCACGCTGGAGCGCATCCGGCGAGAGGCGGCATGCTTCCTGGTGGCAGAACGGGATGGACTCCTCATAGGCTACGTGGAGGCCCGTCTGGCCGACCACGGCGCCCACATCGGTCGCCTGGCCGTCGCCCCGCCATTCCAGCGGCAGGGAGTGGGCGCATCCCTGCTCCGGACGGCGTTGACGCGACTGTGGGAGGAGGGAGTGAGAGAGGTGACGTTGAACACCCAGGAGGACAACCTCTCCTCCCGGCGCCTCTACGAACGATTCGGTTTCCGGCCTGTTGGCTCCCGCATGACCGCCTGGTGGCGGCCGATTTCATCATAAGCACCGCTGGCGAGCCGATTTCCTTTATCCCCACGGGCAAAAGGCCAAACTGGGAAGACAGGGAACAAGAGCGCAGCGCAACCTCGCCGCGGGGTTGCCCGACAATTCTGGGACATGCCCTGCGCTACCAGCAGAGTGGCGTTGAAAAGACCCCGAACGGCGCCTCAGCGAACCAGTCCCCGCGCCACTAGCATCTCGGCGTTCAGGACGGCAGCACCGGCGGCCCCCCGGATCGCATTGTGCCCCAGAAGGACGAACTTGTAATCCAGCACGGGACATTCCCGCACCCGTCCGACGACCACGCTCATCCCCTGACCGGCATTCCGATCCAGCAGCGGCTGGGGGCGGTCTATTTCTTCGCGGACGATGACTGGCGGCACTGGCGCGGAGGGGAGCCCCAGTTCCTGAGGCAGTCCCCGGAATTCCCGGAGCGCTTCCACCACCTCTTCGCGGGATGCCTGACGGCCCAGTTGGACCGAGACGGCTTCCAGATGGCCATCTCTCGTCGCGACCCGGTTGCACTGGGCGCTGACGACCAGCGGGGCCGGGACAAACTGGGAGTCGCCATCCGGTTTTTTCTGCAATCTCCCCAGAATCTTCAGCGTCTCGCTCTCCAACTTTTCTTCCTCGCCGCTGATGTAGGGAATCACATTGTCCAGAATGCGCAGCGACGGCACCCCCCGGTACCCCGCGCCGGACAGGGCCTGCATGGTTACTACCATCACCTTCTCCAGGCCGAAACGGTCCATCAGCGGCTTCAGAGCAATGGTCATAATGGCGGTAGAGCAATTGGGGTTGGTCACGATAAAGCCTTTCCAGCCCCGTCGCTGCTGTTGATCCGTGATGACGTCCAGATGGTCAGGGTTAATCTCCGGGACCAGCAGGGGGACATCCGGTTCCATCCGGTGGGCGCGTGCATTGGAGGAGACGATGTAGCCGGCGCGGGCGAACTCCTCTTCCACCGGGCCTGCCACAGCGGCGGGGAGTGCCGAAAAGACGATCCGACAGGGCAGATCAGGGCGACACTCCCGAACCGGGATATCCCGGACCGACTCCGGCATGTCGCTGGAAAGCACCCACTCGCACGCTTCACCGTAGGGCCTGCCCGCCGACCGCTCCGACGCGGCCAGGGCGGTGATCGTGAACCACGGATGGTTGGCCAGAATCTGGACAAAGTGCTGGCCGATCATCCCCGTAGCGCCAAGTACTCCTACTGGTATCTTTTCCATCGTTCGTCTCCTTGCTGTAGTTTCCGTCAGGTTAGGGAGAGCACCGGATGGCGAAAAATGACGCTATGGCTTCCCACTGACCAGGGCGACATCTGCCAGGACACCGCCAGCGGTCACCAGGGGGCCCGCTCCCGGCCCCTGAATCACCAGGGGGCGCTCGCAATACCGGCGGGTCTCAAAGACGATGATGTTATCCGGCCCCCGTCCTTTCCCCAGCGCACTCTCCCGCTCCACCTCGGCAAGGCCCACCATGCAGCCTGCCGGGGAGACCTCGGCGACGTAACGCAGCACGCGGCCCCGCGCACGGGCCTCGGCGCTCCGGCGCTCCAGAACCGGATCCAGGCGACGCAATTCCTCCAGAAACTCCTCCACCGGTCGCGCAGCCATCTCGGAAGGACAGAGTCCCTCTACCCGAACGTCCTCCAGTTCCAGCCGCAGGCCCATCGTTCGGGCCAGAATCAACGCTTTCCGGGCCACATCCATCCCCAGAAGATCATCGGCGGGGTGCGGTTCGGTATACCCTCGCTCATACGCGGTCCGGACGGCCTGGGAGAACGGGACTCCTTCCTCCAGTTGGGACATAATGTACCCCAGGGTGCCGCTGAGCACCCCACGGATGGCCCGAATCTCATCCCCGCTGTCCAGCAGCGACTCCAGGGTGGCAATGACCGGCAACCCGGCCCCCACCGTCGTCTCGTAGCGAAAGCGGGGATGGCGCAACCGGCAGTACACCGCCCAGGGGGCCACCAGCGGCTTTTTGTTGGCGGCCACACAGGCCATCCCTCGCTCCAGCGCCATAATCAGGACCTCCGCCATCTCCTCCGCTGCGGTGAGGTCCAGGAGCACACAGGGGGAGGGAAAAGTGACCCCGCTCTGAAAGCAGACTTTCAGAGAATCCACTTTTTCAGCCCCTTCCACATCCTGGATATGGTCTTTGCACTCCAGGGCCTGTAGGACCACCGCGTCCGGGAGGCCCTTATCGTCTACCAGCCCACCGCTCTGCTCAAACAGTCCCACGAACCGATAACGTTCCCGCAAAGAAGTGGAGAGCACTTCCCGGACCAGTGTTTGGCCCACCCGGCCCAATCCGGCCACAATCAGGTTCACCATCGCTACCTCCCGAAGAATTCATGGTGAATGGCCCGGACCGCGTCGTCGGCCTGGTGGCTCGCGACGACCAGGGAGAGGTTATGTTCCGAGGACCCCTGGGCAATAGAGAAGACATTAATGCCCGCCCTACCCAGAGCACCGAAGACTCGTGCCGCGATGCCCGGCGTCTCCCGCATCCGAGCGCCCACCACAGCCAGAATGGCCGCATCCTCCACCAATCGGATCTGGTCCACATTCCGGGCCGCGATTTCGGACGCGAAGGCCTGCTCCAGCATCTGGAGCGCCCGTTCCGCTTCGTTCTGGCGAATCACGAAGCAGATGCTTTGCTCAGAAGAGGACTGGGAGATCATCAGGACGCTGATCTTTTCGGCTGCGACAGTGGAGAAGACCCGGGCGGCAATACCGGGGACCCCCAGCATACCGCGCCCCCTCACCATGACCAGGCTGACTCCCTTAATGGCGGTGATCCCTCGGATCATGGTATGATGGTTATTGCCAGTGGGGCGGGCAACGATGAGAGTATTAGGGCCATCGGGACGAAATGTGTTGAGAATACGAATGGGGATCCCCTTTTCCATCGCTGGAAGAATGGTCTTCGGATGCACCACTTTCGCGCCAAAGAAGGAGAGTTCGGCAATTTCCGCATAGGATATTTCGGGGATTGTGAAGGCACCTGGGACCACCCGGGGGTCTGCAGTCATCACCCCATCCACATCAGTCCATATCCACACCTCCTCGGCATCCAGGCAGTACCCCAGAATGGCGGCAGAAAAATCGCTCCCGCCTCGTCCCAGGGTGGTAGTCCACCCCTCTCGGGTGGCGCCAATGAAGCCCGTCACCACCGGGATCTGGCCCGCTTCCATCAATGGGAGCAGATGTTGCCGGGTTCGTTGCTCCGTTTCTGGCATCAAAGGGGACGCATCGGTAAAGCGGTCATCCGTGACGATCAATTGGGTGGCATCTACGGCGACAGCAGGAAGCCCCTCCCGGCGCAGGACCGCAGCGACCAGGCGGACGGAGAGGCGCTCGCCGATAGAAGCGATCGCATCCAGGCTCCGGGGCGTGCTCTCTCCCAGGATGCTCATTGCCAGGCAGAGGTTCCGGAATTCCTGAATCAAGGCATCCACGGCCGCGACAACCTCTGCCTGTTCCTCAGGCACGGCGAGCATTCGGGCTGCCTGATGATGGCGTTCCCACAGGTCCTGGGCAATCTCGCAGGCGGCCCGCTTCCCGGTCGCGGCGGCCTTTGCAGCGTTCAAAAGGCTATCGGTGACTCCGTTCATCGCCGAAACCACGACCGTGATCCGGCCGTCCTGGCCAATGCCCCCTGGATGCCCAGGAGGAAGCCAGCCAGCCCGAACGTCACGCACGATATGAGCGATATGGAGCATCCGCTCCCCGCTCCCGACGGATGTGCCTCCAAATTTCATCACCAGCATAATGCCCCTCCTGAAAGACTCTGGATATAAAAAAGCCGACTCTCCTTGCTCTGGAGAGTCGGCCCTTATGCTGAAACAGGTGGGCGATTGGTCTTATCCCCCGGCGCGCGCGCTCCCCAGAGCCCTCTGACAGGGCATTCCCATTCCAGTAGTAGTCCAACACAACTGAGAGGGAGTGCGCGCGCTGTAAGAATGAGCCATCTCTATGTTTGCCCCGGTTAAGTTGGTCTTTTTATACCACACATGCGGAGATTTGTCAAACAGATCAGCCAATGGGAGCGCTCACCCTGTTGGTCACATTGCGGTATATCCTGTAGGAGGAGAGATGCGACTGCTCTTTCGTCTGCCCCTGGTGAAGCAGGATGCGTTCCAGGACCCCCAGTTCTGCCCTTATCCAGATGTAAGGGGAGGCACTTCCGACGGGTGCAGGCAGTCCCCAAACCGCTGACCACAAATCCATTTTCCGCCTCCTGGCCTGCCTTTTCAGGCTGGGGCGGCAGGATTCGAACCTGCGGATGACGGATCCAAAGTCCGTTGCCTTACCCCTTGGCTACGCCCCAGTGATTTATATCTTACCACACCCGCCTGAAACGCGCAAATAGTGGTAATGGTGGTCACGGCCTATCATGCTGGCAAACTGGCCGGAGGAGCACTGTCCCCAAACCGCGATGCTCCCGGCAGGACTCTATTGGCACTCCGCCGTTTCCGTGTTATAATCCCCCTCGCTATGAGCGGCCAACGTGTTCACTCACTCATCCGTTCCCTGATCCCGGCCCTCGGGGCCCTGGTTCTTGTCCTTCTGCTGGCGGGGTGCGGCGAACAACCCCTGCTCTCCGACGTCTCCTTCTCCAAAGACCGCATCACCCCCAACGCCGACGGCCAGGATGACGTGCTGGTCATCCGCTACCGGCTGGCCCGCGCGGCGAATCTCTCCATCTACTTCCTGGACGAGGCGGGAAACCGCTACGTCTTCCGGGACCGTCAGCCCCGCGCCCCCACGGGCGAGCGGGAGCCGTACTCTGTCTACTTCTCCGGTATCGTGAACGGCTACACGCTCCCCGGGGAGACCTTTGAGGGGTTCACTGTCACCCACCGGGTGCTGCAGGACGGCGTCTACACCTGGGTGGTGGAGGCCAGTGAGGCGAACGGCCACACCGAGCGGGTGACCGGCACCCTCACCATCGCCGATGCCGACACAACGTTGCCGGAACTGCGCAACTTCACCGTCTCGCCTCCTGTCTTCACCCCCAACCGGGACGGCATCAGCGACCGGGCACGGTTCAACGTCTTCGTGACCAAGCCCTACGTGTCGCTGGTCGTGTACCTGCTGCGGGCGGACGGGACCGACGACGTCCGGTATCACGTGGCGGAGGACGAGCGGAGCCCGGCCCGCCCCGGCGAGCGGGGTCTGCACACCTTTGACTACGACGCCGGGGTGGACCTGGGCGCCGAACCCCCACCCGACGGGACTTACACCGTCTGGGCGGAGGTGCAGGACGCGATGGGGCAGCGGGTGGTCGCCACGTCCACCCTGACCATCAAAAACGGCGGGGTGCCCCGGGCCTACATCCTCAACGGCGAGGTGGAGTGGTCGGCCCAGAGCGTCGCACTGGGCGAGACCCTCTGGTTCACGCTGACGGTGGAGAACGACAGCGCCACCCCTATCCGCACCAGCGGCCCGCCCCCCGGCACGGTCTACGATAGCAACCAGAATTATGCCACGCTGGGGGAGACCATCCAATCCGGTGTCTTCCGGGTGGGCATCCACTGCGAGAACGCGCTGATCAACTACCCCTGGCGCTGGGCGGTGGGAGATGAGAGCGTGCTGGTGAAGGACGAGGAGGGCCACCTGTACCTGCCGCCCTTCACCCGCGCGGTGGTGACCGGCGGCATCCGCTTCGTGAGCGTGGAGGGGAAGCGCAACCCCCAGTACTGCTGGGCCGGCCTCATCCACGAGGACGTGGAGATTTCTTCGGTGAACGACCGGGTGGACCCGGTGTTCCTGTTCATCCAGGTGCCATGATTTGTAGGACAACTGCGAGCAGTTGTCCTACAGTTTCTAAAGATGCCTGCTGACCACCTTCGCCAGATCATCG
>Ga0272449_1002754_pt1 | contig 15966 bp, 12 predicted proteins | sample YNPCB0241_FD_198679 | JGI IMG/M metagenome (GOLD analysis project Ga0272449, IMG submission 198679) | Hot spring sediment microbial communities from Yellowstone National Park, WY, United States - YNP-CB-024-1 | ecosystem: Environmental > Aquatic > Thermal springs > Hot (42-90C) > Sediment...
CTTCGCTGAACGTTATTTGCCTCGCAATTCTAAACAAAATATTATAAGATGCTATTAATATTACAGCGTGCTTGACTATGGCCGGAATTTCCTCATATCCGGCCTGATAGACTACTTTGAAGCTATAAGTAGTGGGCAAGAACCAAGGCGGTACTATTTGGCCCGCAAATATATTCTTCAGCCTGACTACTCCGTTCTTAGCGTCTATGACCTCATACTCGTTTGAGCTAAGCGTTTTTCCAGAGGATTCATCAGTTATTGATTTTATGTTTACGACTGGCTCGCTGAGGTATAGATACTCGCCAAAATACAGCTTATGGTATTCTGTAACGGTATGAGGTATGTATTTAGTTCCTGTCAGAGCCTCTATCTCCACGCTGGCCGACCCTATGGCTAAGTCAATCTCAGAATCTCCAACTGGATGCCAATAATAAGTAGCAGTTACGTCTCCAGAAGGCTCAGAGGCAAGCGTTATTATACCCCTATTCTCGTCAACGCTCTCAACCGTATAGCCCTCCTGAATAACAACGTCATCAACAATTTGACCATCATAATCATAATCGACTAAGGGCTTCTTAGAGACTCTATACGTCTTGCTGCCTATCTTGGCTAACTTCTCAGTAGCCTCAAACGGATGCCAACTATTAAATGTCCTAAGCTCCCGAACCGAGGCATACGGCATACCTCAGAAATAAACTCAGCCTTAATGAGCCTCAGACACTTTAAAGACCGCATGTGGGAAGTAATAACTCGATTCATCTGTTTACCCCGAAAGCCTTCCCATGATAAGGGATGGAAGGGATGAAAGTTTACGCCAGACCAGAACGTATAGATTTATTATCGCGAGACATTACTTTAATGAGCCGCATAGTTCTTTTTCGTGGTAATGGATAATTAAAGACTACACATGCAAGGATTTTTCAAGAATCAACATGAAATATTAAACCACTTGTTCGATTAATGAGGCTATATTTTTCGAGGATATTATCAGCTTAATATTGATTAAGTTAATTTGAATTAAGTCAAAATGCTCCCAATCATAATTAATAATGATGGTCGTTGAGGATCATCGAGCTTGCAACTGATTAGGCGAGAAAAAATGAGGTGCTCTCAAACCTCAAACTCTTTCCGAGCCCTATTGTTAGCGATAATAGTGAGTAAGAAATCTGCATCGTGGAATGATATAAAGAATCGATTAGAGGAGTAGAGGAGATAGTTGAAGATGTTGGCAAGACTATAGAGAATTTCTTAGTGGTAAATTATTAGACAAAACTTATTCAAAAGGTACCTATTCTTAATAAACTCTGCATGCTTGCCAGGGCATGGTTTGAGTATAAAAGGAGGAATTAGAGACTTCTTTTGAATAACATAATTTATACCGGAATATTAATATAAAAAACAAAAAGTATATATTTCAGTATATATAAATTAGATGCATGACTACTGAAAAAAAGAATAGACGTTTCTTTATAGGTACAGCTACTGCAGCTATAGGTGGTCTTGTAGTAGGTGCAGTTGCGGGTTGGTTAGCAAAGCCTCCTGAACGGATAGAATTACCTGGCGTGACTGTAACTGAGACTAAAACTGAGACAAGGACGATAACTGTTGAGAAGTCTCCTACAACTGTGGTTGAAACCTTAACATCCCCTCCACCCGTTGGACTCACAGAATATAAAATAGGTATGATAACTCCTCTCTCCGGCGTTCTAGCTGAATTTGGGGCAGAACAAAGAGATGCTGGACTACTAGCAGTTGATGAAATGAACGAATTATTAGAACAAGTTGGCGCACCACATAGATTTAGAGTGATAGTTATTGATGATAAAGCAACTCCAGAAGAAGCATTAAAGGCCATCTCAACTCTACGAGAGACTCATGGTATACAGGTGATTATTGGGCCACCTACAAGCGGAAGCGTATTGGCCATAAAAAGCTATGTTGATACATACGGTATAGCTGTTATATCATCTACATCATCATCTGCTGCCCTCTCAGTTAAGGATAATATCTTTAGGATGTGGGCATCTGATAGACTTCAAGGTAAGGCAATGGCTGACTTAGCTAAATACTTAGGCATACAAAATGCAGTCATTGTGTATAGAGATGATCCTTATGGAAGAGGTGTGCATGACATTTTCGCTGAGAATTTTGATGGTAATAAAGTTGACATCCGTATTACGCCAGGCCTACCAGACTATGCAAGCGAAGTAGCCACTATGAGTAGAGCTGCCGAAAGCTTTGGATTAAATGAAAAAACAGGGATAATTGCTATAATATGGGAGTCTGAGTGGGTAAATTTTCTTAGCCATGTTGTGTCTGAGTATCCACAATTACAAAAAGTGAAATGGATAGGTTCAGACGCAATAACTAATCCAGGGATTTTGCCTCCCAAATCGTCAGAAGAGTTTGCAGAATTCTTAATATCGGTAAAAGCTGTAGGAACAACTGCTCATTTTACAGAGAATCCTCTTGGTACTAAAGTTTTGCAACACTTAAAGGAGAAGAGAGGAGGAACCCCCTCTATTGAATCACTCTATATGTATGATGCAGCATACGTTGCTATGCTGAGCATTTTAGTTGCTGGTAAATATGACGGGAAGACCATCGTTAGCGTTATTCCAAGCGTTGCAGCACACTACAATGGTGCTTCCGGACCGAAGATTCTGGATGATGTAGGTGATTTAGCTACGCAAGATTACGACATAGTTTCCCTCGTTAAGTTACCAGAAGGATATAAATGGGAAAGCATTGGTGTATGGAGCCCAGCTACAGGCATTACTATGAAGTAATTATGTTTTTATTTTTTGTGATGAGTTATGGTATTTCCATTTGATAGCATCATTCGTTCCATATTGTTAGGTAGTCTTTACTCTTTAATGGCTCTTGGATTGACAATGACTTATAAAACTGGCAGGTTTCCTAATTTTGCACACGGTGAGCTCATAACAATCGGTGCCTATACTTCTGCAATATTTAGCAGATATGTAGATTTTACATATGCTTCTTTAATAGCTGCTTTGGTATCCGCGTTAACAGGTGGTTTAATGTACATCCTTGTCTGTGGGCCACTTCTAAAAAGAGTAGGTAAAATTCTCTTTCTTATGGTTGCAACTTTTTCGCTAGGACTAGTATTGAGGAGCTTAATAGCACTATTAGCAGATATTTATGGTGTAATGAATATTAAACCCCTGTTTGTAAACAGGATAATTATCAGCATTAACGGGATCGTCATAAACACGCTTTTTATATGGTCTCTTTTAGCCAGCTGGGCACTTGTGGTATCATTGCACCTTTTCCTCATAAAGACCAAACTCGGAAAGAAGATGCGGGCGGCTGCAAATAATCCGACTCTAGCATCTATAATGGGTATCAATACTGACAGGATGGCTACCCTTAGCTGGATTTTTGCTGGAATGTTAGCAGGAGTGGCTGGCTCTTTCTGGGGAGCACTCTCTAACGTCACGCCCTATGTAGGTTGGCTAGCACTTTTAACATTCTTTGCTGCATCTGTAATTGGTGGTCTTACAAGCTTTTTCGGAACAATAGCGGGCGGATATATAATCGGCTTTGCTGAAAATCTCTTAATGGATTTTTTAAATATATCGTTAGGCATCGATACAGCTTTTAAACCATTGATGCCTTTCATGATAATAGTGGTCGTCTTGCTATTAAGACCAAGTGGTCTTGCTGGAATTTCATTTCAGAAAGCACTATCGATGATTAGGGGGATGAAAAGATGGTAGACATAGTTGGACTCATATCCTCAACGGTTATAATTTTCAGTTTATACAGCTTGTTGTCTTTAAGCTTAAATCTTGAATATGGATACACTGGACTTCCAAACTTTGGTAAAGTTGCATTTCAGGCTGTGGGTGCCTTCGTATGTGGTGCATTCACAGCTTATGCAATATCATTCATCGTCGGAAGTACCGCTAGTATATTTTCTCCAGAAAGTGTTCAAATACGAATAGAATTCAGCAAAATGAATATACTACCTACAGTAACAATATTTATTGTTTCCCTTATTGCAGCATGTATAATTTCAGGCTTATTTGGTTATGCAGTATCAAAACCTGCTCTAAAGCTTCGCGAGGATTATCTAGCATTAATTCTTCTAATATTTGGTGAAATATTACGACTCATCGTTCGCAACTATTATCCACTTGTAGGAGGTACACATGGTCTCGCAGCTATACCAAACCCTTTTAGCTGGTCTGGCGAATTTGTCCTTCCTTTATACTCAGTTATAACTATAATTGTCACACTCTTAGTTTTTATTTTTTTACAAAGACTCCTAAACTCACCTTATGGTAGGCTATTAAAAGCTATAAGAGATAATGAACTCGCTTCTCAGGTGCTTGGAAAAGAAAGTGTTAGGATAAAAGGACAAGTACTTACTTTAGCCTCATCTATTGCCGGATTGTCTGGTGGACTCTATGCATTTTATTCTAGCTACGTGGTTGCAGATGATTTTATACCTCAAAAAACATTTGATGCTTGGCTAATAGTGATACTTGGAGGCGCAGCAAATAATAAAGGCGTGTTAACTGGAGCATTAGTAATAACTATTTTGGACAGGAGTATACAATATCTTAGTGGATTGGTGAGGTTTCCGTTTGAAGTTAACTACTTAAGGTACATTATAATGGGTTTAATAATGATAATCATTCTTTATTACAAGCCTAGCGGAATGATTAAAGAAAAACCAGTCAAGACTCCAGCAGTTCAGGTGTTAAAACATGAGTGAGATACTTAGAGTAGAACATCTAAAAAAACAATTTGGCGGAATTGTTGCAGTAGATGACGTAAGTTTTAGCATTCAAGAAAGAAAAATAATTGGTTTAATAGGACCTAATGGAAGTGGAAAATCAACACTATTTAATATAATAGCAGGCATATACCCTCCTGATAGTGGTGAAGTTTATTTTAAAGGAGAAAGAATTACAAGTCTACCCCCTCATGAAATCTTTAAACGCGGTATTGTTAAGAGTTTTCAAATTCCGAGCCTTTTCTATACTATGACCGTTTTCGAGAATTTTATGATACCACCAAGAGAACAGATTGGTGAGAAATTGATCAACGCACCCTTTCAATTTAGGTGGGCCGCTCAAGAAATGAAATTTGCAAATGATGCCATAAATTTATTAAAATTTCTAAAATTAAATAATTTATCTAGTGATAGTGCGACGAATCTTTCAGGAGGACAAATGAAATTATGTGAGATAGGTCGTGGAGTTATGGGATCTCCATCTCTAATGCTATTAGATGAGCCAGCGGCTGGTGTGGCCCCATATTTGGCCAAAGAAATATTTGGTATGATCCTGAATTTAAGAGATGATAAGGGTATAACCTTTTTCATAATTGAGCATAGATTAGAAATCTTTTTAGAATACGTTGATTATATTTATGTAATGAATTTAGGTAAAATTGTTTTTGAAGGACCACCTAAAGAGGTCATCGAATCTCCACTAGTTAAAGAAATTTATCTTGGGGGTGGAAAATAGAAATGAAGATTTTAAAGATAGATAATCTAACAGCAGGATACGGGAAATCAGTTATTATTAACGAAGTATCTATGGAAGTTGAAAATGGAGAGATTGTAGGTATAGTAGGTCCAAATGGAAGCGGAAAAAGTACCCTTTTAAAATCGATATGCGGATTAACAACAATATTTAATGGCAAGATAATATTCCGAGGAATTGATATTACAAGATATAAAACTGATATGTTAATAAGACTTGGCATTGTTTATGTACCTCAGCTCGACAACATTTTCAGCGAATTAACTGTTGTTGAAAATCTAGAAATGGGTATAATTTCGCTTAATATTAAAAGTGATTTAAATGACAGGATAGAGGAAATGTTCAATATATTTCCAATCCTAAAGATGAGACGTAATGAGAGAGCCGTCACGCTTAGTGGTGGTGAAAGGCAGATGCTTGCTATAGCGCGTGCTTTGATGTCAAGACCACAGCTTCTTTTATTAGATGAGCCAGCTGCGTCTCTCTCACCAAAAGTAGCAAACGAGATTTTTGAGAAATTACAGGAAATTAATAGAATGGGCTCAACTTTACTAGTAGTAGAACAAAATGTTCACCGAGTACTTTCAGTTTCTAATAGAGGCTATGTGTTAGTTTCCGGTCAAAAAGTGTTAGAGGGCGACTCAAAAACTCTACTTAGTATGGATCTCGGAAGCGTCTTCTTAGGAGTCGCAGCTAAAATGCCGAAAAATATTTAATAATATATGCTGAAGATCCGAAGATTTCTATTTTTATAATATTTACCTTGGGTCGAGATTGTGCACCTATAAAAGTAAATCTATGAGGAACTATTTTTATGTAAACATAAATAAGTCTCCTAACGGCATATAAATAATGAAAATGACTACGACCAATTCTGAAATGAAAGTATTACATAAGATTGACCAGAAATCACTAGTAGAATTATTGAGGAAGCTAGTTAGCATACGCAGTATTAATCCGCCGGGCCAAGAAGGCGAACTTGCATATTTTATATATGAATGGGCGAAAATGCAAGGTTTTGAGGCAACTTTAGACGAAGTATGTGATAATAGATTAAATGTATACATCACCTTGCCTGGAGAAAAAGGGCATCCAAAACTACTGTTTAATGGACATTTAGATGTTGTTCCTGAAGGAAGTGGGTGGAGCGTAAGTCCATTTGACGGTGTCATTAAGGATGATCTTTTTTTCGGAAGGGGGGCATCTGATATGAAAGGTGGTATAGCAGCTATGCTTATGGCAGCTAAAGCAATAAAAGAATCAGAGATTAAGCTAGATGGTGATTTATTAATAACTCTTGTAATTGATGAAGAGGTGTCAGGGAAAGGTACTAGGCAGGTCCTTTCTAAAGGAATCACCGCAGATTATGCCATTGTTGGTGAACCAACATCCCTTGAAGTAGTCATAGCTAGTAAGGGAGATGTAAACTTTGAAATTGAAGTATTAGGAAAAGCAGCTCATTCAAGCAGACCTCATGAAGGAAAAAATGCGATATATAAAATGTGTAAAATAATAGAAGCAATCGAGAAGTATTCCACAGAACTTGAGAAAAAGACTCACCCTCTATTAAGTCACCCAACTATTACTGTCACCATGATTAATGGAGGTATTACTCCATGGATAATCCCAGCTAATTGTAAAGTCGTAATAGACAGAAGAACTATTCCAGGTGAGAATGCAGATGGAGTAAAAAAGGAACTTGAAACTATTTTATTAAGAATCAAAGAAAATGATCCTGAATTAATTTATAATCTTCGCCTTATACAAGAAGCGGCTCCTGCTGAGATTTCGCCAAAGGAAGAAATAGTTGACGTAATATTAAATAAAGCTTCTATAATCTTAGGCAAACAAGTAAAAATTACAGGAATGAGTGGAACTACTGATGCACGTTTTTTAATTAATGATGCGCATATACCAACTGTTATTTATGGACCAGGTGACTTAATGAATGCCCATCAACCTGACGAATATGTAAAGGTATCTGAAGTATCTGCTGCTGCCAAAATTTATGCTAGTGTTGCTTTACATTTGCTCAAAAAATCTTAATTATTTTCCTACAATGCGTAGCTCATCGGTCTCTAAGGTAATCTGCTCATGTCCATCTTCAGTAACTACGTGTACATCTTCCCAAATCATTATCAAGTCCTTTTCCACTCTGAATAACGGCTCAACACTAATGACCATTCCTGGCCTAAGAATCGTATGATCATCTGCTGACACGCTTGGTGGCTCGGTAGGAAGCATGCCTTGTCCATGTCCCATTCGGCCTACATCAAATGGTCTAAATCCAGCATCTTTAATCAACTCATATCCTCTTCTCCATAAATCAAAGCAGCTTACACCCGGTTTAATAAACTCCGCCATCTTCTTAGAAATGTTGGTTATGATTTTATGGTATTTTTCGATATTTCCTATAGTTTTACCCACAACTGCTAATCGTGGATAATCGATGGTATGAGTTCGAACATACGCCCCACCATCAACGTATAAGACTTCACCCTCGTCTATTGGAGTGTCTGAGTGGAACTGTGTGTGATTTAATGGTTCTTTACAACCCACGTGAACGAAGGCAACTCTATCAGCCCCCTCCTCAAACATTAGCTTACTAAAGAGCCTCGCTACTTCTCTGTGAGTCATGCCTTTATGAAAATTATCAAATAAGCGTTGTCGAGCTTTACCTGTAATATCAGCGGCTTTTTTCATCAACGCTATTTCTTCTGAAGATTTAATCATTCGGAGTTCCCAGATTAGGTGAGCAGCATCAACGAAAGATATATCAGGCAAAGCATTCATCAATTTTAACAACTCGCCGACAGGCTGTCCCAGCCTCATCTCCAGCCCATACTCTATACCAATTCTTTTATTTCTAATTCCTAAATCTTTCAATGCACCAATATAAAGATCGATGGGTACCCCCATAGTTGTAGAGTAGCTACGAACATCTCTAATAGTCGTCCTAACAACATCTTCCGTAGCGGTACCGACTATTGCAATTGGTTCACCTTCAGAAGGAATCAATAATATGGCAGGTCTCGCATTAGAGTAATGTAAACAGATCGTACCAGATACTCCTGCAAAATATTGGAAATTTTCTTCATTACTAATCATAAGCACACCGATCTGCTCTTTATTCAATAATTCTTGAATTTTTGTTAACCGCCTTTTTAATTCTGTTTGAGAAAATAACGGTTCCATGGTTAAACAAAAAACATACACTAATTATTAAATGTTTGCTCCTAATGTTAGTAGCTCAGCTAACTTTATACTTAGTTATGTTGGTCAGAACTCTCAGGGCGTGTCCAACTACTCATAGACCCGCCTCACAGGATCTTTAGGCAGTATATTATGATCCTTAGGAGTATTCTTGTCTTCGTTGATTCCCCCCTCCTCGTCTTCAGCCTATCTCCTAACTCCACTGTTAGAGCTCCGAATACTCTTTCACCGACGCCCCTATACGCATATAGGGCTTCATCGTATGCCCTATCCCTAATCCAAGCTAGCCTTACAAACCTCCTTCAAGACCAAGGCCTTAACGTAAAGCTTATGAGGTCTCCTAAACCTGCACCTCCCAAACCTAGACTCAAAGCCCATCAAGTCCAAGACATAATCCAAGCCAGCCATCAGAAGCCCAATATCATAGGCCCTCGCATCCCACCCACAAAGCATAAATAGAAGAGAGGCGAAGCGCTAAGTAACGGTTGGACACGCCCGAAAATCTATGGTAGCTTATTGAGAGCCTCAATAGTTTACCTTGAAACTATCAATTCAGCTAGTAAAATCAAGGCCACAACGCGTTGGCATCATTGTTTTTATAGTTAATGTTTATTAGGAATTGATTAATAAATTTCGATGAGAATTTATGCCGAGAGAGATTGAATTAATTTTTCCCCAATCTAATGTTAGAATCACGGCTGAGCTACTTGAGGATCAGGCACCTAAAACATGTCAAGCAGTCTGGTCGGTCTTACCTGACGATGATACATTAGAAGCAGTAAAGGACTGGCCCGAGAAAGGACGTATACATCATGGAATTTATGCCGGCCCTGAATTGTATGTATTTATCCCAAGAGCGAGGGAAAGGCCGCCCATAGAGAATTTGACCTACCATCCCATTCCTGGCGATATCATGCTCTTTATTGTGCCAGAGACGACATATAGATGGGTGGATGTCAAAGGCGAGTTATGGGACTTCGCAATATTTTATGACAGAGGCGCAAATCTTAGAACTAGTGGTCCAGAGGGCCTTGGATGGGAAGGGAGCCGATTTGCTCAAGTTAAAAGGGACGATTTAGATAATCTTTTAAAAATTGGAAGGAAAATACGCTTTCAAGGCGAAGAATACATAGTTATTAGAAGAAAGAAAGAATAAGTTTGGTACATTTAATTAGTCTTTTTATGGTTTTACATAAAATCAAATAATTTTATGATTTGGCTAATAATTAAAAAAGGTGCCTTTCTTTCTTAATTATTATCGCTATGTGATCTATTAATGTCATACCAAAAGAATTAGTTACCAACAGAGATGATTGTATTATACATAAATTTAATTGTTGTCTCTTCTTGGTTTAACATAACGTTATAAAAATATGTTTATTATTCTGGTGGGATTTCTTTAAACAATAAGTTTAGGTCTATTCCTTGCCGCTTTCTATACCATTTTGCAAAGTAAAATATGATTATGCCTATGATTGCTACAAGAATTATTGTCAAGTATCCCTCGAACGTCGTAGCCAACCAGAATGAATATGCAATATATGAACAGTATACCAGCCCAATGACTCCAAATAGTGAAACTAAAGGTACTCCTTTTATAGATAGCGTCCTCAATGGTGTTGCTTTATAAAGTGTTGGTTTAATAAATGGAAAGAGTATAGCAGTTAAACAGATTGGTATCCATGCAAATATTGCTGAGCCTGACCCTGCAGCAGCAAAAAGAGGAAGGAGTAAATCAGATCTAACTCCATAAATTATTCCACCTATTAGACTTAATATTATGAATATTAATGTTGCTTTGATTGGGCTATGCAATCTCTCATCGACATCAGCCACCCATGCTGGAAAGATTCTATCGAACGACCAAGCAAATAGGATCCGTGTAACAAAATAAAATACGAACATTATCCCGAGTGCTGAGAAAACGGCTGAGAGACAAATTAAGGTTGCTATTATGATGTTCGGACCCGTTATCGCCATGAGGAAGATTGTATATCCCCCTCCTGTAACATAGAATGGTAAAGACTCGGGATGATATGTTGAGAGATAGTTGTATGCATTAAGGAACTCACCACCTGCCTTATTAATTAATAGCCAGCTACATAATGCCATTCCGAATAGATGACTGATTAAGGGTATTGAGATTATAAGTAATTGTCGAAAGGGATCATTTGCTTTTTTAACTTCTCCTGCATAATATATGTGCATCCATTGCCAAGATACGGACATCGAGACTAATCCAACTAGGCCTAATATGTCTCCGATTGCATAGCTTTGTGGCTCAGTTTCTGTTGAATAGCCAAAACTTTTAGCTGTCTCAATTATGTATTGATAAGCATCTGGCTTACCTGAAATCATATAAGCAATTTGGTTGAATCTATTAATGAAATCTGATTGAGATATAGTGGAGAGACAAACCATCGTTATAATAAGACAAATCCAAGCGCCCACAATGCATGCGACTCCTAGTTTAACTGATAGCTTAAGTCCAAATAGAAATATTATACCATAAATTATAATTAGTGATACTATGATAATTAAAGACCAAGGCGGAACTAATGTCGATTCTCCAATCTGAATAATAGTCGGGTTACCTGACAATGCACCTATAACGTATAACATTGGCCCAATGGCAAAATAAGTTAGATAGCCAGCGAACGGACCGATACCAGTAAAGGTGTTGTAGATGAACATATTCCAGCTAGATAGGAAACCAATAATTGGATGTAATATGCGACCCGTGAATACATAATCTCCCCCACTACGCGGCATCGCCGAAGATAATAAGGCTGCGCTACCACTAAAGAAAAACGTAAAAATCACAGCTATAACATACGCTAGAGGTAAATTCACTCGAGGGTAATTACTCAACCAGTATGAAATTGTATATGCAAGACCCACCGTTAAAGGTCCGCTAGCAGCAATATTCCATAATCCTGCCTCTATAGGTGAAACTTCTCTTACTAGACCTGTTGCTTCCCTTAAAAATACCCCTCTTGGTTGTCCCATTTTATTTCGTTAATTTTACGTAAGACACTTATATAAATTTTATGTTTCATTTATAATATGATATTTATATTTACACACAGAGTTAATATATAGAATAATACAATATATTTAGTGCGTATGGGATTGATTAACAAATCCAACATTCATAAAATTAAATCCATTTTCCTCCAAAATTGTATAGCAAACTACTATGTGTCAAGCATCGTAAGGTAGGTCTATAGGTTTCATTAACCTACAAGACTCATTCGCTGCTAATGCGATCTCCAGACTTTTAATTCCCTCTTCTCCACTTGGTGATGGTTCTTGATCCATCAGTATGCAGTTTAGAAAATATGCTAATTCTTCTTTATATGCAAGTGGGGCTACCAATGAAGGGAGTTTAACACCTACGCTTTCTGAATCTGCTGCAAAAACTCCTTCTGGCGGCAGTGTGACCTCAACTATTCCATGCGTACCTACAAGCTGAATATTATGTGGCGTAATGTTGCCATAATAAGCAGACCAACTAACTGGTTTCCTCCAACCAGCCCAATTGGTAGGGGCGCCCCATCCGCATTGTATGTGCCCAACCGCACCATTATTAAATTTAAGAAGCATGCACACTGAATCATAAACACCAAATTGTTGCATTACTTCTCCAACTGCATACTCGCTAAATACCCGTATCACATTATCTTTGAAATACCATAACAGAAGATCAATAGCATGAACACCAACATAAAGTTCGACGGTAGTGCGTCCCTTAATTCTACTAGCTTCAGCATAATCACCGTCTATTCTTATAGAACCAGTTAAAGGTTTTCCTAATAATCCTTCTTTTACAAAATCTTTGACTGCCCGCATCTGGGGATAAAAACGATAAACATAACCGACCATCAATTTTACGCCTGATTTTTTACATCTTTTAACTATCTCTTTTGCATCATTTAAGTTGTTTGCTATTGGTTTTTCTATGAATATGTGCTTTCCCTTTTCAGCGGCAGCTATTGCTGGATCACGATGAGCATCTTCAGGAGTAGCTATAACGACTGCATCGATATCATTACAATCAAGTAATTTTTCATATTCAACGAAATATTTTTTGACACCATATTTTTCAGCGACTTCTCGTGCTCTACCCTCATCTTTATCGGCAACAGCAATAACTTTGGCGTTTGGAAGTTGACGTAAAAAACTAACATGGCCTTCACCCATAAACCCTACGCCAATAACACCTAAACCAACTTCTTTCATCAATCTCTATAACTCATGGCAAAATATATACATTATTATAAGAGTTTACATATAAAATTTTAGGGTCAATTCAGATATGATTTGCTCATAACATCTTGCATAAGAATATGAAAACCTTGTTGGACTACTGTTATTACGTCATACTTTGTCACGAATAAAAACAACCTGTCACCAGACATTTTAATAATTAATGATGATGTAACATAAACTAATAAAAGCAGTTTTGATAAAAAATGAGTAAATCTATCTAGGTTGTTTTAAAAGCGTGCCTACTCCGCATACAGGTTCACGAATTTTCATTAACTGAAGTGCTTTCCACATTGTAGCCTGATTTGCCGTAATTACTGGTTTTCCTAAATCTTTTTCTAGGGCATCAATTATCTCTGCTGTTCTTAAACCTGTACATGGGATAAATAAACCATCAGCATCATCTTTGAACACTTCTTTGCACTCTGTGTATAAGTTCCAGGGAGAGAAGTTACCAATCTCCCACTCAGAATTTAATTCTAGTCCTTTAAATGCGATGATCTTTAGTCCCGCTTCTTGTAAATATATTCTTAACTGGTTATTTATATCTTCTGGGTATGGTGCCACGACTATAACTCGTTTGATTTTAAGAAAATCAAACGCGTCTAAAACAGCTTCAGTTGTTGTGATAGCTGGAACTCCAGCGGCTTTTTTAATCCTTTCGGAGATTTCTTTTTCATATCCTTTCTTTAAAAAACTCCCACTGGTACATGCATAAGCGATTACATTGGGTCGTGTGATCGTCAGCATCTTCGCAGCCTGCTCAATCTCAGTAGTCTCAGCGACATAGGCTACCACATTAAGCGAGAGCTTTTCTGCAGGTACTGTTATGCGTGTTAAATGAATAGCAACACCTTCTGGTACAAATCTATAAAATTCATCTTCAATAAGTCCATCAGCTGGGTAAATTATACCAATCCTTCCCCTCCAACCTCTATTCATATCAAAATCAAATAATACCCACATATATTAATTTTTAAACTATGTATAATTTGCGTTATTGATTATGACTGAGTAACATGGAGGAGGAAGTTGACGGCTTCTTATTTGAATCTCTGTAATCAGCTATTAAACTACTTGGTATATCGGCGGTATGAAGCGAAAATCGGCAGCACAGTTCAGCATAGGCGCCTTAGAAGTAGTATATAATTCATTCCTTTTCTTAACTCCTAAGATATCTTGGCGAGAAACCGAAGAAAAAGGAATTGAGTCATCTTCTAGTCTCGGTACCATGGATAACGGATAAGGAGTTTGGAGAAATATACAGCGAGTTCATGTCTAGGCATCAGCTAAAGTTATGACAGTTCAGAACCCTCGTAGGGAGCTCACAAGACATGAATCTAAGCGCTCAGAATATATGGAAAAAATATTTTGAGTATGGACGGGTTGTAGTGTTTATCTCTCGCAGCCTAGTCGTTGCGTTTCCTTAATTCATGCGTAGAGGGTGATCTTTAGATTGTCTTTGTATCCTTTGTCAGGCACTCTCAGGATCTGTTCTCCAAAAAGTTCCTATACCTATGTATTCGTCGCGACCTCGAGAGCGCACTTCGAGCATCACCACTATATTTTTATGCGTGAATAAGCTCTTCTGCTCCGTCTCCGATTGCGTCGCTTTGACTGTTTAGGCCTATTTCTCTTGACTCCTCGGTTTCTAGTCATCTCTGCGCTAGTATTTGTTGGGTTGTGGTTGTAGGTTGAGGGGGTCTGTTTCAATTTCTGGATTATTTTGTATAGGAAATGGCCTAGAGCTGTCGGGATGGATACGTATTAAATTGGCTAAAAAATTAAGGAATTTGTATGAAGTTTTTCTGACAGGTTTCTAGGAGGCGTTTATTTATAAAGCTGTCAGAAATTGATAAAATTAAGAATTTGAAGAAAACGAGCTAAAGTACAGCTTATTTTGATCTGAAGATATAAAAAATTTGCTTTTTATGAAATGGCAGAATGCTGAAAGTTAGAGCAAAACCAGCAAAAAGAATGGGTTTCGATAAGGAGAATTAGTGCGTGACAGGCTTTAAATGATGAACATTGTAAGAGATTTGAGTTTCTTGACTCCATATAACAGGAAGATGCTAAGAAGCTGTAGCCTTAACTTTTTGAGGCTTCATTGGTATGCGCTAGTACAAGAATAGGGGTCTTTCTTTTAGGGTTCCAGTCGCTGGGTCGACTTCGAGACCAAAAGATTCAAGGACAACGACGCCTAGCAAAACCTTATCTATAAAATCAGATATCCAAACATCGAAAGGCCCCTCCTTATCCTTCAACTTTATCCACGCTCTTCCTCTTTTCACCTTAACCGTTCCGGCCCCCGTCATGACTTTCTCTTCGCTGACGGGTTCGATTCCAATTTCTTCGGCAATCTTTTCAGGTAACGCTGTTAAAGCTGCCCCCGTATCAACCAACGCTTTCAATTTGATAAACTTCTTCCTTTCTAGGCTTGACACCTCTATATAAACCCAAGAATGACCCATTATTACTCTAATAAAGAGAGTAAGGATTTAGTTATTTAAACGTTATAGCACGCTCTCGAGTCTCAAATGTCGAAAAGTGGCATTACAATCCATTGACCATCGATTTCTAGGTATTTCTGCAATATTTTTATTAGTGGTTGTGTTTGAGACTACTCCAAATCTTCGAGAACTTGATGAGCATACTCTCATACCTCGCAGTAGATTTTCTTATCATCGACTCCGACAATCGGGGCATCTTGATCGAGGAACCTATGCTGATGCCTATCGATTACACTAGGCGGCGCAACTAATTAACGCCCCCTCTGCTAATTGCTGGATTAGGCATGAGTTTATTAGTTTAGGATAATATAGTTTTCGTCTCTAGGTAGACGTGATGGTTAATCGTTGAAGAATTCAGACCAGAATGGATAGATTTGTTGGTGCGAGACCCTAAATTTATTTTTATGTATAATTAGAAGATTACTTATGGTAGAAGAACAATTTTTACTATG
>Ga0272449_1002755_pt1 | contig 15962 bp, 18 predicted proteins | sample YNPCB0241_FD_198679 | JGI IMG/M metagenome (GOLD analysis project Ga0272449, IMG submission 198679) | Hot spring sediment microbial communities from Yellowstone National Park, WY, United States - YNP-CB-024-1 | ecosystem: Environmental > Aquatic > Thermal springs > Hot (42-90C) > Sediment...
AGACAGAAGAGAAGAAGTAATTAAATATGTATCGGAAAAATATGGCAATGACAAAGTAGCCCATATAATAACCTTTGGTACAATGGCAGCAAGAGCTGTTGTAAGAGATGTTGGTCGAGCATTGAATATTCCCTATAATGAAGTTGACAAAATTGCAAAAATGATACCAACTGCATGTCAATCTCTAAAACAGGCTTTAGACTTAGAGCCAAAATTAAGAGAAATATATGAAAAAAATCAAACAATAAAGGAACTTATTGATATTGCATTAAGATTAGAAGGTTTAGCCAGACATGCATCACAACATGCAGCAGGAGTTGTAATATCTCCAGAACCTCTTGAAGATTTCATGCCTCTTTACAAAAATCCCGATGAGGAAATAATTATAAGTCAATTTGACATGAAAGCTCTTGAAGATATAGGACTTTTAAAATTTGATTTTTTAGGACTTAAAACTCTAACAGTGATTGATAACATAGTAAAATATGCCGAGAAACTTGGTAAAAAAATAGATTTAAACCACATCCCTCTTGATGATAAAGAAACCTACGAGCTTCTTTCATCTGGACAGACAATAGGAGTTTTCCAATTTGAAAGCAGAGGTATGCGGGATCTTCTTCAAAAGATGCATCCTGAAAGATTTGAGGATCTTATAGCTCTTGTAGCTCTTTTTAGACCGGGTCCTTTAGGAAGTGGCATGGTCGATGATTTTATTAAGAGAAAAAAAGGTTTGATCCCTATAGAGTATGATTTGCCTCAGCTAAAAGAAATTCTTGATGAGACCTATGGAGTTATCCTTTATCAAGAACAGGTAATGAAAATAGCAAATCAGATTGCCGGATTTACAATGGCACAGGCAGATGTTCTAAGAAAGGCAATGGGTAAAAAAATTCCTGAATTAATGGAAGCTTTGAAAGATGATTTTGTAAAGGGAGCTTTATCAAAGGGAATTCCAAAAGATAAGGCAGAAACTCTTTTTAATCTTATGGCAGCCTTTGGAGAGTACGGATTTAATAAATCACATTCAGCAGCATATGCATATCTTGCCTACATAACAGCCTATTTGAAAGTTCATTATCCATTGGAATTTTTTGCAGCAAACCTATCTAACGAAATGGGAGATACAAATAAACTTTTGAAATTTTTAAATGAATGCAGATCCTTAGGGATTGAAATAAAGGGTCCTGATATAAATGAAAGTGATAGAGTTTTTACCATAACAGCCAATTCTATTAGATTTGGATTAGAAGCAGTTAAAGGTGTAGGTGGAGCAGCTCTGGAGAGTATTCTAAATGAAAGAAAAAAGGGTAAGTTTGTCTCTATGGAAGATTTTTTAAAAAGAGTTGATGCAAGGAAGGTAAATAAAAAAGTTATTGAATCTTTAATAAAAGCTGGTGCCTTTGATTCAGTTTATAGTGAATACCCACCTAATCAAGCAAGAGCGATTGCGATGAACTATCTCATTTCAAATAAGGGTAACGGAAAAGTAAAAAAATCAAATGAAGCAAAGGCTGTTTCTCTTTTTTCAGAAATAAAAGATAAGGAAGCCTCAGACATTAACACCTTTAATAGTCAGGAAAATATCATCGAAGATTGGGACATAGATAAATTATTGTCCGAGGAAAAGGCATCTTTAGGATTTTATTTAAGTGGACATCCTATTAAAAATTTAAGAACAATTCTTAGAAAGAGAAATATTATTCCCATTGGAGAAATTTTCGAAATGTTTGATGATGAAGGAATAGAATCAGATAATGATTCCCTCGAGGTAAATATCTGTGGAATTGTAGAAAAAATCAATAGCAAGGCAAAAGAAAAAGGAGTTATTGGATATTTAACAATAGCCGATGAAACAGGTATACTTGAGGTAGTTATTTATCCTGATTTATTTAAAAAATTTAGAGATATTTTAAAAGAAGGTAGTTTCATATTAATAAAAGGTATTGTAAACAAAGTGGGAGAATCAACTAAATTTTTTGCCCGAGAAATTGAAGAAATAAAAAATGAAGATATGAAGGTTAGATATGAAATAATCATTGATTGTATAAATGAGGATGAAGCAAAGGAAAAGCTTAAATTTGTGAAAAAGTATTTAAAACCAAAAAAGAATAGCGATGGCAATATTTATATATCTTTAAATTTTCAGGATTATTATGTTACAATTTTAAGCCCCTATGAACCCTGTATTGATTTAGAAAACAAAATATCAAAAATTGATGGATGTGAGGTAAAAATAGTATGAGATTTTATCTTGATTTTGAAAAACCCATTCAGGAATTGGAAACCAAGATAGAGGAATTAAGAAAAATATCCGATGACAGTGATATAGATCTATCACAGGAGATAAAGAGACTTAATAAAAAACTGAAGGAATTAAAAACAGAGATCTTTTCAAATTTGACTGCTTGGCAGAAAACTCAAATAGCAAGACATTCAGAAAGACCCTATACTCTTGATTATGTCTCTATGATCTTTGAAGATTTCATAGAAATTCATGGTGACAGAAGGTTTGGCGATGACCCAGCAGTTGTAGCAGGTATAGGTAAGATTGAAAACCAGTCTTTTGCTTTGGTTGGTCATCAGAAAGGTAGAACAATAAAAGAAAGAGTTTATAGAAATTTTGGACAGGCCCATCCAGAAGGATACAGAAAGGCATTGAGACTGATGAAATTAGCTGAAAGATTTTCTATCCCTGTAATTACAATGATTGATACACCAGGAGCTTATCCGGGTGTTGGAGCTGAAGAAAGGGGACAGGCAGAGGCAATTGCAACAAATTTAATGGAGATGTCATTGTTAAAAATCCCAACAATTGCCATAGTTATCGGAGAAGGTGGAAGTGGAGGAGCTTTAGCATTGAGTGTTTGTGATAAAATTTTTATGCTTGAACACGCTGTTTACTCTGTCATATCTCCTGAAGGATGTGCAGCAATTTTATGGAAGAAAAATTCAGAAGTAGGAGTGGATGAGTATGCCAAGGCAGCTGAAGAACTCAAATTGACAGCTCAAAAATTAAAAGAGTTCAATATAATTGATGATATTATACCAGAACCATTAGGCGGTGCCCATAGAGACCCTCAAGAAACAGCAAAAAGAATAAAAAGTACAATTTTAAATGCCTTCAATGAATTAAAGGAAATAAAGATTGACAGTCTCTTGAAAAAACGTTATGAAAAATACAGGAAAATAGGTAATTTTTGGGATTCTATAAAAAATAAAAAATGAGCAATCTTTTGATTGATGGATATAACCTTATAGGAATATTCCATAGAGATTTAAAAAAAGTTAGACAAAATTTAATACAAACTCTCATATCATATAAGAACAAAAAAGGACATAATATCACATTAGTTTTTGATGGATATAAGGAAGGTCCTGGCATTGAAACTAAAGAATTTATCGGTGGAATAACTGTAATTTATTCAGGCGCAGGAGAAAAAGCTGATGATGTCATAAAAAGAATTCTTAAAGAAGCAAAAAAATTCTGGATTGTAATAACCTCAGACAGAGAAATTGAAAAAGTTGCCTGGAGAGAAAATTGTGTAGCTATTGATTCATCAATTTTTTTAAATATTATAAATGGAGAAGAATATTTTATTGAACAACAAACAAAGGGTAAAACCCTGTCTAAAAGAGAGAAAGCAATTCAAAGAGCAATCGCTAAACTATAATGATAAAGAACTTTTTTAAATTATATCCAGCATTTCAAGTAAATATTATTTTCTTTATTTTCTTGGTTATATTAGTGATTATTTTTCACGATAAAATCCCCCTTTGGGAGAATTTTTTGATAATCTTTTCTTCTATGGCTCTTTTTCAATTTTTTCTATGTAAACAAATTAATAATTCATGTATTTCTTTTATAAAAAACATAGCTTTTCCTGTTTTTTCAGTTCTTGTTGCCTTTGATACAGTAGGAGTAATAACTCCTTTTATCAATAAAGATATAGATTTAGTGTTGCTTGAACTTGATTATATGATTTTAGGATTTTATCCTTACCTTTACTTTGAGAAAATAGCTAATCCTCTAATAACAGAATTGATGCAGTTGTCCTACTGTGTATATTATATACTGCCTTTTTTGATAGGAGTTCTTTTAATTAAAGAAAAAAAATGGCATGAATTTTATAAAGTTTTGTTCCTGATACTTCTTTGTTATTATCTTTCTTACACAGGTTATATTCTATTTCCAGCCTTAGGTCCAAGATATAGTATCCCAGAGATTTTTCAGAGTGAGCTGAGAGGATTATTCTTAGCTGATTATATAAAGAATTTTCTCAATTCTCTTGAAGGAATTAAGAGAGATGCCTTTCCGAGTGGTCATGTAGGTATATCATTGCTAATTTTAATTTTAATTTACAGATACAGTAAAAAAATTTTTTGGTTGATGTTTTTCCCTGTTTTAATGTTAATCTTATCTACTGTTTATTGTAGATATCACTATTTTGTTGATATATTAGGGGGTATTTTATTAACTATTGTAACTTTAGTTTTAGGTAATTTATACTATAATTTTTGGTTAACAAAAAATGAAAATTCCGTTTACAAAAGATAAGTGTGGATATATTCTAAAAATTGTTGTAAAGACAGGCTCCAAAATATCTGGATTGGATAGTATAGAAGAAGATAAAATCAAAGTAAAGGTTAAATCACAACCCTATGACGGATTAGCTAACAGGGAGCTTATTGAAATATTGTCAGATTTATTAGATGTTCCTAAATCAAAAATTGAAATAATTAAAGGAAAAACATCTAAAAATAAAATTATAAAAATAAAAGGGGATATAAATTGATAGAAAGCCTTACAGGTTACGGAACTTCAGAGAGAGATATTTTTAGAGTTGAAGCAAAATCTTTGAATCATCGTTTTCTTGAAATAAACATAAAATTGCCTACTATACTTTCAAAACATGAATATGAAATCAGGAATCTAATAAAAAATAAATTTCAAAGAGGTAAAATTGACCTGATTGTATCAATCAATCAAAAAGAGAAAACAGGCAAGGTTTATTTAAATAAGAAACTTGCAATGGAGGTCTATTCTGCCTTTATTGATTTAAAAAAGGAATTAAGTATTCTTGGTTCTATTGATATTTCTATATTTTCAAATTTCAAAGAACTTTTTGTCTATGAAGAGGAAGAACCTGATGTGAATAATTTTATAATGGCTGTATCTGAGGCATTAGAAAGACTTAAAGAGATGAGAAAAAGAGAAGGAGAGTTAATAAAAGAAAGTATCATAGAAATTGTTAATAATATTGAAAAGGAATTTATTAATTTAGAAAATCGAGTAGATATAAGTTATAATAACCATATTAATTCAATACGTGAAAGGGTTAAGGAAATAATAATTCAGAACAACATTGATGACAATAAAATACTTGAACAGATTATTATTTATGCACAAAAATCTGATATAAAAGAGGAAGTAGATAGATTGCGTAGCCATATTATTCAATTTAAAGAAACCCTTGAAAAGGGTGGTATTATAGGAAAGAAATTAGATTTTTTACTACAAGAAATGAATAGAGAGACAAACACTATCCTGGCAAAAACAGAGGATTTTCAGATTAAAACAATCTCGGTTGATTTAAAAACTTATATAGAAAGACTTAGAGAACAGATTCAAAATATTCAATAACTATGCTGGTAAATATAGGGTTTGGTAACATTGTTTCTTTATCAAGAATAGTTGCGATAGTAAATCCTGGTTCTTCTCCTATGAAAAGACTTAAAGATGAAGCTAAAGCAAGAGGGAAACTTATTGATGCTACTGAAGGAAGAAAAACTCGTTCAATTATTATTACAGACAGTGATCATGTGATACTGAGTGCTTTACAGGTAGAAACAATTTTACAAAGAATTAATGAATTTAATAAGGAAGAGCATGGAGATTTATAAAGTGGGGGATATATTTGTTTTATCTGCTCCTTCAGGAACAGGTAAAACTACTATATGTGAGAGATTAATTAAAAGTTTACCAAATTTAAAGATGAGTATTTCTCATACTACAAGAAAACCAAGAATTGGTGAAAGAGATGGAGTTGATTATTTTTTTGTAGATAGAGAAGTCTTTGAGACAATGATAAAAAATAATGATTTTGTCGAGTGGGCAGAGGTATATGGAAATTTTTATGGAACATCAAAAAAAGTCATAAATGAATTGTTCCAAAGTGGAAATGATGTTTTACTTGATATAGATATACAGGGAGCTAAAAATATAAAAAAAACATACCCTGATAGTGTTTTAATTTTCATTTTACCCCCTTCATTGGAGGAATTAGAAAAAAGACTTAAACAAAGAAAAGAAGAAATTGATACGATAAAAATGAGATTGAATAAAGTAAAAGAAGAAATTTCTCAATATAAAATTTATGATTATCTCGTAATAAATGATGATCTTGATAAAGCTGTAAAAGAGATTTTATGCATTATTACTGCTGAAAAATTGAAAACTAATAAAGTAAATCAACAAATTATAAACAATTTTTAAAATTAGGAGGGTAAGAAAATGGAAAAAAAGGAAGAAAAAATCGATATTATTTCTCTACCAATAGAATTTGACAGAAACAAAATCGATAGCAGATATCGTTTAGCAGTCATTGCAGCACAAAGAGCTGCTGAATTATCTTTAGGAGCTACTCCAAAGCTCGAAAAAAAGGCAAAAAAAGTGACCTCAACAGCCATATTAGAAATTTTGTCAAATAAGATAGAATATATTACTGGTGAAGAAGCAATTAGGGCTAAGGAAAAAATTGATAAAATTGATGTTAAAAAGCTACTTGAAGATAAAAGAAGGGCGATTCCAGATATTACAGAACTTGAAAAGGATCTGAAAATATATTTACATGGGAAAGAATCAGCAGAAAAGATGTTAGAGGATTTGTTTAATGAAAATACAGAGAATATAGAAGAAGAGGAATAATAAAGGGTAAACCTTTGTTGAAAAATAAAAAAATTCTTTTAGGTATAACAGGAAGTATTGCCGCATATAAAGTATATGAAATTATTAAACTTTTAAAGGAAGCAGAAGCAGAGATTTTTCCTGTAATGACCAAAAAGGCAACCTATTTTGTAACGCCCATGAGTGTTGAAATATCCTGCGGAAACAAAGTTTTGGTTGATTTATTTGATGAACCTCTTTCTCATATTGAGATTGCGAAAAAATGTAATCTTGCTTTAATTGCACCAGCCACTGCAAATTTTATTAACAAATATGCCTGTGGAATTGCCGATGATCTTCTTACAACAATACTTCTTGCCTTCAGGGGTCCTGTAATTATTGCTCCTGCAATGAACTGGAGAATGTATGAATCTCCCCAGGTTAATAAAAGTATAGAATACCTTAAGAGTATTGGAGTTAATTTTGTTGGACCAGAAAAGGGTTTTCTTGCCTGTAAGGAGGAAGGTACAGGTAGGCTTTCATCGGCAGATAAAATTTTTGAATCCCTGGTTTCTTCATTAACTGAAAAGGATTTAAAAGATGAACATATAATTGTTACAGCAGGACCAACCTTAGGATATATTGATGCAATAAGATTTATAACAAATAAATCCTCTGGGAAAATGGGATATGCTTTGGCAAAAATTGCAAAGAGAAGAGGAGCTAAAGTTACTCTTATAAGCGGACCCTCAAATATTGAACCACCAGAGGTAGACAGCTTTGTTAGCGTCGAAACAACTAAGGAAATGCTAGAAAGGGTTATTGAAAATATAAATTCTGCTACTATTCTTTTAATGGCAGCAGCTCCAATTGATTTTGAGCCGAAGACTTTTTTTGATACAAAAATTGATAAGAAATCAATAGATTCTATCCCACTTAGACTATGCCCCGATATATTAAAAGAAGTTTCTAAACTTAAAAAAAAGCCATTTACAGTAGGCTTTTCTGCTGAAGCAGGCTTAAATTCAGAAAGAGCAAAAACTAAGTTTAAAGAAAAAGCTCTTGATATGATTATTCTTAATGATATAATGCAAAAAGACAGAGGAATGCAGGCTGATAAAAATGAAGTAGTAATTATTTATAAGAAAGGAAACAAATTTTTTGAAGAGAAAACACCACATCTTTCAAAAGATGAAATTGCTAATATTATACTTTCTAAAATAAGGGAGATAAAAATTGACAGACAGATATGAAGATAGAATTAAAAAAGTTTTCAATAAAGTTAGCTCATCCTCTCAGGCATTTTTAATTACTAATATTAAAAACATTAGATATCTGACTGGCTTTACAGGAAGCTTTGCTGTTGCTCTTTTAACAGAAAAAGGATGTTTCCTTTTTGTTGATTTCCGTTATATACTGCAGGCAAAAAAAGAGTCAATAGCAGAAATAGTATTTTTTAAGGATTCATGGTTTGATGCATTAAAGAAATTTATTGAGGACTTACAGATAAAGAGTCTTTCCTTTGAAGTTTCATGTACTGTGGAGACTTTTTATAAACTTAATAGTATTAAACAAGTTGAGCTTCTTCCTCAATATTACATAGTTGAACAAATAAGAGCAATTAAAGAAAAAGAAGAAATTGAAAAAATAAAAAAAGCAGTGAAAATAGCAGAGAAGTCTTTTTTAAAGATTAAACATCTCATCAAAGAAGGCTCAAAAGAGGTATCTATAGCAAAAGCTCTTGAAGATGAAATAAGAAAACACAGTGATACTTTACCTTTTCCTGTAATTGTAGCTTCTGGGCAGAATACTTCAATGCCCCATTGGAGACATTCTAATAGAACTCTTAAAAAAGGTGATTTTGTTATAATTGATTGGGGGGCTGAATACAAGGGATACTTTTCTGATATGACAAGAACATTTATAATAGGAAAAGCTAACGATAGACAGAAAGAAATTTATGACATTGTAAATAATGCAAGACAACAAGCTATTAAAGCCTGTAAAGCTAAGGTATTGGCTAAAGAGATTGACCAATCTGCAAGAAATCTGATAAAAAAATCAGGTTATGCAGAAAATTTTGGTCATGCTACAGGGCATGGAGTTGGACTTGACGTTCATGAATTCCCAAAGATCAATTTTCAATCTGAAGAGGTTATAGACTCTGGAATGGTTTTTACTATTGAACCAGGTATTTATATAGAAAAAATTGGGGGAGTAAGAATAGAAGATATGGTAGCAGTAAAAGAAAATTCAGTGGAAGTTTTGACAACGCTTCCAAGAGATTTGGAAATTTTATAAGAAGGAGGTAAAGGTATGATTTCAACAACGGATTTTAAAAAAGGATTAAAAATTGAATACAAAGGAGAACCCTATGAAATAATTGATTTTCAACATGTAAAAATGCAGCAAAGGGCTCCTATTGTGAGAACAAAAATTAAAAATCTTAAAACAGGAAGAGTTCTTGAAGAGAATTTCCCCGCCGGTGAAAAGTTTGAAAAACCAGAACTTGAAGAAAAACAGATGCAGTATCTCTATTGTCAGGGAGATTCCTATGTTTTTATGGATATGGAAACTTATGAACAGGTTGCTATTCCAAAAGATAGAATTGGTGAGGCTCTATATTACTTAAAAGAGGAAATGATTGTTGATGTAATTTATTATAAAGGTGAAATTCTTGTGATTGAGCCACCAATGTTCGTTGAGTTGCGGGTTGCAGAGACCGAGCCTGCATTTAAAGGTGATACTGCATCAGGTGGAACAAAACCTGCAAAACTTGAAACCGGTTTGACAGTAAAGGTCCCCTTTCATATTCAAACAGGAGACTTATTAAAAATTGATACAAGAACAGGTGAATATATTGAAAAGGTAAAGGAGTAAAAAAATGGAACTTGAAGAATTAAAAGAAATAATATCTTTTTTGAAGGATACGGATGTTACGGAGTTGAATATTGAAAAAGAAGGATTCAAAATAAGAATAAAAAGAGGTTACATTTACGGACCTATTGAGATAACTAAGACTGTAAAACCTATAGAAGAAGCTGTAAAACCATCTTATGAAATAGCACCATCTAAAGAAGAAGAAATACTTCATACAATTACGTCTCCATTGGTTGGTACGTTTTATAGGTCTCCTTCTCAAGATTCTGCTCCTTTTGTTGAAGTTGGTTCAAAAGTTGAAAAGGGACAGGTTATATGCATAATAGAGGCAATGAAAATTATGAATGAAATTGAAAGTGATGTCTCAGGAATTGTTAGAAAGATACTTGTTGAAAATGGACATCCTGTTGAGTATGGAGAACCATTATTTTTAATTGAGGTGACGCAATAATGGAATTATTTAAAAAGATTCTTATTGCAAATCGAGGAGAAATAGCAGTTAGAATAATTCGTGCTTGCAGGGAACTTGGTATAAAAACCGTTGCTGTTTACTCCGAAGCTGATAAAGAATCTTTACATGTTAAACTTGCCGATGAAGCAATATGCATAGGTCCTTCAAATCCTAAACAAAGTTATTTAAATATTACAGCAATTCTTTCTGCAGCAGACATAACAGATGCTGAGGCAATTCATCCAGGCTATGGATTTTTGTCTGAAAATGCTCAGTTTGCAGAAGCTTGTATAAACTCTGGAATTGTATTTATTGGACCTTCTCCAGAAACAATAAGAATCGGAGGAGATAAAGCAAAGGCAAGACAGATATTAAAGAGAAAAGGTATTCCAGTTGTTCCTGGAAGTGATGGACCTGTAACCACTGAAGAAGCTTGTATAAAAGTTATTAAAAAAATAGGACTTCCTGTGATTTTTAAGGCTTCTGCTGGTGGTGGTGGAAGGGGAATGAGGATAGTTAATGATGAAAAAGAAATAGAACAGGCTTTTTTTATGGCTCAAAGAGAAGCACTTGCTGCCTTTGGTAATGGAGAACTTTATATTGAAAAATACTTTCCAAAGATAAGACATATAGAGATTCAGATTATCGCTGATAAACAGGGTAACATTATTCATCTTGGTGAAAGAGATTGTACAATACAGCGTAGGCATCAAAAATTGCTTGAAGAAGCACCTTCTCCAGTTTTGAATGAAAAATTAAGAAAAAAAATTGGAGAATATGCGGTCAAAGCTGCAAAGGTACTGAAATACAGAAATGCAGGAACCTTCGAGTTTATCGTGGATGATGAGTTAAATCCCTATTTTATTGAAATAAATACAAGGGTTCAAGTAGAACATCCCGTTACTGAAGAAATTACAGATATTGATATCATAAAAGAACAGATTAGAGTAGCAAAAGGATATCCATTGTCTTTTAAACAGTCTCAGATTAAGTTCCGTGGCCATGCTATTGAATGTAGAATTAATGCAGAAGATCCTGAAAAATTTATTCCGTCTCCTGGTATTGTGGAATTCATACATTTTCCTGGTGGACCAGGTATAAGAGTGGACAGTTATCTCTATCAGGGATGCAAAGTACCTCCCTATTATGATTCCTTAGTTGCTAAAGTAATCTCAAAGGGAGCAAATAGGGCTGAAGCTATAGATAGAATGAAAAGGGCTTTAAATGAAATATCTATCAAGGGCATAAAAACAAATATTAATCTTTTTCTGAAAATTCTTGAACATCCTGATTTCATAAAGGGTAAATTTTTTACTAATTTTATAAGTATTATGAATAATAATGAAAAAACCTGAAATCCCTCAAATTTGTTTAATTTTTTCTATCAATCAAACCATTGAAAAATTAAAGATAGCATTAAAATCAGGTATTAAATGGATACAATACAGAGAAAAGGATTTGTCAAGAAAGGAAATACTAAAGCAAGCCTTTTATTTAAGAGAGCTTACAAATCAATACAATGCTCTTCTAACTATAAATGATTATTTGGATATTGCTATAGCAGTTAAAGCTGACGGTGTTCATCTTGGGCAGGATGACCTTCCAATAGAAGCTGCAAAAAGATTTTTTTCAGGAATAATAGGGATTTCAACCCATAATTTGAAAGAAGCAGTTAAGGCTCAAGAAAGCGGTGCAGACTATATAGGATTTGGACCAATTTTTAAAACCACTACTAAAAAAGATGCCATTGAACCAAGAGGAATTGATATGTTATCCTTTATACAAAAAAAAGTTAATCTACCAGTTGTTGCAATTGGAGGTATAAATGTAGATAATATTATCAATATAAAAAAAGTAGGAGGTAAATTTGTAGCAGTTTCATCTGGTATTTTAGAGGGTGATGTGGAGAAAAATGTAATAAAATTTATAAAAATTTTATGCTAAAATAATCAAAATGAAAAAAGATCTTGGAGATATTGTTGATAATTTATCTAAAACAAAAAGCACGGGGTTACTTACTATTAACTTATCTTCTGATAAAAATTTATTAAAAATATATCTAAAAGATGGATCAATTTATCATATTTCATATGGATTTAAAAAAGGTTTTGAATGTTTAAATGAGATAGCTTCAAAAGAGCCAATCTCATATAATTTTATTCCTCAGATAGCAATCGATATTGTAAGTACTAATCTACCTGCTACTGAAAAGATAATTACAACTTTAAAACAGATGAATAAGACAGTAACTGATTCCGCTTTACTTCAAACTCCTGATTTAAACAAAATTAAAGAAAATATTAAAATGGCATTAGTAAAACAAATAGGTCCTATTGGAGGTAAGATTACAGAGAAATACATTAATGAAAAATGGATTCCTTCTCAGCCTCCAAATAAAGAAGATTTTCTTAGACTTGTTGAGATGTTAAAAGAGGAAATAGAAGACCCTAAATCAAAAAAAGAATTTATTGAGGATGTAAATAAATTTTTAGGAGGTTTATAAAATGAGAATAGAATTAGGATTAAGAGCAGGAATAGCTTTGCCTCTTTTAGCAACTTTGATTGCTGGAATGAGTATATTAGTTGTTTTCAATTATATTACACAAGTAAACCTTTTAAAGGAAGAAGAAAATCGAAGTATTCAAGCATCTGTTAATACAGCACAGGTTTTGCTTGAAACTGCAACTATCCATTACCAACAAATGGCACATCTCATATCTCATATGCCAGATGTTCAAGAGGCTGTTAATAAAAAGGATAGGAATATCTTAATAGATAAATTCCTACCTGCTTTTAATTCTTTAAAGGAAAATTTCGGTCTTGCTCAATTTCACTTTCATATACCTCCTGCAGTTTCTCTTGTTAGGCTTCATGACCTTTCTCATTTTGGTGATGATATTTCCAAGGACCGTAAAACTGTTGTCCAGGTGGAGTCAACCCATAAAGGCGTTAGAGGTATTGAGATTGGTTTGGGTGGAGTTGGATTAAGAGGAGTTGAGCCGGTGTTTTACAAAGGCAGATATGTTGGAAGTGTTGATTTTGGTGGAGGACTGAAAACAGAAATTGATCAGATTAAAAAAGCAATAAATGCCGATTTAGGGGTAGTTGTTTACAAGGAATTACTTTCTGGTTGGACTGGGTTAAAAGATGTAAAACATGTTTTAGGAGAATGGGTTTCGCTTTATTTTACTCAGCAGGACCCTAAAATGTTTATTTCGGAAACTTCTTTAAAAAGAGCTGTTCAATCAAAAGAAAAATATTATACCGAAGTGGTTTCTTTGACAGGGAAAGAATACATTGTTGTTTACAGTCCATTTAAAGATTTTTCAGGAAGAATCATAGGATACATATATATTGTTAAAGAAAGAATTCTCAGTCCCGTTAAAATTTTTACAATTCTTGGAATAAATATTTTAGTTTATCTTGCAATGCTTACTTTAATAGCTCTTTTAATTGGTTATGGTATGAATAAATATGTTATAAATCCTATTATAGCATTAACAAAAATAACCGATGAAATATCTATGGGAAAAGTTGCGCAGAAAGTTGAAGTAAAAGATGCCCGTGGTGAAATTGCAATTTTGGCAAAGGCAATTGAAAGGATGCGTATAACAATGAAAAAATTACTTGAATGAGGTATAAAAAATGGGAAAGGGGAAAATTTTAATAGTAGATGATAGTCCTCTTGTAAGAAAACTTGCAGAAGTATCTTTACAGGAGGCAGGATATGAGGTTTATACTGCTGACAACGGTGAAGATGGATTAAAAATTGCCCAGTCTATAAATCCTGATCTGATTTTGGTTGACTTTATAATGCCTAAAATGACAGGTTCTCAATTTTGCATGCTTCTAAAAGAACAAGAACAATTAAAGGATACACCAATAATTCTAATTACAGGAAAAGGAGAGACAGTTGGTCAGGCATTTATAGAAAAATACGGAGTCTACGATTACTTTATTAAACCCTTTAAATCAGAAGACTTAGTTGAAAAAGTAGACTTAATACTAAGTAAAATAAGCCCTATTTTAGAGGAACAAATAGAAGTTGAGACCCCTCAATATGAAGAAATTTTGAAAGAAGAGGTCTCAGAAGAAAAAATTCCAGTGTTTGAAGAATCAGTGTTTGAAATACAAATTCCTTCTCAGGAAGAAATATTAATGCCTGAAGTAGAAATTCCTCCATTAGAAGAATTATCAAAGCAAGAAGAAGTACCATCTCAAGAAGAATTTATTCTATCTTCTCAAGAATTTGATGAATTGCTTTCAGAAAAAATAGAGTTTTCGGAGGAAATGACAACATCTGAAATCTCGGAATTAAAAGAAGAAGTTCCTTCTATAGAAATTCCTTTCGAAGAATCAGAAACTTTAACTTTTGATGAAAAAGAAGAAGCAATTCTACAAACTTCTAAGGAAATTAGTGATATTATTGCAACAGAAGAAAAAATCGAAACATCAGAAAGACTGACAGATGTAATTCCTCAACCATCCTTTGATATTAAGGAAATGGAAAAACTAATTGAAGCTAAACTAAATAATTTTACTCAAGAAATTTTATTTGCCATTAATTATTCTATGGAGGCTTTATTTAAAAAATATAAATTGTTTCAAGAATCAAATTTTATACTATCTGGAACATTAAAAGGATTAGATTTAAGAGCTCTTTTTAATATATTGAGTAATTCTAAAATGACAGGATTGTTAACAATCGAATGTGATAAAATTATCTATGAATTTATGTTGCTAAGAGGCCAAATTATTTATGCAATATCAAACTATAGGAGAGCAAAGTTGGGGGGCAGAATTTTGAAAGATTTAACAGAAGAGGAAATAAAAAATATCACTCATGAAACAATATCAGAATTATTAAGTAAAGAGATAAAACATTTTATTTTAGAGGAAAGTTATAATATAGATTCATATTTAGAAAATTTGCCTAATTACAATTTTGAAGAATTTATAGGAAATTAAATAAAGGTTGACTAAAAAATTTTTTAAACAATATAATACTTTAATCAAAAATATTGCAAAATTTTGAATTTTTTGATAATCTTAATGGGAGAATATAAATGTTGAAGATACTAATTGCAGAGGATTCTATCACTGATGCGAAATATGTAGAATCCATCTTAGCAGATAAAGGCTATGAATTGGTTTTTGCAAAGGATGGAGAAGAAGCAGAAAATTACATTAAAACAGACAAATTTGATTTAATTTTATTGGATGTGGTAATGCCAAAGAAAAATGGGTTTCAACTTTGCAGAGAAATAAAGAAAAATGAAAATACAAAACATATTCCTGTTATTTTGATTACTTCAAAAAGAGAAGAGGCTGATAAATTTTGGGGTAAGATGCAAGGAGCTGATGAATACATTACTAAACCTTTTGAACCAATCGATTTATTGGCGGTTATTAAAAGATGGCTGAAGAAATAAAAGAAGAAAAACAATTTTGCGTTTTTGGCATAGGAGAAAGGGAATTCCTGATACCGAAAGAAGCTGTAATACAGATCGTTGATATTACAAGAATATTTCCTATTCCTGGCTCTCCAGATTATATAGTAGGTGCATTACCAGTAAGAGGCAAAATTATTCCTGCCATTGACCTTGCAAAAGTTTATAATGTGGAAAGAATCAATTATGCAGATAATAAATTATTAGTCATAGATGTAGATGGTGAAAAGATAGGCATATTATCTGATATTACACCATTTTTTGTAAGTTTTGATAAGGATATAGTAGTAGATGATTA
>Ga0272449_1002757_pt1 | contig 15953 bp, 17 predicted proteins | sample YNPCB0241_FD_198679 | JGI IMG/M metagenome (GOLD analysis project Ga0272449, IMG submission 198679) | Hot spring sediment microbial communities from Yellowstone National Park, WY, United States - YNP-CB-024-1 | ecosystem: Environmental > Aquatic > Thermal springs > Hot (42-90C) > Sediment...
AGTATTTTTCACGACCCACATAATGAGTGAAGCCGAATATCTATGCGATAGGATAGCAATAATAGACAAGGGGAAGATTTTGGCATGTGGCACCACTGAGGAATTAAAGGAAAGATTCGGCGTTGAAACCATTTTAGAGCTTGTTGTTCAGGAGGAGGATGGAGAAATAGTGAAATTACTGGAATCTATTCATGGGGTTAAGGAAGTTACACAGTCTACTGATTCAAAGTCTATTAGGCTGGCGGTCGTTAATCCATATTCCAAAACTCCTGAAATACTTAGCCTCCTTTCTAAGGAGGGATACCATGTTATGGAGTTGCGTGTTAAGGAGCCAAGCCTTGAAGACGTGTTTATAAGAGCGGTTAGGCGGAGGGAATCACGACATGAATAGGCTGGTTAGGCTTCTTATACGCGACCTTAAGGGCAGCGTTGGCCTTTCATGGCATTTGCTTGCCTCCCAGCTTGTCATGCCAATAGTTTACATCTTTATCATGGGGTTAACTTTCGCCAACATCATAGGAGGGGTGACAATAGGCGGGGCGAGGGTAAGCTATGTGCAATACCTTGCGATAGGCGTAGTGTTCGGCCAACTCATGTTAAGTGCAAGCTATGCGGGTGCAATGGTTTTCTTCGACAAGAAGATGGGAATGTTTGAACAGATACTTGCAGGTCCTTTTAGGCGATGGGAATACTTCTTAAGCAAAATCCTGTCAGTTATATTGCAGGGTCTTTTCGGGTCCTCCGTCGTCATTCTTATAGCCTCACCACTACTCATCGGATTAACTCCCACATTTAAAGGAATAATCTACACGCTGTTCTCGTTGATTTTCGCCTCGCTCTTCTTCGGATCCCTATCCTTACTAATATCGGCATACGTCAAAACTGACCAAACTTTAAACATCGTGTTTAACTCGATTCTCCCACCACTAACATTCGTAAGCTCCATTTTCTACCCAATAGAAGCCATGCCTGAGCCGCTCAAATACATCGCATTAATAAACCCCCTAACATATGTAGCTGACATGACGAGATACGGGCTATTCGGCATAACCAGCACAACCATCCTCTATGCACCCCTCCTCCTGGTAACAATATCCACGATAACATTCGCATTAGCCATGCACGCAGCATATAAAATCAGCCTATAAAAACTGGACTACATCTTAGGCTTCTGTGATGTTTTGTTAAGAGACATAAAAGAATGCGAAGCATTAATGCTCCTCTCTGTTGAGACGGTTTTATGCGTGCGCCTATGTTATTTTATCCTTTTAAAGTTGATACAGATTTTGGTTAAGGTTAATACTTTTTAAGCATAATACATATTCTAAAAAGGTGGCAAGGATGGATAGTGATATTGAAAGGAAAATTATTTATTTCCAATATTGCGGTGAGGTCAACACGGATAAAGTTCTGCATGCAGCAAAAATACGATGCGAAGAATCTGGGATCAATAAGGTTATTATAGCTTCGGAGACGGGGAGGAGCGCCCTTAAAGCGCTCAACATTTTCAGTGGGACGAAGATTAAGTTGATTGTTGTGACACATTATCCTGCCAAAACATGGGGACCTAAGGGCGACATACTCATCGGCTTGAAGCGGAAAGAATATGCAGAAACGCTAAAAAGGCTGGAGGAGAATGGCGTTAAAATTGTTCAAGGAACGGTGCCCCTTGCGCCTCCATCACGCTGGATCAACTGGGACTTTCCAACACCAGAAAGCATAATTGATAAAACCTTAGAGATTTTTGGAGCTGGTGTAAAGATAGCCATCGAAGCTGCTATTATGGCAACGGACGCTGGTGAGGTCGACCCTGAAGCCGAGGTCGTCTCATGCGCAGGAACATACAAGGGTTTAGACACAGCCCTTGTTGTAAAAACAGCTTACAGCATGAACTTCTTCAAGGATTTCGAGGTCAGAGAGATAATAGCCAAGCCAATCTCCCGCGTAAAGATACTTTCACAAAATAAGTATGAAAACTGGAAGGGTAACTTGGACCAATATTACTTTTGATACTCTCACAATGTGAGCCATGAGTAGGCAAAAACTCTCCGTTCTACTAAAAAAGGAAGATGAGCTTCGTTTTACAATTGGGATTAGCTGCATTTAAGTTATTGTAAAAAAGAGGGAATGTGCTTTAACAGTGTCATCCTTCGGCCATTTTTTGTAGTTCTTCTATTTCCTTTTGCAGCTCTTTTATTTTTCCTTGAACATATTCTTCAAGCAGTTCGATTTTTCCGTGGTTTTCTGTGATTTTGGACATTATGGCGCCAAATGCATGCTTTGGAACTACTATTTTCCCATAATTTTTAATCTCCTTAATTTTCTGCATTATTAGCTCCGGCGTAATTTTCTTTTCTATTAATAGTTTGCCAGCATTCAGTATACTGGCAGGCTCTTCAAAGCCTTTGAGTGTTTCATCGTTAATTGCTGACTTCCCTGAATAGAGTCTTAACCCCTCTTTATATGGGACGATAACCCCTACGTTTTTGGCTTTGGCGCTTATCCTCCCAACGAATTTCTCTGGAACAATTATTACTCCGGCGTTTTCTATCCCCCTAATGCGTTCAATTTCCTCTTCCGTAGCATTTTTTAGGTCCAAGACCCCTGCGTTTCTTATTATTCCCTCTTCCCTCTTTTCTTCACTCACATTCATTCACCTCCTATTTTAAAGGTAATTTTTGAGCAGGAGGCTCTGTAATATTTCGTCCATCTTGACTCTTTACCGGAAAATTTTATGTCGGTATCAACAAGTCCAAGAAACTCCAACCTTGAGAGATGATATAAGACGGTCGTTAAGGGAACTTTAAGCGTCTTCGAAATTTCAGTAGCGGATAAGGCCTTTCCCTGTAAAAGCGCAAGAATCTCTTTGCCCACACTGCTTCCAAGCTCCAACGCAACCAGCCTCCAACGCCAATCCTCCAAATCAACATCATAGCTCAAACAGAGCCCCCACACAAATCAAAGAATAAGGAATAAAATAATATTGCCCCAACTTCAAAAATTTTCGAGGCCAATGACATCTTTAAACCGCGTATTCACAGTTCTTTCATTAAGCTGTTAGGAGACTCAATTTTGTAGACTGCATCTCGGCTCCGGAGCACTGCTTTCGGAAGGAAGCTTCTAATAAAAGCAGTTCCCCCAAATAACCTCCTTCACCTCATCACTAACTACAATGACATTAACATCTATAGCAATATCCATTTTAATGAATATCCTATGTTCTCTTAGGAGACACTAATAGAAACATTTTTGCGTGAGGTGCATGTAGGCATGAAAATTAGAAGAGAAAGGGGAGATCGGGAGTTTTTAATCGATAGCATTTTACGTCTCGATTCTGGTGTAATGGCGAGATCAACATGCATAGGCTTTATTGCGCTCTATTGTGTCATAGTAATGTGTCTGAACAAAACATGGTGTTAAAAAATAAATAATAAAGAGCATCTTATCGTGTAGTGGTGACGGGTTATTTGAGTGCTGGAAGGTTGTTGTCCATTCTATGTTGCTTGTCTCTTATGATTGGAAATGTTTGCATAGTTATTAAAGTGTCATCTTCTTTAAATGTTATTGAGATTCAAAGGGTGAAAGCTCCCGTTTTGGACGGTAAGATTGAGGATTTAGAGTGGATGAATGCCACCTTTCTGGATTTTAATTTCACATTTGCAAACGGTGAAAGCCATAGAGCAATCGTGTATCTTGGTCATAACGGCACTCACTTTTTCGTAGGCGCGATTATATTTGATGTGGGACCAAACCCCTTTTCGGTTCCAGATAAAGCGACCCGCCCAGACGGATTTTTTATATACTTTGATGTTGACAACGACGGAAAACTTGCTTCGCCAGAAGATGCCAAAGGACTACTAAATTTTCTTGTAATGTATCACGGTCGAATATTTGGGACGGACTCTATAAATGCAGACGATTTTTGGAAACCTATGGAGGACCCTGACACCATAAAGTATTGGCGTGAAAGGCGACCGGAAATCAACGAACCTGTTCTCTGGTCACCAGACGAAAATGCCGGCGGAAATGCTGATGTTTTTGGGCATGGAGAGTATACTAATCTTGATGAAACCTTTGAGTTTTGTTTTCCCCTCAACTCCAACGACACACTTGCTGATGGCCTCCATATAAAAACAGGCGAAGCTAAAACAATGGGTTTTGCACTCGAGTTTTACAGGCAAGGCTACTATCTTGAAAACGGCACAGCTATCCCAGACCTATACGATTTATGGCCAGGCGAGGGTTTCACTCCAAATGTGCTCGTAAACGCCTCACAATATGCGCATATGCACATTGATCTTGGAAAGCCAAACAACTTTCAGAATGTGATTAGATGGCTTCCAGTAGTAACGATAATTGCCATTGCAATTATTTCAGCAGTGATTTTCATTTTTAAAAAGCAAAAAACAAATAGTGAACGCAATAAAAATAGTCTTGAAACCCTTGAAATGATCTCGCCTCTATACTTGTCTATGTGAGCGTTTTAAAAACATGTTTCAGTAATACGGTCTTGAAGCTTGTCGCGCGCATCGAAAGCACGTTTTAGGAGGTTTTATTTTGGTTTTCAAAGCGATAAAACTTTGGAAAATGTTGTTTTTTCGCCTATTTTTGGGCAATAAAACAAGCACAACCCTTATTTCAGTGGCCAATCTTGTTTGGTGGACATGCCGGAAGATTTCCCATTGATAATCTTTTTTAAAGGCCGACAAGCGGAACATTAAAATTTTAAAGGAGTTTCGAGTTTTTATGTTGTTGGATGGTTGAGGAGTGGCGAAGAGGCATATTGTCCGGGTTGTTTTGAGCAAGCAACAAAAAGGGTTGCTTGATAAAATATGCTTTAAGCTTGGGCAGAGCGAAAGCGAAACAATGCGCATAGCCTTCTTGGATTATGCTGAGAAGCTGAACTTAGTAGCTGAGAAAGTTCACAGCTGATAAATAAGGGGCTAAAACTGAGATTTTGAAATATTGGGTGTTAGATACCATCGTCCTTTACGTTTTGGTTCTTTGTCTGCAAGTCCCAGTTTTTTAAGTTTCTTTAAGTGGTCTGCCACACAAGTTTTTGAGAGGTTGACAGCCTTTTGAATTTCCATAAACGTTGATGGACCAGCACTTTTGAGATATAGCAGAATTTTCGCTTTGTTTTCCTCCTTTATTTTTTGAACATATCTCTCTTGAAGTCTCTTCATAAGCTCCTTTGAACCAATTTTAACTTTTTGTATGGCGTCCCATACTTCAGGGCTTATGATTCCTCTCTCTTTATAAAAGGGGTTTTTGAGAGACCGGTAAACTACCATATGATGCACTCCAATTATTCGAGCAATCTCTGGACAGCCTTTTCCTTGTGCGCGTAGCTTAAACATTAAACGCAGTTTCTCAATTTTCTGCTCGTCTGGAACAAGTTCCTTTCCAGCCCATTTAAATCCGAAAGGTGGCGGAGGACGAGGCCCTCCCATAAGCACATCCTTCGCCCTATTCCATGTTTCATCATCCACAACTCGCAGATGCTCAAAATGGTGAATTTTCCCTCTAAACCTGATGTTGCCTTTATAAATTTCGTTTTTGAGGATATTACGTATTACATAACGGGGAATTCCAAGCTGTTTTGCAACTTTATCAGGTATACCTCCATCAGCGCATGCTTTAAATGCGCGTTCAAGCGTCGGCCTTTTTTCAGGATCGATTTTAATGCTTCTATCCTCTTCAAGCACATATCCCCAAGGTAAACTCCTAAAAGATAAGGGCCATTTCCCTAAGCTTGCAAGCTGTTCTTCAGCATCCAATGCAGCTTTGAAACCCTCAAATTTGCTTTTATGGAGCTTTAAGAAATAGCCCACATTACTGAGCTCTTGCACTGCTTGGCGAAGGTATGGAGCCACCTTATGGAAATCGCTTAAAGCCCTACTCAATTGGCTTGTATATTTGACGCCTAAGTTTTCGCTTATCTGCGCTAAGGTAAATCCCTGAGCCCATAATTTGGCAGCTTCAACCTGAGTCTTTGTGAAAACAAAGCGTTTGAAAGCATTCTCGTTTTTTACTCCATTCACATTCCCCATATTTAACACTTCGCGTTATTAACACAAAGTGTTAATACACGCTTTGTTTTGTGTATTGGCCCCTATTTAACACTTTGCGTTATTACCACTTTCTATCAACGTAATGCTTAAGTTTACTGTTGAAGACCAAATGCCAGAATAAGTGGAGCCCTGAAAACATGAGAAAAAGTGTAGCGCAAGCCGAGCCTTTCTGGTGATGTTATGGGCAAAATAGTTGAGATGACAATTACCAAGGGAAAGACTGTTAGGGCTGCTGATCGAGAAGAGTGGATCAAACTTGAGTTTTCACTTAAGGCGTTAGTCGACGATCAAAATGACATGGAAGCAGCCAAAGCTCATTTAGAAGGCCTGTTGGATGGTTGGCTTTCGTCAAGCCTTTCGGCCTCTTGGCTAATCCTTCAGCTGAAGCTCAAACTTTGGATTCCATTCAAAATGTTTTTCCGGCCGAATTAAGGAAGCTTCTAACCTTTGAACAAAACAACGAACATATAACCATACGTCCACAGGGATTTTTGGGCGCTGAAAACTTCTCAAAAATAATCAAAATAGTGCGGGGCGCAGGAGGATACTATGTTTCAAGCGGGAAAGAAAGCCACTTTCGCATCCCAAAAAAGCAGTCGGAAGAAACCAGAGACAGAAGTTCCATCCGAAGTGAAAAGTGAAGGCTTAATGACGAAAAGTCTTTTGCCGCCAAGAATTGAATATGACGAGCTTGGCTTCGTTAAGGGTCGCTTCTGCCCATATTGTGGCAGCTCACGTTTAAAATTATGCCCCGACGACGTAGGCACTCCCTTCTTGAAATGCGAAGACTGTGGGCGGTATAGCCTTTACCAAAAGACAAAGGAGCGCCAGGCTTTAGAGGAAACATTATCGAAGCCTTTGGAACCGGAAGTTGTCCTTCTCCCTCATCTAAATTTAATTGAAGATCCAAAAATTGCAGGGAAGGCTGTTTCTGTTGAGGCTGTTGTTTCAAGCACAAGCATGGCTTATCTTGCGCCGTCCATTGTGAAGGCGAAATTCCAAGATGAAGAAGGCTTTGATGAGGAAATAATCAGAAACTTGGAAAAAAGTGATCCATTGAATATTCAATTAATAAGCGTCAACGAGGGTGTAAAATATCGCAGATTGAAACGATTTTTTGGTATAGGCCGTGAGGCTGAAATAATAGAGTTGAGCCGGCGGACAATATACCGCTTGAGAGTGAGGCCGCCTGTTTTAACCCTTGAAAAGAAGGGCGAAAAAATAGTTGACGAACGCGGGTTTGAATACAAGGCTTACGACATATATATTGCCGCGGAAAAACCTGTTGTTTTCCAGCCTTCCAGCCTCATACGGGTTGAAGGCATACCGCTTCCAAATCCTAAAAATCAGCAGACAACCCTACTGGCTTACAAGGTTGAGTTTCCCGAGGATGTTTTATCATTCGACGTTGAGAAGCTGAAGCTGTTAAAGAAGAAGTTTCAAACCATGAGCGTCAAAGCGCGGGTGGACTGGATTTTAGAAAATTTCGAACTCCACAGCAAGATAATAGCCCGGAGGAACCTTGCCTTCGCGGGATTGCTGACATACTTCACTCCAACATGGATAAAGCTGAACGGAGTTGAGCAGCATGGATGGGGAAACACGCTTTTCTGCGGCGACACTACAACGGCGAAAACTGAAACCATGCGATGTTTGATCAGGCTTTTGAAGGCTGGCATGCTCATAACTGCCGAGACGGCCAGCACCGTGGGCCTAACGGGAACCGCAACACAAGTGCAAGGTGAAGGCTGGTTTGTGGATTGGGGCTTCCTTGTTCTTTTAGTTCTTCAGCCACTGGAAAGCCACCATGGAATACCACAGAACAAAAGACATACTATATGTCAAACAACTCCTCGGCCACAAAAGCATCAACAACACGCTGATATACATAACATTGGCTGAAGAACTCTTCAAAGATAAGCAGGAATACATATCAAAGGTTGCAAAAAACGTCAAGGAAGCGTGCGCCCTAATAGAGGCCGGCTTCGAATACGTAACAGGAGAATACCATGATGGGGGAAAAATATTCAGAAAGCCAAAATATGCTTAACATCGCCATTACAAACCCCCCGGCATTTTTCACGTATATAGTGCGGGGGGTGGGATTTGAACCCACGGAGGCCTACGCCAGAGGATCTTAAGTCCTCCCCCTTATCTTAGGCTGGTCTAGCCCCGAACAGCCTATTTAGACCTGGCTCGGGTACCCCCGCCGCAAACGCCAAATACTTTCATGCTCTAGCTATGGTTTAAGTTTTCTCTCACGGAATATTTAAGTTGAAATTTTGTGTTTATTGTTGTCAGTGGGCGGGTAGCCTAGCAAGGATAGGGCGCAAGCCTCCTAAGCTTGTGATCGTGGGTTCAAATCCCACCCCGCCCGTTTCAGAAATGTCAATTTTAGGCTTGTCTTCGACTGTTAAAATTGAATAGCTCCCTCTAGATTTCTAAGGCCTTTCATGTTGCCGCTGCATTTTAGGTTTTAGCCTTTGACGACTGCTAATGGTACGAGTCTTGCGACTTTTGTGGCTATGCCGACTTTGTGGCTTACGTCTGCCACTACGTCCACGTTCTTGTATGCTGGGTCTGCCTCTTCGGCTAGTACGACCGCGCTTGCAGCTCTGACGGCTATGCCTCGCTGTTCTAGGCTTCTTTTAACGTCTCCGCCGTAGAATCTGCGTTTTGCGGCTGCTCGGCTTAGCATTCTGCCGGCTCCGTGGGCTGTTGAGCCGAAGCTTATTTCCATGGCTTTTTCTGTGCCAACTAGAATCCATGAGCTTGTTCCCATGCTTCCGGGTATTATTACTGGCTGCCCGACGCTTCTGTAGTCTGCTGGGATTTCTGAGTGTCCAGGTGGAAAAGCTCTTGTGGCTCCTTTTCTGTGGACCCAGACTTTTCGTTGTTCGCCATTAACCTTGTGAGTCTCTATTTTGGCGATGTTGTGTGCCACGTCGTAGATAAGTTTTAAGCCGAACCTTTCTGGGTCTTCTTTGAAGACTTGTTGGAAGCTTTGGCGAACCCAGTGCATTATTGCCTGCCTATTTGCAAAGGCATAGTTTACGGCACATGTCATAGCCTCATAATAGTCTTCTGCTTCGTTGCTGTTTCCCGGTGCACATGCAAGTTCTCGGTCTGGCAGAACTATTTTGTATTTGTGGACAGCCCTCTCCATAACTCGCAAATAATCCGAGCATATTTGGTGTCCGAAACCCCTTGAGCCGCAGTGGATCATGACTGTTACTTGTCCTTCATGCTCTATCCCAAAGGCTTTGGCTGTGCGCTCATCATAGATTTTGTCAACTTTTTGGATTTCTAGGAAATGGTTTCCAGAGCCTAAAGTGCCTATTTGCGTTAAGCCCCTGTTTTTTGCTGTTGTAGAAACTTTGTCTGGATTGGCGTTTTTCATGCATCCATGTTCTTCGCAGTGCTCGGCATCCTCATCCCAGCCCAAGCCTTGATCTATAACCCATTGGACACCTTCCATGGCAAGTCTATCTAAGTCATGGATTGTCACTTTGAAGTCCTTTCTGCGGCTTCCCAAACCGCATGGAACATTTTCAAAAATGGCGTTTGTCAACTGGACAAGTTTGGGTTTTATGTCTTGTTCTGAAAGGTTTGTTGTTAGGAGGCGAACACCACAATTTATGTCATATCCCACCCCTCCCGGACTTATTACGCCTTCATTGTAGTCTGTTGCCGCCACACCGCCTATTGGAAATCCATAGCCTTCATGTCCATCGGGCAATGTTATGGAATACTTGTATATGCCAGGCAGGTAAGCCACATTAGCACACTGTTCAAGAGTTCTATCAGTCTGCATCTTCTCCAACAACATTTTATCTGCGAAAATTATGCCTGGAACTCGCATTCCGGGTTTATATTTCGGAATACGCCATGTGTAATCGTTCAATTTTTCAAGGGGAACTTTTTCAGAGGGAGGCCTTCCCTCTCCCTCTTCGCCCATAACATCTTCACCTAAGTCTCTCTCAAGCAAGCGCAAATATAAAGTGTTTTTGGCATATAAACCAATAAACTAGGCTGGGGCTCCAAAACTTTTAACGAACTCAATTATGCCCCGAACGCTTTCCTTAAGCACTGTTTCACGTAAAACAATATGGGACTTAATGTACTCCTCAGCTTTTTTGATTGCATCATCACTTTGGACTATTCTTCGGCTGACAGCTTCCAAATTTTCGTCTAAGCCTTCGTCTAAAGCTTTCTTAGCAATATCAGCCCAAAGCTTAAGCTGTTTAGCATATAACCCAAGTTTTTCCATGGCGTTTAATGCTTTGCCAAAATGCGTGTAGTATAGGACTGACGGTTTTAAACTTGCCAATTTGTCCAGAGAGCTTAAGGCTATTTCTAAACGGAAAGGCGGGGGCGTGGTTGGAACTGTTACGCCCATTTCGCTTATATAAATGCCGGCAGCGTCGCCTGTAAAAATACCGTTACTGGATGGCTCGTAATAACTCAGATGATGAGAAGCATGTCCAAGAGTTTCCATAACCCTCAATACAATATCCTTTCCAACATTTATTGTCATGCCGTCTTGGGCTGTCACAATTCTTTCCATCGGAATTGGTTCCGGCTTTTCGTATATTTCAGCTATCTTTCCAAGAGCAATTTTTGACTGTTGCCAAAGTGTTTCAGGATTTGCAAGGTGTGGTGCACCCCTTTGGTGGACTATCACTTTAGCTTTTGGAAAATGCTTTATCAGTGTTCCGACTCCGCCGCCGTGGTCTAGGTGAATGTGTGAAACAGCAATGTATAAAACATCTTCGGATTTTACGCCTAACTTTGTTAAGCCTCGAACAAGGTTAGGGACAGAAGATGTTGGACCAGTTTCAATTATGGCTACATTTCCACCTTTTATAACATAGCTGGCAACAAAATTCCGCACTCCAGCAGCTTCAACGTCAATCATGAAAATATGCTCATCAATTTTTGCGATGCTCAATCTTACCGCCTTTTTAAGCGCTTAACGTAAGGTTAGTCTTTCGTCGCATCACTTTAAACATTTTGTATGATAAAACGGTTTATTATATATATGAAAATAATACTTCAGTTCTTGTGGGTCACATGCTTATAAGAATAATTCGAAACCTAACACCGGAAGAGGTCGAGGAGAAAATAAAAAGTTTTGAGCGAGAGTTTGGTATGCATTTTGAAAAGTTTGAGGAGTTATTTCTTAAGAAAAGGCTTAGCTCAAAATTCGTTAAAGCTTTTTTCGAATGGGCTGAGCTTGTAGACAGCTTTAAGGGATACCTAGAAGAGGGCACTTTAGACTACACGGTTGAAGAGGTAAAAGATTTAAAACCAGAACAAATAGTCATGCTCACGCCGAAAAGAATTGAGCTTTTACATTATCTGGCGGTTTCAAGAGTGGATTCAATAAACGATTTGGCTAAAAAATTGAGGCGCAACGTAAAGAACGTTTACAACGACTTGCAAGCGCTTAGAAAGATAGGCTTCGTCCAGCTGAATAAGAGAGGCAGAGCCGTAATCCCAGAGACCCTTGTTAAAGAAATATCCTTCATCATTCATTAGTCCAAAGAAATCGAAATGGCAAACGTTTTATTTTACTATCAAATCCTTAAAGCTGACTTAAAGCAGAGGTGCAAGTATGGTAAATCTAATAATTTTTGGTGCACCGGGTTCTGGGAAGGGAACCTATGCGTCACGGTTGAAGGATAAACTGAACGTTGAGGTTATTGCCACAGGAGATATTTTTAGGGAAATGATAAAGGAAAACACTTCATTGGGAGGAAGAGTGAAGGCCTACGTGGAAAGTGGATTGCTCGTTCCGGACGATGTTACTTTTGATGTTCTAAAGGAGAGCTTGGCTAAAATTCCGAAGGGTAAAGGCTTCATTTTGGACGGCTATCCGAGAACTGTTGAGCAGGCAAAGGCTCTTGACAGAATAGCCAATATAGACGCCATAATCCACCTTACAGTGCCTGAATGGATAATCGTTGAACGCCTATCATCTAGGAGGATATGCCAAAACTGCGGGGCAATCTATAACCTTCTCTTCTTAAAACCCGAGAAGGACATGGTATGTGACAAATGTGGCGGACCATTGTATCAGCGTTCAGACGACACGCCAGAGGTTATTAAAAAACGTATAGAGGTTTATGAAAAGCAAACCCAGCCCCTTCTAGAATATTATAGGGCGAAAAAAGTTCCATTTGTAGAGGTTAAATGCGAAAAGCTTGAGACACCTCCAGAAGTGATTGTGGAAGAAATATTGAAGGGGTTGAAGAGGCTTAATCTCGCTTAAATGTCAAGTATAAACTTCACAGTGGTCTTGTTTGGCTCCCTAATTATTTCCATTTGATGGTATGTGATGGCTTTAACACCAACTTTTTGTGGATGCTTTTTAGAGTTGAATTTTTCTCCCCATATTCTGGCTTTAAGCTTGAGCCCATCGTTGGTTCTCGTTATCTCAGATATTTCAAATTTTGAATATAGCATCTCGTTAATTTCTGATTTGACAAGGAGTGCTTCAAGCCAATTATAAAGTAGAGCATATTCATCTGTCGCTTCAACTTCAATGTAATCTTCAACTTCTGGTTTTACTCTTTCAATTTCGGTCATGACCTCAAACATTGCGGCCGCTGCATTTTCGAAAGCTTCAGCCAAGTCTCTTCCGTAGGCGGCGACGTACGCATCAGCCATGTGTTCAAGAAATTCAAAACCACTTTTCTTTGTCATGGTTTGTCAGATTTAATAAGGGCTATTAAATTTTAAATTGTTTTACATTTAACAAATTGGGATATCCTCGTGTCTTTTGGAGAAATTTTAGAAGTACTTTGGAAGTTTCTGTATAGCTGCCACTGTCAGTTTCACGGCATTTTCAGCGTCTTTTAGGCTCAGTAGGGATGCTGGGCTGTGGATGTAACGTGTTGGCACTGATATGACGCCGCTGGGGACTCCCTCCCTTGTTAGGGATATGCGGGCAGCGTCTGTTGAGCCTTGCAAGCCAGTTTCAAGCTGATATGGAATTTTATTCTCCTCAGCCACGTCAACAAGTAATCGCAGAACTTTTGGATGAGTTATAAGCCCATAGTCGGCAACAGTCATTGATGGACCCTTCCGCAATTTCGCCGGGGCTTCCCCCTCTTTTACGCCGGGGACATCGCCAGCTACTGTAACGTCAAGGGCTATGCCCACGTCGGGGTATATGCCAAAAGCCGCTACTGTAGCGCCCCTTAAGCCTACTTCCTCTTGTACTGTTCCAACAGCATAAACCGTACATTCCGTTTCCTTAAGCTGTTTCATTGCTTCAATCATTACCGCGCAGCCGACGCGGTCGTCAAAGGCTTTTCCGATGACTATGTCGTTGCTTATTTTTGCGAATTTTATGTCGAAGCTCACGGGGTCTCCAATTTTTACGCCCATCTTTTTGGCTTCTTCTTGGTTTTCCGCTCCGATGTCTATGAAAAGTTCGTCGTAGGTCATGACTTTTTTGCGTTCCTCTTCCTTCTGTATGTGGGGAGGCTTAGAGCCAATTATGCCGTGTAAGGGACCTTTTTCCGTGTGCACTATCACTTTTTGGGCTAGTAGTATGCGGTCGTCTATGCCGCCAATTTTTGTGAACTGTAGGAATCCTTCTTTGGAGATGGTCTTGACCAAAAGTCCTATTTCATCCATGTGGGCTGCCAGCATAACTTTTGGAGCGTCTTTCTTGCCCTTTTTAACGCCTATAACGTTTCCAAGTTTATCCTCTTTAACCTCGTCCACGTAGGGTTTTAGCATACTTTTCATTAGACTTCTAACTTCTTCCTCTCTTCCAGCCACTCCACAGGCGTTTGAGAGTTTTTCCAGAGTTTCTGCAAGGGTCACATATTCTCCTCCTTTAAGAGTTGAGTGAGAATCGCAAACCTTTATATTAAACAGTTGTGGTATTAAAACCGAATTTGAAACATGGGCTCTAGCTCTTGCCCTTTAAAGGGTGAAAACTCACCAGTTGGGTAATTCTCTCAAAAACCTCTCTAGAAAAGTTAAGGTTTACCTCCATATAACCAAGGCTAGCGGGATAGCTAGAAGATACTTTATAATGAACGGTTTTGACGGCGCCATGACCATCTTCGGCATAGTCCTAGGCTCATGGATAGCTGGTGTGACAAAGCCTGAAGTTATCTTGCTTGCCGGTTTCGGCGCATGCCTAGCCATGGGAGTTTCGGGCTTTTTCGGAGCTTTCATGGCTGAAAAAGCTGAAAGAGAACGCCACTTAAAGGACATGGAGGAGGCAACAAAAAATCGTGTAGACCCCATACATTATGAGGCTGCCCGCTTTGTGGTAATTTATGTGGCACTAATAGACGGCTTATCACCAGCCCTAACAGCCACCATTTCGCTAACACCCTTCATGCTGGCATCACTAAAAATAATCTCCATATCAAACGCTTACTTTGCATCGCTAGCGCTTTCCATGGCAACCCTGTTCCTTTTAGGCTTTTATCTGGGGAAAATAGCAAAGGAAAGTGGATGGCTTTACGGCGTAGTAATGATTGTTGTTGGCGCATTAACAGCATTAACAATCTTTCTAATTCAATTTTTTCTAAGTGGATAGAAAGATTATTAAAAATACGATGTTTTAAAGCTTGGGAAGATAAAGTGATTTCGTTGGAAAAGTTAAAGAAGTCCACTTTTATTTCGCTGATTTCGATTTTCGCTGCTTTTAACATAATTTGTGATTCACTAATTGTTCCTTCATTTTTGCCCTATTCTGGCGTCTGGTATAGTTGGGTTTTCATATCCGAGTCGATCACTGGAATAGTGCTTGGACCACTAGCCGGCTTCCTTTCGACTTTTATAGGGGTTATAGTTGGCCACTTTATAAATTACGTTAACGCCTTTGAATTTCTCTTCACACTTGGTGCTCCTTTAGGGACTATGATTTCCGCGCTTGTGTTTAGAAGAAAATGGGGTATAGTTTTGGCATATTATTTTGCCCTTTTAGGGGGATTTTTCGCCACCCCAGTTTCATGGCAGCTTCCTTTTTGGGGCATGTGGGATGTTTATTTGGCATTCGGCACTTTACTATTTTTGGCTTTTATTACAACAAAATGGAAAAGTTTGTGGGACACGAAATCAAAAATCCGCTTGCTCTGCGTCCTTGCATTCAGCACGTTAATCGGATTAGAGGCTGATGTTCTTTTCCGCATATTCATCTTCGTACCATGTCAAACTTATACTTTATTCTATGGTTATGGTGCCGGCGAACTTCAGGCAATATGGGCTTTAGGGGCTGTTGAAACCCCTATTAAAGTGACCTTATCTGCAATTATAACCGCAACAGTAGGTCCACCAATAATTAGTGCTATGCGAAAATGAAACTATCCTTTTAGGCTGACTGAAGCTTGCTATAAATTATCTTAGCTAGGCTTTCAGCTTTATGAAGAGATGTTCCACGGCTTTCTCCTTCGATCAAAACTGAGCATATGGGTTCTCCTTTTTCGATTATGCTATGTGAAGGGGGAATATTCCATATTCCGTGAAGAGTTGTTAAGTCTGGGGCGATAACGCGGTTTGGAGCATACAAAACGAGGCGTGTGCAAAATTTTGGAGGCGGTTTTCTAGCTGGTAATTCATCGTACAAACAAGCTTTAACATGGGCGTTGACAAGGTTAAGTTCCAAAACTTTTTCTATGCAGCCTAAACTCCCTTGGAACCGCGGATTTACCTCTATAACGTATGGTGTTCCATCCTTTGAGATGACAATGTCAATGCCGTTAGAGCCTTTAAGACCAAAATGCAAAGCGATTTTTTCAGCTATAAGCTTGCACTTTTCAAAAATTGGGTTGGTAACTTGAAGGGGCACAATATTGCCGCAGTAGCCGAAGGGTTCTTTTTGGTAAACTGAAGGTAATCCCAGTAGCT
>Ga0272449_1002758_pt1 | contig 15949 bp, 16 predicted proteins | sample YNPCB0241_FD_198679 | JGI IMG/M metagenome (GOLD analysis project Ga0272449, IMG submission 198679) | Hot spring sediment microbial communities from Yellowstone National Park, WY, United States - YNP-CB-024-1 | ecosystem: Environmental > Aquatic > Thermal springs > Hot (42-90C) > Sediment...
CAGGTACAGGCGCCACAGGGGGCTGCCCTCCCCCACCGTGAGCCTGCGGTAAAGCTCCACGACCCGCAGGCCCGCGTGGTAGAGCACGGTGTTGACCAGGACGTCCGCGAAAAGGTTGACCCAGAAAACGGCCTCCTGATGGCCCCGGCGCAGTTCCTCGCTCTCCTCGGGCAACTCGTACAGGCCCAGGCCCCGGTAGGCCGCGTGCACCAGGATGGCGTCCGAAGGGGGGTCTGCAGGCACGGCCATGTGGTGCCCGATTTCGTGGCTCAGGATTTCCACCAGGTAGTCGCCGGCCCCCCTGGCGGCCAGGGCCGGGTAGTTGACGAAGGTGCTCTTTTCGGCGAAATTGAAGAAGGCGATCTGGCCCCCCATGGCGGCCTGGGCCGGACCGGGCTCCCAGTAAACCACCGGGTGCCTTAACTGGACGAAGCCCCACGGTCTTTTGGCCCGCTCCCAGCATTCTTCCACCAGACGCTCGCGGTCCACGGCTACTCCCCTCCCCCGAGGTCCCGCACCAGAGCCTCCAGAAGGCTGCCGGCCCCCGCCTCGTCGGGCAGCGGCTCGACCTCCAGGGCAAAAACCCGGTGGTTGTGGGTGCCGACGTAAAGGACCCCGGCGGCCAGGCGCGGGGAGGAATAGACCTGCCCGCCGGTGGCGAATTCCCACAGTTTCCGGCCCGTGTGCGCCTCCAGGGCGTACACCCTGCCGTTCCTGGCGGCCACATACAGGGTTTCACCGTGGGCCACCGGTGCGGCGCAAATTTCGTCGCCGGTGCGAAAGGACCAGCGGCGGCGCCCCGTCGCGGCCTCCAGGGCGTAGAGGCGGCGGTCCCGCGAACCGACCACCACCAGACCGCGGTGCACGCAAGGGGTGGCGTCCACGGGACCCCTGGCCCGGAAGGTCCAGCGCACCTCTCCCTTCGCCGCGTCCAGGGCGTAAAGCCGGCCATCCCCGGAACCCACGTAAACCGTGTCCCCCACCATCACGGGGGAAGAGCGGACCGGCGCCTGGGTGGGGGCCTCCCACAGGACGCGGCCGGTGCTGGCCTGCAGGGCGTAAACACGGCGGTCCTCGGACCCCACCAGGACGTAGCCGTTGCCGGCCCACGGGGCGGACCTGACGCCGCCGCCCGTGGCCGCGGTCCACCTCAGGGCCCCGGTTCTGGCGTCCAGGGCGTACACCTTCCCGTCGTAGGAGCCGATGAAAAGGGTGCCGTCGACCACCGCGGGAGAGGAGTAGATCACCCCGCCCGTGGCGTGCTCCCACAGCTTGCGGGCCGTCCGGATCTCGAGGGCGTAAACCTTGCCGTCGTGGCAACCGAAGTAGAGCACGCCGCGCCAGCCGCACGGACTGGAGTACACCTCTTCCGGAACCTGGAACTCCCAAAGGCGCGCCCCTGTGCGGGCGTCCAGACCGTACACCTTGCGGTCGCAACAGGCCACGCACAGGATGCCCTCCTCTTCCCACGGGGTGGCGTACACCTTGCCCCTGGTCTCGAAGGCAAAAAGTAGGTGCGGCTGCCACACGCGGGGGCGCCGGCCGGCGGCTGCGCGCAGGCCCTCCAGCCGGGACTTTAACACCGGGTTGGCCAGACAGTCAAGGAGGAGGCGCCGCGGGGATTCGACTTCCAGGAGTTCCCGGAGGAGGGCCGCCAGCGCCTCCGGGCAGGCGTCGCGTCTGAGCCTCTGCCGCAGGAGGGCGGGCCCGTCGGGCCGTTGCGCCACGGCCCGCACCAGAAAGCGCCGGAGGCCGGGATCGGTCTCCAGGGCCGACTGCTCCGCGAGGAGTTGCGTCACACCCGGCACATGCCGCCCGGCCCACCACTCCAGGGCCGCGCGCCGACGCGCAGGAGCCACGCGCCGGGAGTCCAGCTCCAGCCACCGCAACCACACCTCCAGGCCGTGCGCGGCCGCAAGTTCCCTCCACTGGACCAGGGCCGCGAGGGCCTGCAGGCCCCGCCCGGTCCGGCACAAAGCACAGGCCAGTTCGTACAGGGGCAAAACAAAACCCGCCATGCCGAAGCGCACCGCAGCCGCAGCGCAGGCCGGCAGCACGGTGTGGAAAAAGTACCCCAGGTCGTGGCGGGGCCGGAGTCCCCCGCGCAGCAGCTCCGCCGGGCCCGGCCGCTCCCCCGCGCCCGGGTCGTACTCCCCCGCGGCCACGGCCCGGGAGCAGAGGTCGATGAGCGGGGCCACCAGATCCCTCGCCGGCCCCTCGATATCGCCCGCGCCGGCCGCGGCCCGCGCCACGGGCAGGACGGCCCTGGCGAGCACCGTGCGCGCGCTCGGGGCCCCGGCCACGGCCACCAGGCGGGCCACGCTTGCCACGCAGGCCCCGTGGGCCAGAATGCGGGCCGCCGGGTCTCCACCCGCCAGCAGATTCTTTAGCTCGTTCATACCTCGTCCGCCTCCCGCAAGCTCGCCACGAGTTTGAGCAGGAACACCAGTTTATCGCGCTGGGCCGGATGGTAACCGTTACCGATCTCGCGCACGGCCTGCAAAACCACCGCCAGCTTTTCCTCTCGGGGCCCCTGGCCCCGGACCGCCTCCAGGGCACGCCGGAAGGGGTGGTAGCCGTAGCGGGCCAGCCAGGCTTCGGCCTGGGCCTGCTCCTCCCGATAGGCCCGGACGAAAAGCTCGCGCAGCCAGTTGACCCGGTCGGCCCGGTACACCACGTCCTCCTTGCGGCGAAAGGCAAAGGGCGAGGGCAGGACCTTGTGCTGGGTCAGGTAGGGAAAGATCTGCTCCAGGTCCTCCATCTCCACCCGATCCTTGCCCCGGAACCAGGCCAGGGCCCGTCCGTAGAGCTTCAGGGCCTTCAGGGTGCGCGGCTCCAGGCCGTTCTCGGTCTGGGCGCACAGGGCCCGCGAGGTATCGAGCTGGCAGTCGGGGCACAGGCTGCTGGGGACCAGTCCCTGGCTCAGGACGTTGTTCTTGGTCTGGTGCTCGGGCTCCGTACTGGCGCGCAGGCAATTCGACAGATGGGCCTTGACCGCGGCCATGGCCTCCAGGGCCACCGGGTCTATGGGCAGGGCCTCGATCTGCTCCCGGGCCGCCCGACGCTCCTCGGGGGTCAGGGCCAGCCCCTCGGCCCTTACCGGCTCCTCCCCCGTCGGAAGCAGGTCCAGGGCCTCGGCGTTGAAGGAAAGGGCCTTTACGGCCACGTCGATGCGGTCCAGGAGCGGCGGGATGATGGTGTAGGTGCCCGGGTCCACGGCGTTGGCCGTGAAGTAATAGGGCCCGGGGGTGTAGGGCAGCAGCACGTCGAAGACCTCGGCGTAGGAATCGGCCACCATGCTCAGGATGGCCGCCTGGGTCTTGGAAGGGATGCGGTTGAGTTCGTCGATGATCTTGATGGGCGAGAGCAGAATCAGGCGCGGCTCCACCCTCTTGCGGCCCCGTACCAGTTCCTGGGGCTGGAGATTGCCGATCATGTCGGCCACCGTCAGCTGGGGGTGGCCGTGGATCATGGCCCGCCGCAGCTCATCCAGGGCGAGGCCGAAGAACAGCTGCCCGATCAGAAGGCCGGCGCTGGTCTTGCCGGTTCCGGGCTGGCCGAGGTAGAGCAGGCGTCCCTCGACCAGGGCCGTGAGCAGGGTGAACAGCAGGCAGGAATTGTACCCCTCGTCGGGTAAATAGACGTTTAGAAGCAGGGAACCGGCCTCCAGGTCCACCTGCTGGAGATTGCCGCCCCGGTAGAAGCGGATGTCCTGCTCCGGGCAGATGAGGTAGCGGCCCATCTCCCGGTACACGGCCCGCACCTTTTGCCACACCGGGTCCTTCCGGGGCCGGACCTCCACGGGCGGTTGTTCGGCCTCCGGCGCCGGGGGCCAGGGAAGCTCGAGCAGCCGCGCCAGTTCTGCCAGCATCTCCTGCACGGATCGGGCACCTCCCTAATGGACCAGTATTCGCCGGCGAGGCGGGCCGGTCCTTGCGACGCACCCGGGCGCCCTCTCCGGGCGCGCCACGGGCCGGGGTGTCGGAAGGGAGAGGCCGGTTGCCCAAAAAAGTGCGAGGAGGTAGTCGTATGGACGTCAGCACCGCCATACGCGGTCGCCGCAGCATCCGCAAGTACAAAACCGATGAGGTGCCCAAGGAGCTGCTGGAGGAGGTTTTGAGCGAGGCCCTGTGGGCCCCGTCCGGCATGAACCGCCAGGAATGGCAGCTGGTGGTCGTAAGGGGCGAGACCCGCGACCGCCTGGCCCGGGTGATCGCCGAATCCGCCCGCTACATCAGGCCCCGGCTGGAGGAACTCTTCAAGGAAAAGATCGTGCAGCTGACCCTGCACTTCTTCGCCAACCTGGGCGACGCCCCGGTGATCGTCTGCGTCTACATTCCTAAGGAAAAATTTACAATCACCGAGGACATGCCCGGGCTGCAGCGCTACCACACGGAATTCCGGCGCTACAACGCCCTGCTGAGCGCCAGCGCCCTGATGCAGAACCTCCTGCTGGCGGCCTACGCCCGCGGTCTGGGCACCTGCTGGATGACGGCCCCCAAGTACCTGGAGGACGAGATCAACGCGGTCCTGGGCGTCGAGGACCTGGAACTGGTGGCCCTGACGCCCATCGGTTATCCGGACCAGTCGCCGCCCGTGCCGCCGCGCAAGGGCGAGAAAATCCGCTGGATCGGCTTCTAACATCGGCATGGCCTGCCTTTGGAACACAAAAACGAAAAGCCCCCGCCGAAAGCGGGGGCACCTCGTTCTTACATGGGCGGTACCGGAGGGGTTTTATCTTCCTTCTCGGGCTTCTCGGCCACCAGGGTCTCGGTAGTGATGATCATGGCCGCGATGCTGGCGGCGTTCTGGAGGGCCGTGCGGGCCACCTTGGCCGGGTCCACGATGCCCGCCTCGAACATGTTGACGTACTCGCCGGTGAGGGCGTTGAAGCCCCAGCCCGGCTCCAGGGTCTTGACCTTCTCGACGACCACCGAGCCCTCCATGCCGGCGTTGTTGGCGATCTGGCGCAGCGGCTCCTCGAGGGCGCGCCTGATGATGTCCACGCCGGTCTTCTCGTCGCCCGTGGCCTCGATCTCCGCCAGCTTGGGAATGACGTTGATGTAGGCCACGCCGCCGCCAGGTACGATACCTTCCTCAACGGCCGCCCGGGTGGCGTTAAGGGCGTCCTCGATGCGCAGCTTCTTCTCCTTCATCTCGGTCTCGGTGGCCGCACCCACCTCGATCACGGCCACGCCGCCGGCCAGCTTGGCCAGGCGCTCCTGGAGCTTCTCGCGGTCGAAGTCCGAGGTGGTCTCCTCGATCTGCTTCTTGATCTGGGCGATGCGCTTGGTGATCTTGTCCTGGTCACCCTGGCCGCCGACGATGATGGTCTCTTCCTTCTTCACGCGCACCTGGCGCGCGCGGCCCAGCATATCCAGCGTGGCCTTGTCGAGCTTGAGGCCCAGTTCCTCGGAAATGACCTGCCCGCCGGTCAGGATGGCGATGTCCTCCAGCATGGCCTTGCGGCGGTCACCGAAGCCCGGCGCCTTCACGGCCACGGACTGCAGGGTACCCCGCAGCTTGTTGACCACCAGGGTGGCCAGGGCCTCGCCCTCCACGTCCTCGGCGATGACCGCCAGGGGCTTGCCGGTCTGCACCACCTTTTCCAGGATGGGCAGCAGGTCCGCCACCGCCGAAATCTTGCGGTCCGTAATCAGAATGTACGGATCCTGGAGGGTGGCCTCCATGCGGTCCGGGTCCGTGATCATGTAGGGGGAGATGTAGCCGCGGTCGAAGTTCATACCCTCGACCACTTCGAGGGTGGTCTGGATGCCCTTGGACTCCTCGACCGTGATGACGCCGTCCTTACCTACCTTCTCCATGGCGTCGGCCACCAGGCTGCCGATGCCAGCGTCGTTGGCCGAAATGGAAGCCACCTGGCTGATGGCCGCCTTGGTCTCAACCGGCTTGGCGATCTTCTTGATCTCCTCGACGGCCTTTTCCACGGCCCGCTCGATGCCCCGCTTCATGATCATGGGGTTGGCGCCGGCGGCCACGTTCTTGAGACCCTCCCGCACGATGGCCTGGGCCAGCACCGCCGCCGTGGTCGTGCCGTCGCCGGCCACGTCGTTGGTCTTGGTGGCCACTTCCTTCACCAATTGCGCGCCCATGTTCTCCAGGGGATCGGGCAGTTCGATCTCGCGCGCAATGGTCACGCCGTCATTGACCACCGAGGGCGAACCGAACTTCTTCTCCAGCACCACATTGCGGCCCTTGGGCCCCAGGGTTACCTTCACCGCGTCGGCCAGGGCGTTCACGCCCCGCTCCAGGGCCCGACGTGCGTCCTCACGGAAAATGATTTCCTTGCCCGCCAAGTTGGCACCCTCCCTTTGGCTTTTACTCGATTACTCCCAGGATGTCGCTCTCGCGCAAGATCAAGTACTCTTCGCCTTCCATCTTGATTTCGTTGCCGGCGTACTTGGAGTACAGGATCTTGTCGCCCACCTTGAGGTCGATGGGCACCCGCTGGCCGTTGTCCAGGAGGCGGCCCGGCCCCACCGCCAGCACTTCGCCCTGCTGCGGCTTCTCCTTGGCGGTGTCGGGCAGGACGATCCCTCCCTTGGTCCGCTCTTCCATGGGCAGCGGTTTCACGACCACCCTGTCTCCCAGCGGCCTGATCTTCAACGAAAACCCCTCCCAGCCTAGATTTACTAGCACTCAACTTGAGTGAGTGCTAATACCGCCAACTATAATATAGAACCGCAACCCGAAAGGCAAGGGTGCGCTGACGCCAACACGGGCGATTTTCGCCCCGCGCAGGCCGTAAGAACCCTTAAGGCTCAATTTTTCTCCGTCTTATTTTTTCCAACCACGATTCCTTTTATTCCCGGCCGCACTCCCCGGCCCGGCCGACCAGGACCTCCAGGGCGTGGGGTAGCACGGGCAGCAAAACGCCCAAGCCCGCGCGCACGGCCTTGGGGCTGCCGGGAAGGTTTATGATCAGGGTGTTCTGCCGGATGCCGGCCACGCCGCGGGACAGCATGGCGCGGGGCGTCTCCTTCAACCCCTCGACGCGCATGGCCTCCGCCAGTCCCGGGGCCTCCCGTTCCACCACCGCCAGGGTGGCCTCCGGCGTGTTGTCGCGCGGTCCGAAGCCCGTGCCCCCGGTGGTTATTACGAGGTGCACCCTCTTGCGGTCGCTTAAGTCGACCAGGGTTTCGATGATCTGCTCCATGTCGTCGGGTATCACCCGGTACTCCTCCACGGTGGCGATACCCGCGAGCATCTCGCCTGCGGTGCGGCCGCTTTCGTCCGGGCGCTCCCCCCGGGAGGCCCGGTCGCTGACCGTCACCACCGCCGCCCTATACACCGGAAACCACCTCCACGGGATCGCCCACCTTCACCGTACCGCCCACGATGACCCGCACGAAAATACCTTCCCGCGGCATCACGCAGTCCCCCGCCTGCCGGTAGATGGCGCAGGGCGCGTGACACTCCTTACCAACCTGGGTCACTTCCCCGAGGGCCGTACCCACCCGCAGGAGGCTGCCCACCGGCAGGCGCAGCAGGTCCAGCCCGCTGGTGGTGATGTTTTCGGCGAAATCTCCGGGCCCCACGTCCAGCCCCCGCCTGCGCATTTTCTCGATGCTCTCCGCGGCCAGGAGGCTTACCTGGCGGTGCCAGCCGCCCGCGTGGGCGTCCCCCGCCAGGCCGTGGCCGGCAACCAGACGTCCCGCGCCCACGTTCTTCTTGCGCTCGCCCTTATGCCCGCTCACGCAGACCGCCACCACACGGCCCTTCATTGGGCGTCACACCTCCCCGGGTCTGCCGGGATTCCACCACTCCCGGCTTCCGGGCGCCGGAAGGTCCCGCTCCGGCCCCCGCTTTTCATGATCAAACGCACATTGTCGATGGTCATCTCCGGGTCCAGGCCCTTGCACATGTCGTAGACGGTGAGGGCCGCCGCGGCCACCGCCGTCAGGGCCTCCATCTCGACTCCGGTCCGGGCCGTGGTGCGGACCCGGGCCTCGATCTCCACGGCGGCCTCCCCCGGGTAAAGATCTACCTCCACGGTTTCCAGCGGTAGGGGATGGCACAGGGGCACGATGCGGGGCGTGGCCTTAGCGGCCATGATCCCGGCCACCTGGGCCACGTGCAGCACCGGGCCTTTGGGCACGCGTCCCTCTACGATGGCGGCCAGCGTGGAGGGGCGCATTCTGACCTCGCCCCGTGCCACGGCCTCCCGTTGGGTGGGGGGCTTTTCGCCCACGTCTATCATGCGCACTTCTTGCACCGCTCAGACCTCCCGATTAGCGCTCGGGCGGGGGACGCGTGGTAGAACCCTCCGGGGCCGCCCCGGGTGACCGCCGGGGGACGGACCCTAACGGGGGCCATTATCCCCGGCCCTCAGCCGCCCAGTTCCACCATCGGGCGGCCCCCGCCGGTGGCGGCCGCGCCGCGATGCGCGGCCTTGCGGGCCAGGGCGCGCTCGAAAAGGCCGGCCAGATCCCTTTCCGTGGCTCCCCGCGCCAGGGGCAAAGTCAGGTTCAGCTCCCACGGGTCGTGGAGGCAGGGGCGCAGAGTGCCCGCGGCGGTTACCCGCAGCCGGTTGCACCAGGCGCAAAAGGGAGCGCTGTAGGGGCTGATGAAGCCCACGGTCCCCCTGGCCCCGGGCAGCTTCCAGTAGCGGGCCGGGCCGCAGCCGGCCACCGGCTTGCCCGGCTCCAGGGGCCCGAACTCCTCCTCCAGCCGGGCCCGCACCTCGGCGGTGCCTACCCGCCGCGCAGCGGCCCGGCTGTTGCCTTGAAAGTCCATTACCTCAATGAACCGCAGGTGCAGCGGCCAGTCCAGGGTCAGGCGGGCTAAGTCCCGCACTTCGTCGTCGTTGAGGCCGCGGAGGACCACGGTGTTCAGCTTGACCGGATTCAGCCCCAGCTCCAGGGCGGCCTCGATGCCCTCCCACACCTCGTGCCAGCGGTCGCCGCCCGTAATGCGGCGGAAACGCTCCGGCCGCAGCGTGTCCAGGCTGACGTTCACGCGCTTGAGGCCGGCCCGGGCCAGGGCCGGCGCGAGGCGGGACAAATACACCCCGTTGGTGGTGAGGGCCAGGTCGTCGATGCCGGGCACGCGGGCCACGGAACCAACCAGGTCCACGATGTCGCTCCTGAGCAGCGGTTCGCCACCGGTAAGGCGCACCTTCTTGAAACCCGCCAGGGCCGCGGCCCGGACGATCTTCAGCAGGTCCCCGGCGGGCAGTTCCGCTCCGGCCGACGGGGCGGTATCGTCCCCGGAGCGACAGTAAATGCAGCGCAGGTTGCAGCGGCTCGTTACCGAGAGGCGCAAATAGTAGACGGCCCGGTCCGGCAAGGCTCCCGCCCCCGTCCCTCGTTATACTGAGTCTAGCATAACCGCAAAGACCGTCGCCGTCAACAACATCGGTATCTTTCTTTGTGCCAGCGGACGGGCTACAATAAAGGCAAGAAAGCGCGATCCGGGAGGTATGGCCCATGACGGAGGACGGCGCGCTGGTCCCCAGGGGCGTAATCAGGATCACCGAGGGGCGCGAGGAACGGACCGGGGACGTGGTGGTGGACGAGGCACCCTTTACCCTGTACCTCAACGGGAGGGAGTTCGTCACCCTGGTGTGCCTGCCGCGGGACCTGGAGGAACTGGCGGTGGGGTTCCTTTACACCGAGGGCCTCTTGCGGCGCAAAAAGGACCTGTCCGGGCTGGAGGTGGACCGGGCCCGGGGAATAATCAGCGTGAATGCCACTCCGAGCGAGGCGGAACAAAGCTTTTTGCGGCGGTACGTCACCTCCTGCTGCGGCCGCGGCCGGGCCGCCTTCTACTTCGTCAACGACGCCCGCAACCTGGAACCGGTCACGGCCCCCCTGGAGATCGATCCCTCCACGGTGGGCGCCCTCATGGCGGAACTGGAACAGGGGGCCCGCACCTTTCACCTCACCGGCGGGGTGCACGCCGCGGCCCTGGCAGCCCCTGTCGGGATTGTCTATCTCTACGAGGATGTCGGCCGGCACAACGCCGTGGACAAGGTCTGCGGCCGGACTTTTCTGGAAGAACTGGATACTAGAGATAAACTCCTGCTCCTCAGCGGCCGCGTCACCGCCGAAATGGTCGTCAAGGCCGCCCGCCTGGGCGTGCCGGTGCTGGTTTCCCGCGCCGCCCCCACCAATCTGGCCCTGGAACTGGCCGTGTCCCTGGGCCTCACGGTGGTAGGCTTCGCCCGCGGCAACCGCATGAACGTTTACACCTATCCCGTAAGGGTGAGGCTCCCGGCAAAAACACCCCCCGCTGCGCAAAGACGCGCCTCCCCGCCCCCATCGGTGGGCACGCAGTGACCAAAAACCGTTCTGACAGCGGCGTTTTTCGCGGGGGTGAAACCGTGGCCGGCGGCCGGGGGCGCGCACAACAATCCGCGTTCCCGAGGGTCAGACCATCAAAAGCGGCAAGGCCTACGAGAACGTGCCGGTGCAGATTGGCGTGACGGATGAGCCTTGCGCCGGTTTCCGCCGCGTAATCACGCGATTTGGCCGTTGACGCGCAGAGCCATGCTGTTTAAGATTAGGTTAGGACAACCGCAAAGGGAAAGACAGGACGCGACATTGCTGGATGCGACCAGCGCTCTGCTGGTCGCTTTTCATTTGGAGGTAAAGAAAGGTGACCCTCATGGTGGAACGCTTGCCGGTACCCCCTGACCCGGTGGCGCTGTTCGAGGCCCTGGGGGGCCCGGAGCGGCCCTACGGCGCGCTGCTCGACAGCGCCCTGGCGTGCGGCCGGCTGGGCCGCTACTCCTTCGTGCTACCCGAGCCCTTCCTGGTGGTGCGGGCCCGCGGGCGCGACCTGAAGGTACTGACCGAACAAGGGGTAACAAACCTGCGCGGTGACCCCTTCGAAGCGCTGCGGGAACTGCTGCAGCAGTACCGGCTGCTCCGTGCCGAGGCCCCCATTCCCTTCCGGGGCGGGGCCGTGGGCTACTTCGCCTACGACCTGGGCCGGCACATCGAGGCCCTGCCCGCGCGGGCCCGGGATGACCTGGCCCTTCCCGAAATGTACCTGGGCTTTCACGACGTCGTGGTGGCGGTGGACCACCTGAAAAAAGAGGCTTACGTCTGCACCAGCGGGCTGTCCGCGGGAGGGACGGGCAACACGCGGCGCGCGGCGCAGCGTCTGGACGCCCTCCGGAAACGGCTGGAACGCCACTACCGGTTGGGCCGCGGCGCCGACAGCCCCTGCCGCGGCGGCGAGCCCGCGCCGGCCGTTCCGGGAGGCACAACGTTCCAGCAAATCCCCGGGCGGACCGGCGTGCCCGCCGGGCAACCGAACCGGAAGCCCAAGGAAACCGCACCCCCGCCGGTCCGTCCCGTGCTGGAGGACGAGGGCGACCTGACCCGGCTACGCCTGGGTTTTCACTTCACCCGTGCGACCTACTGCGCCGCGGTGGAGCGGGCGCGGGAATACATAGCCGCCGGCGACATCTTCGAGGTCAACCTTTCCCAGCGCCTGGAGGCCCCCTTGAGTGCCCCGCCCTGGCACCTGTACCGGATCCTGCGCGCCGTTAACCCGGCCCCCTTCGCGGCCTACCTGAATTTTCCGGAGGCCGCCGTGGTCTGCGCCTCGCCCGAGCGGTTCCTGCGGCTCCACGACGGCCTGGTGGAAACCAGGCCCATTAAGGGCACCCGGCCCCGGGGCCGTACCCCGGAGGAGGACCGCCGCCTGCGGGAGGAACTCTGGCACAGCGAAAAGGACCGCGCCGAACTGACCATGATCATCGACCTGGAGCGCAACGACCTTGGCCGGGTGTGTCAGGTGGGCTCGGTACACGTACCCGAACTGTTCTGCCTGGAGGAGTACGCCACGGTGTTCCACCTGGTCTCGACGGTCCGGGGACGCCTGGCGCCGGGCAAGGACGTGGTGGACCTCCTGCGCGCCACCTTCCCGGGCGGTTCCATCACCGGGGCCCCGAAGATCCGGGCCATGGAAATCATCGAGGAACTGGAACCCGTGCGCCGGGGCATCTACACGGGCTCCATCGGCTGGATCGGGTTTGACGGTGACTGCGACCTGAACATCGTCATCCGCACCATCATCGTCAAGGAGGGTACGGCCTACTTCCAGGTCGGCGGGGCCGTGACCGCGGACTCGGTACCGGAGCAGGAATACCTGGAGACACTGGATAAGGCCCGAGCCCTCATCACCGCGGTCCTGCTGGCCAACGCGGGGCACCCGGCCAAAACCCCGGTGCCGGCAGCGGGGGTCTCCACCGAATAAGGAACGCAAGGGCGGGAACGGGACCGGAATACGCGGTGCACCGCGTCCCTCCCGGCCAAGCAGCACGCCGCGCCCCGCCGCTCCTTCCCGGCCCCGGTGTGCGTTGCCACCCGGCCGCAGGATGCAGGCGGCAGGCCCGCGAACGCCGCAGACCGGATGGCGGAAGGGCACCACTCGCTACCGGGTGTCAGGGGAAGCCCCCCGCCGGCCACCGGGAGAGTACGTCCTCGGGCGTGCCCAATTGCACCACCCGGCCCCCTTCCATCACGGCCACCCTGTGGGCCAGCCCGGGAAGGTCCCGGTAATCGTGGGTGATGAACAGGGTGGTGACGCCGGTCTCGCGGAGCAATCCGCCCAGTTCGCGCCGCAGGGTACAACGGGTGGGGTAATCGAGGGCCGTGAAGGGCTCGTCCAGAAAGAGCACCTCGGGCTCCAGGGCAAAGGCCCGGGCCAGGCTCACGCGCCGCGCCTCGCCCCCGGAAAGGTGCCGCACGGACCGGTGCGCCAGGTGCGCGATGCCGAGGCGGGAAAGCCAGGCTCCGGCGCGCCGGCGGGCCTCGCCCCGCGGCACGCCCCTCAGCCGCAAGCCCGTGAGGACGTTGCCCAGCACGGTGGTATCCAAAAGCAACGGCTCCGGGAACACCACCGCCACGCGGCGCCGTAAGGCAAAAGAGTCGCGGTGGCACACACTCACGCCGCCATAGCGCACGGTACCGCCGATGGGCGCTCCCGGACACCACCGTGAGTCTTTTCCGAGAAGGTTATGCCTTTCTCAGCATAACGGTTGGCCAAAAAAATAACACCACCTTGCCCCGCGCAGACTCAGGAGGCCTCCCCACTGCATGGCTCCACTCCCCCACAGTCGGCCGTGCCGTCTGTTCAGCTTGTCCTGAGCTCCGTATCGCAGGGTTCCTCCTCCCCTTTGAACGTCCGCCGAAATAACTCCTGTATTGCTTCCTCCACTTCCTCCTGCCACCGGCGGTATTGCGCCATCAGCCTCTCCGCCTCGGGCGTCAGGCTGGTACCGCCGCCCCCGCTGCCTCCCCGCCGGGTACGCACCAAGGGAATACCCCATACGCTTTCGAACCGACGGAGCCGGCCCCAGGCCGCCCGGTAGGACATGCCCATTTCCGCCGCGGCCCTAGCCAGGGAACCATGCAACGCCACGCCGTCAAGCAGGCCCAGCAGTCCGGCCCCGAACACCACCCCGTGCTTTTCGACCCACACCTTGCAGCGCGGCACCGGCCCGTCCGCCGCCATCTTACCTCGGCTCCCCCCGTCCGGGGTCCGTTTCCGAGGCCGGGCCGTAAACACCGCCCCGGGCCTCTAGAGGCGCGCCGCAGAAGGCACAGTAATCCACCCGGCACTCCTCGTCGAACTCCACGCCGCAAGCAGCGCATTCGTGCGGCACGGGCACCACTGCGCCGCAGGTCGCACAGGGATAGCCAGCGGTTTCGGCCCCGCAGTAGTAGCACGTCATCGAAAACCACTTCCCGCCTCCGCCACGACCCACCAGCACATACCCCTGTGCCGGACCCCGACCCATTTTGGTGTCGGCGCCAGAAAACGGGTCTCCGCCGCTACGTGCACGAAACGCCGCACGACCTACTGGGGCAGCAGGTCCGTCCGCAGCCTGGTGGCTTCGCGCAAGTAAACGTGGCGCAACTCGCGCTGACTTTTCGTGGTGTTAACGTGCACGAGGACCCGAATGCAGCGGCCCAGCCGCCCGGGAACGTCGATCTCGGTGGCGCAGAGCAGAGGCACGTACTGCCAGCCTATCTCCCGGGCCGCCGTGGCCGGAAACTCGGCGTTGAGGTCCCTGGTGACGGTAAAAAAGGCGCTCGCGATGTCCTCCACCCTCAGCTCGTTCTCACGCACGATGGCTTCCAGCAGCTCCTTGGTGGCCGCCAGAATGTCTTCCGGAGTGTTCCGTTCTACCGTAATCGCCCCGCGAATGCCGCGCACAAAAGCCATTCTGCCGTCCTCCCGCAATTTCAGAGGGACGCCACCGCCCGGTGGCCCAGGCCGATGGCCACCTCATCCAGGTGCAGCAGGCCCACGCCGAAGAATACGGCCACGCTCACGTGGTCGCCCTCCCGGGCCACGCCTATTTTACCCCCTATGTTCAGACCTATGGCCTTGGGCATGACCTGCGTCAGGGCTTCCCGGGTGGCGCCCGCCACCGCCCCCTCTTCCGCGTGCACCTCGCGGATGACCCCCTCCCGCTTGGCGGCCACCACGGCCCGCTCCACGATCTTGTTGACCGAAGAAATGAAGTCGCCGCCGTAGTCCACCGCCGCGGTCTTCACCCCCTCGCGGGCGAACCGCGCCTTGTACTCCCTCTCCTGCTCGCGGGAATCCGTAAGGGCCATCTCGATGGCCGCCCGGGCCACCTTCCTGCTTCCGTGTAGGGCCATGGCTGTCCCCCCTGCCTCCTGCCATCACCGCACGACGGTTACCGGACACGGCGCCTGGTGTGCCACTCTATCGCATGCCCTCCCGTTTCCCGGGCCGCGGAACCAGGCTCCGCAGGATCGCGACCGCAAAACAGGAGCAACGCGGCCCGTAGGCCCGGACGGAATTGCCGTCCGAAAGCACCGACAAGAAAGTCGCAAAACGGCTTCCTGCCTCACCTGGCCCACTTTCGTTCCAGCCAGGCCCGGTAGTTCTTGAATTCCTCGTGAATGCGGAAGAGCAACCGCTCCACGTCGTAACGTGTCAGCGACAGGTTGGGTGGCTCGATGATCTCGACCTTGCGGAAATCCTCCCGTACCACAAAGCGCAGTAAGTCTTCCAGGCTGTCCGCGGTCAGGTGGAGGATCACGGGCGCGTAGGCCACCTCGGTGTTGCTGCTGTCGTCCCGCACGCTGTAGGCTTCCACGTTCAGGTCGATGTCCTCGATGCGGATGCCCTGGATGGGAATGTTGCGGAAAACGGCCACCTGCTGTTCCCGGGCCTCTTCGGCGACCTTCTCGCTCGATTTGCCGCCCAAAAAGAAACGCCCCCGTTTGGCCGTACCCTTGAAATCGAGGCGCACCCGCACCCGCAAGATCCCGTTGGCCGGCCCCTCGGCGTCCTGATACCGTACCAAGAGGATCCCCCCTTCCCCGCCCCGGTCCTATTATTCTCTGGCCGCAAGGGGAAATCCTCCCGAAAGCCTGCCCTGCCGCGGTCTAAAAGCCGGGTTCAGGGCGAGCACGGCGGCCGCGTAGCGCGGCCCGACGCAGGGCCGCCACTTCGCCAGAGGTCAGCTCCCGCCAGCGGCCGGGGGACAGGTCCCCGAGGCTTAAGGGTCCCAGGCCCACCCGCACCAGGCGCCGCACGGGATGCCCCACGGCCGCGCACATGCGCCGCACCTGCCGCTTGCGACCCTCGTAGAGGGTGAGCTCCAGGACGGCCCCGCCCCGGCCGGCCCGCACCATCCTTACCCGGGCCGGGGCCGTAAGCCCGTCCTCCAGCTCCACGCCGCGGGCCAGGCGGTCCAGCGCGGTCCGGTCGGGCACGCCCGCCACCCACACACGGTAGGTTTTGGGCACGTGGTAACGGGGATGCGTGAGCAAGGCGGTCAGCTCACCGTCGTTGGTCAGCAACAGCAGGCCCTCGCTATCGGCATCCAGCCGTCCCACCGGATACAGGCGCCCGGTACGCGGCACAAGGTCGAGCACCGTGGGCCGTCCGTGTGGGTCCGAGACCGTGCTCACGTAACCGGGCGGCTTGT
>Ga0272449_1002760_pt1 | contig 15941 bp, 13 predicted proteins | sample YNPCB0241_FD_198679 | JGI IMG/M metagenome (GOLD analysis project Ga0272449, IMG submission 198679) | Hot spring sediment microbial communities from Yellowstone National Park, WY, United States - YNP-CB-024-1 | ecosystem: Environmental > Aquatic > Thermal springs > Hot (42-90C) > Sediment...
CTGGTCGAGGGCGCCCAGCGCACGGTCCGGACGATCCGCGGCTGGCTGAGCCGCGATGGCCGCCGCGAGCCGGATGAGCAGACCATCTGGGCGCTCAAGGACGTCTCGTTCGAGGTCAAGCGGGGCGAGGTTCTCGGCATCATCGGGCGCAACGGCGCGGGCAAGAGCACCCTGTTGAAGATTCTCTCGCGCGTGACTGAGCCGACCGAGGGCTGGGCCGAGGTGCGCGGGCGGGTCGGCTCGCTCCTCGAAGTCGGCACCGGCTTCCACCCCGAGCTGACCGGGCGCGAGAACATTTACCTGAACGGCGCGATTCTGGGCATGAAGCGCGCCGAAATCGCGCGCAAGTTCGACGAGATCGTGGCCTTCGCCGAGGTGGAGAAGTTCATTGACACGCCCGTCAAGCACTACTCGAGCGGCATGTACCTGCGGCTGGCCTTCGCGGTGGCCGCTCACCTGGAGCCCGAGATCCTGCTGGTGGACGAGGTCCTGGCCGTCGGCGACGCCGCTTTCCAGAAGAAATGCCTGGGCAAAATGGGCGAAGTGGCCGGCGAGGGCAGGACGGTGCTGTTTGTGAGTCATAACCTCACCGCGATCACGGAGCTCTGTTCCACAGCTATGCACCTGAGTTCCGGGGTTGTCCAAGCGATTGGACCGGCTGGCCAGGTGTGCGGCGAATACTTGCGGAAAGCAGGCACTCAGCCGGTGAGCTCGTGTGACGGGATATTCGTGCGGGTGGAAGTCCTCGACCACCAAGGGCGCGCCGCCCATGAATGGAGGCAGGGAGAGACCATCCGAATTCGCGTGCTAGTGGACTCTGAGCGCCCCTTGGAGCGGCCCTCTGTGGATGTGGCCTTCTGGACCCCGAACCATGTAAAGGTGTTCGCCGTGGAAGGCCGAAAGTTGGCCCAGCCGAAGGCACCCGACCCGCTCCGCAGCTTCGGTGTCGAGTTCCAGATCACGAACACCGGCCTCACGGCGCCGGAGCTTCACGTGGACGTGGGCGTCAAAGCAGAGCCGTCCCACACGTACGTCATGCTTTTGAGAAAGGCATGGTCGCTTTTGGTTCCCCTCCCGAGCACTGGGGTCTACGCTCGCCGGGACACAATTGTGTGTTTGCCGACCGAGGCTCGGGTGGTGAGCCTGGGGGACTCGTGTGCCTGAGGCTGCCTCGAAGGCCTTCTGGGATGAGCTACATCGCCTGGGAAAGCCTGAATACCGCCTTGACAAGGTGCTTTTCCGAGACATCTTCGCACGCATCGTTCGACCCGGAATGAGCTGTTTTGAAGTGGGATGTTATCCTGGCCGCTACATGGTGTATCTCGCGAGGGAGCACGGATGCCATGTGTCCGGGATTGACTATACCAGTGAGTTTGAAAGGATGTGGGCACTCTTTCGTGAATGGCAAGTGCGCCCGCTCGATTTATACCAAGGTGATTTCCTTGCATTCAATCCCTCGAAACAGTACGATTTCGTGTATTCGCTCGGTTTTGTCGAGCACTTCAGTGAACTCGATGAAGTTCTGGCTCGGCACGTTCGATTGGTGCGGCCCGGCGGATGGCTGTTTATCGCGGCGCCTAATTTTCGTCGCGTACAGTACGTACTCCGGAGGTGGCTTGACCCGGCCGACCTGGATCGCCACTGCCTGGCAACGATGGATCTGGGCTGGTGGAGGCAGATCTTGACAAGGCTTGGGATGCGAGTCGTGTTCGACGGTTACTACAAAACTTTTGGCTTCTGGGTGTCCACTCAACCGTCGTCTTGCATGGGGCGGCGGATTGTAAGATTCCTGAAGGGCTTCGGGGAGTGGGTTAGTGCCCGAGTGGACCTACCCAACCGCTGGACATCGCCTTACCTGATTAGCGTCTCCCAAAAGGTGTAAAGTGTTCTGGCCGTGGTTGAGGGCGGGCCTTTGTTCGCTGCCGCTTTTCGGGTCGCGGCTGCGACTTCTAATCGTAGCGCAGGCCAGATTCCCGCTTCCGCCGGTTAGAGGCGGGGCAGCAAGCGTAGCGGCTTGGAACACAATTGCGTCGTTCACACCGGGGACCGCGTGGTCCGTGTCTTTGTGGGATCCCCAAATGCGCTCGGTCATTTACGACCGTAGGTGGCACCTGCACGCGGATCTAAATTCTTTCCTCTGGCGAGCGGTCTTACGGATCGGAGAACGCCTTTGGCGGAGACGGTTGGGCAGTGAGTGGGATCGCCGGCAGCGGCTGCTGCTGATGGCGGCGGTCATTGCTGCTTGGTTGACGAGGCCCTCGGTAGTAGTTCTGCATGCGACGAAGATGCGGCTACTGCTGACGCTCAAGTGGTTGTTGCCCAGAAGCAGGGTCGTTGCCTACCATCACAACAGCGAGGGACACTTGGCGGAGCCGGAACTGTTGCGGGCGGTGGGCACGGGGATCGACGGGCACGTCTTTGTGTGCCGGCATGCCGAAGCGCTGTTCCGCCAAACGATGGAGCGTCTTTTGCCGGGTCTGGAGCTCCATTCTGCTGTTGTGTACAACGGGGTGGACTTGAGCCGGTTCAGGCCCGATTCAGAACGGCGTCGTGTGCTGAGGGCTAACGCAAAGGTGAGAGACGACCAGGTGGTTCTGCTGTTCGCGGGGCGCTTGATCCCCAGGAAGGGTCTGGACAAAGTGCTCGCCGCCCTGGCGATTCTCTCGCCGCATTTGCGATCGTCTGCCGTGCTTTGGATAGCGGGCGGCTTGGACTATGGCGTAGAGGGAGATTCGGATTACGTGAGGGGCCTCAGGGCGATGATCTCCGAGCTGGGACTAGAAGACCAAGTGTGTTTTTTCGGTTACCTTCCGCACGAGAAAATGCCAGATCTCTATTGCGCGAGTGATATCCTGGTCTTTCCCAGCACCGAGCCGGAAGGCATGCCCCTCGCGATCATTGAGGCGATGGGCTGTGGATTGCCGGTGGTGGCTTCTGAGGTTGGCGGAGTCCCGGAAGCCGTATCCGACGGGTTGTCAGGGTTCTTGGTGCGCCCGCCGGGGGATCCCTCGGCCATCGCACGGTCCCTTGCAGCCTTGATAAGCGACCCGGTTTTGCGTGGGAGGATGGGAACGTGTGCCCGGCGGATTGCCGAGGAACGCTTTTCCAAGGAGCAGATGGCAAAAGACCTGTTGGCGTTCATTGGCCAGTTGTCGAGCCGCAACCCGCGTCCAGCCCCTTGTCCGGTGGTTTCCTAGGACACAAAGAATAGGGAGGGGGACGTCATCTCTGACGCGGCGAAATTCTCGCCGAAGGGGTAGCACAGGTTCCCGTGGCGGCGACCTGGCGAGGGACTCGCATGGTTCTCGGGTCGTCGCGGAGCGGTCCGGCGCGCCCTCGAGGCGGACGGGCAGCTTGTTAACCCTGTATTCGCTGCCCGGCGGGAAGCTTGTCTACAAGGGTACGGGCCTTCGTGGAGCAACGGTGCATGTTATAGCGTTGTCCGAATTGGCAGGCGAGATAGCCGCGGTCTTGGACTCCCTTGCCGCGGCCATGCCCTACGGGGTGCACCTCACGGGTGCGTGGCTGAGCACGTACGCCGAAGAATGCATGCCGCCGAGCGCGGAGCCGTTACTCCTGCTGGCGCGCGACGAGTTTTCGGGGGCGGTGGTGGGGGCCTTGCCGCTTCGCATCGAGTACGTCCGTGGCACCCGTTTCTGGACTCACCGCCGGCTGGTCCCTTTGGGGCGCGGTCCATCTGATTTCTTCGACGTGCTGGCTGCGCCCGGTTGGGAGGAGCGCGTCTGCGACGAGTTCGCAGACTGGCTGTACGAGGAACGCAGAAGCTGGGACCTGCTCGATCTCGACCTGTTGCCGGGTGGCTCAAGCGCCTGGCCCCGCCTCGTCGAGGCGCTCCAGCGCTCGGGTTTCGTGGTGACGTCCTCGGCGGCCGGGGCCTTTTACGCCGTCCAAGTGTCCGTTCCTTGGAGTGCTTTGGAACAGGGCCGATACAGGCAGTCACTCCGGGACTTACTTAAGGACCGGAGGCGGCTGGAGCGGGAGCGCATCGAGGTGCACGTCTGTTTCCGCAGCGTGGAGATCTGCGGCCTGCTTCCCGGCATGTTAGATCTGTATGCCCAGCGCCGGGAGGCTAAAAGGCAAAGGAACAGTTTCGCTTCCCCCGAAAGCCGGCGGTTCCTTTTCCGAGCGGTGGAGGAGTACGAGCGACGGCGGTGGTCTGAGCTCGCTACGCTTCACGGGCCTGATGGCGCGTTATGGGCTGCCCAGTTAGGGTGGGTCTTCCACGGGACCTGGTACGCGTACACCATCGTGATGAATCCCAACTTCGCCGCATACTCCCCCGGGAAGCTACTGGTGTACGAGTTGGTCAAACGCTGTTGCGACGATCCGCAAATCAAGGAGCTGAATTTCATGCGCGGGGAAGCGCCGTACAAAGCCCAGTTCGCCACCGGCAAGCAACCATATTATGCACTCAGGGTCGAGAACCCCTGGTCGGTGCGCCTCAAGCTGACTCGAGCGGCATCCCGGTTGGTGGCCGTGCGGGACGCAATCCTGCGCTGAGGAAGGTTCCGTGGGGCGAGTCTATTTCATACTCTCGGTAGATGTTGAGTGCGACAAAAGCCCCGACTGGAGCGTGCGGAAGCCGCTGTCCTTCCGTTCCGTTGTCGAGGGCATCCCGTCTAAGCTCATGCCGTTGTGCCAGACGTTGGGCTTGAAGCCCACCTTACTGCTCAGCCCGGAAGTGCTCCGGGACGACAAATCAGTGCAGGTTCTGGGGAAGCTGGAGCACTGCGAGCTGGGCGCTCACTGTCACGTCGAGTTTCTGGAACCCGGCGCGAACCTGGAGGGCAGCCGCACGGACGGCGTGCTGTGCGGTCTCGATCCGGCTTTGGAGCTGGCGAAATTAAAGGATCTGACCGAGCTGTTCCAGCGGCGCTTGGGTCGCAAGCCGCTGAGTTTCCGCGCGGGCCGGTTCGCCCTTTCGCCGCGAACACTGGCTTGGCTGGCCGAACTCGGTTACAAGGTTGACAGTAGCGTTACACCGTTCAGGTCCTGGCATTTTGGTGACGGCCTGCTCGTCAATTACTGGGGCGCGCCCTGGGAGCCGTACCGTCCCAGCCATCGGGATTGCCGGCGCGAGGGCTCGTTGCCGATCTGGGAGGTGCCGGTGAGCATCGTTGACCGGACAATGGTGAACTGGCCGAGGTTCCTCTTGAGGCGGTTCCATGACCGCAGCCCATGGCTCAAGCGATGGCTCCCGAGGTTAGGCCTGTCGCCAAAACCCGTTTGGTTGCGACCGTTACGGAGCACGCCCGAGGAGATGAAATTGGCCGCTGATGCCATCGTGGCTTCTGGTCGCGGTTCCGCGACCGTCCTCAACGTGATGTTCCACAGCGTGGAGCTGATTGCGGGAGCGAGTCCGTACGCTCAAACGGAACGCGAGGTCGAGGAGCTGCTCGACAGCGTGCGAAGCTTGGCCAATCACGTGACTCGGCGCCATGGCGCGTGCCCCGTCACGCTCGGCGAGCTTGCAGGGATTCTGGGATGAGGTTTCGTCTCGTCACCACTCTGTTGTACATGCATGACCTGCGCGCCATTCCCGAGGTTCAGACTCGAGTTCCGGTGGAGGTTCGCAGGCTCGGGCCGGATGAGGTGGCGCGCCTGCACGAAGTCTGGCCCGTCAGTCTGGGGCAGATGCGGAAGCGCCTGAAGCGTGGGGATGCGTGTTACGTGGCGGTGCTCGACGGGCGCCTCGTCTGTTATGACTGGGTGCAGACCACTGGGTGGCACTGGATCCAGCCAGCCGGGCGCTGGCGCCGTGTAAGGCCGGGGGACTTGTGGATCTATCACGCGCGTACCGCGGACTCGGTTCGGGGCTGCAGAATACAGCCGCGTGTGCTCACGGAGATACTGAAGCAGTTTCGCGAACGCGGCTGGCAAAGAGCTTGGATTTACACCACTGCGGACAACGTAGCCTCCCAGAGGGCCCAGGCCCACGCCGGATTCAGACTGGAACGAGTGTGGCGGGCGCTCCGGCTCGGCCGGAGAGTGGCAGTTCCGCTGCCTGGGCCGGCACATTTTCCGAGCGAGTGAAGTTCGCTGGAAGCCGGGGAGGAGGCGATCTCTGAACATCGCTCACATCATCGGCACTCTCGGTGGCTATGGGGTCCAGCGGCTGATCCTTGGCCTGGCTGGAAGCCGCGCGCTGGGATCATCCCGGCATTTCGTGGTTTGCACCTACGCCGCCAGCGGCGAGCTGGCCCGTGCCTTCCAGGAGGCCGGCGTGCCTGTGTACGCTTGCCCCTTCCGCTGGCCCGAGCACCCGCCGCAGCGCCCTTACCGGTTCTGGCGCTGGTTCCGGGAGTGCATGGTTCACACTTTCGCGTGGCGGCTGGCCCGGTTGCTTCGCCAGATCCGCGCGGACTTGGTCCATACCCACGTGACCGCATGGATTGACTTGCAAGCGAAGGCGGCGCTCGAATACGCGCGGCTTCCTTGGGTTTGGACGCTGCACGGAGTTTATTCCCCCGTGGACCAGGAGCTGGCACGCTGGCGCCGGGCTGCTGCATTGGCGGCTTCGCGCAAGTGCTGCGTCACGGCGGTCTCTCGGGCGATCGCCGATCACTGGCGCGAACTAGGACTTGGCGACCTCGCGGCGCCGCAGGTGGTCCCCGGCGGGATCCGACTGGGCTTGAACTCAGCAGCGCGGAGCCGACCGGCACCCTGGCGGCAGGCCCTCAGGATTCCCGATGACGCCGTCCTATTCGGAACCGCGGGACGGATGCATCCGGTGAAAGGTCACGAGGTGTTTGTCGAGGCTTGCGCGCTGCTTGCGGACCGTGAACCACGGGCTTATTTTGTGCTCGCGGGCGACGGCCCCCTGCACCAGCGACTCGTGGCAAAGGTGGGCGCACTGGGCTTGAGCCGGCGAATTCTTTTCGTGGGTTATCAAGCCGATATCGAAGACTTCCTCGGCGGCCTTGACGTTTTCGTTCTGCCTTCCCGCTCAGAGGGGTTGGGCTTGGCTTTGGTCGAGGCCATGGCAGCCGGACTGCCCTGCGTGGCGACGCGCGTGGGCGGGGTGCCCGAAGTTTTGGAAGACGATTGCGGCCTGCTGGTTCCTCCCGAATCGCCCTCCGATCTAGCAAACGCCATGGAGGCCATGCTGGACGAGGGGCGTCGCCGCTCCATGGGGGCCCGCGCGGCGGTGGCCGCCCAGCGTTTTTCGATCGAGCGTTGCGCGGAACGTTTCGCCGAGATCTACCGTGGCCTGATCGAGGGCCGCACGGCTGGTACATGAGAGTCTGCGAGATCAGCCACACGGTGCCCCCGGAGGTCTTTATCCGGCGGCACGTGGAAGCGATGCGGAGATATTCGGCGGTGGATATCGTCCTGGTCGGGCGCAGCCCTGCCACCCAACCGCAGGCCAGCCTGGCGGACAAGCGGGTCCCGGGCGAGCTGCTCATGCCCAACTACGACCACCTTTCGTTGCCAGCCAAAGTGTGGAATCTCCGCTACGCGCTGGCTGGGAACTCATGGCGCGTTCGGCGCCCTTTGCGCGACCGCGCCGTGCTGGGCTTTTTCGATCGCCTGCAACCGGACCTGATCCACTTCCACATGGCCGGGCTCGCAATCCTGATGCGTTGGATCCCGGAAGCGCTGGGCATCCCTTACACCGTGAGCCTGCGCGGATCGGATATTCAGGTCGAACCGGTCGTCAATGATGGCTACCGGCAAGGTCTCAAGGACGCGCTCTGCCGGGCGCGCGGGATCCACTGCGTTTCGGAGGACATCCGGAGGACGGCAGAGGAGGTGACCGAGCTGGCATTACCCCACGCCAAGGTCATTTACACGATCGCGCCGGAACATAGCTCCGAGCGGCCCCTGGCACGTGGGATCGGCCGCCGGCCCCTTTTGTTGGTCACCGTGGGACGATTGCACTGGTGCAAAGGGCTCGAGTACGGCGTGGTGGCCATCGCAGAGCTGAGGCGGCGGGGAATCTCTTGCCGGTGGCGAGTGGTAGGCGAGGGCCCATGCCGGGTGCAAATCGAGTATGCGGCCCGGGACGAGGGCGTCCACGATGCAATCGAACTGGTGGGTGTGCGCCCGCAATCGTGGATTCGGGACACTTTAGCTGAAGCCGACGTGTACTTTCACCCGGCCGTGGCCGAGGGCATCAGTAACGCAGTGATCGAGGCGATGGCGGCCGGACTGCCCGTGGTCGCCACCCGCGCCGGGGGGATGGACGAGGCGATCAGCCACGGCGAGGACGGGCTGCTGGTTCCCACTCGAGACTGGCGCGCGATGGCTCGGGCGCTCGAGGAATTGGCTCGCGATCCCGAACGGCGTACGCGCCTCGGTGGCGCTGCCTCGGGCAAGGTTCGCGAACGCTTCAGCGCGAGCCGTCATTCAAGGGAGTTCTTCGAGCTTTACCAGGGTTGCTTCCAAGGGCGCCGATGAGGGTTGCGCTCGTCACCCATTGTTACCCGAGCGTCGAACACCCATACATTTACGATTGGACCCGAGCATTGGTGCGCAGCGGTGTGGACTTGACGGTCTTCTGCGAACAAGTCGGCCCGGACGCGATGCCTGGTGACGGTGTGTCCCGGCCCCGGATTGTTGAGTTCGCCAACCTTGCAGAGCCGGGTCGCTCGCTCGTGCGCTGTGGTGTGGCCAGCTTGCGTTACGCGTTTCGGCCTCTGCGACCGCTGCACGCGCTCCGGGTCCTGGCGGTCTCCGACAAGCCAAAGACCGCACTGCGCAAGGCTTTCGAGTACTGGCCGTGTCTGCATCGAGGCTTCGATGTGGTGCACTTCAATGCGGCGCAGATTGCCATCCGGAGATTCGAACTCGGGCGGATCCTGGGCGGCAAGGTGATTGTTAGCTTCCGCGGGCAGGACTTCACCTTTCATCCGGACCGCTACGACCGCCTCCTCCGCGAAGTGGACCACCTGCATTTCATATCCCGCCACCTGCTCGAGGAGGCGCGGAAAAGGGGCTACCTCGGGGGCCGGCACAGCTTGATCCCGCCGGCGATAGACACAGATTTTTATCGCCCGGCGCCGGTTCCCCAGGGTCCCGAGGGCAGCAGGGGTCCGTATCGCCTGTTTACTGCTGCCCGGCTAACCTGGACCAAAGGCTGGGAGTTCGCCCTCCAGGCCGTCGCCATGCTGGTGGAACAAGGGTACGACATTCGCTACCACATCGCGGGCGATGGCGAGATGCGTCCGGCCGTGGCGTACGCCATCCGGCAGCTAGGCCTGGAAGGACGGGTTCACCTGTTGGGTTGGCTCTCGCCGGAGCAGGTGAGGCAGCAGCTCTGGGAAGCGCACGTATACGTGCTGGCCAGCGTGGGAGAAGCCTTCAACAACAGTGTGCTCCAGGCCCAGGCTTGCGGCGTCCCGGTAGTGTGCACGGACGCGGGCGGTTTGCCGGAGAACGTACAAGACGGCGTCACCGGTCTGGTAGCTCGCCGCCGCGATCCATGGGATCTGGCCACCAAGATCCGCTGCCTGCTGGATGATCCGGAGCGGAGGCGCGAAATGGGAGTTGCGGCCCGCCGAAGGGTCAAGGAGCAATTCAGCCTCAAGGACCTCGTGCCCCTGTTCCTCGCGATGTACGAGCGGGTTTGCGCCTAGAGCATTTCGCCGCATGAGGATCTGTTTCATCTGCAACGAGTATCCACCGGCCCCGCATGGCGGCGTGGGCACGTTCGTCCAGGGACTGGCGCGCAGGCTGGCGCGGTTGGGACATGCCGTCGCCGTGGTCGGCTGGAGGGCGGGCGCTGATTTGCCGGAGCATGCATGCGAGGATGGCGTCGAGGTCTGGCGGCCGAAGCCCCCGCGGTACCGAGCGCTGGCCTTCAGGCTCGGCCGGTACGAGATCACCCCGGCCCTGCTGGCCGAGAGGGTGCTCCTGTCGCGCCGCGCAGCGACGATTGCCCGGGACTTCGGCGCCCAGATCGTGGAGAGCTACGACTGGAGCGGCCCGCTGTGGCGGGCGCCGATGCGCCCGCTGGTGGTCCGCATGCATGGGGCGCACACGGCTCATGAATTTTACGAGGGCCGCCGTGCGAGCCGGCTTCTCCGGTTCTTCGAAAGGCGCAACGTGGCTATGGCCGACGCCCTCGCTGCCGTCTCCCGCAGCATCGGGGAAATTACGCTGCGCGCTTTGGGTTTGAACGGGACGCCGTTCCGCGTGATTTATAACGGCGTGGAAACCGAGTTGTTCCGGCCGGCGCCGGTGGAACGCGATCCGTGGGAAGTCCTCTATGTAGGGAGCGTGACGCGGCGCAAAGGCGTGCCCGACCTGCTCGCTGCGTTTGCCTTGGTGGCCAGGGAGGCGCCCCAAGCGCATTTGACGATCGTCGGCCGGCTTCCGGCGCCCGCAAACGGTGCCAACCCCGTCGAGTCATGGCTGCGCGGCTTGCCCGACTTTGTACGGTCCCGCGTGGTCTTTACCGGTCCGAAGCCTCACGCCGAATTGCCTGCTTATTACTCGCGCGCAGCCGTGGCTGTTTTTCCTTCGCGGGCGGAAGCCTTCGGGCTGACATGCGCGGAAGCCATGGCCTGTGGCGCCGCCATAGTGATGACCTCGCTGGGCAGCGGTCCGGAGCTCGTCGAAGACGGGATCTCGGGGTTGCTTGCCGACCCCAGAAAGCCGGAGCAGCTGGCAGGCGCCATTTTGCGCTTGCTCGGGGATCCCGCCCTCAGAAAGCAGTGCAGCGAGGCCGCGCGTCGCCGCGTTCTGGAAAAGTTTGACGCTGCCTTACTGACTCAAGAGAACCTGCGCTTCTACCGGGCTGTACTGGAAGCGCATCGCGGAGGTTAGCCGGTGTCCGGGCAGGTTTCGTCGCGCCTGGCCGTTTGCATTCCCACGTACCGAAGGAGCCGGCTGCTCTGCCGGTTGCTGGAGGATCTGGCCGGGCAGACGCTTCAGCCGCAGACCGTCATCGTGGTAGACGGAGAGCCGCGGTCGGGAGAAGTGCTGCGGGCGCTCCGGGGCGCGGCTCTGCCTGCGAGCTGGAGAATCGTGTACGTGCCCTCGAACCATGCCAACCTCGCCTACCAGCGGTACCTGGGCTGGCGCGCGGCGGCTGGCGCCGACTGGCTCCTCTATCTGGACGATGACTTGATGCTGCGCAATCCGGCCGCTCTCGCAAAAGTCCTGGCGCCGCTGGTGCGCGGGGAGCGCGAAGTGGTCGCGGTGACGGCCGAGGTCACGGTCCCCGGTAGTGACGGCGAACGCAGTCCCCGGCCTTCGGGGCTGGCTGCACGGCTTGTCAAACGCTTCGGCAGCGGCAGAGGCATCCCGCCCGGAGGCCTGACGCCAAGCGGCCACCGCCGCAGTCCAGTTTGCCGCGGGCAGGAATACGAGGAGGTCGAGTGGTTGTACGGCCGCGTGATGGCCATCCGGATGGACGCGCTGGGGCCGGAATGTTTCTCCGACGCCCTGTTCGCACTTTACCACGTGGGCGGCAAGGGCGAGGACATCTTTCTCGGGCGCCGGCTCAGCGCGAAGGGTCCTATCCTGCTCGCCTTCGAGACGGGCATCGAGCACCCTAACTCGGATACTCCCAAGGCTTACCCGAGCGATCCTTACGGCTTTGGCCGCGCGCTCGCTTACAGTCGCCGGCTGCTCAACGACTATTACCGCGGCTTCGATCCGCCGCAGCTCAGCGATCGCGTGGCCTTGGTCAAAAGTTACGCCGGCAACCTTGCACTGGCCTGGCTGCGCGCGGTGACGAGCCTCCGCCGCGACCATTGCCGGTACGCATTGGGGTATACCACGGGCGTGGCGCTGGGACTCCTCCGCAAGCCAACGGCCCGGAACCTGACGCCGCACATTGACTGGTGGAGGGACGCCGAGCGGGCACTGGCCGCTGCCGTGACGCTTGCGCCCCGGAGGATGCCGTGACGAACGCCTCGGCGTTGGTATCAGCCTCCCGGAGCAGGTGGTTCGCCGGGCGCGCCCTGCGGCGGGCGCGATTGACGCGCGCCCAGATTCTCTTTCTCGCCTTCGCGTTCTACATGGCCGTCCCGCTGCTCGACGTGCCGTTCTGGGGCATCTCGCTTTCGGCGCCCATTCTCATGCTGGTGGCGCTGGAGGTCGCCACCGGCCAGGCGCGCGTGCACTGGGCGCGATACGAGGGCTGGCTGGCTCTGGCGGTGTGGTACTGGCTGGGCTGCGCCATGTCGCTCGTGGCGAACCAGGTCTGGGGCGGGCGACGGATTACGCCCGGCGAAGCCTACGAGCTGGTCCGCTGGGCTTACTGGATGACGGCCTTTGCGCTCAGCATGGTTTTCTGCGCCAACTCCGAGTTTCGTGGCCGGGTTTGCAAGGCGCTGGCCGCGGGAGTCACTTTGCTGGCGGGGCTGCGGGTTGTGGAAGCGGTCGCGTTCGGCTTCTGGGGACACGGAAAGTCGTTTTTCATGAGCCCTAACGCGTATGGCTGGGAGTTCACGACCTTCGCCCCGTTTGCGGTGGCGCTCCCCGCGACGTTGCGAGGCGGGCGGAGGCGCTGGGCGCTCGCGGCGCTGGGGATGGTGCTGCTGGCCTGGGTGCTGAGCGGCTCGCGGGGATCGTGGGTAGCCCTCTCGGCGGGACTGTGCGTTTTTCTGGCTCTCTGTTTGGCCAGCCCGCGCGCGTTGCCCCGTTATCTGGGCGGTTTGGCGGGCGGGCTGGCGCTGGCGGGACTCGTGTTCTGGCTAGCACGGGAGCGGCTGAGCGAGCCGGTGGGCGAGCGGGTGCGCAGCTTCCAGACGCTCGATCAGGACAAGTCTTACGCGATCCGCAAGCTGATGATCCAGAAAGGCCTGAAAATGTTTTGGGAGAACCCGCTTTTCGGCGCTGGTCTGGATCGCTTCAAGAGCACCTCCGTGCCGCTGGAGCGCCCGCCGATTTTGCGCTACGCCGGCCAGGAGCACTTCAACGTGAAGTCCTCGCACAACTCCTACATTGCGGTGCTCGCGGAAACCGGACTGGCGGGCAGCGTGCCGCTGGCGTTGTTGCTGGCGGCGCTGGCGCTGAAGGGACTGGCGGCGGCGATGCGCGCGGCGCGACGGGGCGACATCTGGTCCGTGGCCGCCTACGCCAGTTTCGTAGGCATGAGCATTCACCTGTGGGTGCTGACCGGGCTGACGGGCACCGCCCCATGGTTCATCTACGGTCTGTTGGCGGGGGTCATCGTGTCCTCGGGCCGGTACCGGCGGGTCAGCCTTATTCCCGTGCCGGGCCGGATTGTCACGGCCCGGGCGCTCGGAGCTTGATGCGGCTGGGCTACCACTACCACATTCCGATGTTTCGCGATGCGGAGGGCCGTCTGCGAACGCCCGGCTACCAAGGATGCTTCCTGGACGCCCTGGCGGGGCACTGCGAGCGGTTGGTTTGCTTCCTGCATACTCCGCGGCCCGATGAGATGGAAATCATGGATTACGCTCTCAAGGCGGCCAATGTCGAGTGCGTGGATATCGGGCCGCACGCCAGCGTGCCGGAGCGACTGGCGTGCCGCTGGCGACTGACCGGGCCGCTGCGTCGGTGGAGGGATCGCCTGGATTGCATGCTGATCCGCGGCCCTTCGCCGCTGCTGCCTGCCGCTGCCTCCGCGGTTCGCGGTTTGCCGGTGGCGCTGCTGATCGTGGGCGATTACGTGGCCGGGGCGGCTCATTCCTCGCTTCCGTGGTGGAAAAAGCTGCCTGTGCAGGTTTGGTGTCACTGGAACGCGCGAGCCCAGCTTCGCGTGGCGCGCGAGGCGCTCACTTTCGTGAACAGCGCGCAACTTTATGAGGCTTACCGCGGCAGGATCGGGCGGTTGCACCTGACCCGAACGACGACCCTCAGCGAAGCCGACGGCTACGAGCGCGAGGACACGTGCACGGGGCGTCCGGTGCGGCTGCTTTACACGGGGCGAATGGCCAGTGCGAAGGGCCTCTTGGAGATCGCAGAAGCGGTGGCCCAGTTGGTGGAAGCTGGCGAGGACGTGGCTCTGGACCTAGTAGGCATGCGGGAGCCAGGTGATCCGGTGCTGGAGGAGCTTGCGGCGTTTTGCCGGCGGCGGGGGATCGAACAACGGGTCACGTACCACGGCTACCGGCCGCTCGGCCCCGAGCTTTTCGCTTTCTACCGACGAGCCGACATTTACGTTCTGGCGTCCACCACGTCCGAAGGCTTTCCCCGCACGATCTGGGAGGCGATGGCGCACAGCCTGCCTGTGGTGGCGACGGCCGTGGGCTCAATCCCGCACTATCTGAAGGACCGCGAGACCGCGTTGCTGGTTCCCCCGCGGGATGCCGGCGCATTGAGGTCGGCGCTCGAGCAGCTTCTCCGAAACGCTCAGCTTCGGCGCCACCTGATCTCCAATGGCCGCCGCGTGGCAGCGAGCAATACGGTGGAAGCGATCGCGCGCGACATGGCCGGGCTTCTGAAGCGGTATATAGATGACTACCCGCGATCCGCTTCATAGGGTGCGGAAAATCCTGGTGAACGCTGCTTCCAAGCTCCGGCGGCTACTGCGCTACGACTGGCCCCTCCATTTTTCTCTACTGCTTACCGACTGGCTGCCGGACAACGTCATTTTTCTGAGACTCCGCGGGCTTCTGGCAAGGCCGTTCTTCGCGGAATGCGGCCACAACCTCCGCCTGGGACGCAAAATCACGTTTTACAACCCGTCCCGGATTCGCTTGGGCAGCGACGTCTACATCGCTTACGGCTGCTGGCTGATGGCTGGCGCCGAAATAAACATTGGCGACGAGGTGCTGCTCGGGCCTTACTGCGTGGTTGTTTCCTCGAACCATACCCGAGTCGGGGGATCCTTTCGATTCGGAGCACCCGAGTTGCGGCCAATTCGCATAGGGCGCGGATCGTGGCTGGGAGCGCATACCACCGTGGTGGCGGGGGCGACCGTAGGTGAGGGTAGTCTCGTGGGCGCAAACTCGGTTGTGTCGGGCGTCATTCCGCCGGGGGTGCTGGCTGCCGGGGCGCCGGCGCGCGTAATCAGGCCGTTGGTTGAGGGGAGCACCAGTAGCGACCCTATGACCCGGGGGAGCTTTTCGGGGCGGTGCGAGTAGGCCAATGCAGAAGCCGGGCCTGCTGATGATCGGTAACTTCCTGTCCGCGGGGATCTCCCACCGTTGGGTTTGCGAAGATGTAGCCGAGCTCCTGGCGGAACGGGGATGGACCGTTTACCGGACGTCTCGCCGTGTCAACCGGCCGCTCCGGCTGGCCGAGATGATGTTGCACCCGGCACTATGGTCGGCGAAATACCAGGTCGCGACTGTGGATGTATTCTCCGGGCGCTCGTTCCTTTGGGCCGAGGGCGCGACCCTATGCCTCCGTTGGCTGGCGAAGCCCTACGTGCTCGTGCTCCGCGGGGGCGGCTTGCTGGATTGGGGCGGCAGCCATCCGAAGCGGATTACTCGCCTGCTGGCGCACGCGACAGCGGTCATCACTCCCTCGCAGCGTTTGGCGGAAGGATTCAGGACCGTAAGATCTGACATCCGGTACTTGCCGAACGGGATCAAGATCGCTGCTTATCACTTCCGTCTCCGGGCAAAGCCGGGCCCACAGATCTGTTGGCTGCGGGCGCTGGACCGAATCTATAACCCGGAGATGGCGTTGCGCGCCCTTGCCTTGCTTCTACCCGAGTTCCCCGAAGCGACCCTCGAGCTTTACGGGAGGATGCGCGACGCACGTACGGGCGCCAGCTTGCGGAAGATGATTGCGGATTCCGGATTGGACGGCCACGTTCGCTTAATGGGTGTTATCCCGAAGGACAGGGTTCCTTCGGCGCTGAGCCGTTCTGACGTTTTCCTGAACACAACTCGGTTCGAAAGCTTCGGGGTCTCGGTAATGGAGGCAGCGGCGAGCGGACTATGCATAGTGTGCACTGCCGTCGGGGAAATCCCCTTGCTTTGGACTCACGAGCGAGATGCGCTGCTCGTGCCGCCGGACGATGCCGAGGCCATGGCCGCCGCGGTACGGCG
>Ga0272449_1002761_pt1 | contig 15930 bp, 17 predicted proteins | sample YNPCB0241_FD_198679 | JGI IMG/M metagenome (GOLD analysis project Ga0272449, IMG submission 198679) | Hot spring sediment microbial communities from Yellowstone National Park, WY, United States - YNP-CB-024-1 | ecosystem: Environmental > Aquatic > Thermal springs > Hot (42-90C) > Sediment...
TGCTGGGGGACGTGGCCCATAACTGCATCATGGGAAAGCCCACCCGGGAGCAGGAAGAGGTGATGCACGCTTACGTGGACACCTGCTACAAGGTCATCGAGGAGATGAAGCCCGGGAGGACGCTGGGTGAAGTAGCGGACAGCGTCAACGCCTTCGTGCAGAAGAACGGTTGGGCAGAATGGGTATTGCCGGGTTTCGGCCACGGAATAGGCCACTTCGGCCACGAGTGGTATCCTTGCGTGGCCTCCGGGGTCTCCCCAGGCAACAACCAACCTGATTACGTCCTGGAGCCCGGATATATCCAGATGATCGCGGTGGTATGCAACCGCCCGGGAGTGGCTGGCTTCCGACTGGAAAGACCGCTCCTCATCACCGAGAAAGGCAACGAGCTCCTCTCTCGGCTACCCATAGAGCCTTGGATCATCGACTGCGGACGTAGCTGCATCAGGAGGCCCTGAAAAAGGCGGGGACTGGGATAGGGTTCCACCGGGATAGTTCCATCTGTGTAGGAGCGGCACCGCTCCCTTCCTTTGAAGTCGTGCCCGGTAAAGCTCCCTATTCCGTCGCCAGGGGGAGTCTTAGCATCCAGACCTCGGTCAACCGACCCTTTTCGTCCGCTCCCACCATCAGGCAATCGGCCACCTGGAAGGCCAGGCGGGTTCCCTCCAGGAAGGTTATCCGCAAGGCTTTCAGATCCTCGTGATATCGGAAATCCGGCTCTGCCTTGAAGAACGTCAAGTCCTTGTCGCCAGGGTATTCTAGGAAGAGAGCGCCCTCCGCGTCCGGTTCCGGTGGCTCTCCCACCCCTTCCGTCTTCCAGCGGGAGGTCTTCACGTAGGAATGAATGCCCAGCAGTTCACCGCTTCTCCTCTCCAAGACGAACATCACCCGACCCAGAGCCAGGCTCCTGGAAGGGAGGAGGGGTATATCCCGGCGAACGTATTCCACGGTCTCCGGTATCGGTACGTAAATGTTCACCCCACGGGCCGCAGGCAGGCTCACCCCCAACCTCACCCTGGGCCACTTCTCCTCTTCCATCTCCACTCCTCCCGCCCTGGAGCTTCGTTTCCACCGGGAATTTCGCGTCCTGGTCTTACGTCCGCAGAAAACCCGCCTCCTCCTGGAAAACCTGATAAGACGAATGGCCATCACGCTATCCCCCGGCCAGAGCCTCATGGATGAGGGGAACCAGGAAGCTCTTGCCGATGGCGTTCCAGTTGTACTCTCGGAACACGGTCTTGAAGTGCTTGAAGGTTCTGTGGGTGCTGAGAAATTGGTATATCCTGCCAGCCACTGCCTGGGGTTTTTCCTGGAGCTTTATGAATACCACGTTTTCCACATCCCTGGCCACCTCCCTCAGGGCCGGTATGTCGGTGCAAACGATGGGCATTCGCAATAGACCCGCCTCCAACAGGGGAAGCCCAAATCCTTCGGATACGCTGGTAAGGATCAGAATATCAGCCAGGGAATAGATATCCCGCGTGGCCTTCCAGTCCGCCGTGGTGGGCGTCCCGTCATCCATCCGGTACTCCCCCAGGAAGACCACCTCCCTCTCCATCCCCAGCTCCCCCACTAGGGCTTTCAGCTCCTCGAAGTATGACCTCGCCTCGGGGTTGTGGGGATCCAGGAACCCGGTGATGATGAGAAGAAGGTCGGGGTAGTATTCCCGCAGCTCGGAACAAATCCGGAGGCAGAACTCCAGGTTCTTCCTGCGAGTGATGCGCACCGGGGAGATCACCACCAGGTCCTTATCGTAAAGGCGGAACTCGTCGATGAGATGGATGGCCTGGGGCGCCAGGGATAGGAAATGGGATAGGTCGATGCCGTTCTTCACCACCAGTATCTCCTCGGGGGGGAGCCCCAGCAACCGGGAGAAAGCCTCCCTCCGGTACTCGGTGATGGTCACGTATCTGGCGCCCCTTACGGGCTCCGCCAGCAGGTTGTAGGGGTACTCCTCTCGGGGAATCCGGTAGGACGGATCGATGAAGGGCGAGTCATGGCACCAGACCACGGCCCGTTTTCCCGACTCGATGAGCCTTTTCAACGCCGCGGTGGCCACCAGGTTGAAGGGCATGGTCATCATGTTGTGGATGATAAGAAGGGAACAATCTCCGAATACCTCTTCCAGCCTCAAGGCCAGCCGGTCCACCTCCTCCTGGAAACGCTCGCCCATGAGACCGGCATAGGCCGGGTAGTTGGAGGAAAGCTCGGGCACTACCCGGAGCTCCACGGCAGGGTGGAAGGGAAGACCCCTTCCCACCACCACCTTGACCGGGTAGCCATCCTCGGCCAGGAAGCGTGCCTGGTTGTGCAGAACCGTCTCCACCCCTCCCACCACCGGGGGGCCAGAATAATGTACCAGGGATATCTTCCCCTTCATGGATCCCTCCTCCTCACCATCTCCCGCCGTAATTATAAGGGCATCTTCCTTCCGACGTTGCCGTTCCCTCAAAAGCGCTGATCCTTGCGGACCATCGATGTGAAGGCCCCGAAGGTGGTGAAAAAGAGCACCGAATTTCGTGAGAGTACCGATCCTAGCGGACATCCACGTTACGCGGACCCGGGAAACGGGTATTTAACCCCTTAAAAAGGGCGGATATGCCCGGGGTGGGAATCCGAGGAGGTGATGGCGGTGGACACGATGCCCTCGAGCGAGGTAGGAAAACCCACCTGGGAGCACGTTTATTACCACGTCAACAACATAAGGATGCACTGCGTGGTGGCGGGCTCGGGACAAGCTGTTATCCTCCTGCATGGATTTCCCGAGTTCTGGTACTCATGGAGGCACCAGATACCCGCCCTTTCCCACCGCTTCAGGGTGATCGCTCCCGACCTTCGGGGGTACAACCAGACGGAAAAACCCAGGGGTGTAGGGCAGTACTCCATGTCCCTGTTATTGGAGGACCTGGAGGGGCTAATCCGGGATCACGCTGGCGGAAGGGCGGTGGTGGTGGGTCACGACTGGGGAGGTGGCCTGGCCTGGACCTACGCCGCCCTCTTCCCCCACCGGGTGGAAGGGCTGGTAGCGTTGAATTGTCCTCCCCCGCCCCTGCTGGCAAGGAAGATACTCACCGATCCCCGCCAGCGGAGAAGGTCCCGTTACATATACCTCTTCCAGGTACCCTTCCTCCCGGAGCTCCTCATTTCCAGGAGGAACTACGAGTTCATAGAAAGGCTCTTCAAGGGCTGGGCTGTGGACAAGTCGGCCTTCAGCGACTATGACATCCGCCGCTATAAAGAGGCCGTCGCCAAGCCGGGCGCTCTCACTGCAGCCATCAATTATTACCGGGCATCCTTCCGGCGCCTCTTGCTGGCACCGCCCTCCAAGGCCCTTCCCCGCATCCCCTCTTTCAAGGTCAGCTGCCCCACCCTGGTGATATGGGGCATGGAGGATAGGGCCTTCCATCCAACCTTGCTGGACGAGATTGCCGATTACGTCTCGGGACCCTTCCGTCTTCGGACCATCGAACGCTGCAGCCACTGGGTCCAGCAGGAAAGGCCCGAGGAGGTCAACCATTACCTCCTGGAGTTCCTCTCGGAAATTTACTGCTAAGAGGGGCGTTATGACTCCGCATGAACCATGCCCGTCCAGGGAAACCGGAGTCACCGCTTTCCAAATCCGATGGGAAAGCTTTCCCCGATACAAGTTTAAACGTCCCGGGGCCCAGAATCGCGCGGTGACGGACCACCGCTGGCAAGGCCCATCCCTGGGAAGGCAGGATACGAAAAATATTTCTTCACAGGCGAAGGAAATCCCGGGCCCCTTGGTGAGGGTGTAAACTTGAAAGACCCGGCCTCAACATAAAAACCCGGCCTTTGCCGGGATCACAACTGGTGTCGGAGGGGGGACTTGAACCCCCATGAGGTAACCCCTCACTAGGCCCTCAACCTAGCGCGTCTACCGATTCCGCCACTCCGACCCACATTGGTACGGAGGGCTTTCGGTCACTAGCCCTCCTTCAGTTCCATGTTCCTAAAACCAGTATATATCTTTCCTCGCTTCCGGTCTATTATCTTCGACGCGTAAAACACGTTCCTCGCCCACCAACCATATTTGCCCACCACCTCCACCCGGTCCCCATCGTCAAGGGGAGGGGGGAAGCGGAAACCTCGGTAGAACCACACCTTGGTCGTGGTCCCATCCTCCTCCACCAAGTCGAAGTTGATGTCGAAGGTGAGGGTCTTGGCCTTCCGGTTCCCCTTCTTGGGAAGCAGCGTGGGAAGAGGATATGTGGACACGTTCAGGACGATCCCTGATTTCCTCAGCTTGGCCATGTCCCGACCCCGTTCCCCTCCGCCTTGAATCCGGCGGATCCTTCTCCTTCCCCATCACCTCGCTTCGCCCTATAGTAATCGTCAGGTTTATAAATCAGCTTGAAGAGTCGTCGGCACTCCCTAGCATGCGGGCTACCTCGTCCCATATCAAGGCCGCCAGGTCCTCCTTAGGCATCAAATCGGTCTCCTTCATCCTGCCGTCGCGGAACACAAGGAGAGCCTGGTTATGGTCGGACCCGAAACCACATCCCGGGCGGGTAACGTCGTTTGCCACCAGCAGGTCCACCTTCTTCGACCGGATCTTGGAAAGGGCCTTTTCCTCGAGGTTCCCCGTCTCAGCGGCGAAGCCCACGATGATTTGACCCCCCCTCCTCCTTTCCAGGAGCTCCTGCAGGATATCCGGGGTCCTTCGCAGCCTCATGACCAGCTCCTCCTGACCCTCCTTTTTGATCTTCTCCACTGAGGACTGCTCCGGTGCGTAATCGGCCACCGCCGCCGCCATGACCACCACGTCCATCTCAGGGGCCAACCTCATTACCTCTTCCCGCATCTCCTCCGCCGTCTCCACCTTGACCAAATCCACTCCCGGCGGGGGCTCCAGAGCGGTGGGGGCCGAAACCAGGTGCACTTCTGCCCCTCTCCTGGAGGCCACCTCTGCCAGGGCAAAGCCCATCTTCCCGCTGGAACGGTTCCCTACGTACCGCACCGGGTCGAAGGGTTCCCGAGTGCCTCCGGCCGTCACCAGCACTCTTCTGCCCTCCAGTTGCCTTCCTCCCCTGAGTAAGGCCAGGACAGCGTCCACGATGCGAGAGGGCTCGGACATCCGACCTTCCCCCTCCTCCCCACAGGCCAGGAAGCCTTCCTCGGGCCCTACCACCATGATGCCTCGCTCCCGGAGCTTTCGCAGGTTCTCCTGCGTCGCGGGGTGGCGGTACATGGCCGCGTTCATGGCGGGGGCCACGACCACCGGCGCCCGGGTGGCCAAGAGGGTGGTGGAAAGCAGGTCATCGGCCAGCCCATGGGCCATCTTGGCCAGCAGGTTGGCGGTAGCAGGGGCCACGACCACCACGTCCGCCTCTCTGGCCAGGCTGATGTGTTTCATGGGAGACCCGGGATCGTCGAAGAGGGAGATGGCCACGGGGTTACCGGTAACTGCCCTGAAAGTAGAAGGGCCCACCAGGTGGCGGGCCTTCTCGGTCATTATGACCTTTACCGCGATCCCCCTGGACACCAGCTGCCGCGCCACTTCCACGGCCTTGTAGGCCGCTATTCCCGCGGTGACGCCCAGGACCACGCAACTCATTATCCCACTTAACTCATGTCTCGCCTACTTGATGCCCTCCTCCGCGGGTTTCTCGTACTCGATCTTGTCCGCCGCTATTTCCTCCAGGGCAATGGTGAGGGGTTTACGGGACTCCGAGCTCACCTGGGGACCTACCTCTTGCCCCAGACCATGTCCGAGGTGGCGGAAATAGTTGTTTATCTGACGGGCCCTCTTGGCGGCCACCATGGTGAGGACAAAACGGGAGTTGTTGGTCCTCACCAAAAGGTCGTCCAACTTCACCTTCATCAACATTCTTCATCATCCTCCCGTCGAAGATCACAGGCGCAATCCCTATCGCCCCTTTCCCTTTCATATATAGCACACAGCTCCTCCACCGCGTGGTCCAGGCGATCGTTCACCAACCGATAGCGAAAGGAAGGGGCGAATTCGGCCTCCCTCTGGGCATTACGTAACCGTACGTCGATCTCCTCTTCGCCCTCCGTCCCCCTCCTCCGCAGCCTCTCCTCCAACTCCTCCATGGAAGGGGGGGCGATGAACACGGTGACCGCTTCGGGAACCTTTTCCATCACCTGGAGGGCTCCCTTCACGTCGATCTCCAGGAATACGTCCCGGCCCTCGGAAAGCTTCCTCTCCACCTCCTCCGCAGGGGTACCGTAGAGGTTACCGTGCACCTCCGCCCATTCCAAGAACCTCCCCCGTCTAACCCCTTCCAGGAATTCCTCCTCGTCCAGGAAAAAATAATCCACTCCCTCCCTTTCCCCCGGTCGGGGTCTCCTGGTGGTGGCGGACACGGAAAGCCATACTTCCGGATACCTGCGGAGCAGGGCGCCTATCAAAGTGCCCTTGCCCACCCCTGAAGGACCGGAAACGACGAAAAGGCGCCCCTTTCCCATTCAATAACGCAATTTACTCCTTTCGGCCCCAGGACAGTCATCAGCCGAAGCGTTCCTTGAGCTCTTTTACCTGGTTGGGACCCAGTCCCTTGATGCGGCGATTCTCGCTGATCCCTATCTCCTCCATGATCTTGGTAGCCCTGACCTTGCCGATACCGGGAAGGGACTCCAGGACGGATTTCACCGTCATCTTCCCGTAGAGCTCATCATCGGCCTTTTTCAGGATATCGGAAACCTTCAACTTTCCCGCCTTGAGCTTCTTCTTGATCTCAGCCCTCTCCTTGCGCATCTTGGCCGCCTTCTCCAAGGCCGCCTTGCGCTGTTCCTCCGAAAGCGTCGGGAGCGGTCTGTTCGCCATCTTTCACCCTCCTTCTGTCAGGTTTTTCCCTCAAATCCGGGGGTAACCCAAGCTTCCCATAGTATAAACGCTTGGCAACCCTTCATCCACCAGGAGATTCGTTCCGAGATGGATCGGCGGATCCCCTTATTCAGGCGAGTCCCCTGCTTCCTGGCACCTCCAGAGGCTGGCCCTGGGCACAGAGGGGACACTCCTCAGGCCTCCATACCTTCGCCTTCAGCTGCACCAACGTTTTCTTCTTGACCCCGAAATCCTCCCCTTCTCCCCTATCTATAAGGGCTCCAACCCCCCACACCTCACCTCCTTTCCCGCTTACCAGCTCCATCATCTCCCTGAGGGATCCGCCGGTGGTGATGACGTCCTCCACCAGCAAGACCCTTTCGCCCTTTTCCACCCCCAGTCCCCGGCGAAAGGTCAGCCTGTCGTTTACCCGTTCGGCGAAGATCATTCTCTTACCCAGGGAAAGAGCGACCATGTATCCCAGGATCACCGCCCCCAGGGCCGGGCTGGCCACCAAGTCCACCGGGTCGTCCCGGAAGGCGGAGGCTATGGCGTCGGCCAGGCTCTCCGCCAGGTGAGGGTATTGAAGCACCTTAGCACATTGCACGTAAGTGTCGCTGTGTAGCCCGGAAGAAAGGAGAAAATGCCCTTTCTCCACCGCCCCCCTTTCCCGCAAGATATCCATGACTTCCCAGGGGTTCATCTCCCTACCCTTTCTCTCGAGAAGAAACCGATCTCAACCCCCGACATCCCGGAACGAACCGAGATGCTATAGAAAGTCATTTTAATATTACCCAAAATTAGGCCCTTACTGCACTTTTGACCCGGTTCTTGTTGCGCTTTCCACCTGACTCCTCACTCCTCCGCTTGCAAACCAGGCAAGGAAAAGGACAGTCGGAATCCCTTCCATGCCGTCCACTTCCCTCTACCTCGCCATGCTTCCAAGACAAATAAGGGAAATTCCGTTCCCTCCCGGTCCCCAGCACGTAAAGGCCACGTCACTGTCCCTTACCCCGGGCTTCCTCCACCTCTCGGCGTATCCTTTCCACCACCGCCAGGGGCTCGGGTGAGCGAGTGATGGGCCGTCCCACCACCAGGAAATCCGCCCCTTTCCTCACCGCCTCCCCGGGGGTCGAGGTCCGGGCCTGGTCTCCCTTATCCATCTCTTCCCACCGGATCCCCGGGACCACCAAAAGGAAATCCCTCCCTGTCCTCGCCCTTATGTCCTCCACCTCCTCCGCCGAGCAAACCACCCCATCCAGCCCGCAACGTAGAGCCAGCAGGGAGAGCAAAAGGGACTGATCACGCGGGCTTGCAGGAATGCCCATTTCCCTCAAATCATCCCTTTCCAGGCTGGTGAGCACTGTGACCCCCACCAACAGGGGTGCTTTTCCTCCACCTTCCCGTAGTACTCCCACCGCCTCCTTCAGCATTCTTTTCCCACCCAGGCAGTGAAGGGAGACCATGTCCACCTCTAGGTCGAGAAGGCCTTGCAGGGCCCCTCGCACCGTATTGGGTATGTCGTGAAGCTTGAGGTCGAGGAAGACGGAATAACCCATCGCCTTTATCTCCCTGACCAGCGACGGTCCGCCCCGGGTGAAGGCCTCAAGGCCCAACTTGACCCAGCGTATCCCTTCACCTACCCTCTCCAGAAAGGACAGGATCCCCTCCACGGAGGGAAAGTCCAGGGCCACGATCAAAGGATCGGAGGCGGCCACGCTCTTCCGAGACATCGCTTGCCCCCTTCAACTTTGCCCCATAAGCCTAAGGCGGCGATGGGTCAGCCCCACCAACTCCTTTACGCGGGAGTATCCCTGGCGGCGGAGATATTCCTTCATTCCCTCCAGCACCTTAAGCCAACCTGCCGGGTTCCGGAAATTGAGCGTCCCTATCCCGACGGCCGTGGCTCCCGCCATCATCAATTCCACTGCGTCCTTCCAATCCCACACTCCCCCCATGCCCACGATGGGAAGGGAGGTGGCTGTAAACGCCTCCCATACCGCTAGCACGGCCAAGGGGTGTATGGCAGGGCCTGAAAGCCCGCCTACCCAGTTACCTAACCTGGGCAAGGCGGTTTCTGGATCTATGGCCATGGCGGGCAGGCTGTTTACAAGGCTCAAGGCGTCTGCTCCCGCCCTCTCCATCAACCTGCAGAGCGCGGGCAAGTCGCTTACCCGATAGGAAAGCTTGACCAGCACCGGCTTGTCCACCCTTTCCTTCACCTCCTCCACCAGTCTCGCCGCTTCGGCTGGCGACTGGCAGAAGGAGAGCCCTCCCCTCTCCACGTTGGGACACGACAGGTTGAGCTCCAGGGCCGCCACTTCTTTTTCCCGGGAGAGCCTGGCGGAAACCAATAGGTAATCCTGGGGGGTAAAACCGGCCACGCTCACGATGACGGGAATCCCCAGGCTTCCCAGGAAGGGGAGCTCCTCCTCCAGAAAACGTTCCAGCCCGTCGTTCTCCCAGCCTATGGAGTTGATGAGGCCGCAGGGAGTCTCCCATAGGCGAGGAGGCGGGTTACCCGTGACCGGCCCTGGGGTAACCGACTTGGTAACCAGGCCTCCGAGCTTCTCCAATTCCGTCCACTCAGCGTATTCCCTCCCGCAGCCGAAGGTACCGGAACAGACCAACACTGGGTTGGGGAGCTCCAGGGTCCCGAGCCGTACCTGCAGGTCTATCTCAGGGGCCAACCGAAACCACCCTTTCCCAGTCGATCTCGTCCGAGCGGAATACGGGGCCCTCCCGGCAGGCCCGTGCATAGGCGCCGGTCCCACTCCGGACCGGGACCGCGCAACCCAAGCATGCTCCCACTCCGCAGGCCATCCTCTCCTCCCAGGAAAGGTAGACGGAGGAGGTAGCCTCCGTCCCCTTCCCGAACCACTCCAGGTACATCTGCCGCGGCCCGCAGGCGTAAACGGCGTCGTACTCGCCTCCGTGTGCTCGGAACATTCCCAACACCGTGTCCCTGGCCCACGGGACATCACCACAGGCAGCCCCTCTCGGGCGACCCTCCCTATCCACGGCGAGATGGAGCTGGAACTCCCGGGAGAGCTCCCCAGGAAGAACACCCGCCTCCTCGGGCTCCGCCAATCCCCAGAAGATGGTGACCCGGGCTCCTTCCTCCATGAGCCTTCTTCCCAGGTAGGCCAGGGGTGCTATGCCTATCCCGCCCGCCACCAGGGCCGCCCTACCTCCTCTCCCCAGGGGAAACCCCCTACCCAGGGGACCCATGAGGTCCACCAAGTCGCCTACCTTTCGTTCTGCCAGCCAGTTGGAACCTCCTCCCCTGGGCTTCACCAGCAGCTTGAGGATCCAGCCTCCTTCCTCCAGGCCGAAGATGCTGAAGGGCCTCCTCAATATGCGGTTCCCGTCACAGGCCACGTGCACGAACTGCCCGGGATCGGCTCGCATGGGGAAAGGAAGGGCGAGGCTGAGCTCGCACCAACGGCCCAGAACCCGGCGGGCCGCTAGCTCGGCCACGATCCTATCCCGCCTGGGTTGAAAATTCATGACCCTCCCCCCCGAGAAGGCCTACTGGCCAGGGATCCCATTTTCCCAGGTCAAGGCTCCTCATACCCCGTACCAGGTACCAGGCGGAATGGACCCTGGTGAAACAGGGGATACCCGCCGCCGCAGCCTCCTCTCGGATATACCTGCCGTCGCTTTGTGGACCTCGCCCCCTGGGCACATTCACCACCATGTCCACCCCTCCACCCCTCAATAGATGAAGGATGTTGGGTCTTCCCTCCTTCAACTTCTTCACCTTCTTTGCCTCTATTCCCGCCATCTTCAGGGCCCTGGCAGTACCCTCGGTGGCGAAGATCTCGTAACCCATCAGGGCAAGTTCCCTGGCCAGTCCTATGACCTCCCGCTTTTCCCTGTCCGCCACGCTGAGGACCACCTTGCCGCCACGGGGAAATCCTCCCAGGCGTTCCAGTACTGCCCTTACCAGTACTTCCTCCAGGGACTTTCCCAGGGCCAGGCGATAACCCCAGGGCTGCCTATCCTTTCCTTTATCCTCCAAGGTCCCCTCGTCACTCCCCCCTCCGCCAGCCGTAGGTATCCTGGCCAGGTACGGCCCGCCACCGGGGAAATGGCATGGGTAATCCGCCGGGAAGACCCCTTCTTTTAGGATCCTTGCGGAGCCGAACAGCTTCTCCACCCAGAATGCGAAAGGCCACTGGCTTGATCCTCCTTCCACTCCCGCCAGGCGGGCCCTTCCCCGCCCCAACAATAGCCTTATCACAGTAAATCCCCGGTGGCGTCGGGCTTCCTCCGCCACCCTATGCAGGACCTCCCCTGCCATCCTCCTTCCCAGGTGGCAAGGAGGAGCCACCGCCAACCCCCTTCCCTCGAGGAAACCAGACTCCTCCAACTCCTCCCACAGCACTAGGCGTTGCTCCCCCTGGTGGGTTATGCAGCCCGCCTTCAGCATCACCGAGGCTTCACCGGGTTGTAGGCAATATGACTGAAGGGTCGGCAATCCTTCCCACCGTGGTTCTACGCCTTCCGTCTCCCCCTCTCCCACGGGTTGCGCCTGCATCGGCTCTCCCACCCATGTCTCCTCCAGCCCTTCCGCCCATCCCTTCCTGCCCAGTAACAGGCAGAGGTGCAATTCCACCGGATTCACGCCTGCAAGGCGTCCCGCCAGGGCAAGGACACGGAAAGGGTGGGGCCTGATATCCATAAAGGCGAGGTCATTCCCCCCACAAATCTCGACATCCATCTCCCAAACGCCGGGCCATCCCAAGGCGCGGGTAGCCTCCAGTACCCGGCGCCTGACAGGTCCCGGTAACCTCGCCCCCGGCAGTACCGCTGCCAGTATCCTTGTCCCCTCCCCATCAGAGGCCACCGCCACCCAACCTGCCCCGGTGCCACCCCCCAGCGAGTGGGGCAGTAGCCTTTTCATCCCCAGGGCCGTCCTCCACCTCTCGTGTTGGCGGAAAGGGTCCCCGGAATCCAACGCCACTTGGGACATGCAAAGCGCCGGGAAATGGCCTTCCCTCAATTCCCACAGGAGGTGGCGGGAACCGGTCACCTGCATCAACCTGCTAATGATCACTGGGGAAAGGGGCTCAATGTAGAGCGCCACGTCCCTGGAGGTAATACCGGCCAGCACCGGATGGGGCAGGTCATCCAGAACCGCTACCTCGTAACCCAGGCAGCGCAAGGCATCCACATATCCCAGGGTCGCGCGCCCCGCGAGAGAGGGGCTCTCGAGGGGCATCCCCATCCCCAGCAGTAGGACCTTCTCCCTCTTCGTCATCCCCCATCCCCCTTCTTCCTCATGGAACTCCCGTCAACTCACCGTCCCCACATCCTGAAGCAACCCGTCCTCCGCGTAAACGACCCTCCCCTCCTTGAGCACGCCCACCACCCTTCCTTTGACCTCCCTTCCGGCAAAGGGGGTGTTCCTCCCCTTGGAGGCGAATCGCGACGGGTCGATGACCCACCTGGCCCGGGGATCGAAGATCACCAGGTCGGCGATCCTTCCCTCAACCAGTTGGCCTCCGTATAGGGGGGGTGACACGCCCAGGACCCGGGCCGGTCCCGAGGTGAAGAGGGCCACCAGCTCGTCCAGTCCCAGCTCCCCTCTAAGCACCAGCTCGGTGTATAGAAGGGGAAAGGCCGTCTCCAGCCCCGATATGCCGAAGGGGGCGTAATCGAACTCCTGTTCCTTGCTCTCCCGGGTGTGCGGGGCATGGTCGGTGGCCACGGCGTCTATGGTCCCGTCCACCAGTCCCTCAAGCAGCGCCCTCACATCATCCCGGGTCCTCAGGGGTGGGTTAACCTTGAAGTTGGTATCGTATCCCCGGATATCTTCCTCGGTGAGCAGGAGGTGGTGGGGTGTAACTTCCGCCGTCACCGGAACACCCCTCTTCCTGGCCTCCCTGACCAGTTGGACGCTGCGGGCGGTACTCAAGTGGGCCAGGTGGAGCCTTGCCCCCGTCTCCTCGGCTAACAGTATGTCCCTGGCCACCATAACTTCCTCCGCCAGGGCAGGTATGCCCCGCAGTCCCATCAGGTAGGAGGCCTTGCCCTCGTTCACCTGCCCACCCCGGCTCAGGGCGCGGTCCTCGGGGTGGGAGATGATCACCGTGCCCAGCGCGCGGGAGTACAGGAGCGCTCTCCTCATAAGTCCCGAATCCATCACCCCATCCCCGTCATCGGAAAAGGCCCTCACCCGGGCCCGACAGGAACTCATAAGCCCCATGTCCGCCAGCTCCCGGCCTTCCCTTCCCCTGGTGATGCAACCCACAGGGAACAGGTCGGCCAGGCCTATCTCTTTTGCCTTAAAGTACAGGGCCTCCACCAGTTCCGGGTTATCCAGCGGGGGCTTGGTGTTGGGCATGCAACACACCGCGGTATAACCTCCCCTTACCGCCGCTCTCAGCCCGGTTTCCAGGTCCTCCGCCTCCTCTTTCCCCGGCTCACGCAAGTGGGCATGGAGGTCGAGGAAACCGGGGAAGACGTACATCCCCTCCGCCTCCAGCACCTTGAGACCCCTATCGGGAAATGCCCTCGATATGGCCTCTATCTTGCCCCCGGCTACCAGGATATCGGCCTGGTAACTCCGCCCCGAAAAAGGGTCTACCACCTTACCGCCACGGACGAGCAGTTTCGTCACGCCTCACGCACCTCCTGCTCCCCCCAGGAGGAGGAATAGCACCGCCATCCTGACCGCAACCCCGCAAGTCACCTGGTAGTCCACCACGCTCTGGGGGCTCTCCGCTACCCCAGGCGTTATCTCCACGCCCCGGTTCATGGGGCCGGGATGCATCACCAGGACGTCGGGTCTGGCTTTCCTCAGCCTTTCCTCGTTCATCTGGAAACTGGACACGTACTCCTCCAGGGAGGGAAGGTAGCCCTGTTGCTGTCTCTCCCTCTGGATCCTCAGCAGGTAAATAACGTGGGAATCCTCCAAGGCGTCATCCAGGCGCTGAAACACCTCCACGCCGGGGGGCAGCCATGCCGGTAAGAAGGTGGGAGGGGCCGCCACCGCCACCTTCATCCCCAGCATCGTGCATACCTTAATACCAGAGCGAGCTACCCGGGAATGGAGTATGTCCCCCACGAAGGTTACGCGCCTGCCCTCCAACTTCCCAAGCCTCTTCCTCATCACGTAAACGTCCAGTAGGGCCTGGGTGGGATGGGCATGCATCCCGTCGCCGGCGTTGATCACGGGGATATCCAACCATTCCGCCAGGAGGTAAGGCGCGCCAGCCACGGGATGCCTTATCACCACGGCATCCGCGCCCATGGCCTGGACGGTGAAGCCCGTGTCCTTAAGGCTTTCGCCCTTCTCCACGCTGGAGGCCGAGGCCGAGAAGTTCAGCACGTCGGCGCTGAGGCTCTTGGCCGCCAGCTCGAAGGAAAAGCGCGTCCTGGTGGAGGGCTCGTAAAACAGGTTAACCACCGTCTTCCCCCTCAAGGCGGGGACTTTCTTAATGGGCCTTCGCAGGACTTCCTCAAAGGCCTCGGCCGACTCCAGCAGGGACTCGACCTCTCCCAGCTCCAGTTGGTCCACGTCCAGCAGATCCCTCTTCTCCCTCTTCCCTTGCATGTCAACCGCCTCTTAACACGGTAGGTCGCCGGAGACTACCCTGATCTTGCTGGGATCAACCCTTCTCTTCCCGCTCAGTTCCGAGGTAAACGGCATCCTCCCCGTCCGTCTCCTTTAGGCAAACCCTTACTATCTCCTCCCTGGAGGTGGGGATGTTCTTGCCCACGTAATCGGCCCTGATGGGTAACTCCCGGTGGCCCCTGTCCACCAGCACCGCCAACTGGATGCGGGCGGGCCTGCCAAAGTCCATGAGGGCATCCATGGCCGCGCGGACGCTCCTTCCCGTGTATAGGACATCGTCCACCATCACCACCTTCTTGCCCTCCAGGCTGCCTGGAAGGCTGGTCTCCCTCACCACCGGCTGTTCCAGGCGGTGGATGTCATCCCGGTAAAGAGTGATGTCCAAAGAGCCCAGGGGGACCTCCACACCCTCGATGGACTTTATGTGGGAGGCTATCCTCTCGGCCAAGGGAACGCCCCTGGTCCTTATCCCCACCAGGACAAGGCCCTCTGCCCCCCGGTTACGCTCCAGGATCTCGTGGGCTATCCTCCGGAGGGCCCGCTTTATGTCATCCTCCTCCATCAACCGGGCCTTAAGGACGAACCCCATGACTCATGCCCACCTTTCCTTCGCTCCCGCAAAACAAAACCCCTCCAGGCGAAACCGGAGGGGAATTGACGTGCCACGCTTTCTCACCACCTTATCAGCCTCGCCGGACTGATTTAAAGGTCTTACCTAACCTGACTACTTTCTCGTCTTATCTATCTTCTTCGACGCCTTACCCCGGTTCCTCCTTCCCCGTGGGCCCGATAATGCCTGCGTTCTCCCCGTACCCATTTCCCGGGGAACCATCATATCGCCGCCCACCGTCATCCTGACCAGGCAATGGCTCCCCGGATTCCCCCTTTGCTATCCCCCGGTCCTTTACCAGACTTGCCATGACCCCGTTGATGAACCTCCCTGAATCTCCCGTGGAAAAGGCCTTGGCCAGCTCCAGGTACTCGTTGATGGTCACGCTCACGGGAATGTCTGGAAAGTACAGGAGTTCCGTGAAGCCCAACCTCAGCAGGTTACGGTCCACCATGGGCATGCGGGGCAAGGTCCATCCCTCAGAGTAACCCTCTATGAGCCCGTCAATTTCCTCCCCGTGGCAAAGATAGGTCCTGACCAGCTCCAGCGAAAAATCCGGTATACCGCTGGGAGGAAGTTCCAGTTCCTCCACCCCGTCCCTGATCATAGGCTGGAAATCCTTCAAGACCTGCTCGAGGTCGTCGCCCCGAATCTCCAGCTGATAGAGGATATCGCAGGCTATCTTCCTGGCCAGCGTACGCCGGGTGAAGGAAGGCGATCTCCTTTCTATGGCGCGTTCACCCCCACGACCTCCACGTCCACCGCGGTCACCATCATGCCGGTCATCCTCTCCGCTACTTCCTTTATCCTCTCCTGCACCACCCTGGCCACCGGGAGGAACTCCGAGTCGTAATCGGCGTAGATCTGGAGGGTGAAGGTTATCCTTCCCTCTTCCACCTGGGCCTTTATGCCCTTGGAGAGGTT
>Ga0272449_1002762_pt1 | contig 15928 bp, 14 predicted proteins | sample YNPCB0241_FD_198679 | JGI IMG/M metagenome (GOLD analysis project Ga0272449, IMG submission 198679) | Hot spring sediment microbial communities from Yellowstone National Park, WY, United States - YNP-CB-024-1 | ecosystem: Environmental > Aquatic > Thermal springs > Hot (42-90C) > Sediment...
ACATTTATAGGCGAAAAGGTGAAACGCGAAAGGGTTAACGACTTAATTTTAAAACTTGCATGTAAGAGGGGCACTTTAGAGTTCATACCACCATACAAAACCCTGGGAGAAAATGCAGACGCCATTCTAGTGGACGAGGCTGGAGGGATACATGTGTCCCTCCTCCTTCAAATCGCAGAAAAATTTCCAAAGGCTGTCTTCGCTTCTAAAGTTCACGGTTATGAAGGAGCTGGTAGAGGCTTTTCTCTGAGATTTCTAAAAACCATCGAAAAGCTTGAGGATGTGAAGCCCTACATTGTTGAGTTAAAGGAGCCAATAAGGTATGCTCCAGAAGACCCTGTTGAAGGGTGGCTTTATGAGGCTTTGCTCCTAAGCGCTGAACCAGCAGAATTAGGAGGCGAACAAGTAAGCCTTGAGGAAGGCGTTTATGCTGAGCCGGACTTAAACGCTTGGTTTGAGGGGGATGAAGAGCACTCCGCCAGTTTGTGGGAATATATGTGCTCGCCCATTACAGGAATAGGCCAGATGATCTGCTTATCCTTGGAGATGCTTCGCACCACTCAGCCAGAGCTGTTTTTTCGCGTTCAAACAAGGTTCTTGTGGCTTTACAGATTAATGAGGAGGGTGTAATGAGTGAAGAACTTGTTGAGCAAGTTTTAACAGGCAAGCCTCCATCGGGGCATCTTGTGCCATCATGCATTGTGAAGTATAACCCGCAGCACAGGGAGTTTTCAAGGCTTAGGGGCTTAAGGGTTGTTAGAATTGCAACTCACCCGGAGCTTATGCGGAAAGGCTTTGGAAGCCTAGCCTTAACAAAGCTTTGTGAGAAAGCTGTGGAAAAAGGTTATGATTGGGTTGGTGCGAGTTTTGGGGCAAACGCGAGCTTGTAGATTTCTGGCTGAAGAACGGGTTTGTGCCGGTGCACATAAGCCCAATGCGGAACGTGGCCTCCGGTGAGTTCAGCGTCATAGTTTTGAAACCCCTAAACGAAAAAGTTGAAGAAACCAGCAAGGAAATCCATAAAGAGTTTAAGCTTAGACTTTTAGAGGCATTGCCAGACACATATTTCAACCTCGAACCCAGAGTGGCTGCAAGGCTTCTTAAAAAGCAAGAATGGATGATCAGGGCGGATTTAACATTGTCCGAGTCCCAAAAGGGACGTTTGCTCCAGTATGCCAGTGGAAATCTCGCCTATGAAGGGGCATGCGACGCGATAAAACAGCTCTTGAAAATCCACTTTATGGGCTCCGGAGAAGCTCGGATGAATTTGGATGTTGATTTGGAAGCTAAGCTCATTGCAAGATGCCTACAAGCCCGATCATGGGGTCACGTTGCAAGAGCCTTCAAAACCCAGCCAGCCAACCTAAAAGCCGAGGTGGGGTCCAGCGTTGCCAAAATCTTAGATTTTTACGGCGTTTAAGCACGGGATAAGGCATAAAATCAAAACAATTTTAAGGATGCTGCTCCAATAATTTAGGACCATGGAAGGTTTCGCTAAAACTCCAGAACTAAAGGTTTTCACTTTGCCAACATGCTCAAGCTGCCCAGCAGCCAAGCAAATAGCCTTAGAAGTTGCCAGAAAGCTTGGCCTAGCATATCGGGAGGTGGATATGAACACGCAAGAGGGTTTAAAAGAGGGGCTTGCCAACCAAATTATGAGTGCTCCAAGTATAACCCTAGAAGACGAGGTTATAGTTGTTGGACGCCTTATATCTAGGGAAAGGCTTGAGGAGGAAGTTCAAAAAAGGCTTGAGAAGTGGCGTGCTAGAGCTTCAGCAGAAAAGCGTTGAATTTTGAGAAGTGGAAATCTTGGCAGAAGTTAAAAAGGCCATAACAGTCTTCAACTATGCTGAGAAGATTAAAACAAACCTTATTATGGCTTCTAGCCTACTGGAGTTTTTAGGTGGACTAAAGGAGGACGCGGAAGAAGCTGGCGCTGAAAAGCTTTTAACGGCATACTTCAATGCTTTAATAGTCGAAGTTAATATTGCAGCTAACGCGTCCCGTGTTGAAGGATTTAGAGAAATAGCTTCAAAACTTCAAAAGGCTGTTGAACAGTTAAAGCAGCACAACCACACTGTTGTTCAGAAGCTTATTTCAGAAGCCATATCCATGGCGACAACCCATGGAAGCTGGGCTGCACAAACCCTTAAGGAGAAAAACCTAATTTAGGCTTGGATGCGACTTTCTGCTTTTATTCTTTCGAAGTGGAATAGGTATTCTTGGGCGTAGCCCGCGTAAACGCCAAAGTATTCTCGCCCAAAAAGGCTCAGCCTTTCATACTCTGCCATTGTCAAAGATTTTTTAAGCGAAATTTTTCTGACGAAATCCCTTTCAAAATGGTTTGCATAATGCCTCAAAATTACACGTTTTATCCATACATCCACGGGGAAGGCTTCCAGCTTTTCAAGGGAGAAGAGGGCCACACAATCAGCCACTTTTAAGCCCACACCCGGCAGAGTCAAAAGTTTTTCCCTAGCCTTCTCATAACTTTCCTTCTTTAACCCCTCAATATCGAATTCGCCGCTGGCAACCTTTCTGGAAGTTTCCCAAACATATTTGGCTCTATAGCCCAAACCACACTCAGCTAGCTCTTTTAGGCTTGCCTTAGCCATCCTTTCAGCTGTTGGGAAAGCGTAAAAGGCATAACTATTTAAGATGGTTTTTTCCCCGAATTTCATGGAAAGGTTGGAAAGCATTCTTTTTATGGCTGGTATGTTCTTGTATGTGGCGCATATGTAGGAAATGAGGCACTCCCAAGGCTCTTGGCGTAAAATCCTTAATCCTCTAAGGGCTTTAACAGCCTCTTGAACGTCTTTGTCCTTTGAGATTTTGGAAAGGATTGACGGTAAATCATCGGATAAACCAAAATACTCTTCCACAAGGTTTTGGCTTGCGTTTTCGAATTCAAGCACATTGCCAACCTGCCTAATCTTTAATGGCTTGTCCTTAACTATGCCATACCACCATTCGCCCATCTTCTCCCATCGGAAGGCTTGACCACAGCAAAGGGTCAAATCCAAATCGAAAGGTTGGGCGGGCTCCAAAACAATTTTCATAAACACTTCACATCTATGTATTCTTCACTCCTTTTCTATGAACATGTCAGCCGTTGGCGTTTCCGGCGGCAACCCCTTCCTTTCGCGAATTTGCCTAAAAACTTCTTTGGCTATGTTCTCTGGAACCTTCTCCCAATGGTCAAAGGTGCACTGCCAGAAGGCGTGCCCAGATGTGGCTGAACGCATTTCAGCTGACAAGCCGAAGGTCTCAGCAACTGGAACATAACCCGTAATCATGGTTAAGATGCCCCTTTGATCCGAAGCCACTATTTTACCCCTTCTCTTGGTTATTATGCTCAAACATTCTCCAACCCATCGGGCTGGAACAGAAACTCCAATTTTATAAACGGGTTCCAAAAGGACCGGCTTGGCTGTTAGAAAGGAGCCGAGTATGGCGCGGCGTATGGCTGGCATTATCTGGGCTGGTCCCCGATGCACTGGGTCATCATGAAGCTGGGCGTCTACAAGCTTGACTTTTAATCCGCGGATGGGCTCCTCACATAATGGTCCAGCCTTGCACGCCCACTTGAAACCAGCAATTATCGTTTCCCTCGCTTCGCCTAAGTATTGGATGCCTTTAGTCACATCTACAAGCATGTTTCTATGCTCATCTATAGCCCAAATGTTTCTAGCCTCTTCGGCTTTCCATCCAGCCTCCTCAAAAAGTGTTTTTCCAATTTTTTTTAGCCCCATTTCCTCGGAGATTTCGCCCCCCTCTATCATTTTTATAACATTCTCTTCTAACGGCTCAACTTGAACCAAGAACCGATTAAGCCCGTTAGGGCTTTTAGCCAAGGCTAATGCGCCTTTACCGGCAACGCTTTCCCTGTAAACCACTATTGGTTTTGACGTTATAATTTCCAATACTCCACCATAATCTTGTAAAAATTTTATGGCGATTTCCAAGTGGAGTTCGCCCATGCCGCTCAATAGGTATTCGCCTGTCTCCTTGTTAATGGTGGCTGTAAGGTTTGGGTCTTCAATAGAAAGCCTGTTCATGGCTTCCATTAAAAGCGGCAAGTCCTTAGGATGTTTCGGCTCAACAGCTATGGTTATGACTGGCTCTGAAACGTATCTTATTCGCTCGAAGGGGACCATGGCATCCTTATGGGCTGCGTCAACAAGGGTTTCTCCAGCCCTAGCCAAGTCCAAGCCTATAAGTGCCGCAATGTTTCCAGCCGGGATTTTTTCTACAACTTCTCTGAAGGCTCCCATATACATGGAAACCTGCTGAACACGATAGTCTCTCCGCACGCCGACAAGATAAACTTGGTCGCCTTGTTTAATGGTGCCTGAAAAGAGCCTTCCAGTTGCCACCAGTCCAGCGTGGGGGTCTATTTGAGCCATTGTTATGCACATAACTGTTGGTCCGTTATCGTCGCAGTTCAGCATAGCCTGTCCAACTTCAGAGTTTAGGTCGCCCTTCCATATTCTGGGCAGCCTATACCTTTGAGCTTCAACAGGGTCTGGAATATTTTTAACAACCATGTCTAAAATGACGTTGTGAAGCGGAATCAACCTTGCAAGTTTTTGATGTTCACCTTTAGCATACGCCTCTATTATGTCGCTGAATTTGACACCTTTTTTCTGAGCTATTTTTAAAGTGAAGCCCCAACGGTGAAGGGCCGAACCAAAAGCCACAGTCTCCTTTTGAGGGTCAACCTTCCACTCGTCCCTAAACTCAGATTCGCCGTAAATCTCGATTAGGCTGTTAAAGTCTCTGATAATCCGCAAAACTTTGTCTTGGATCTCGCTTGGAGTAAGCTTAAGCTCCCTTACCAGTCGGTCAACCTTATTAATGAATAGGACAGGTTTGACTCTTTCTTCTAGAGCTTGCCTTGTAACGGTCTCTGTTTGAACCATAACCTCCTCAACAGCGTCTACGACCACAACTGCGCCATCAATGGCCCTCAAGGCCCTCGTAACCTTGCCTGTGAAGTCCACATGCCCCGGAGTGTCAACCAGGTTTATAACGTAGGGATGACCGCCAATCTCATGCAAAAGCGAAATGTTCGCTGTCTTAATCGTTATCCCACGTTTCTGCTCCTCCTCCAAGTAGTCCAGTGCTCGGGCTTCTCCTGCAATTTTCGGCGAAAGCAGTCCAGCCTCAGCCAGAAGGGAATCCGTCATAGTTGTTTTTCCATGGTCTATGTGGGCTATTATGCCAATATTGCGAATTCTCTCTTTCCTATGCATAAGCCTCAATATTTCGGCGGTCTGCCTAAATTTTGGCAAGTTGAGAATCACCGAGCTTGTCGTTAACGTATAAGGTCAAGAGACAAGGTTTCCCGTGACCTTAAAAGTCTTGTGTTCTCCGTGCAAAAAGTTAATATGACCCGTTTTTCACATCCATGTAGCCTAACTTAAGCCGTGAAGCTAAAATGTCTGCAAGAAAACTAAAAACACAACTTTCCATCTTCAAGTCTTCTGTTAGTGTGAGGTATGTTTAGCCATGGGTCGTTATAGGCAGATTGAAGATATAGTTAAACTGATGAACCAAACTGAAAGGATAAGGAACACGAGCATAATAGCCCATGTGGACCATGGAAAAACAACCCTTTCAGATAGCCTTCTGGCTGCTGCCGGCATAATAAGTGAGCAGGTTGCCGGGCAGAAGCTTTTCCTAGACTCATGGGAGCTTGAGCAGAAGAGGCAGATGACCGTTTTCGCTTCTAACATAAGCCTAGTTCACACCTATAAGGGTGTGGATTACCTCATAAACCTCATAGACACGCCTGGACACATAGACTTCAGCGGAAACGTAACAAGAAGCCTAAGGGCTGTTGACGGCGCCCTAGTGGTGGTTGACGCTGTTGAGGGGCCCATGACCCAGACTGAAACCGTTTTGATGCAAGCTCTCCGCGAAAGGGTAAAACCCATACTATTCATAAACAAGGTTGACCGCTTAATTCGAGAGTTGAAGCTAACTCCAGAAGAAATACAGAAGAAATTTGCTAGAATAATAACGCGGATAAACAGCATCATTGAGAGGTATGGGCCACCAGAGCATAAGAAGGACTGGCAGGTTAAAGTTGAGGATGGACGTGTCGCCTTTGGCTCTGCGCTCCACAAGTGGGGCTTAAACCTACCCCACATGAAGGCTAAAGGCATAACCTTCAAAGACATCATTGATGCTTATACTGGCGAGCCTGAAGAAATTGGGCGGAAGGTTGAAGCCCTAAGCAAACGCATACCCGTCTACGAGCCAGTACTGGACATGTTCTGTGAGCATCTTCCAAGCCCGTTGGAGGCCCAGCCCTACAGGCAGAGCCAAATCTGGCCGGGTGACCCAAACAGCCCGGTTGGCAAGGCTATGGCTAAGGTTGACCCTAACGGTCCGCTTTTAATGTGTATAACCTTCATTGAGGTTGACCCCCACAGTGGTGTTGTCGCCATTGGTAGAGTTTTCAGCGGCACTGTGGAGAAGGGCAAAACCGTCCGCCTCGTGACAAGTCGCCAGAAGGGAAGCATACAGCAAGTCTACATGAGCATGGCAACAGACAGAGTCATCGTGGAAAGGATTCCGGCTGGAAACATTGCGGCACTTTCTGGTTTGCCATCCATCCACGTGGGCGAAACAATAGCAGAAGAAGGCGATGAAACAGCGCCCTTCGAAGCCCTAAAGTATGTTTCAGACCCGGTGGTCACGGTGGCTGTTGAGCCCGAAGATGTTAAAGACTTGCCACTTTTCGACAAGGTTATTCATAAGCTGACGCTTGAGGACCCAAACCTCCACTTTAAGATAGACAAGGAAAGCGGGCAGTACTTGCTCAGCGGTATGGGTGAGCTCCACTTGGAGGTTACGGCTTACCGTATGCAGGAGGCTGGCTTGAAAGTTAGAATGAGTAAGCCAATTGTGATTTACCGTGAAACCATAAGCCGAGACTATAAGGGTCCGCCGGTTATGGGGAAGAGCCCCAACAAGCATAACAGGCTTTGGGTGACCGTTGAAAGGCTTCAGCCAGAAGTTATAGAGGCTATTAAGGCTGGTAAGATTAATGAGATGCAAACCCGTGATGAACGCCAGAAAATCCTAATGAAGGAGTTCGGCTGGTCCACTGAAGACGCCAGAAACGTAATCGCCATAGAAGGCACAAATGTGCTGGTCAATAGGATTAAGGGTAGACAATACGTTGAAGAAGTCCTAGACCATGTTAGGTCAGGCTTCAGAGACGCTGTCACCACAGGCGTTTTGGCAAAAGAACCCATGTACGGGCTTAAAGTAAACCTTGAAGATATTCTAATCCACGAGGACCCTGTACACCGTGGTCCAGCGCAAATTCTGCCCATGACATGGCGTCCAATTTGGGGCGCCTTCCTCCTAAGCGAGCCAAAACTTTTAGAGCCGATCCTAAGCTTTGAATGCAAGGTTCCCAACGACTTCGTCAGCCCGGTCATTACGCTTTTGCAGAAGCGTCGAGGAAAAATCCTAGACATGGTTAATGAGGAAGACATGGTTATTGTTAAGGCTGAACTGCCAGTGGCGGAATCCTTCGGAATAGCCGACGAGCTTCGCTCTTCAACACAAGGCAGAGCCTTCTGGGCAACCCAGTTCAGCCGATGGGCACCAGTGCCAGAATCAATGCAAGCAGAAGTCATAAGACAGATACGCGAAAGAAAAGGTTTGCCGCCAACGCCGCCTAGACCAGAAGAGTTCTGCGAAGAAGAATAAAGGCATTCTTTTCATTTTCTCAATTTTTGATGCTTCTGTTAGTTCATCATGGTAATTCGCAGTATGTAGTTTTTTATATGATTTCATAAACTTGTATAGGGGAACGCTGTGAAGTTAATTATTCTCGGGTCTGGTGATGCTACGCCGATTCCAAGACCTGGGTGTCAATGTAATGTTTGTGTTGAGGCTAGGGTTAAGGGTGTCCCTTATATGCGCTCTTCCGCTTCGCTTTATGTTTCAGATGTGAAACTTCTTTTTGACACCTATCAGATGAACCGTGAGGGGGTCAACGATGTTGATTACATTTTCTATTCCCATTGGCATCCAGACCACACTTTAGGCTTGAGAATTGTTGAGAAAATGTATAGGTTTTGGCTTGGCACATTCGTAAGGGGTGATAAACAGTTAAAGAAAGTTAAGATTTGTGCATTAACAAAGGTTATGACGGATTTGTATAACGTGTATGGAACATTCCTTAACTATTATATAAGACTAGGACTTATAGAAAAAATTAGCCTAGAAAATGCGACTCCCTATCAAATTAGAGATTACAGCGTAACACCCTTTGAAGTCTTAGGAAGCAACGTTATTTCAACAGTGTTTCTCATAGAGCATGGAAATAGAAGGGTTATCTATGCCCCATGTGATATGAAACCGTTTCCTCAAGATTTACGTTTAAGAAAGCCAGACCTGCTTATATTAGGTGAAGTCTTTCCTGAAGGTCCTCTAAAAGAGGGCATAACCATTCCGGAGGATAACCCCTTGAGGAGGGGACTCTTTTCAATGGAGGAGGCGTTAAAACCTGCAAAAAATTTGGAAGCAAAGAAGACTGTTTTCACACATATTGAAGAAGAGTGGGGTAAAAGCTATGATGATTATAAAGTTATAGAGGGGCTATACGGCCGAGAGAACATTGCCTTTGCCTATGATGGGATGAAAATCAATCTTTAACTAAGAGTTTTGGTGCAAGCTGGATGAGCTTTAAATGCTTAATTGTTTCTGTTGAAAAGCTTTGGCAAGAACCCTTCGCTTCCATAATGTGTTATCCGAAAGCAAGTAAAGCGGATGTTAAGAAACGCCTAAAAGAGCTTGAGAAGCTCGGTGTTAAAGCCTTAGAATTCAGCGGAGAAAAACAAGTTCAAAACTTGCGTGTTTTGGGGAAGGGGTGTGTTGGCGTAGTTGTGAAAGCCTACAGAAACAGCCAGCCGGTAGCCTTGAAAATCCGGCGGGTAGATGCTGACCGAGCCATGATGCAGTATGAGGCTGAAATGCTTAAAGCGGCTAACTCTGTTGGTGTCGGTCCAAGGCTTTTGGATGTGAGCAAAAACTTTCTTGTGATGGAGTTTGTTGATGGCTGTTTGCTTCCAGAATGGCTGGAGAAATGCAGAAGCAAAAAGCGTCTGAAAGCTGTCTTAAGGAATGTTTTGGAGCAGTGTTGGCGCCTAGACAGGGCTGGCTTAGACCATGGCGAGTTGAGCCACGCTCCAAAACACATCATAGTGGACAGCCAAAACAAGCCCGTTATCGTGGACTTTGAAACAGCAAGCCAGAACAGAAAACCTTCAAATGTGACGTCCATCGCCCAGTTTCTATTCATAAGCCGGGTTGTAGCCCAAAAAATTGCCCAAAAAATTGGCGAGAAGGACAGAGAGGCGGTTATAGAAGCTTTAAGGCGGTATAAAGCTGATGGAAGCCGCCAAAACTTCGAGGCATTATTGGTGGTTTGTGGTCTTTAGGCGATGTAGTCGATTTTCGCTTTCGTGTTTTGCTCGTGGGCTCCACCATTAGCCAATTCAAGTTTTAACTCGTTCAGTAACTGCGTTAAGTCCAGCCAAGTCTCCACTTGAAACTGGCGCGCCACTCTGCGCCTTTCATAAAGTAATGGGATAAAATCCACAAAAAGCCAACTGTAAGATTCAGCCAATCCTTTTCTCCCTTCTCCCCTTTCCCCAATTGAAGAGAGCGGCTAACCCTTTTATAACTATGTATGGAAGAATCTTCTAGTGGAAAAGCAATTAAAAAGTTTTAACAGCCGTGTTGAAAAGGTTTAAAACTGGCTTTCCATGAATTTAGCACGGTGTCCCAATGGTTATAAGCAGAGAGGAAATACAGGAAATAGCCAAAAAATACAAGGAACCAGTCGGGCTTAATTTGGGCTCTCACTCGGCTTTGGATGCTTGGCAGGGACAACGCAACTACGGCTTAAGAAGTATAATTTACACAACGCCTGGAAGAGCTCGCATATACCTCCAAAATCCAATGGTTGGGAAGCCAGATGAGCCAGTGGAGGATTTGCCAAGCCTTGTTAGGCGGGACATCCGCGTTGTAAACGATCCGAAGGACATCAAGAAGAAAGGCGACTGGAAAAGCGTAATCGTCATTCTCGACAAATATTCGGACATTGTTAAATATGTTGATGACCTTGTGGATTTGGAGTGTTTGCAGATTCCGAATAGGGCTTTTTCTGTTTATGTGGGGGGAGACGAGTACTGCAGCGTGATTGAAAACCAGTTTGCCGTCCCAATTGTTGGCTCAAGAACCCTCCTAAAAATCGAGAACAGAGGCGAAATCGAAAAGGATTACTACTGGTTTGCTGAGCAGGCGGGAATTCCCTATCCTAAATCCTACAAGTTTGAGGTTCGAAAGGGCGGAATAAGGTTCAAGGAGTTTATTGATGAGCCGATGCTTTTAAAGGCTGAACACGCCCACAGAAAATTTGAAAGAGAATTCATTTTCGCGGCGGACTCAAAGGATTTGGAGGAGAAGGTTGAAAGGGAGATTAAGGCTGGAAACCTAAACGAGGAGTCCCTTCGAAACGCACGTGTAGAACAAATTGTTCTCGGTCCCCATGCCAACTTCAACTTCTTCTTCTCGCCATTAGACGCCAAAAGTGATTGGGGCGACGTGGACGACTGGTTCTCAAAGCTTTACAATGTAACCATTGAGGAGGCTAGAATTTGCCTAGCCAACCAGTTCCTATCCATAGACGAGCGAAGAGAAACCATCCTAGACGGCGTGAAGAGGCTTCCACTGGAGGTTCAGCAAAAGCTAAAGAGGGTTCCATCCTTCGAGGTGACCGCCCACGCCATGCTAAGCCTAAGAGAATCCCTCCTAAAAGATGTGCAACGCTATGCAGACCGCTTCCTATTGGAGTGTAGAGAACACGAACCGCCGGGAATAATTGGCGCATGGTGCTTGCAAACGCTTATCACGTGGGACCGCATATCGAAATACGAGCTGAAACCAACAATAAAACTGGACTACACAAGCGGCATAGAAGCAAAAACAGCCGCAGATTATGGCTTATATGATGTGCCGGAAGCAAAAAACCCATACATGCACATACCAGTAACGCAGGATGTGGCTCTACGCCACGGTGGAGGAACAAACGTCCACATGGGAATAGGCTCCCAATACGCCAACGCTAAGTACAAGAAGCCTATGAGCACAGGAGACCGCATAGCCCTAGAAATCCGACGGGCGTGGAAAACAAAACAACTCCACGAAATAGTGACTTAAAGCGTTGCTATTTATTCACAAAACTTCTTCATTATTTCCGTAAGCCTTGGGGCTTCAAAAAACCTTTTACCGGTCATCTCGTTTGTTGCTGCCATATACATTTGGCTTATCAGTGTTTTCAGTTTTGGCTTCAGTTTTGGCGGTTTCACTTTAACGAGGGTTCTCCAGTCTTTTATGCCTTGTTCTTTTGCTTTTTGCTTGGCTTGCTCCACCTCTTTTGCCCATTCTGTCCGCCTATAGTATATGCGGGCTATTTCCTTGCTTACATGAAATCCTTGATATGTGAATCTACACTCGTCCAGTGTGCCCACCACGTCTGCCACCATAAGCTTCCTTTTCTCGTTGAAGGCTAACTCTATTTTGCCGTCTTCGTTTACCAGGTTGGCTTTTGCTGCAATCTCCGTAATTTTCTCGTCAACTTTTAGGAGCACCGCCTTAACCTCTTCAATTTCGTTGTCTGTTAAGCCCGTTAACTGTTGGGCTTCCCGCCACGTCAAGTAGCGGTCGCTTTTCTCAAACTTTGTGCTCACGTCAAAAATTGGTTTTGCAAGTCTCTCGCCGGGTTTTGGGTAGTGGTTTAAGCCCAAATCTTCAAGCGTCACTAAGCCCTGTTCAAGTCTTTTGAAGACTGATGAGCCTTCTGGCAAGCCGTTGCGGTAAATAATCTCCAATGGTATTAGGAAGTTCTTAAGCTTAGGCGTGTAAAAGCTGTAATCATATTTTAGTTTGCCGCCTTCCACGTAGGCCTTCGGCCTATAAACATTTACAAGGTGGAATTCCATTATGTTAGTGGGCTTTTCCAATTCGTCGAAACGTACAACTTTTCCCTTCTCGTCCACAAGTCCACGGTAATGGGTTTTTATGCCCTTCTCCTCAAGCCTTTCAAAGCAGTAAGCTCCCATAAGGCATAGGGCTGCGCCTTTCCCTTCAATGTGGTCCGGCATTTCACCCCAATCGAAAACAGAGTAGCGGTCTGAAAAGTGGAATCTGCCGATACCCATACGGCTCTTGGTAGGCTTCTTTATCACTTCTACGTCTTTCACGCTTCCCATGTGATGCACGCTTACCCTTTCATTCTCCTAATAGACTTATCTGCCTCTTCAATTTCCTCCTTTCTTGCTTTTTGATAAGCCCTTATGCGCTCCTCCACACGTTTGTCTTCCAAAGCTAAAATCTTAGCTGCGGCTATGGCTGCACCTTCAGGCTCAATAGTTACGACTGAGCCTACTCCGCTTGGCACCCTAAGCGAGGAGAAAATGTCCGCTCCTGCAAACTTCTCTGAATAGGGTGGGCAAGCAATGACTGGTCTAGTGGTGTTTGCGTCTACAAAGGCGCTTAGGGCATTAGACCTTCCAGCCACAGTTATGTAAACAACCTTTTCGCTTTCATACTCCCTTAAAATTTCAAGAACTTTCTCTGGGGTTTTGTGGGCTGAAGCAACCCTTAAAACAAAGTCTAAGCCGAAACCCTTCAAGTGTCTGGCTATCTCCTTGGCGAATTCCAAGTCCCTTTCAGAACCCATAATTATTACAGCCTTTCCAGCCATCTTGATTCTCACACCTTTCCACGCCCCTAAATTGCCGAAGAAGCTAATTAAATTTTTAAGCCACTGCTTTCACGCTTTAATTTTGAGGGTGAAGTCTTCATGGCAAGCGGGAAAAAGCGTAGAAAAAGCCTAATAGACGAGCTTTTCGGCGGCTCCCTTTTAGATGAGATGAATGAATTTTTCAAAGAATTTCCAGAAGGCGAATTCTCCGGAGGCTATTCAATAAGTGTGACTCAAACACCAGAAGGCACGAAGGTCAAGGCGAAGGTTGGGAAAGACGTGGACGTAAACATGCTTAGAAAAAGGCTTCAGCAACAATATCCAGGAGTCCAAATAGAAATTGAGGGCGGCAAACAGGGACCCCTCATAAGGGAGATTTCCACAAAACCAGTACGCGAAGAAGACAAAAACAAGCAAATTTAACCTTCTAAAGCATTCGAGTTATACAGCACTCTTAAAACCATAAAAATCCAAAAAACACGCTGAAATATACACAGCTCGCCAAATTTGAAAGCGAAGACCAATATATCTGCAAAATCGCGAAAACTCCGAAAGAAATAGCTGAACTACTACAAGCAGGGTTCAGCTTTGTATGTGAAAAGGACGGGCTGCTATTCTTTAGGAAGCCAAAGTGAAAAAGGTCGCTGGTTGAGTAAAACTATGGAAAAAGCGCCGCCGGTCGGACTTGAACCCGAGATGCATGGACAAAGCTCCCGCGAACCCCCATTTTTTAATAGCCCTCACAAAACGGGCTTGCGATTCCATGAACCCTCTAAAAATGATGAGTGCCAGTTCTGAGCCCTTCTGAAGGATGTGAACTCAATAGCTCTGGAATAATTTTGATAATTCTTGGAATAATAGCCGTCTTAACTAAACTCCCTTTCCTAATAATTGTGAGACTCTTTGGAAACCATGTGAGGTAATCCATCTTTTCAGGGCAACGAACATCTCATAGTTAGGTTTTTAAAGTAAAAATTCATAAAGTAATGGCGAGGGGGATTTATGAAAAAACTTTGTCGTTGATTCTTATTTTGGCTTTAATTAGTACTGCATTTGCTGTGGCTGCGAACTGGCATAAGTTAGCCGAAATATTCGGTGTTGTTAAGCCTCCAACTTCAACTCTAATTCCCATAAAAATAGATTTGGGAACACTTCAGCCTAACCAAGATTTTACCGTGTCGTCGAATACAACTTTGACATGTAATAGTGAGTACAATGTTTCAAAACTCATTATAGCTATTCCCTATTCTGCCGGTGAATGGTACGCCATGGTTGGAGGTTTCAAAAATTTATACTTGAAAGTGACTATAGACGTGGTCACAATTCTTACTATGCCGGACATACCAGTTGTTATGGATGGTTCTTCAGCGATAAATCCTGGAACCGACTCAGCCTACTGGAAGTTTGAATTTCAGGAATCGTCCTTAGCATACTACTCCTATAAAGGTGGTGGAAGCTGGAATCCGGAAATTTGGAACCCATTGAAACCGGGCAATCATACTGTTTTGATTACGGTCGCAGGCAAAACATCAATTCCAGCCCATTATGGTTAAATCGACACGTGTTCCTATTTTCGATATTCGACTCATAGCTATTGGCTCACGCTAGGTTTTCGTAAAGCTTTCTTTCAGAAAATTTTATCTCTATAAAAATAATATTTTTGTTATAGGGGAAGGGAAATTGTTGGGGAAATTTGTTTATTCTAATTTGCTTATCGTATTGTTGATGGGCGTGTTAATCTTTTCGTATAAAGTTGATATTACTATATCGTATAAATCTGATTATGAAACGGTTGACGACATTATTATTTTACCGTATAAGCCTGAAGCAACTGCTACTGGGCAACCTATTTTTGAACAAGCAAGAATTTTTGAGCGCAGAATCTCAGCTTTAGATATTGAAAGGCTAAAAAGAGAGGTTGGCGTTTGGAGAGCAGACGTGAATTATTGTAAGGTAATCAATGGATATGGAACAGGTTGGCGCCCACCAACAGAAGAGGAGTGGACGCGCATAGTGAATAATGGATACATCGTAGAAAAGATTTTGCTAACCGAAGCAGCTCCCTCCTCCGTAGATCATACATCTAAGCCGTGGTTTCCACCTATAGGTAATCAAGGCACTGAAGGTTCATGTGTAGCTTGGGCCACAGGATATTACATGAAAACTTTTCAGGAGGCTAAGGAGCATAATTGGAACTTTTCTGAGGCTGTTTGGGATGGAAGTCAGCCAAGTCTTAACTATCAAGATCATATAATTAGCCCCGATTTCATTTATCACCTCATAAACAATGGGACTGATAAAGGTTCGTATACTTTTAATGCCATTAATCTGATATGTTCCATTGGTGCGTGTTCGTGGGAAAAGATGCCCTATAACCCAAGTGATTCAGCAAGTTGGCCTTCCGAAGAAGCATGGAGAGAAGCACCGTTGTATCGTGGCAATAGTAGCGGATACGAATTCATGCGAATTAATACGGATGAAGGGTTAACAAACTTGAAAAATTTGATAGCTTCCGCCAACCTTGCAGTAATAACTGTAGATGGCAGCAAAATTTGGAAACCTAAGGACGATTTATTGACCCTTGATAATTATGCGCCACCATGGAATAGCGAGGCTTGGCATACGGTTACAATAGTTGGGTATGATGATAGCTTCACATATATCGAACAGGGAAAAACTCGTTACGGGGCTTTTAAAATAGCGAACTCTTGGGGTGTTGGAGGGTGGGAGAATATTCCAGATGGATGTTTTTGGATATCTTATGAGGCGATGAAGCAGAGAGTCGGATACTGTGAGTTTTATCGTGACAGGATTGGTTACATTCCAGAATTGGTTACGTCATTTAGAATAGTTCATTCCAAGCGAGGGGAATGCGATATTACTGTCGGGGCTGGACTTCAAACGAAAAAATTCAATGAATACGTTCTTGGTGGCGACAAGCCTTTTCCAACGAGCAACATATGGTTTGATATTACAGAGTTCAAAGATGCTATTCCAAATATATATGGTCAACAGTTTTACCTCAAAGTCTATGATGGTGGCAGTTCAGCTACGGGAACAATATACAAATTTGCCGTTGAATTTGCAGAGTCAAGCGATCCACCGATTTCCACTATAAACAATTATGATGTT
>Ga0272449_1002763_pt1 | contig 15928 bp, 11 predicted proteins | sample YNPCB0241_FD_198679 | JGI IMG/M metagenome (GOLD analysis project Ga0272449, IMG submission 198679) | Hot spring sediment microbial communities from Yellowstone National Park, WY, United States - YNP-CB-024-1 | ecosystem: Environmental > Aquatic > Thermal springs > Hot (42-90C) > Sediment...
TATTACCTTCTTGTTCTTGCTGTTGTCATCAGTCTCCATATCAAACCCCATATCAGTCTTGGTTCTATTCTTCAACTGGGTAATGGCGTTGGTACGAACCTCCTTATTCGGGTCCTCGAGGGCCCTGACGAGCACCTGCATCAATTCCCTGTCCTTGCTATACCCCTGTGCCTTGACATCGAATATGCGGCAGTATGCCATAATTGCCCTCTTTTTTATATCCGGGTTCTTGCTTTCGAGAGAGGGTTTTACCAGTCCTTTTAAGCCCTCAATATTGTAATCGGAGGACCTCAGATATATCTCCCCAAGGGCGATGTACTTACCTATCTCTGAGGAGCTCATAAGTTTTTTGAGGAGTTCAGTCTTTTTTGCCTTGTTCTCAGTCTTATCCATCTCGATCAAAAGAGATATGGTAGTCTTATAACCCTTCAACTCGTTGGGATTGTAGGGGAGTTTCCCCTTCTCCTGTCCGTATAATACTCCTATATCGTCGTGTATCTCCCCGATGAAGAGGATTGCCTTCTCCTTCACCTTGAAGAGCTGGTTCTCCTGCTCATTGAATATGTCCCCGCCCAGCCTTTTGATACTCTTTGCGTTTTTATCGCCCTTGAGGACATCCACGACCTTGATCGTTACCCCACCTTCTATGATCTTTGTCACCTCGGCTACAATGATTGCATCAGAATTTCTGATCCTGTCCTCAATCCCTTCAAAGCTCCCCGCAAAAGAATAAGAGATGAATAAAAAGGACGAGATAAGGGCATAACCTGTCTTTCTGAACATACCACACCTCCTGAGCGAATTTGTGTATACCATACATTTTTATAATAGTAAATACCAATGACGGGATATATATAAATATTCAGTTCCGATTGACAATTATCACTATTGCAAAATTAAATTGTAGGGGCAGGCTGATGGTCTGCCCTAATGATACAAAAATCCGTATTTGTGATTAATAAAAAATATGGTTACGAATATAATGTAAGGGCGACCGGCCGGTCGCACCTACGAAATAAACACCCAGTCTATTTTCGGCAGACACTTCTCTTCTTAAAGAGGGGAATTTTACATACCATCTTTTCGCTTAATCACATATCATTGCATCTGGCGAGAAAACCACTGATAACTAAATCTTTACACTTATATAGAGCAGTACGAAACTGTATTTGCCCGCTTATTTTTTCCCTGTGTAGCTACCGCTATTCTCTCTGATATCCGAAAACAACTCCCTCTGAGCCGAATTTCTTGAGTTATACACCAATCTATCTATATTACTTTGTTTGAGGTAAATTTCTCTCTTTTCCACCTCAAATAGATCTTTCGGGATAAAAAATGCCTCTCTTACACTATCCCAGTCTTTATCTCTAATTGTTACTATCTTATTTAAGAATGTGCTAACATAACAGCCATTAACAATAGATGGCTCAACCTGTCCTAACTTCTTTTTTGTAATGCTCACATATTCAGGGTCTATGTCTATCCCGATAAATCTCCTCCCTAACCTTTTGGCTGCAATGGCACTTGTGCCAGTACCAATAAACGGGTCGAGTACTATATCTCCTTCATCACTGCTCATAAGTATCAATCTTTCGAGAAGATGTATTGGCAACTGACAGGGATGCTCGTCTCTTCTTACCTTATGCCTTATTCTATGAATATCAGTCCAGACATCAGAGACAAGGGGACCAAATGGATGCATTTGTGATTTCTTCCCCCCATAATCCTGTAAGATATAGTGACAGTTTCTACACCTCTTGTGAAACATTCTAATGTCGTAAAATTTAAAATCTTTTGATTTCACATAATACAAGATTCCATAGTGATTAGGTAATAGCGTCTTTCCAAGGGGTGTACTCATTGCATCCCAGGCAATCCAGTGGCGGAAGATAGCAATTTCATTCAGATAAGAGCCAAAATAGATTAACCATTTTGGAATATTATGAACAAAAATAGAACCTGTAGGTTTAGTGACTCGAACCATCTCAAAAAGCCACTCTTTGCACCAGGAGAGATATTTTTCTACCTCATGCTTGTCGTAATAGTTGTTATATTTCTTTTTTAGATTAAAGGGAGGGTCAGCAAATGTAACATCCACACTATTATCAGGAATTTTTCTCATAATCTCCAGACAATCCCCCTGGACAATCTTATTTATTAAAGACTCAAAAAAATCTTTACTTTTCATGGAAAACCTCCATTAGAAGGTTTTCAAATTTTTTTAGTTCCTCTTTATGAAATGTAAAAACAAAGTCATAAGCATTAACCATCCGTTTTAAATCCCCTCTTCGTACATACCATCCAATCCCGTCCACAAATCCAACAAAAATAACATCTGGATAATTCTTCTTTAAGAAATCTGCAACGGTCTTTTCTGTCTTTGCTTTGTCTCCCATTCCAGAGGCAGTAGTTACTGAATATGAACACTCAATGATTATTCTCGGGGATTTCTTGTTAGGAATAATAAAATCCATTGTCCTTGGAATATTCCCTGCCTCAGGGATCTTAAACTTTCCTTTTTCAAATGTCAGGCTGTGATTTTCCAAAATTTTCTCGATTACAACCTCTGGATTACTGCCCTTTGATGCCTTGTAAGCACCTTTTGTTTTGTATCTAATTATGGTATCAATAAGTGATTCTATTGAAAAACTATATTTATTTATATCCAGTTTCTTAAACTCAAATAATGGCAACACCTTTTTAATTGCTGGAACGGTTGATCCCTTAAAGAATAAATTTACAATCCCTTCGGCAAATTTTCTATTACTTTTTATGAGTGATTTTATCTTATCCAATCCCCATTCCTGAAAATCTTCTTTTTCTTGAGAATATTCTTGTGGCCAGTGGTCTTTATTGACTAATGAGTAGAGCGTCTTATCCTCTACCACCCTGATGAATGTTACCAATCTCTGTAAACTTTCTTTTGAAAACCCGGTGATGGTAAGAATAGCATCTATGCCATCTTCAACCTCTGTGATATGTCCAACTAATGTTGATTCTTTTAACCCTTCTCTTTCTATCCTATTTTTAAGAAGAAAAATATTTTGTGCAATTGATGAAATATGCCCCTCATAGTATTCCTCAAACTCTTCGTTGTAGAAGTAGAAGGTGTTTTTGGAGATGACGGTGCTGAATTTGTCATCTGTTGAATGATGTTTTATATTAATCATTGTTTCTTTCTTCTTTCTTAATTGCCTTCGCTAAATCTTTCAACGATATTCTTTGTCCTTTTTTATATATGAATGTATATCCACTTTTATTTTTTTCTTCTACTTCTATTAATCTATTAAACATATTTCTATCTAACTCATATAATTTTCTAAAATCGGCTTCAGTTTTATACGCCCCACACCAACATTCTGTAGAAGTCCCTAATGAATGTAGTAAAGTCTTGGGTATCCCATTACTGTTTATGAAAGAATTCACTTTGTCATCAGACCAATAGAAAATGGGACTAACAGAAAGACATTTAAAACTTGGGTGATACCATATTGGAATATATTGTCTTCTGATATTGGATTCCGCTGCTCGTATTCCATCAAAAACAACTTTTGGCTCTTTTATGGTATTTAAATACTCTGTGATAGGCTTAATTTTTAGTTCTCGACAGCACCATCTATATCTGAAGCCCGGGATACCCCATTCTCTGGCTAAAGTAAAGTAATCTATTTGAGGTCTCACTATTTTAAGATTTATTTTTAAGTACCGACAAACTCTTTTTACATATTCTGTATTTTCAGGAAGCCCAGCTGTTGTATCCACATAAATTGCAGTTAAACAGCGATTAACTTTCTTTGCAATGTTTGTCAGGTAAACCAAAGTAGCAAGGCTGTCCTTCCCTCCACTAAACAGAACAAATGATTTTCTTGTTTGTAAAAGCCTCTTGATATCACTTTCGAATATAGATATCTTGTCTCGAATTTCTTTTGATTCCTCATGATTAAGTTCACACGCTTTTCTTACCTTATTTCGTTTAATGTGTAAAATATATATAGGTTTCAATGCTGAACCTTTAATCCATCTGGTAACAACAAATCCTATTTCTTTGCATTTAGCACAAGTAACTTTAAGACTTCTTAAACTAATCCCATTAAAAGCTTCTTCCAGTGGTATCCACCATTGATAATTTCCATTATTCTTATCCATTTAATTCCTCCACCGCTTTTATAAACCTAGACCATCTTCCATTAAAATCTACAAAAGGAACTGGAGAAAAAAGATTTTCACCTTCATACGTTGATGTAAGTCGGAAAGCTAAACTCTGATGAATTAGGCTTTCTTCTATTATATCAAAAGAAAGTTTTTCACCAATTATTTTGAAGTATTTATCGATTGTTCGATCCTTTTGTAATTCTTTTAATATTTCTGATACACCTATATATGTCCTATTAATCCTCTGCATCGTTTCATAAGATTTCAAACCGACAAGAGCATTTTTTTCTATTTTAAGGACATCTTTTTGCCAGTCTGTCACTAAATCGTTTACAGTATTCCGAAAATCATCTAATGATGATGAGTTTCTGACAGTCTCCAGAATTTTTATTAAAAGCCTTCGTAATTCTATATGTCGGATTGTGAACGCTAAAATAGATGTCTCAATAATTTTTGAGAGGTTTGGGATTTCAATTGGAATAAGTTTATATTCTGTTGGATTGTGTTGTATGGACCTATATGTATCTTTATGTAAATCAGTGCATACTAACAATGCAAAAACATTTTCTGGTAGGATATTATTTTTAGAGCAAAAATTCTCACAATGTCTAATGGATGCAGCAAATTCTTGAGACCATTGATTGGCCCCTGTTTTTAATGTTGCCTCAATCAAAAGATAAAAGCCATAACAATAAGCAACCGCATCTGGTTCACCTTGTGGAGCTTTAGTTATACTTGAATTACTGATATCGCCCTGCCAAATTATACAATAAAGAGTATCCTTATTGTCGTCACTTATTGTATAAAAAGGCAAGTGGAGAACATGGCTGAAAGCTTCAGCAATGAGTTTCTCGAAATATGTTGATTGTAGGGACTTGTGAAATCTACTCAGATAATTATTAATATATCTTAAATCTCTTAAAATTGTACGAGAGGAACCCATAAATCTACCTCTACTGTTTCTCTTTTCTTTGTTTTAACCATTCAGTAACTATACCTTTTACTAACTCTGCGGGCTTAATTTTTAAAACTTTAGATTGTTTTAATATTTCTTGATATGTTTCGTCATCAAAGTCCATTATGAAAATATGCAATCCCTTTGGTTTCGTGTCTATAATCACCTTCTTTGCATCTTCAACTGGAAGATTTGCATTCTTTATAACTCGTTTAATATCTCTTACATCTTTTGATAACGAATTGATAAATGCTTCAGCCGCCATAATTTGTTTGGATGACTCTTTAAGCGATAATATCTCTCTTACAATATCGATCTTGTCTATTTTCCTTTCTGAAATCAATCTCCGTATTTCTTCAGGAAGTTTTAAAACACCCAGAAATTCTCTTACCATTTCAGTAGATAGTCCTACTTTCTCCGCTACTGCTTTTTGTGAACCATACAACTTAACAAGATAGTCAAATGCATGGGCAACTGTAAGTAAATCCTCCCTTCTCTTTTTTCGCTTAGTATTTGCAAATACAATTGCCAATGCAGTGGTCTCGTCCAACTTTTTCATTTAATAAATCCCCTTTTCTTAAGCCAGTCTTCAAGGGCTTCTTTAACAACATCTTCTTCATTGCTTTGATATTCTTTGGATGCTTTAAGTAGCCCTTCATACACTCTTTGCGTTACGTGTATTGTTATTTTTTTCATCATCGAGCGCTCTTTCATAACTTTAACAATTTCTTCAGTGGATTTGCTTGGATATTCTCGTGCAATATCAATTATTGCAGCTCTGTCTTCATTTCTAGGTATTTCTTTCACCATCTTTGCAATTTCAATAGCTTTTTTTTCATCAGGAATATGTCGCCATATTCTAAGAGCGGTATTGGCACTTAATTTTCCTCCATCCACAATTCTTTTAATTTCTTCCGGCAAATCTGCATAACCTAACCAGTTTTTTACTGTTTGAGGGGTTACTCCTAAATATTTTGCAACTTCGATCTCAGATCCAAGTTTTTTTAATAACTCTGTTGCAACTCGCATTTTGTCACGATATTCAAGCTCAAGTCGATGAATATTCTCGCTGAAAGATTTAATAGTAGCGTCTGTTTCATCTTTTACTGTTGTTATAAGAGCTGGGATTTCTTTTAAGCCCGCCCTTTGGGAAGCGAGAAACCGTCGCTGTCCAATGATTAACTCATACCTATCTTCTTTGGGGAAAACCACAACCGGTTGCTGGATACCGATCTCTTTGATACTTTTAACCAGTTCTTCCAAGCCTTCTTCAAGATTTGATTTCCGGACGTTTGAAATACTGATGTCAATTTTATTTAAAGGCAAATATTCAAATTTTAATTTTTTCATATTTCCCCCTTCCTCAAAAACAATATATACTCATCTTTCATTGTATTCTGTATCCCCTTTATTGGTTTTACAATCTTCTGGTCAAGGACAAATCCAAGTTTTATTGCCATTTCTTCAACTTTAGTTTCCAGTTTTATCCCGCCTGTCTGAATATCATTAGAGCCAATTATGATTACTGCGTATTTATCTTTCTTCAATACCCTGTGCATTTCCGCTAAAACCTTATTCATGTCTTCAAAGTAATTAGCAAGTTTTTCTTTTCTGGTTTTACCCTTCAGACCTATCATTTCATCTTTTAATTCGTTTACATTATAACCCAAATATTCTAATTGTGGCCTGTCATTCTCAGCATAATCAATAGCAAAGGAATATGGGGGTGAAGTGATAATAGCATCTATGGAATTGTCTTCAATGGGAAGACTTTTTGCATCGCCGATTTCAAATCTTGCGTTTCCGAGTTTAATATTCAGCCTATCTCTCACTTTGATAAAAGAATTTATCTGACCTACATATCTTTTGAGTACCGACGGGAAGAGAACATCTATACTTTTTGAACATCTCCTTGCATATCCCATAGCATCTAAGAAGGCAAGGAGGGGAATACCCTTTTCTGGTTTGAATTCACCCTCAAAAGAAAATTCTTTCGGTAATTTTTTGCTTTTAATAAGAGTTTTATAAATCTCTTCTGACATTTTATTTAGTGATGATAATAAAGATTCACTGACCTTTAATGCCTCATATTTCACCTTACTCATCAACACACAGAATGGGCTTTTTTCAATGCCAATTGAATCAATCCCGATTATGCTTGCTTCTACATTCAGAGTTCCACTTCCACACATAGGGTCAAGGACAACCTCTCCGGGCAGAATCTTCAGGATGTTCAAGATACCCTTTATCAATTGTGGATGAAATTTACCCCTATAAGGAAAAAGTCCATGGGTGGCATAACCAGTAGAAAAGTTACCTTCTTTGAAATATGACTTAGTTATTTCTGACCTTCCTTCCCATATTAGAGGGCTGTTATTTGAACAGATAATATAATGGTAGGTGGGGATACCATCAACGCTTTTGAAAAATGCCCCTCTCTGAATTATCTCATCTGATGTAAGCAAGTTATATTCAAAAAATGCGAATTCTAGTTCAAATACTTCTGAGGTATTAGGTAATAATTCATATGATCTGGGAAAAATAATTGAGGGTATGGTAGGGAGGTTTTTTATAATAGATGACCTGTTTATCTGATCTGTAGATAGACTTAATTCCTCTCTCACCTAATCTTATCTCCTGAATATATTGTAAATATTACATACCATTAGCATAATTTCATTATCAGGATATTGTTAATGGAGTCAAGAGAATTAATAAGACCCCTCTCCTAAAATCCTGCCCTTGAAGTGTTTACTGTGTTGCGTTTGTCTATCTCTTTCTTAATCTCCTCGATAAATCGCTCTGTTGTAATGGGGCTGCCGGCTACTGAGTCAATGGCGAGTCTGAGGCTCACATTCTTTAGATCTCCCCCTGTGAAGGGGATCTGGATGACTCTCTCGATGTCAATATTGCTCAGAAAGTGCTGCCCCAGAAGCTGGACTAACCTCCTCCTCTGTTCTAACCCGGGTATGTCGAATTTTATCATAAAGTGAATCCTCCTGTTGAGTGCCCTGTCCCTGATAGTTTCATAGTTGGTAGACAGAAAGAGAACCCCATTGAATCTCTCCACCTCTTTCAGGAATGTATTTATGAATGAAAACTCCCAACTGTGTGAAAACATATCCCGACTCATAATTATGGAGTCGCATTCGTCAAAGAAGAGTATAGCCTTTTTTGCCTTTGCCTCTCTGAAATACTCAGCGATTGCCCTCTCTGTCCTCCCCACATATGGGTTGAGTAGTTTGGAAAGCATTACCTCTATCACAGGGATTTTTAAATCCCCTGCGATTGCCCTGACAGTCAATGTCTTCCCTGTGCCCGGGGGACCATAAAAGAGTGTCTTTACCCCTCTCCCATAGTTAAAACCGTTTTTAAGTATCTCGTTGTAGATCAGTTCCCTGTTCTTTATGGCTGTGATCACCCTGTTTACCTCCCGCTGTTCATCCTCATTCAGAACTACATTAGACAGGTCTTCGGAACAGGTTGTGAGGGTGATATCTGAAGAGGTAATATCATCTTCGTCCTTCTCTTTTGAGAGCCTTAACCTCTCAACCTCCTCTGCTACCTTTATAATGTCCTCGTGTCTTATATCTTCTCTTTTCAAAATTATGGAATCGGTTTCTAACCTCGATATGGTTGTCTCTATCTCCTCGAGGGCAAAATGTTCGTATTTGCTCGCCAGTTCCCCAAAAACTACATCGTTGATCCTGAATCTGCTGAGCGGTAATGTATGTATCCAGAGTTTTTCTCTGACCTCTAAGGGTGGTTGTTCGAATTTGATATCCATATAGTCCAATCTTATGTAGTCATACCCAAGGGTATCTGTATTCAGGTTTCCTGATATAAGGACTATCACCGGACAGTGTCGTGTAATGGAGATAGAAGAGACAATTCTATTGATGAGAGATATCTCCTCACCATTTTCACTGTTTATCACGATAATCCCGTTATGAATCCTCGCAATATCGAATGCCTGACGGAGACTCTCTTCGAGGAAGTAGTTTTCTGATACGAAAAAATCGTCGTCATCGAAGTCCTTATGCCCCTTTATCCTTATTATGGGCAGACCTAATTCCTTCGCGATTGCCTCACTGATTACCTCTCTCTCCCTCTTTCTCTCCCCGTGAAGTAATAGTATGGGATAATGTATGTCCTTCTTGAGGTCCTCCCTCTGTCTCATTTCCACACTTTTTACAGTTTCAACAAATTGATTTATTCTCTCGATGATATCCTGTTCTAATAGGTTGCCCGCATCAGAGAGAGATATTTTTATACTCTCAGGTGCAATCAGTTGATAGTCTTCATCCTCTCTGTTTTTTGCTGTAAAACTCTTCTTGAACGCCTTTGATGTGGAGACTATATAGTCTGATTTGTCTATGAAGGTGAGTTCATTTACGGGGTATAACTCAATGAGTTTTTTATTGATAAGTCTGGACCTCTCTGAGAAGAATATATCTTCTATCTCCTCGTCACTCAGAGAGAATAGTTTTTTTATCTCCTTGATTTTTACCCCTCTCTTATTCTCCTCATCAAAATCATCTTCATAGAGGAGATCTATCTTCTGACTATTATTTATCTCCTGCAGGAGAACAAACATAAAGATCTTTATGTCTCGAAAGGATAATCTCCACCTCTGAATAAGTTGTATAACTCCTGTATTCTCCCTCATCTCCACCGGATTTGTCAGTGATCTCTTAATTACCTCTTCCAGTTTCAAAAACTTTTTTGAATACTTCTTTATCTTTTTATGGTTCTCTTTGCCCTCATATTTCTTAAGCTTTTTAAGGGCTTTGAAATAGTCCTGAAATACTTTAAATAGACTGCAATCATCCAGAGGTCTTAAAGCCTCTCTGTCTTTCTTCTTTTTTATCATATCATCCTCCTTGAAGAAGTTATCAAATGGAGGGATCCCCCTCCCGACTCTGATTATACAACATACTCAGTACACAATTCGTGTACCGATTTTAAAATTCATAAGAAGTGATCAGGATGGGATACACACACAGGAAAACGGTTTACGGTGAGTCGTGTCGGTATCAAAATTCACCTCTTTTAAAGGATGTCTGCCGAAGGCAGCCGGGGTGTTATAATTCCTCTCTTGTCGAGGGAGCTGACAGAGTAAACGGATAGATGAGTAAGTTGTGAGAAATTGCTTATAAAACCGGAAATAAGATTTTAACTTTGCCGAATCTTTGAAATCTATAAACTTTTTCGACGAAGATAATTGCCACTCGCAAATAAAGTTTTACATTTACTCATTTATTATACTTTACAAAGTGCTATAGATTGTATATAAGATTACCTATCCAAGTTTGGGCTGTGAAGCTTCGGCTTTATGTAATATTTTTCACATTCTTTCTCTCTTCAACTTTATGGGCAAAACCAGAGAGGATTAGTGTTGTAATCGATAACAAATACCCGCCTTATTCATTTATAGATGAGAATGGTAGTCTTGTGGGGATCAGTATAGATTACTGGCGAGAGTGGGAGAAAAAGACGGGTGTAAGGGTCGACATAACAGGGACTGACTGGATAGATGCACAGAAGAGGATGGAGGCGGGTGAATTCGATGTGATAGATACGATGTTCTATACAGAGGAGAGGTCCAGGAAGTATGACTTTTCGAAGCCTTATGCAAGAATAGATGTCGTGATCTTCTTTGATAAGGGGATCTCTGGTATTACAGATGTAAAATCTCTTCAGGGGATTGGAGTTGGGGTAAAGAGCGGGGATGCAGATGTAGATTTTTTGCATAAGAATGGTGTGGAGTATCTCGTTGAGTTCAAGAGTTATGAGGATATCATAATTGCAGCGAAGGAGCGGAGGATAAGGATATTTGTCATAGACAAACCGCCCGGTATCTACTTCCTGTTAAAACATAATCTCGGAGATGAATTCAGGTATTCCGAACCCCTTTATTATGGGGAGTTTCACCGTGCAGTCAAAAAGGGGAATAAGGATCTGCTATCCCTGATAGAGACAGGATTTGATAGGATGGATGAGTCAGAGAAAAGATCCATAGAGGAGAGATGGCTCGGAAGGGATATTAACGGGAGAAATTTGAATGGATATCTCAAGATTCTCCTCTTTGCTGTAATAACCCTGTCGGTAATGCTCGCAGGTATTTATGTCTGGGTGATATCTCTGAGGAGAGCCGTTGAAAGGAGAGTCGAGGAACTCAGGATAGAGAAGGAGAGGTCCGAGAGGATTGCTCGAGAGTTGATAGAGAGCGAAAAGAGGTTTGCTAACCTGTATCAAAATATCCTTGATATCATCTTTACTATCAGGCTGGATGGAAAGATCCTGGATCTCAACCCGAAGGGGCTCGAACAGATAGGATATTCCGAGAAGGATCTCGAAAAATTATACATTCAGGATATCATACCCGAATCTGAGTGGCCACAATTAGAGGAGGCGATCAGGAAGAGGCTCGAAGGGGATAATTCGCCATTTGTCTTTACAATAATTTCCAAAAAGGGTGAGAGGTTCATTGTTGAGACCAGAGGTACAATACTGAACAAGGATGGTAAACCCTATGCTATTCAGGGGATTGCAAGGGATATTACGCTCCAGAAGAAGATGGAGGAGCAGCTCCTCGAATCTCAGAAACTCGAATCCATAGGTCTTCTGGCTGGTGGGATAGCCCACGACTTCAACAATATCCTTATGAGCGTTATCAATTACATTGAGTTTATCAAGAAGGACTATGGGAATAAGGACGCCTTCTTCTCTGATATCCAGCACCTCAGGAATTCGGCTGAGAGGGCGGTAAAACTGGTACAACAATTACTCGGATTCTCCCGAAAGCAGATGATACTACCTTCGCCTCTCGATATAAATGAACTTATCTCGAGATTCGCAAATTCAGTTCTGAAGTATCTGGGTGAAAATATAAAGATAGAACTGTCTCTGACCTCCGGTAGACCATATATCTACGCCGATAAGTCGCAGGTAGAGCAGATGCTTATGAATCTGGCTTTGAATTCGAGGGATGCGATGCCAGGAGGAGGGAGACTCACATTCTCTACAGAGGTTGTCGATCTCAAAGACGAGGCGGAGGGAGAGAAGCGGTTTTCGGGAGAGTATGTGCTTGTATCTGTATCTGATACGGGGTGTGGTATTCCAGAGGAGAATTTAAAAAAGGTATTCGAGCCGTTCTTCACAACAAAACCTGTAGGAAAGGGGACGGGACTCGGACTCTCTATGGTGTATGGGGCAATGCAACAGAACAAGGGGTTTGTGAGGATCTTAAGCAGGCTGAATGCTGGAACTACTGTAAAACTCTATTTCCCGTTATATAAAGAGGCGGCTCTCAAGAAGGAGGATAAAATAAGACCACAAATTGGAAATACCTACTTGCCTGAATATTCGACTATACTCTTAGTGGAGGATAATGCTGAGGTCAGGGAGGTATTAAAGACGATCTTGAGAAGGAATAATTTTAATGTAATTGAGGCCTCAAACTTTGACGAGGCTGTGGTCCAGTATAATAACAATTCCGATTTAATAAGGCTGGTGATATGTGATATTGTAATGCCCGATAGAAGTGGGGTGAATCTGCGAGACTTCATAAATAAGAATTATGGACAGGTAAAGTTTCTGTTTATTACGGGTTACTCGGAAGAGATTTTGAAATCAAAGGGTGTGAACCTGGCGGATTGTGAGATACTCTATAAGCCATTTGATTCAGAGAAGATATTGATGGCAATAAACAGATTGATAGAGGAGAGGAAGAATCCACTTGAGATCTGAGGTTTATGAGGCTGTATGGAAATCTTTACCTCAGGAAGAATTTGTACCCAATAATTTTATAGACCAGTTTGGCTGCCAGAAAATCAGAGCTTACATCTGGGGGGAGTGGCGAGAGCTCGACTACATCTACACCTACTACATTACGGGCTTTGAAGACTTCTTTCAGGAGATTAAGTGTATCGTACCAGAGTAGTCCCCCGGGCTCCGGTGTGCCAACCGCGGGCATAATTGAAGGGTCGAGTCCGTCGAGGTCTATAGTGATATATACATCCTCCGTGAGACCCTTCAGGACATCGTCTATATAATCTGTTCTGCCTCTTATCTCCTCGGCGTAGAATATCCTGATATTCTTTCGTCTGATGAATATCGCCTCCTCCTCACACATAGAACGGATACCAACCTGAACGGCGGGGCAGAGTTCTCTGATCCTTCGCATTACACAGGCGTGATTGTACTTTGTGCCTTCATATGTGTCCCGGAGATCTGAATGGGCGTCTATCTGTAATACAGAGAGCCTTTTATACTTCTTCTTAAGGTTTCTTACAACACCGGTCGAGATGGAGTGCTCACCACCAAGCATAATCAGAAATTTGTTATCCCTTATAAATTTTTGGGAGACCCGTTCGATCTCGTCTATCATATCTTCTGGGGAGGACATAATCGGTTCGAGTTCACAAGTAGTGTGAATGCCGATTTCGTAGGGTGATGCGTTCAATTCGATGTCATAGAATTCGAGAGCCCTGGATGCAGATATGATGGCAGATGGTCCATTTCTGCTCCCTGCCCTATAGGAGAGTGTGCCATCGTATGGGACCGGAAATATTACGACACGACTTTGCTCGTAATCGGAGAGCCTTTCTTTTAAACCTCCAAAGTTGTACGGGATCAACATACAGGGCTACCTATTTCGTTTCTATGATAGGGAGGAGCTGGGGTTCGGGAGGAATCTTATCCTTTTTTCTACTCGCCCTCAATTCCTTCTTGATATCCTCATCAATGTACAAAAAGACAGCACCTGCTATAACGGTGGTCCACAGCCCATTCTTGTCACCCTCAGCCGACTGAGTTATGTTGCGGGTTCTGATTATCTTCCCGCTCATCCTGTATATCTCTTTTCGCTCATCGTATGCTGTGTTGGGGTCGAATTGGATTCCGAGGGTACTTGCGAGCATTGTTGCGGCGAGGTCCTCAGAGTAGTCTCCGGATTTCTTTTCAGTCTCTCCGTATCCGTGATGCTCTGATATGTACCCGTAGTGGTCTCCCTGAGCGGGAACTGCCAGCCCGATTGATGCAGATATGAGCCTATTGGGCTCGTTGGTCGAATTCTGGGCGAGGACTACGAATGTTATCTGTCCAGGTTTTAAGGCGGCAATCCCTCTCGAACGCGGGATGATCTTACAGTTGGGTGGGAATATGGAGGAGACCCTTACTAAGTTGCACTTCTCGATACCAGCATCTCTTAAAGCCATCTCAAATGATTGAAGCTTCTCCTTGTGTCTCCCTACACCTCTTGTAAAGAATACGCGGTTGGGTACAAATATCAATTCTTCTCCTCCTTCAAGGAATATCGCAGGCAATTATGTAATTTATATTTTGTTTTTGTCAATATAAATTTCACATTCCCTGTAAAGATTTAGTTATAAATGGGTAGATAAGAAGTGGGGAATGGGTAAGTAAAATTCCCCTCTTATAAAGAATTGATCCGAAGGCCGACACGGTTCACCGTACACCGTTCACGAATAAAAATTGATAAGTAAGAAGTGGGAAATAAGAAGTAGGGAATAGATAAGTGAGAAATTCTTTTTAATAGAAGGTTGTTTTGAAAGTATGCACCGACCACCGAATACGGACCACTGACACGAAGAAATTCCCCTCTCGTAGAGGGGTGGATGTCAAAGGCAGTCGGGGTGTGTTGATAGGTTAATAAGAATTTTCTGCTTGCACCCTGATAGCAAAATGAGTATAATTTTATCTGTAATTAAACCTCAGGAGGGGACTTTTTTGAGGTTTGAAATTAACAATCTGATTTTCAGCTCACCTATCTATCTATCTATCTATCTATCTATCTATCTATCTATCGTGTAGTCTACCCAAATTTCTATCAGACAATCAGAAGTATATTTTCAGAGAGAGAATCGATAAATTTTCAGAGTATATTTTACAGAGCCAAAAAATTTCCATTAAAGGAGGGGTAAGATGAAAAGGTTTGTTTGTTTTATTTTTACCTTATCTTTATGTTTGTTATTTAGTAAGATCAGTTTTGCAGGTTTTAAGAGAGTAGAGAATGTTACAAATTCCTGTGATATAAGTCAGTATAGCTGTTGTAAAGAAGATCCAACTGGATTTGACCTATGTTCATATGACTGCAATGGAAACAGGCAAGGAAGTTGCGAAGCACAATCCTGTGTGAGAGAATACAAGGAGGGAGATGTAATACAATGCGACTGTGTAGAAAACCCTGAGGTATGTATGGACAGAAATGACAATAATTGTGATGGGTATGATAATGATAGTGATGGGCTGACCGATGAAGATGGTAATTGTAGCGATAATAACCCTCCGCCAAAGCCAGATGATTGTTATGGAGGATCTGGTGGTTCAATTAGATGGGCGTATGGGAATGCAATTATAAGACCTGAGGTAGATTTTGAAGTATGGTTATGGGGTGATGAGAGTTTTAGATTTTTGAGGGGGTACAATCAGAGGGGATGGTATAATAGTATCCCAGTTCTTATGGTTGAGTTGAATAAGAATTTCTGGAGATCAAGGGTTGTATTTATAAATGAAGAGGGGAGGAGAATACCATTCTATCCCAAAGATGGTTTCTTTGACGATTATACGAGAAAATGGAAAAGAAAATTCTATTCAAATTATGAGTTTGAGAATCTATATACGCTAACATATATTAGTAATACAACAAATGACCTTATAACAGGGAATGGATATCAAAATTGCAATGGAGATATTGAGTTTACTGTTGAAAACAAAGAGACTGGATATGAATATAATTTTAAGTTAACCAATGATTATGAGAGAGGTATAAGTGGGGATTGTGGTGAAGGGCGTTAT
>Ga0272449_1002765_pt1 | contig 15923 bp, 17 predicted proteins | sample YNPCB0241_FD_198679 | JGI IMG/M metagenome (GOLD analysis project Ga0272449, IMG submission 198679) | Hot spring sediment microbial communities from Yellowstone National Park, WY, United States - YNP-CB-024-1 | ecosystem: Environmental > Aquatic > Thermal springs > Hot (42-90C) > Sediment...
TTTTCTCAGGATCAAATCCAGAAAATACACCCTCTAAATCTTCAGTATCTTTAAAGTTAGGATCTACTAAGAAACTTGCATCTGTATAATTAACTACATAATCTTTAAAATAAAGCTCATTATCAATGATGTATTTGATTAAACCACCAAGAAAGGCTATATCAGTTCCTGGACGAATAGGAACATAAAGATCTGCCTTTGATGCAGTTCTTGTAAATTTGGGATCAACAACTACAAGTTTTGCCCCTCTTTCTTTTTTAGCCCTAAGGATCCATTTCATAGAAACAGGATGATTTTCAGCAGGATTTCCACCCATTACCAAAATTACATCAGCATTTTTAAGATCATTAAATTGATTGGTCATTGCTCCTCTTCCAAACGACTCTGCCAGAGCCGCAACTGTTGGGCTGTGTCAGAGTCGCGCCTGATGATCTATATAAACCACTCCAAGTGCTCTTAAAAATTTCTGTAAAATATAGCATTCTTCATTATCAAGGGCAGCTGAACCAACATGAGCAATAGCCTCAACTCTATTTACAACCTGCCCCTTCTCATTTTTAACTATAAAGTATTTGTCTCTGGTAGACTTTACCAATTTTGCAATTCTATCAAGAGCCCAGTCCCAAGAAACCTCTTTCCATTTGTTAGAATTCGGTGCTCTATATAAAGGCTTTAAAAGTCTTGTAGGATTGTTTGCTAACTGATAAAGAGAAGCTCCTTTAGGACAAAGAGAACCTTCATTAATAGGATGATCAGGGTCTCCCTCTGTATTTACTACCTTTCCTCCTTTAGAATAGACAATAATTCCACATCCTACAGAACAATAAGGACAAATAGTTGTACTCTCTTTTGCATCCTTAATCTTTAACTCTTTTGCATAAGCCTTAACAGGCTCTAAATTAATTCCAATAGAGCTTAAAACTAAAGACCCTATGGATAACTTTAAAAAATCCCTTCTTGTTAATGTAATATCCATACCCCCACCTCCTTTTCATTATATAAACTATTTTAATAAATCTTTTAAAAATTTATAAATATTTTTAAAAAATAAGTCAATTTTTATTTCTGCTTGTTTTTAATAATTTTGATTAATTATTTTGTTTTTTTTTGTTTTTTTATCTATTTTTAAAATTTTTTAATTTTAAAAAATTTTTTTCTAAACTATCTCAGAGGTTTATTTTAAAAATCTAAAGGTTATAATAAAGACAATGCTTGATAAAAAATATCTTAATTTAAAAGAAAGTGTAAAATTACTTTTAGACTATATTGAGTTTAGATGTCTTCCTTTTGAGGTTGTTTCTATAGAATCTGCTTATAATAGAATTACCTATGAAGACATTTTAGCACCTGAAAATCTACCTGGTTTTAAAAGATCAACCGTTGATGGATTTGCAGTAAGGTCTCAGGATACCTTTGGAGCAAAGGAAACCATGCCTGTTTATTTAACTGTAAAAGGACATATTCCTATGGGAGTAGCCCCTGATTTTTCTTTAAATCCAGGTGAGGCTGCATCTATTGGAACAGGAGGAATGCTCCCTGAGGGTGCTGATGCAGTAGTAATGATTGAACATGTAAATGTGGTTTCCTCAGATTTAATAGAAATTTTAAAACCTATTGGACCTGGAGAAAATGTTATTTTTGAAGATGAGGATGTAAAAGAAGGAGAAATTGTAATTCCTAAAGGACATAAGCTGAAACCTCAAGATATAGGTGGACTTGCAGGCTTAGGAATTTCTAAAATAAAAGTAGTTAAAAAGCCGGTAATTGCTATAATCCTTACTGGAGATGAAATTATCCCTCATACAGAAAAAGTAACTCCTGGGAAAATAAGAGATATTAATTCTTTTACTTTAGCAGGTTTAATTGATTCCGCTGGGGGTATCCCTCTTAAAATGGGAATTGTTAAAGATGATTATAAAGAGCTAAAAGCTATAGTAAATAAAGCTTATGAATTAGCAGATATTATTTTAATCACAGGTGGCACAAGTGCTGGAATAAAGGATATGACTGCTCAAATTATAAATGAGCTTGGAGAACCAGGCATTATTTTTCACGGAGTATCTATTAAACCTGGAAAACCAATTATAGCAGGAATTTGCAATAATAAACCCGTTTTTGGACTTCCTGGTCATCCTGTAGCTGTTTATATTTGTTTTGAACTTTTTGTAAAACCTGTTATAAATAAAATGCTTGGACTAACTGATAAAACTTACAAACTAAAAGTTAAAGCTAAATTAACAAAAAGTATTTCTTCTCAGGTAGGAAGAAGAGATTTTATAAGAGTTTATTTGGAAGAAAAAGAGGGGGAACTTCTGGCTACTCCACTTTTAAGTAAATCTGGTCTTATTATGACCTTAGTAAAAGCTAATGGTATAATCTGTATCCCTGAAGATCTTTTAGGCTTTGAAAAAGATGAAGTAGTGGAGGTGGAAATTTTATGAAAGACAAAATAGTGTTTCTTTATGTTACCTGTGCATCTGAAGAAGAGGCTAAAAAAATAGGAAAAGCCCTTCTTGAAGAAAGACTTTGTGCTTGTGTTAATATTTATCCTCAAATAAGCTCTATGTACTGGTGGGAAGAAAAAATTGAAGAATCTAAAGAAGCTATTATGATTGTTAAAACTAAAGAATCTCTAATAAATTTGGTAGAGGAAAAAATTCTTCAATTACACTCTTATACCTGTCCTTGTATAGCTAAAATAGAAATAGAAAGAACCAATGAGTGCTTTTTAAATTGGTTACTTAAAGAAACTAAACCTATTTAAATGAACTTATATAAAGAGATTGCAGATCTTATAAAAAATTCGAAACATTCTTTAGCTTTTACAGGTGCTGGTATATCTGTAGAAAGTGGTATCCCAACTTTTAGAGGTTCTCAAGGACTTTGGAGTAAATATGACCCTGAGGAATTTGCTCATATTGACTCCTTTATAAGGAATCCTGCTAAGGTTTGGAAAATGATAAGAGAAATGTTTGCGATAATTTTTGAGGCTAAACCCAATCTTGCTCATGAAATTTTAGCTGAGATGGAAAAAAGAGGTTATCTCAAGGCAGTAATTACTCAAAACATAGATGGACTCCATCAGCTTGCTGGAAGTAAAAATGTTATAGAATATCACGGAAATTGTAAATGGCTTTTATGTTTAAGTTGTGGTAAAAAAGAAGAAATAAAAAAAGACCTTATTGAAATGCTCCCCTATCCCAAATGTAAAGAATGCGAAACTCCTTTAAAGCCTGATGTAGTATTTTTTGGAGAAGCTATACCTTTTGAAGCTAAAAAGAGAGCAGAAAAGGAAGTTCAAGAGTGTGATCTCTTGCTAATAATTGGAACATCAGGCGTTGTTTATCCTGCTTCTCAACTCCCTTATATGGCAAAATTAAATAAAGCTACTATCATAGAAATAAACCTTGAAGAAACTCCATATACCCATTCTATTACCGATTATTTTTTAAAAGGAAAAGCAGGGGAAATCCTTTTTAAAATTTTTTCAGAACTTTCCCCTTAGCTCTTCACTTTTTAAAATCTCATTTTAAATTTAAAAACTATGTTAAGCAAAAGAATTGTTGTTTGTTTAGATGTAAAGGAAGGAAAAACTACTAAAGGAATTAAATTTAAAAATAATATAGATGTGGGAGATCCTGTTGAAATGGCTGAAAAATATTATCTGGAGGGTGCTGATGAAATAGTCTTTTATGATATTACAGCCAGTGCAGAACATAGAAAAATAATGATTGATGTAGTAAGAAAAACTGCTGAACGCATTTTTATTCCCTTCGCAGTGGGAGGGGGAATTAAAAGTTTAGAGGATATGAGAGAGGTATTACTGGCAGGAGCTGAAAAGGTATCAGTAAATACTGCTGCTGTTTTAAATCCTCAACTTATATATGAGGGAGCTAAAGCCTTTGGTTCTCAATGTATAGTGCTTGGAATGGATGTAAAAAAAGTAGAACCCTCTTCTAAAATACCCTCTGGATATGAAGTTTGGATTAAGGGCGGAAGACAACCTATGGGAATAGATGCAGTTTGGTGGGCAAAGGAGGCAGAAAATCTCGGTGCTGGAGAAATATGTCTAAACTCTATTGATGCAGATGGAACAAAAGAAGGATATGAACTTACTATTACAAGAATGATAGCTTCCGCTGTAAACATCCCAGTTATAGCTTCTGGTGGTGCAGGACATCCAGAACATCTTTATCAGGTTTTAACAGAAGGAAAAGCAGATGCTGCACTTATTGCTTCTATGGTTCATTATGGAATGTACACTATAAAAGAAATTAAAGAATATCTTGCTGAAAGAGAAGTTAGAGTAAGAATTAAATGGTAAATCTTTTCTTAAAAAGGAAAAAAATCACAAAAGCAAGTCCAAATATAGTAAATACAATAAAAATTTTATAGGGATGTCCTCCATATACTACATCCCCTTGCAAAGATAGAGCAAATGTTCCCGGAATTCTTCCTAAGGTACATACAAAAATAAAGGCTTTAAAAGAAATAGGCATAAGTCCTAAAAGATAATTTAAAACATCCTTAGGAAATCCTGGAAATAAATAAAGGAAAAAAGTCCCAGTAATTCCATATTTTTTAAAAATTTTTTTGATTTTTAAGTAAGAAGAGGAATCTTCATATTTATTTAAAATCCTTTTTTTGAAAAATCTTCCTATATAAAAGGCAATAGAAGAACCTATGATAATCCCTGTAGTACTTATTAAACAACCCCTAAAAGCTCCAAAGAAAAAACCTGCTAAAAATCCTGTTGCCTCTCCAGGTATGGGAGCTATGATAACTTGTAAAGCTTGAAAAACTATAAATAAAATCGGACCTAAATAAGGATGTTTCCCTAAAAAGATTCTTAATTCTTCTCTATTATTCCATAAAGAAAAAAGATTATCAAACATTTTTAGCTAAAAATATTCTTATATACTTCAGATACCTTTTTGCAAGGCAAAATTTCTATTTTAAATTCCCTTTCTTTAATATTTGCTGACTCTGGGATAAAGGCTTTTTTAAAACCCTTTTTCTCAGCCTCCTTTAGTCTTAAGGTTATATCTCTTACAGTTCTTAATTCTGCTGAAAGACCTATTTCTCCTATAAAAACTGTTTTAGCTGGTAGTGGTTTTTCAAGTAAACTTGAAATTAATGCCATTGCAATTGCTAAATCTGCAGAAGGATCTCTTACTTTTAAACCACCTGCTATCTTTATATAAATATCCTGATCTCTAAAGTTAAAACCAAGTTTTTTTTCTAAAATAGCAACTAAAAGAGAAAGTCTAATAGGATCAAATCCAACAGCTGTTCTTCTCGGAACAGTAAAATAACTCTTAGTTACTAAAGCCTGAGCAGTAACTAAGATAGGTCTTGTTCCTTCTATTACACAAAAATAGCTTCCTTCTTCTGATAGAAATAAATCTTCATATTGAGAATGGGGAATAAGTCCTTCTTCAGTCATTAAAAAAACTCCTATTTCATTTACAGGACCAAAGCGATTCTTAACAGCTCTTAAAATTCTAAAACCTGTCTCTTTTTCTCCTTCTAAATAAAGAACCACATCTACAAGATGTTCTAAAATTTTTGGTCCTGCTATAATACCACCTTTTGTAATATGCCCTACTAAAATTACAATAATACCCTTTTCCTTTGCTAAACGCATAAGTGCATTAGCACATTCTCTTACTTGAGAAACTCCCCCAGGAGAACTTTCAAGCTCTGGAAGATAAACAGTCTGTATAGAATCTATAATTAAAAGCTGTGGCTTTATCTCTTCTACTGTCTCTAAAATTGAAGTTAAATTGGTATCAGAAATAAAATAAAAGTCTCTATTTATCTTTAATCTTTCAACTCTTAAACTTATTTGCTCAAGAGATTCCTCTGCCGAAACATAAACTACTTTTACATTTCTTTCAGAGAGTAATCCTGCTATTTGAGTTAATAAAGTAGATTTACCAATACCAGGATCTCCTCCTATAAGAATTAAAGATGAAGAAACAATCCCTCCTCCTAACACTTGATCAAATTCTGTTAAACCCGTTTTTAATCTTTTCTGCGGTTTAAAAATAATTTCAGAAAGTTTTTGAATTTTTGCCTTTTCAAAAGTGGCTTTTTTCTTGTCCTTACTTTCTTTTTCTTCAACAAAAGTATTCCATGCCCCACACTCAGGACATCTACCAAACCATTTTAAACTTTTATAGCCACATTCTTGACAATAATAAGCCATAACTAATTCTATAGTTTAAAAATGCCCTTCCAAAGGGAATAGTTTTTATACCTTTTTTTGGTTATTTTTATAGTTATTTCCTCAACTTTTTCAAATTTTTCTAAATAGGATGGCGCTGAAACCCCTTTTTTTATTGCTAAAACCTCTTTTCCTATTAAAGTATTTGCATTCCTCCATAAGTGATATTGATTTTCAGGATACTTACCAAACTGAATAACATAAACTTCTGGATGCTCTTTAACGTAAAAAGAAAGAACTGCTGCAATATCTCTACGATCTGTCACTAAAGCTATTTTTTCATTATAATATCTTTCAACCCTTTCTGCAAGAATTTCCCATCCCTTAAACTTCTCTAATAAAACCTGAAAAGGCTCTGGAAACTTATCTGGAAAATAACCAAAAAGATAAATTAAAAAAGACAAAATTAAACTTAAAATTAAATTAGTGAAAACTAAAATTTTCCATTTCTTAGAAAAAGAAACATAAGCAAAGAAAAAAATAAAACCTGTTAAGCAAAATGGTAAAATCCAGTTTACATTTAATTTTATAAAAAAGGATAGAAATATAAAACCTAAAACAACAGGAAAAGAAAGAAAATATAAAAAATTTAAACTTTCTGAAGATCCTTTTCTAAGAAATTCTTTAGTATAAGTCTTTCCTGTATAAAGAAAAAACAAAAATAGAGGTGTATAAACACCTATTGAGTCTCTTAAAAAACTTAAAAAAGAATAAATGGATAAAGTTTTTCTGCTAAAATGTTCTTCAGTATGTTTTATCAAAAGAAATTGATGGGTATAATTCCAATAAAAATTGGGAAAGTAAATTAAAAGAGATATTAAAAAAAGAAGAAAAGTTTCTTTTTTAAAAACTAATTCCTTCCTAAGGATTAACAAATAAAGAGCACTAAGGAATAAAAAAGCAAACATAGTTTGTTTAGTTAAAAGTCCAAATCCTATAAAGATTCCCGTAAAAGTGGCATTTTTATAATTGGGATTTTCTAAATATTTTATAAAGAAAAATAAAGACAAAACCCAGAAAAATAATAAAGGTGGATCTATAGTCATTATGAAACTATAAACTGTTAAAATAGGAACAAAAGAAAGGGTTAATAAAAGTAAAAGGGCATTAAATTTATTATATTTATAAATTAATAAATAAGAAAAAAATAAAGCTAAGGTAATAAAAATTAAGGCTGGGAATCTTACTGCAAATTCGGTATTTCCTAAAATTTCAGTTCCTGCTCTTATAATTAAAGCTATCATAGGAGGTTTGTTGTAATAACCAAAATCTAAAAATCTTGACCAATCCCAGTAATAGGCTTCATCATAAGAAAGAGGAAGACCTAAAAAATAAAGATAAATAGTTTTTAAAAAGAAAAGAATTAAAATGAAAATAAGAGCGAATGTAAAGCTTCTATTTTGCATCAGATTTTATATAAAACTTTTTTACAAAGTTTGAAAAATATAAAGGCTAAGATTAAGCCTAAAAGCCACCCTCCAAGCACATCAAAAGGAAAATGGACTCCTAAATAAATCCTTGACCATCCCACTAAAATAAAAAAGGGATAAAGGATAAGGGCTAATCTTGGATAGAAAAAAGAGAGAAAAAAAGAAAGAAAGGATGAATTTCCTGCATGACAAGAAGGAAAACTTAGTGTATTCTTTTTATTCTTGGGTTGGGAAAGAAACTCAAATTTTCCACCAGAATAATAATAAACCTTAGGAATACTAACAAAGGGTCTTTCTTTTTTAAAATAGGGCTTAAAAATTTTTGCACAACTAAAATCTGTTATAAGAAAACCTAAAATCATAAACAAAAAAATGACCAAATATTTTTTTAAAGAGTATTTAATTAATAAAAAAAAACTAACTAATATATAAAATGCATCAATAAACTTAGGATTACTAAAAATTGGCAAAATATTGTCTAAAATAGAATTTCTAAAGTGATTTATTAAGTAAAAAATTTGAATATCCAGTTGAGGCATTAAAGTATAGTTATATTTGCTTTTTTTGCATCTTCAAGAAATCTTTTTAATCCTACATCTGTAAGAGGGTGTTTAAACATCTGTTCTATTACTTTGAAAGGAATAGTTGCTATATCAACTCCTAAAAGCGCACAATTTTTAACATGATCTACATGACGAATACTTGCAGCAATAATTTGGGTTTCAAAATCATATAAATTATAAATTTGAATTATTTCTTCTAAAACTTCCATTCCATTATAAGCTATATCATCCACTCTTCCGATAAAAGGTGAAACATAGGTTGCACCAGCTTTACCAGCAAGTAGAGCTTGTAAAGATGAAAAAACTAAAGTTACATTAGTTTTAATCCCTTCAGCTTTTAAAGCTTGAACTGCTTTTATCCCTTCATAAGTAAAGGGTATTTTAATTACCACATTATCTCCCATTTTAGCAAGCTCTTTTGCCTCTTTTACCATTCCCTCAAAATCTGTAGCTATTACTTCTAAAGAAATAGGTTTATCGGGAATTTCTTTTAATATCTCAACTGCTGCTTCTTTCCAAGGTTTACCGGTTTGAGAAAGAAGAGTAGGATTTGTAGTAACACCATCAAGAATTCCCCATTCCTTAACTTTTCTTATTTCTTCAATTTTAGCTGTATCCACAAAGATTTTCATAGACCTCCTCCTCTTAATAAGTGATAAATTTTCAATCTCAATCCTTGAAGTCTTATAAAACCTTCTGCATCCTTAGGATTATATTCTTCGCTTTTATCAAAACTTGCCAAATCTTTTTTATAAAGACTATAGGGACTTTTTCTACCAACTACAATTACATTTCCTTTATAAAGCTTAAGTCTTATTGTGCCTGATACCCTTTCTTGAGTTTTTTCTATAAAAACTTTAAGAGCTTGAAATTCTGGAGCATACCAAAATCCATAATAAATTAATTCTGCAATTTTAGGCATTAAGTTATCTTTAAATCGCATTATCTCTCTATCTAAAGTAATTTGTTCTAAGGCTCTATGAGCTATATGTAAAATAGTTCCTCCTGGAGTTTCATAAACTCCTCTGCTTTTTAAGCCTACAAATCTATTTTCTACCATATCAACTCTTCCAATTCCATGTTTCCCACCTATTTTGTTTAATCTTTTTAGGAGTTCAGCAGGGCTTAGTCTCTCCCCATTAATTGAAACAGGTTCTCCTTTTTCAAACTCTATTTCTATATATTCAGGATGTGCGGATGCTTTTTCAAGAGAAACAGTCATAATAAACATATCTTCAGGAGGTTCTTGCCAAAGATCTTCAAGTATGCCACCTTCATAGCTTATATGAAAAAGATTAGCATCTATACTATAGGGTTTTTCAGGAGTTACTGGAATAGGAATATTGTGTTTTTTAGCATATTCTATAAGATCACTTCTTCCTTTAAAGTCCCAATCTCTCCAAGGTGCGATAATTTTTAATTCTGGTGCAAGGGCTGTATAGGTTAATTCAAATCTTACTTGGTCATTTCCTTTTCCTGTTGCTCCATGAGCAACTGCATCTGCTCCCTCTTCAAGAGCAATCTTAACTTGTTCTTTTGCAATAAGAGGTCTTGCAACTGAGGTTCCCATAAGATACCAATCTTCATACCTTGCACCTGCCTTTATAGCAAAAAATACGTAATCTTTAACGAATTCTTCTTTTAGGTCCCTTAATATAACCTTTTCAGCTCCGCATTTTAATCCTCTTTCTTTTATTTCCTCCCAATTTTCTTCTTGTCCAAGATCTGCACAAAAAGCTATTACTGGGCATTTATACCTTTCTATAAGCCATTTTAAAATTACTGAAGTATCAAGACCACCAGAATAGGCTAAAACTATTTTTTTAGGATCCAAAAAAACCCCCTTAAACCTTACTTAAAGACTTGCCAAGTTTCTTTTCTACTGACTCAATTTTACCCTTGATACGATCAACCTTCCCTTTCCTAAAATCTATTTTTATATTTACTATAATACGGTTACAATCTATTTCTAAAGCTTTAAAACAATCCTCAACAAGCTTTAAAGCAGACTCTATAGTATCAGTTTCAACGACAGTTTCCATAGGAGTTAATACATAAGGAAATTTTGATCTTTCTATTACCTCTACAGCCCTTGCCACATATTCACTAACACTTTCACCTTTATCTAAGGGAAAAATACTAATTCCTATTAAGACACTCATAATAAAACAAATTTTACAACAAGATTTTTCAATATCAACTTCTTAACAGGCTCCACAAATTTTACATTTCTTGGTATTACAAAAAGTTGTAAATTCTAATCTTAAAGCCTTCTCCCACTCTCTCCAAAGATACTCCTTCTTAACCCCTATATCAATTTTATCCCATGGAAAAACTGTTTCTAAGGAATCCTTAGGAGATAAAATATCTTCAATCTTAGGAATGCTTTTTAATGCCTCCTTTAAACTCACTCCCTTAGAAAGTAAAAAAATAAACTCCTTCAAATCCCTTCCTCCTCTTGCTATTAAAGCTTGAATAAAAGCAGACTTAGGTGATTCTATTTTTAAATTTTTTATATAATAAAGCTCTCGCTTAATAAATCTCTCCCTCTCTTTAAGCTCCTTTAAATCTAAAAATTTAGCCCATTGGAAAGGTGTATGAGGTTTAGGAATAAAAAAGGAGAAAGTGAAAGAAAAAATTAGCTTATATTTTTTTTCTAATAATTTTTTTATAAATTCTACTGTCTCTTTTAAATCTTCCAAATTTTCAAGAGGTAAACCAAGCATAAAATAAAACTTGACCTTTTTTAATCCCTTTTCTTGAAATTTACTTAATGCCCAAAAGATTTCTTCTTCTGTCAAATTTTTATTTATAACCTTTTTTAATTTAAAAGAGGCTGTCTCTGGAGCTACAGCAACACTTTTAGTTCCTTTTAAAAGCTCTAAAAATTCATTATTTAATGCGTCTATTCTTAAAGATGAAAAAGTAAGCACACAACCCTTTTTTAAAAGCTTATTCCCAAGCATAAGAATTTCTTTTTTATCTGCAAATTCAAGCCCTATTAATCCAACCTTTGAGTTGTCAGGAATCTCCTCTACTGCTTCACTTAAAAGGTTTTCTACATAACTTCTTGGAGGTCTATAAACAAATCCTGCAGCACAAAATCTACAAGCTCTTCCACATCCCTTAGAAACTTCTATTAAATAGGTATCGGAAAATTCAGCTTTTTTACTAATAATTTTTGAATAAATAACTTTTTTTAACTCCTTACTTTTAGCTACCTTTATTTCTTTTTTTTCCTTAAAGGGAATATAAACAAATGGAAAGGCATCTAATTTTTCAAGAAATTTCTTTTTATCTTGAAAATCATTTAAAATTATAGGGATTATCCTTTCTTCTATTTCTTCCCATTCCCCTAATAAAAAGGCATCAATAAAAGGTGAAAGAGGTTCAGGATTTAACCAGGTAGCAACCCCTCCTGCTAAAACGATCTCTTTTCTCTTAAGAGGTTCTAAATCTATTTCTCCTAATTTTAATATTTTTAAAACATTTATATAATCAACCTCAAAGGGAATAGAAAAAATTATAAGATCAAAATCTTTTAAGGGTCTATTGCTTTCTATAGATCTGAGAGGGGTTTCTTTTTCAGGCAAAAACACTCTTTCACAAACTATTTCTTCATATCTATTTAAACTTTCATAAATATATAAAAATCCTAAATTTGACATGCCTACGGGATAATAATTGGGAAATATAAGAGCAATAGAAATTTTGTTTCTCCATTTCTTTTTAATATAATTTTTTTCCAATTTTAAATAATCCATAAGCCCTTATACTTGCAAGGTTATCTTTTTGATTATAAAATAATTTTATGGAAAAGAAATTTTTAATAATCGCTGGTCCTTGTGTATTAGAAGATTTTGATACAGCCTTCTATATTGCTCAGGTTTTAAAAGAATTGGTTCAAAAATATGATTTTGATTATGTTTTCAAAGCTTCTTTTGATAAAGCTAACAGGACCTCTCTTTTCTCTTATAGAGGTCCTGGATTAGAAAAGGGGCTTTCTTGGTTAGAAGAGATTAAGAAAAAAGCTGAAGTGAAAATTACAACTGATGTTCATGAAACATGGCAGGTAAACCCTGTTTCTGAGGTAGTAGATATTATTCAAATACCTGCTTTCCTTTGTAGACAAACAGATCTTTTGGTAGCTGCCTCTCAAACAGGTAAAACTATTAATATCAAAAAAGGACAATTTATGTCTCCCTGGGATATGAAATATGTTTTACAAAAAGCTCAAACTTTTAATCCCAAAGAGGTTCTTCTTACTGAAAGAGGACATTCCTTTGGATATAGAAATTTAGTAGTTGATTTTAGATCCATTCCAATTATGAAAAATTTTGGAGTGAGGGTTATTTTTGATGCTACTCATAGTGTTCAATTACCTGGGGCAGGAGAGGGGAAATCTGGAGGAGAAAGAGAATTTATCCCCTATCTCATAAGAGCAGCGGTTGCAGTAGGTGCTGATGGAATATTTATGGAGGTTCATCCAGAACCTGATAAGGCACTCTGTGATGGACCAAATTCTTTACCTTTGGCAGAGGTGGAAAATATTTTAAAACAAATAAAAGATTTAAGAAGCGTAGTAGAAAAATATGGAATATCCTGAAGAGATCTTAAAAAAAGCAAGTAAAATAAAGTTTCTTCTTCTTGATGTAGATGGAGTTCTTACAGATGGGAAAATAATTATAGATAGCCAAAATAATGAAATTAAAAATTTTAATGTGCTTGATGGAATGGGAATTAAGCTTTTACAAAAAATTGGTGTTGAAATAGGAATTATTTCAAGTAGATTTTCCTTAGTAATAGAGCATAGGGCAAAAGAACTTGGTATTGAGGTTTTAATTCAAAGAGAACTTAAAAAACTTGATGCTTATGAAAAACTTTTAAAAGAAAAAAATCTAAAAGATGAAGAAGTTGCTTATGTAGGAGATGACTGGGTAGATCTGCCTATTTTGAAAAGAGTTGGACTTGCCATAGGGGTTCCTAATGCCTGGTATCCTGTTAATAAATATGTAGATTATGTAACCAGATATCCTGGAGGAGAGGGAGCAGTAAGAGAAGTTTGTGACCTTATTCTAAAAGCAAAGGGAAAATGGGAAACTTTATTAAACTCCTATTTATTATAATAATTTTTATTTTTATACCCTTTTATAACACTTACCCCTTTCAAATTGTTTCTCATGATTTTGAATATGCTCTCTATAAAAATAATCAGCTTGTTTGGAGTTTTAAAATAAAAGAGTTTTTTCAAAAAGAAACTGGGGATTTTGAAGGCAAAAACATTTATCTTATAAACAAAGAAAAGGGGTTAGAGATTTGGGCAAATAAAGGATTTTATCAAAAGGAGGAAGATAAATTTATACTTCAAGAAAATGTCCACCTTATTACGCTTTCCTATGGAGAAGTTTATACTCAAAAACTAATATTTTATCCTAAAAAAAATCTTATTTTTACAGATGAAGAAGTTATATTAATAAAAAAGGGCTTAACTATAAGAGGAAAAGGACTTACATATGAAATTGAAACAGGAAACTTTAAGGTTGAAGGAAAAACAAAGGTTAAGTGGAAAATTTAGTAATGGCTATTAATAAAGAAAAAATCCTTCTTTCAGCTTATGAAAAAGCAAAGGGGCATAGAAAGAGAGTAAAAGAAAGGTTTTTAAAAGAAGGTCCAGAAACTTTTACAGATGAAGATCTTTTAGAACTTCTTCTTATGTTAAATCTTCCTTTTAAAGATACAAGAAAATTGGCAAGAGAACTTTTAAGCCATTATAAAACCCTCGATAATGTCCTTGATGCTCCTTTAGAGGAATTATCAAAATTTAAGGGACTTAAAGAAAAAGGAACCTTACCTTTAAAAGTAGTAAAAGAAGTTGCCAGAAGATATCTAAAAGCTAAGGCTTTAAAAACTGAATATCTTAGATCACCAGAAGAAGTTTATAATTATTTAAAATATGAAATGCAAAATCTTTCAAGAGAAACTTTAAAAACTATCTTTTTAGATGCAAAATCAAAGGTTCTTAGTATAGAAACTCTTTTTGAAGGAACTATAACAGAAAGCGCTATTTATCCAAGAGAAATTTTCAACAAAGCCCTTGAAAAAAGGGCTGTTTTTTTAATACTTGTACATAATCACCCTTCTGGAGATGTAACTCCCTCTAAGGAAGATATTAAACTCACTAAAAATTTGATTTTAGCTGGTCTTCTTTTACAGTGTAAGATTATTGACCACATTATTATAGGGAAAAATGGATATTTCAGTATGGCAGAAAAGGGAATTATAGAAAATCTGGAAAAAGAAATATCAAGTATTTTGAAATGAAAATAAGAATAGCAAAAAAAGCTGGATTTTGTATGGGAGTTAGAAGAGCTGTAAATCTTGTTTTATCCGCCTTAAACCAGGGAAAATATCCCATTTATACTTATGGACCACTTATTCATAATCCCCAAACCTTAGAACTTTTAAATAAACTTGGAGTTAAAATTATAAGAGATCTCAAAAATAACCTTCCTTCTGGAGTTTGTATTATTAGAGCTCATGGGATACCACCTCAAGAAAAAGAAGAACTCTCTAAAAAACACGAAATTCTTGATGGAACCTGTCCAAGGGTTTTAAAAGTTCAAGCACTTGCTAAAAAAGCTATTTCAGAAGGAAAAGAGGTAGTTATTATTGGAGATAAAGAACATGCAGAAATAAAAGGCATTCTTGGTGTCTTGCAAAACAAGGGATACGTAGTAAGTTCTTTTGAGGACCTTAAAAACTTACCTGAACTTAAAAATTATTTAATCCTTTCTCAAACCACTCAGGATGAAAAACTTTTTAAAATCCTTTCTCAAGCTATTCTTGAAAAATATCCCCAAGGAGAAATTATAAACACCATTTGTAAGGCAACTGAAGTAAGACAAAATGAAGTAAGAAATTTAAGTAAAATATCTTCTTCTATTATAGTTATTGGAGGAAAATTTAGTGCCAATACCAATAGACTTGCCGAGATTGCTAAAAAAGAAGGAAAAAAAGTGTATTTAATAGAAAAAACAGAAGAAATCCCTTTAGAAGAAATTAAAAAAGAAAAAATAGTTGGTATAACAGCTGGTGCCTCAACCCCTAATTGGCTAATTAATGAAGTAGTAGATTTTTTAAAATCTCATACCTCTAAATCTTATCTCTTTTTAAAAACCTTTTCCTTTCTTTCCTTTCTTTATTCCTTCAATTTAGTCCTTCTTTTTTGGGGCTTTTTAAATTTTACACACCCTTTTAATCCCAAAAGCTTTCTTCTACTATGCTCTCTTTTTTCTTTTTTAATTTTAAAATATAACCTTGAAAATTTACAAAACCTGAAATCCTTTGAATTCTATTACTCTATCAAAGCTATCTTTATAAAAAAGCATGAAAAATTAATTAAATTTATACTACCTCTTTTTTCTCTTTCCTGCATTATAAGTAGCATTTTATATCATCCAAAGGTTTTAGCTTTATTTATAGTTTTATTAATCTTAAATCAAATTTTATTTAGAAGTATTTTATATTTCATTATAGAGCCTCTTATTTTTATTGGACTTATTTTATTTTTTTTCCCCCTTTTTAACCTTTTATCTTTCCTAATTTTTTTACAAACTTTATTTATTTTAATTTTTTTACGTCTCTATTTTGAATCTATTTATTCCCAAACAGATGGCTTTTTACCTTCTAATTTTTTATTTT
>Ga0272449_1002767_pt1 | contig 15914 bp, 15 predicted proteins | sample YNPCB0241_FD_198679 | JGI IMG/M metagenome (GOLD analysis project Ga0272449, IMG submission 198679) | Hot spring sediment microbial communities from Yellowstone National Park, WY, United States - YNP-CB-024-1 | ecosystem: Environmental > Aquatic > Thermal springs > Hot (42-90C) > Sediment...
TCTGGCGGACCAGGCGTACCGAGATTTCTTGGCGGCTAAGGAATGGAAGGCCCGATGGCCCGAGGCCCTATACGAGCGTGGGCGGCTCTGGATGGCCCGAGGGCGATACGAAGAAGCCGCGGCGTACTTCGAGCGCATCTACGTACTCTATGGCGGACACAAGGAATGGGTCGGGCGCGCGTACCTGGCGCGCGCAGAATGTCTCGCCAAGTTGGGGCGGTTTCGTGGTGCCATTGAAACGTTGGAGGAGTTTGTGGGCCGACCCGAGTATGCGGACCTGCCCGAGGTGGCCCAAGCCCGTGAAATGCACGAACGATTGAAGGCGAAGCTGTGATCCGAACAACTTCCATCCTCGGCGGTTGGATCTGTGGGGCCCTGGTGGTCTATGGTCAAGGCGCAAGTGGGCCGCAGACGGCCGCTGTCGCGCGGGCCGCCGCCGAACCCGGGGTGTTGGTGCGTCTGGTCAAAGAGAACGAAGCCCAACGCGAAGTGCTGTTGGTCCGGCGGCAGGGCGATGTGATCTTCTTTCGGCTGACGAACTCGCCACCGGGGGTGTACTCGCAGTTCAAAGCTGCGGACTGGGATGAGGCAGAGTTCAAAATCCAAATTCCGGAACCAGCGGCCTACTTGGAAGCGTCGCGTCGCCAGTGGGCGTCCGCTGCGCGTCGGCTGCACGTGGCCATTGCGCCGGCGTTGCCGTTCTTGGACTTGCCTCGGAACAACGTGTTTGAGCCCGCGGTGCGCGCGGCGTGGTACTACGTGCGGGCGGCGCAACAAGCCGCGCGCCGTGGCGAGGCCGGGCAAGCGGACGCACGTACGTACTACACCGCCGCGTACGAGGTGTTCCGTGAGGCCGGGCGTGCCGCGTCGTGGCATCCCTACGGGCAGTGTGCCGCCATCCGCGCGATGCTGTGCCTAGTGGAGTTGGGGCGGCTCGACGAGGCCGAGGCCGGGTTGGCGAAATTTCCCGAGCCTGAAATCGGCGACATGGCTTGGGGCGTGTACTGGTTGGCCCGTGCACAGCTCTACTACGCGCGCGAACAACCTCGATACGCGCTGGAAGCGGCCATTCTTTCCTACCTGCACGAGAACAAGGACGTGGAAACTTTTCCCGATGCCCTCATGTTGGCCGCGCAGTGTTACGAAGACGTCAACGAGGTCCATCGCGCGCGCGACGTCTACTACGAAGTCGCGCGGCTGTTCCCGGGCACCGACTGGGGGGATGAAGCGCGAGCTAGGTTAGTGAACATCATGGACCGCCGCATGACCGAGCGCCCCGAGGACCCCAACATCGCCGGCATTTTCTTCGGAACCGAAGAGAACATGAACGAAAAGGTCCGACAGTTCTTGAAGGAGACCGAACCGAAACCGAACAGTTCCACGACAGGAGACAAGCAACTATGACCCTAGGAACCTCACGCACCATCGGAGTTTGGATGTTCGCGATCGCCCTCGGCTGGGGCGCGATGGCTTGGGCCCAGCAGGCCGCACCAGTGGCCGCCCAGCCCCCCCCGAAAGATGTGGAAGTGAAGATCACTTTATGGGACCTCTGGGTGACGGGCGGGTGGGCGATGTATCCCATCGCGCTGCTTTCCGCTCTGGGGGCGGCGCTGACCGTGCATGGGTTCCTGTTCACGCGCCCGGAGAAAATGGTCCAATCGCACTTGGTGCCGACGTTGCAATCGCACATCAACAACCTGGATTTTCGTGCGGCCAGCGCGGTGTGTGCGCAGAGCCCCGGGGTCTTGACGAACATCGTCAATGCTGGTCTGCTTCGGCTGGCGGACGGCATTACGGACGTCGCCGTGCTGGAAAAGGCCATGGAAGAGGCCGCGGTGGAGGAAAACACCAATGGTCTGCGGCCCATCAGTTACCTCTCGATCTTCGCGTCCACCGCGCCAATGTTCGGACTGCTAGGTACGGTGAGCGGTATGATCAAGGCGTTTCAAAAAATCGGGCTGGGTGCGATGGGCAACCCTGAAAAGCTTGCCGGAAACATTGGCGAGGCCATGATCACCACGGCGTTTGGGTTGATTGTCGGTATTCCGCTGATGTTCTTCTACTTCTACCTCAAGTCCAGATTTCAAGGGAACATGGCGCGCATCGGGCGCTTGGCGGGCAACCTCACCCACCACATGTCCTCGATCTTTGACCGACTCCGAACCGGCGAGCTGCCGTTGGATCGCGTGACGTTACCGGAACTGACGATGCCGTTGCCCGCGGCGAACCCCGCGCCGGCTACATCGCCCACCGCGACGACGTCGACCCCCGGAGCTTGACCATGAGGCTGATCCGCGACGACGTCGAAGAAGCCAAGTTCCAGATGGCGCCCATGATCGACATGGTGTTTCTGCTGTTGGTCTTTTTTATGTGCGCCTCGCAGATCAGCCAGAACAAAGCATTGCAGCTGGAGCTTCCCGTGGCGACCAAGGGCGTGGTTCCCAAGGAACGACCCACTCGTTGGATTGTGAACATTTTCGCGGATGGACAATTGTTCAGCGGTGATCGGCCGTGTACGGTGGACGACCTCAAGGCCGAAGTTTCACGACGGCTTCGTGAGGAGCCGAACACCAAGATCTACCTGCGCGCGGACGCCAAAGCAGAGTACCGTCACATCAAAAAGGTGCTCGAGGCCATGGCGTCGATCGGGGTGGATGATTTCATTTTTGCCGTGTTCAACCCCAGCGAGAGTGCACTTTCCCCATGAAGTTCCCCACGTTTGAGATCGAAGACCCGGACATCAACGTCTCCTCGCTGATTGACATGGTGTTCCTCCTGTTGTCCTATTTTATTGTGTCGGCCAGCTTGGTCCGCTCCGAGGCGGATCTCGGGATCCGCCTGCCGGGCATGCTGGCCCAGGCACAGACGGTGGACATGGCCGACGAACAAATCATCGAGATCCGCGACACCGGTCGGGTGGTGCTCAACGGGTTGGAGTACGACTCACCCGACTCGACGGAGCTGCCTCAGCTGGTCCAGGTGTTGACCCGGTACCGGTTGGCCTCCGAAGCGGCACGCGCCGAGCCAATGATCACACTGCAGCCCGACGAGAAGGCCCGCCACCAGCGGGTGGTGGACGTGATGAACGCCTGCGCGCGGGCGGGGATCAAGAACGTGACCTTCGCCGCCGGAGGGGGCTGAGTAGGAGGGTCATGCCGTGAAATCGGCAATGCCATTGGATGTGATCCTCTCGGGCTTCGGATACCTGAAGCTCTCCGAGGAACGGCGCCGAACGCTGTGGACCGCGGGGCTGATCAGTCTTTTGATCCATGTGGCGGCGCTGCTGGTGTTCGGCTCGTGGGTGGTCATTCGGTCGTTGTTGGAGGAGCGTACGGTCTTCACCGCTCCGCCGCCCCTCAAAACCTACGAACCGCGTAAGCTGGAACATCAGGTGAAGGTAACAAAACGACAACGCAGTTCCAGCCGACCGGCGGTCATGCCCCGCATGGTCGCGGCGCGGCCTTCAAGCCTGGCGTTGCCGGAAATCAAAGTGGATCCCAAAGTGGTCCGAACAAGTTTCCAGCCGAAATTCAAGGCGATCACCGGCATCGGGCTCGGCGCGGGTCTGGGGCAGGGCTACGGGCTGGGAGGCTTCGGCGAGGGCGTCTCGGCCTTCGACTTCTTCGGCATCCGTGGCCGCGGCGAAAAGATCATGATTTGCGTGGACGTATCCATCAGTATGGTGGAGGAAGAGCGCGGTGGGTTCGAAGGTTTCGATCGAGTCCGGGCGCGACTCGGCCAGGTCATCGATGCGCTGACGGAGAAGACCTTGTTCAATGTCGTAGTTTTCGCCGATGCCGCGCAGACGTTCCGGGACGAGATGGTGCCGGCGACGGATGCGAACAAGCGGGAGGCGAAGAAGTTCCTAGCCCAGTTCAACACGCCCAAGAACTACGGTTTGACTTCGGGCAATGTCCGGGCCGTGGACCTCGGGCTGAAGGCAAGAGGCGGCACCACCCGGCTGGATTTGGCCCTCACGGCGGCGTTCCTCCAAGGCGCTGATACGATCTTGATCATTTCCGATGGGCTTCCTCGCGTTGCGAAAGATCTCACCGCGGACCAACTGGCCGCGTGGAACGCGCGGTTGGAAGAGTGGCGCAAGGCGAACGAGGCCGCACTCCGCGCTTATGACGAAGCTGTGGCCAGGATGGAATGGCGCGAAGAACGAGTGTGGATTCCACCGAAGCCGGCTCAACCCGCCAAGCTCCGTGAGGACGGTGGGTCGGGTGGTTCAGGGCCTACGGCAGGGCATTGGACGACGCGGCGGGTTCCTGTGCGTCCACTTCCGCCTCGTCCCAGGCCACCTGAGATGCCGGAGCACATGAAGTGGTGGACGTTGGAGGATTTCTTCGAACATTTCCGGCTGTTGCACGAGCAGTGCTATGTCAAGAAAGGCAAGAAGCCGCCCGTGGTGCACGCCATTGGCTACGGCATTGACAAGGAAGGCGCGGACTTCTTGCGCGAGTTCACCAAGAAGTACAGCGGATCGTTCCGCAGCATCAGCCGAATTCAATGATTCGCCGCCGGCTCGGCGGTCGTGATGAATTCGAGGTAGTCGTGGAACGCCGCCACGAGGCCGGCACCGAATTCCTCCCATAGTGCGCCGGAGGGCGGACAAGACCGACTCGCAATCCAGTTGGCGTTCAACTCCAACACCACGGCATCCAGCCCATAGCGCGTCCAAATCCCTTCACCAAAGGTGCCGGGATTGGAGAAAATCGAGCGGCCTTCGGAAAACCATGTGGACTGGCGTAGCGCGGCCTCCCAACGTTCCATGCGACCGCGGAACTCTTTCAGCGCGGGTTCGTCTCCGGCCGGCAGGTGGAGTTTGCCGTGGCCATCGTTGTGCAGATCTATGAGCAATGCGGGGCGGCGATTCGCGGCGAGTTCGCGTTCGAGCCAATGCTCGAACGCCGCGTTCTCCGGCGCCAACCAGGGGTCGGCGGGAGCGTCCCATTTTCGGTTCAGATCGGCGCCATGGGCGTTGAAGCGAGTCCAGCCCGCCACGACTCCATCGGGGTTGGCCATGGGCAGCACGCAGACCTTGCAGCGGGATAAGAGGCGTTGCGATGCCTCGTCGCTCGAGATCAGCCGCCGAAGCAAGCCTTGCACGACCCAGTTGCCTCCGGATTCCCACGGATGTGCTCGAGCACGCAGAACGATGGACCGCACCGCGGTGGCCGGGCCCACAGTGATCATTTCCAAGGGGCGCCCTTGCACGCTGCGGCCGATACATTCCACGGTCACCCGTGGGCGGCGGCGGAGTTCATCCATCCAGCGCTCCAGATCGGACCACCGGTACGGTTCGACGCGGGCGATGTGGAGGCAGGGACCGGGCATGGTCACCACAAGGCGCACGCAGTTGGAGTGGAGGATTTCGGTCGCCATGGGACTCCATTCGCGCCCATTCGGCGACACGTAGAGCGTGCTCATTTCGTGCGCTACGGAACCTGGTCGTCCGTTCCACACGTTCAGCAAGTTCGTGAACTCCAGTATCCAGACAGTGCCCGAGGAAGCATGCAGCACCGTATGGATATGCCCAGCTGCGCGGTTGGGAGAGTTCCGTTCCTGGTCGTAGACAAGGTGGATCCGAATCTGTCGCTCCCCGATGAGCTCCCACCATAGCGGAGAGCCGTTTTCCATTTTGGTTTCCAGATAGGGTTGCTCTGGCTGAGCCATCGCGGCAACGGAGAGGGCAGCCAGGGTTAGGAACTCCTGCATGCTGCGTTTCATTTGGGTACTGCCCCGACTGATTCGACGCGCGAGCGGTAATCTTCTTCCAAATCCGCGGTGGTGGCGAGATCGTGGTACATGCCCACCGGGCCGTGGGGGCGCAAGGCTGCCTGAACGTTGGCCTCCGCGGACGCCCATGCGGTCCGCAGTTCTCTTGGTACGAAATCACGTAGAGACGCCGCGTCGCCGAACGTCCGCTGGGCATGGAAGAATTTTCCCGCGGCGGTCCAGGCCAGAGCCAGACGCGCAGTGGCTTCGGCTTCGATGGACCGCGCAGCGTCCCCGGCCTGGCGAGCGCGCCGTCGGGCTTCTTCGTAGGAGGCGATCGCATCCTCGAGTCGAGACATGCTTTGAAACGCTCGCGCCCGCAACAGAGCGATGTCCGCGGCCTCCGCGTCGCTCAGCTTTGGATCGGTCAGATCTCGCACGGCATCCAGCGCTTGCTCCGCCCGCCCGATGGCCAGCCATGCCCGAGCCTCCTCCCGGCGAGCCAGCCGCCATAAATCAAATTGGCCGACGCCCGGAGCCATCGCCAGTGTAGCGACGTTGGACCAGGCTATGGCGGCGTCCGCGTACCGACGTTGGCGGGTGCGTGCGCGTGCCAGGATTTGCGCCGTGGGCAGCTGTACGGACGCGTCGGTTTTTTGGGATGAGCGGTTCCAGGCTTCCAACGCCCGGTTGGCAAAGTCTGCGGCTCGCTCGTCGTCGTTCAACTCGGCATATACCCAGGCGGTTTCGGACAGTAGCTCACCCACCAGTTCTGGTGACTCGACCCGCAACGCGTGGGTTTCGTCCAATGCGCGTTGCAACCAACGGAGGGCTTCGACGGGATCGCCGGCCCGGTAGGCCAGGCGGGCTCGGACGCGGTACATCCGCGGCCTCGTGTCGGGTTGGAGCGATTCACGACGGGATTCGAGCTGTTGCAGAGTGGCGGCGGACAACGTTGCATCGCCGAGTTCCGCGGCCATTTCGGCGATCTGGATCCACAACGTCTCCGGTGCCGGTTCCGTGCGGTGCGTTTCCCAGAGTTCCGCCGCTGAGCGCCATGTGGCCAGTACTTCCTCGCGGGAGCGGCCGGCGGCCCAGCGCGCGTTGCCAAGCTCGAACTCTACCGGCGCCTGGGCTCGTACCAAGTTGCGGGACCGTAACTCCGACAAGGCGTTCTCGCACCATTCCTCGGCTTCCGCGGCGCGTCCCTGCGATCGAGCCAGACGTGCGAGTTCGATGGCTACCGCCGCTCGGTCCTCGGGATTGAACCATTCGAAGAGTTCGCGTTGCCCTTGCCAAGCTTGTCGCAGGGTCTCGGCTGCGCTCGCCAGATCGCCGGCGACGGCATCGGCCCCGCCCAGCGCGATTTGGGCGTAGACCTGGGCGATCCGCTCCAAGAAGGACGTGGCCGAGGTCAACCGCGGCAAGGCTTCATGTGCGAGTAGGCGGGCCGTATTCAACTGGCCCAATCGCCAAAGTGCGGCCGCACGGAGAGCCTGGGCGGCCGAAGCCAGCGAAGGATCTGACAAGGCTTCTCGGGCCGCAGTTTCGGCCGCCGCGGGGCGGTGGTACCGCAACCGGAGGACCGCAAGCCAAACTGCCGCCCGATGATGGAGCTCCGCGGTGGTCGCCGAAGACCGCAGCGTGGCGGCCAGGAACGAAACCAATCCCACGTCGCGGGCCTTCACGGCGGCGTCCAGCGCGTCGGTGAGCCGTGCCTCAGAGTTTTGCATGAAGGCGTCCACCGCAATGCCCGCGACGGCGCGCGAAAGCGAATCCAGTGAGTTCGAAGTGGTGAAGCGGGTGGACTCCGGCGAGCCTGCCGACTGCGCGTACACAAGCCGCCACGGTGTTTGCCCGCCTCCAGTTTCCAGGCGAATTCGACGTTCCGCGGCTCCGAAGCGATTGGTCCACCAATCCAACTCCGCGGGTCGGGGAGTGTCCGGCGCGAACAGGCTGCGGGCGAGCTCCCCCCCGGCGATCAGGCGACCGCGCGACAGTTGGGGGGCTTCGCCCGCAGCGGACGCCCACCATACGATCGCGCGGTGGGGTTCGACCAAATCCGGCCAGCCCGCCAGCCGCAGGGGTTGACCGGAGCCGCGGGTCGGCACGTCGCCCAACCACCGCGGATACGGTAGAATCGAGATCACCGTCGGCGCGCCGTCCACACTCGCGAGCGGCAAAATCTGATCGGCCAGCGATACGGTCGTGTTTCCGACATGCCACAGAATTTCCGCGCCGTCCGCCGTACGAAGGACCGTGATCGGGCCTACATAGATCAGCCACAGCGGGCAGGGAGATGGCTCGGCCCGGCGCCGTAGCAGTGGAGCCCAAACATCCATCAGGTTCGGAGCTTGTCCCGCCACGATGTTCTGGCGGGTCCAGCCGACGCGTTCGGCCGCTTCCAGAAGGCTGCGGATCTCGATGCGCGTGGCCTCGTAGCTGTCGAGCTCTGGCGCTAACCCGCCAGCGATTCCCAGAACCAGTGGCGCCGCGGCCGGAGGCGTGGATTGTGGAGCTTCGTCCGCCCCCCATGCCACCGCGGCCATGCAGAGCAGCGCTAAAAGCGTCCAAGCCTTGGATGGATCGTGCGCCGATCTTTCCAAGGCTTGGACAAGATTCTTCCCACCGCGTCCAATCCTTGGAACGACCTCGTTCATCTTGCCCACGGTGGCCAAACTACGCCGGCATGGTCCCAAAATCCAGCCGATCGCTGGGAAGTTGTCCTCCGGCTGGACGCGCGGTTGGGCATGGGGTCGAACGGCGTCACATCGAACCACACGGACGCAAGGGTTCGACGGGGCGAGTCGCTTCGGTCGGGCCGCGGTTCAAAGCCCGTGATGGGAGACATGGTGTCACCGCTGCCATCTTCTCCGCGAGTTTGCATGCGCCGGGTAGGATCCCGAGGCCGTACCGTAGGACCCACGGCTTCACCAAGATCAACGGCGCGGTCGGACATCCCGTTCCCACCGAGCCAGAAGTTCGCGCAGGCGGCGGGCATCCTCGGGCCGAGCCGCAAGTAGATCGTTTTGTTCTCTTGGGTCGTGACTGAGGTCGAATAGCCATTCTTGCCGCCGTCCGGGTTCTTCGAGGACGATGAGTTTAAGTGGTTCGTCGAGTACGGCTTTCCATGTTCGTTGTTCGCGCCGGCCACGCCAGAACAAAGGGCGGTTCGAGAATGCTATGTGGCCGGCGACGATGGCCAGGACGTCGACGCCGTCGTACGGGTCCTCGATGGGCGGAGGTAGTCCGGCGGCGCGGGTGATCGAAACAGTCAGGTCGAAGGTCGCGAACGGCCGGGTCTCCGTCCTTCCTGCCGGCAACACGCCGGGCCAGCGGACCAGGCATGGCACTCGGATCCCCCCTTCGAACGTCATGCCTTTGTACCCCCGCAGGCCGCAGGGCCGGGCGCTAGGAGTTCCGCCGTTGTCGCTGACGAAGATCACCACGGTCGAAGTGGCGCACTGCAACTCCTCCAGCGTGTTCAACAGGTCTCCCATGCGGTGATCGAGCCGTTCGATCATCGCGGCGTAGACCTGAGGCGGGGCTTGGTGTTGTTTCCAGCGTGGAGAGCCTTCTGGGAGGGGTTCTGGGGAGTATTCCTCGGGCGTCTGGTAAGGCGAGTGCGGCGCGGTGAACGGGAGGTAGAGAAAGAACGGCTCACGCGGCGACGATTGATTCCACGCACGAAGCCAGCGAATGGCTTCGTCGGCGAACAGGTCCGTGGCGTATTGTCCCGTGCGGCGGATGAGCTGGCCTTGCAGGCGCAATGCCGGCAGATAGGTGGGCGGGTCTTCCACGTGGTGGAAATAGTCCATCCCGCCACCGATGGCGTATAGTGCAAAGTCGAAGCCGTGGGCCATCGGCGAGAACTTTTCCTCGTACCCGAGGTGCCACTTGCCGACGATGGCGGTTCGGTAGCCCACGCGCGCAAGGCGGCGGGCCAGTGTGGTTTCGGATGCGGGCAATCCCAACTCGTGCGCGGCGGCCAGTCGGATGGCGTCATCGTAGCGACCCACGCCCCCGATTCCGATGGCGCATTCGAGTCCGCCGGGCCGTTGGGGGTACTGGCCGGTCAACAGGGCCGCACGCGTGGGGGTGCACTCGGGTCCGTTGGCATAGAAACGTGTGAAACGGACGCCCTCGCGTGCCAGGCGGTCGAGGTTGGGTGTGCGAATATCGGTCGCGCCGTAGCAGCCGAGGTCCCCGTAGCCGAGGTCGTCGGCCACCACCAAGAGCACGTTCGGCGGAGCAGCTCGGAGATCGGCCATCGAAGCCAGAAAAACGACGAGCGATGCCAGCCCACCATGTCGAACGGGTTGCATATCACCAAGCTACGGGTGAAGCTGGTGGCTTGGCAAGTAGAATGAGCGAAGCCAGGGCCCAAGCGCGCGATCCCGCGAAGACTTGACTTTGCTCGACTTTGTGCTGCCGGATCCGCTGGGCCCCCGCGGGCGCGTTCGAGCTTGGACTTTACAGACGGCGCGCCGTCTGGTACACTACGGCCAGCAAATACCAAACAACGAGAGGAACCAAGACGGAAACGGGCACATTCATGCAAAGTGCAGTGAGCGGGAAGATACTGAAAGAATTGCAACGTCACGAGCGCGACACGGGATCGTCGGAAGTGCAGATCGCACTGCTGACGGCGCGGATTCACGCGTTGACGGAGCATTTGAAGCGAAACCGGAAGGATCACGCTTCCCGCCGAGGATTGATCCTCATGGTGAGCAAGCGGCGACGCTTGCTCGAGTACCTTCGCCGAACCGATCACCCTCGGTATTTGAAGGTGATCGAGCACCTCGGGCTGCGCCATTGAGCATGAATGACCGCAACGTACGGACGGTTCTCGCGGCATCGAACGCGAGTGCCGGGCTCGCACCGTCGAACATAGCATGATGAATTCATCGAAGTCCGTCCAAATTCCCGTCGGTACGGGAACCCTTACGCTCGAAACTGGTTTACTGGCCCGTCAGGCGGCGGGCGCTGCCTTGGCTCGGCACGGCGATACGGTGGTATTCTCCGCGGTCACGCGCACCGACCAACCCCGGGAGGATATCGACTACTTTCCGCTCCAGGTCGAGTACCGCGAAAAGTTCTACGCGGCCGGCAAGATGCCCGGGGGCTATTTCAAGCGCGAGTCGCGCCCCACGGAACGGGAGGTTCTTGTGGCGCGCATGACCGATCGCCCGATTCGGCCATTGTTCCCCGAGAACTATCGCAACGATGTGCAGGTGAACAACACCCTGCTGTGCGCGGACGGAGAGAACGAATCCGACGTGTTGAGCATCATCGCGGCGTCCACTGCGTTGGTGTTGTCGGACATCCCCTTCCTTGGGCCCATCGGCGCGGTACGGATCGGCCGGGTGAACGGACAGTGGGTGATCAACCCGACCCAGTCCATGTTGCCGCAGAGCGACCTCGACCTGGTGTACGCGGGGACCCGCGAGAAGTTCATCATGATGGAGGGCTCCGCGAAAGAGATTTCCGAGGCGGACTTTCTCGCCGCGATGAAGCTGGCGCATCAGGAAGTGATCAAGATTTGCGATGCGCAGATCGAGTTACGGCGGATGATGGGGTTGCCGGACAAGGTCATCGAGGAACACCCCCTGGTGCCGCCGGAACGGTTGGCGCGGGCGTGGGAGTGGGTCGGCGCGGCGTTGGACGCCGCCATGGATATGGCCGACAAAAGGGCTCGGGAAGAGCGCGTCGAGCAGATTCGAGAAGAACTACGGCAGCGGCTGTTGGAGGCCGAGCCGGAGTTGAGTCCCAGCGACATTCGGAACGTCGCGGACCGGCTGGAGATCGAGGTCGTCCGCCGCCGTGTGTTGGAGCGGGGGGTGCGAGTCGGCGGTCGTGGGTTGGACGAGATTCGTCCGGTGTACTGCCAAGTGGGCGTGTTGCCGCGGACCCACGGGTCGGCTTTGTTCATGCGCGGGGAAACCCAAGCCCTGGCCACGGTGACGCTGGGTGCGCATGAAGACGCTCAAGACTTGGATGCCATTGCCGGGGGGCCGGAGGAGAAGCGGTTCTTGCTCCACTACAACTTCCCGCCGTACTCCGTCGGCGAGGTGGGCCGTCTGGGCCCCGTGGGCCGTCGCGAGATCGGGCACGGTGCGCTGGCCGAGCGAAGTTTGCGGCCACTGATGCCCACCGACTATCCCTACACCGTCCGGGTGGTCGTCGAGATCATGGAGTCGAATGGCTCCTCCTCGATGGCCAGTGTGTGCGCGGGCAGTTTGGCGCTGATGGATGCCGGAGTGCCGTTGGCCAAGCCCGTCGCGGGAATCTCGATTGGATTGTTCACCGGGCCTGGTCACGAGCCTGTATTGGTGACCGATATCTTGGGCACGGAAGACCACTGCGGCGACATGGACTTCAAGGTGGCGGGCACGCGGCAAGGTATCACAGGCTTTCAAGTGGATTTGAAACTCCGGGGGCTCGATTGGGAAATCACGGAACGTGCCTTGGAGAAGGCGCGCGTGGCGCGACTGAAAATACTCGACGTGATGGACTCGGTGATCTCCGCACCCCGCCCGGAGCTGTCGCCCTATGCGCCGCGGGTGGAAGTCTTCAAGGTTCCGGTGGACAAAATTGGCGCCTTGATCGGACCGGGCGGCAAGAACATCCGTCGTATCACGGAAACCTACAAAGTCGAGATTGACGTGGAGGACGACGGAACGGTGCGCGTGTACAGTGTTTCAAAAGAGGGTATGGAAGCCGCCCGCCGCGAGATCGGCATGCTGAGTGCGGAGGCGGAGGTGGGCAAGACCTACCAGGGCCGCGTGACCAGCGTGAAAGATTTCGGTGCCTTTGTGGAGATCCTTCCTGGGCTGGAAGGACTGGTACATGTAAGCGAGCTGGCGAACTTCCGGGTCAAGAACGTCGAGGATGTTTGTAAGCCGGGCGATGTGATGTGGGTGAAATGCATCCACGTGGATGAAAATGGTCGGATTCGGCTGAGCCGGAAGGCGGCACTGGCGGAGCGGGATGCGGTGGTGGCCGCGCCCGAGTCCGATCGCAGAGTTGAGGGTTCGACGTCTCCGGCGCCCCAGTCCGGCCCGACTCCGTCAGGCAGTGCGCCGGAGAATGTTGCTTGGTCTGAAGAGCGTCCGCGCTCATCCGAACCGTTCCGCAGCGAGTCGCACGAGCATCGTCCCCATCGCCATTTTGGTGCGGGATCCTCACGGGGGGGACGTGGAGGTGGTCCATCGCGGGGAGGGAACGGGGGGCATTCGCGGGGGGGTGGGCGTCCGCCGCACCTTCACCGGTAGCCGAGGACGCCGCGGGAAGAGGCCATGGGGACAGTGGCTCAACGGCGACGGGCGTTGGAGGTTTTCGAGCGACTGCACCAGGCGTATCCCGACGCCAACTGTGAGTTGCGTCATTGGTCGACGCCGTTCGAGTTGGCCGTGGCCGCGATATTGTCCGCTCAATGCACGGACGAACGGGTCAACCAAATCGCTCCCGGCCTGTTCCGAAAATACCCGACGCCCGCGGATTGGGCGCGTGCGCCGAGGGAAGAAATCGAGAACGACATCCGATCCACGGGCTTTTTCAGGAACAAGGCTCGTAGCATCCAGGAACTTGCCCAAATCGTCGTGGAGCGTTTTGGCGGGGAATTGCCATCGGACTTCGATACGCTGGTAACGTTGCCCGGCATAGGGCGCAAAACGGCGAATTTGCTGGTGGCTACGGCGTTCGGGGGACAGGGGATCATCGTGGATACGCACTGCGCACGCGTGTCGCGTCGGCTCGGATTGACCAAGGAGGAGGACCCCGAAAAGATTGAAATGGTCCTCCGAGAGTTGATCCCACCCGACCGTTGGAGCATCTTCTCGCACACGATGGTGATCCATGGGCGCCGCTGTTGTAAAGCCCGGCGGCCAGAATGCGAGCGGTGCCCAGTCGCTGATTTGTGTCCCTCCAGCACCGTCCGCGCCCGCTGACCGAACCAGGTTGGACTGCGCTCGAGCGAGCGTCGGAACGCCCCGTCTCGGATCCATCCGGTGCCCCAAAAAGGTGCGCGAAATTTCAAATCGAGGAGACCGGACTTGAGCGGGCACGGGACGGCCCAGAGGGTTCGTTGACAACCCGCGAGACTTGCGGAAAATTAGGCGCATGGGTCTTTGGAAGCAATGGCACGATGTGGCTTCCGTGAAGGATTTGGAAGCGGCGGGTCGGCTTGCGGTTCGAGTCGGGAAAATCCCGATCCTCTTGCTTCAGACGGATGACGGCCTCCACGCAATCGAAAATCGGTGCACCCACGAGGATGCGGAGTTAACCGCCGGGTTCTTGGAGGGGGACGAGATCGAGTGCCCACTCCATGGGGCCCGCTTCGATATCCGGACGGGTACCCACGTGGCGCCTCCGGCGAACGGGCCCATCGCGGTGTTTGAAACCCGTGTGGAGAACGGGCGAATCTGGGTTCGTTGCTGATGCGCAGGCCGGTCGAATGGGTGGAACGGGCGGTCGATGGGGTTCGGGTGACGGTCCGGGTCACCTTTCGTGGAACGCGGAGTCTGCGCTGGCAGATGCGTCGGGCCGACGAGGCCCAATGGCGGTACGATGTGACCGCCACGCCGGAGCAGTGGGCGACCTTGGTGGCCACCGTGGAAGCGCGGTACCGGCGAAGGGCTGCCTCGTGGGAGGATGTTCTGCGCGTGCGACGGTGGCGGGACCAGGCCCTTGCGCTGTTGCCTTCTGTCAGTCCCCGAGCGGATCGGATTGACTTGTCCGTTCCGGTGGAGGAAACTGCTTCGATGGGTTTTGACGATGTGGCGCGTGATGCTGAAATCCAAGATTCATCGGGCGCGAGTGACGGGGGCTGACCTTCATTACGAAGGGAGCCTGGCCTTGGACGCGGACCTCATGAAGGTCGCGGACATTGCGCCCGGCGAACAGATTCATGTGTATAACGTAACCAATGGCGCGCGGTTTGTGACGTACGCGATTCCTGCGCCAGCCGGTTCGGGGACCGTTATGTTGAATGGCGCAGCAGCGCGGTTAGGCATGCCAGGCGATCAGGTGATCGTTGCGGCCTACGCCATGGTGGAGGATGGTGAAGTGGCGTCGTTCCGACCCCGGATTATCATGGTGGACGAGCGTAACCGAGTGCGGCGCACTCGTCCGCGTTGATCGTGAGCGAGTGAACTATGAAAACGAAGTGGATGCTCATCATGGTAGCGGTCGCCGTGGGGTCTATGGCTCCATGGGTGGAGGCACGAACGTGGACCAGCGCCAGTGGCGCCACTGTGGAGGCGGAGTACGAGGGAATGCAGGGCAACTTCGTCGTGCTCCGGAAATCCACGGGTGAAAAAATCATGATCCTTCTTCAGCAGTTGAGCGAAGAGGATCAAGCGTTCGTCCGAGAGCAACTGACGCCTAAGACGCCGGCCTCGCCCACTCCGACCGGTCCACACCGCGGGCGTGAGAGCCATTCGACGCGGCCGGTGCAAGTGCCTTCGACCACTCCGCCGGTGCTCACGCCCGAAGGGCCCGGTTCGAAAGAAAAGCGCAAGGGGGGCCCACGCCTGACCGAGGAAGAGGTGGCGGCGCTGAACAAAGAACTCGTGCTGGATGCGACCAGTGGAGAAAAGCTCGAGTTTGTGGGCGGGATGTCTCCGAAAAAGCGCTTGGGGGAGAAAGATCGGGACTGGAAAGAAGGCGATCCGATCCCGGTCACGATCACATGCGAACTGGTGCGTGTGCGTCCCAAAAAGGAAGGCGAAGTGGACCGCAAGCGCGTGACGTCGGGGACGGGGGTGTTCTACATTACGAACGAACAGGGGGACGTGGTGCTCGAAGGAAAGGAATCTCTCGACAAACTCCAGCCGGAAAAAGATTTCGGGTATAAGGGCGAACTCCCGAAGCCCGGGAAGTACACGCTAGTGATCTATACGGAGTACAAGGGGACGCGGCTGGGCATGACGGAGACCTTGAACGTCGCCGCGCCCCGCAAATAAGTTGGTAGTCGAGGCCACTGCGCTAATGGTGGGGTCTCATGCCGGCACGGCATGGGCGTAGCCTGCAAACTTAGAGTCCCAGAGACCTTCCAATTTGGTACACCAGTGTCGTGACCCCCCAGGCCAGAGCATACAGTGCGGCGAATTGAACCCCGGTCCACTTCCATGAACCGCTCTCCCTCCACATGACCGCCACGGTGGCCAAGCAGGAAGGCGAGATAAGCATGA
>Ga0272449_1002768_pt1 | contig 15910 bp, 10 predicted proteins | sample YNPCB0241_FD_198679 | JGI IMG/M metagenome (GOLD analysis project Ga0272449, IMG submission 198679) | Hot spring sediment microbial communities from Yellowstone National Park, WY, United States - YNP-CB-024-1 | ecosystem: Environmental > Aquatic > Thermal springs > Hot (42-90C) > Sediment...
AAAGGCCCCTTGGCTCCACCCACTACGAGGTCCACGTGGCCATCCCCATCGAGATCACCAGCCAGCTTTACCCACGGCCTTTCTGGTGGTTTTTTGTCCACCACGACAAGCTCAAAATTTAGCTCTGCCTCGGCAAATTCGCCCACTCCGCCCGCCAGTACCCCAACTGTCAGAGACCATCTCAAAAGGACATCCATAAATTTTGCCTTTCTACTTGCAAAAAGGATTCTTTATTGGGGGGATCTCAATGCCGGATTGAACCCTGCAGCCTATCGGGGAAACCAACGACGTGAAGGAACGAAGCTCACAGGGAAATCTTTGGGGTAATGCAAGGAACCCTCCCTCCGCTTGTCGCTCAAAAAGGTACCTTTGCCCGCGATAGGCCGGGACACAATCGGGGAAACAACCACACGATGTTGAATCCTCTCCCCGCCGAGCTTCTGAGGGATTACTTGTTTTGCGGCCCCAAGTTAACCCAGACATCCAGCCGGGGTGCCTGCCATGTGTAGGGCTTGCCCACAATGTCGAGCCATCCGTCCCCATTGATATCCGCTAAGCGGGATTCGTGATTACAGATCCCGGTGGAAATAACCTCTATCCGAAAGTTTCCCTTCCCGTCGCCGTAAAGAATCCACTGGCGACAGGCATCGCCGGCCCCGGGAGTATGCATCTCTGCAGTGTAGATATCCAAATGCCCATCTTTGTTAACGTCGCCAATCTCCAAACTATGTCCGTGAATAACTTTCTCCAAGAGGGTTTTCTTCTCCCACTTACCATTTACCTTTTTGTACAGGTTCAAGGGCCCAGTTCCATCCCCGGAGCTCAGGACTACTTCCATTCGGCCGTCGCCGTCAAAATCGCCCACGGCCGAACGACTGGTCCCGTAATTATCGATAAGGTGGGCACGGAACTGCCCATCCCCCACATGCTCGAACCAGTAGCCACCCCCTACTATGTCGAGGACACCGTCGCCGTTAATGTCTCCGGCAGCCAGGCCCTCGTGGGAACCGGCCGTCCACTGCCAAATTGTCTCCAATTTCCAGTTTTCCTCAACCGTTGGATCCTTTGGGATCTCCGCCAGGAAAAGCCGGCGAGCCCGCTGGTTCCAAAAAACAAGTTGCAAGCCGCCTTTTCCGAGAAAGTCACCCACAATTTGGTCATGGTGCTGATTGCCGCCGGAACTTTTGATCCGATACCGCTGCCAGGGTTTATCCCAAGGAGGGCCGGGATTTTCCCACCACCATACTTCATTGCTTCGCCAATCGCCACCGAAGATAAGGTCCGGTCGGCCATCACCATTGATGTCGGCCGCCGCCCCGCCGGCGGCAATGCCTCCACCTGCTTCGATCGGTAAAATGGATTGGTCAATCACCCACCGCTTCCAACCCTCTGGCTGCCACTGGAGGGCAACGAGGGAAGGGGAACGAGTTCGCTCGGCAATGACAATCTCCGGCCGACCGTCCCCAGTGAGATCGACCACCACACAGGCCGTCTGCTGATTGCCCACCATCGGAACGGGCAACTCCCCCCTTGCACTACTCAGATGCCGCCAGGCTACGGAAGGGGCCCCTCCTAGCTCCGCGGCCCTTCCGGAAGACAGTCCCCAAATGAAACTGCAAATCATCCAAAGCCCCACAAAGCGGAAACTAAGTTGGCTCATTTCCCTTGTCCCCACCGTTGAGACCTTTATACTTCAGTACACTGCCCTGGTAAAATCCACCAGCCTCGCAAAACGGCTAAGACTTGAATTCTCCGTGAAACCACTTTCTCAGCCTCTGACTCCTTCCTGCCACTAACGGTAGCCAAGCCGAAAAACGATCCAGCACCGAGCTCTGTTGATGCAATGTAATCGTGCTTTGGCCTGAGTACAAGCAGAAGAGAAAGAGTGAAGCCTTGCCAACGTAAACATTGCCCTCAAGGGGAGGACAAGGGCCTTTCCTTAATGCGGTGGATCTCGAAAGAATCGTTGAGCTGGGATTAAGGGTCCACCCTACTCTCCAGCTGTGGGCGGGGATTTTCAATGATAAGAAGTTGCTCGGCCGGAAGGAGGGCTAAATGGCGGGCAAGGGCCTCGATCTCTTCGGGCGGTCGGACGTGAGACCTATCCGGAAAGGAACCCATAGAGGCACGGCTTTCGAGGGGAATATTTTGGCTTTGGGGAGTGTCCCCTGCGGAAACTCCCGGTCGACGTTCACTTTCTGAAACGTTTTTTCCTTCCGCGTTGGCTTGTTCCGCCAAGGAAGATCCGGCAGAATCGCCTGCATCACCGGGCTGAGAGCCCTTTGCTCCAGGGGCCGGCGGTTGGACAACCGAGGGATTCTCCCCAGAGCGGCTTTCTCCGCCGAGCTGGGAGTCGAGAACTGGCGGTTTTGCTTTCTGCCACAGGGCTCCCACCACCTCTTTCCGAGGGCGGACAAGCACCTGCTTGCCCGTAATGCGATGAGTCACCCGGACGGAGATCTCCTCACCGGGCTTCCAGCAAATATTCCTTTTACCCCAAGTTGCCCCGGTGGCAAGCTGGAGACCGTCAAGAAAGCAGGCCGCCGGCGGCCGATCAAAAGGCCCGGTGGCCACCACCTCCAAATCGAAATAACCCTCGGCTCCTAACGCCTGTCGGCCGGCAGCTCCGAGCCGAAAACCCAGCACGACCCACGGGCCCAAATGGCCATGAAGTTGCACCAAAAGAGGCAACCAAGCGGGATCGCCGGCCTGGGGTTGATAATGCGGCAGGGGGAGGAGCCCGGGATCAATCTCTTGCCGAGACACGCCTGTTCCTCCGGGGAAACCATGCTCCGGATGCCCGAAGACCATCAAACTTGCACCCAAGACCAATCCTGCTCCAAAGTACATTGCAAAACTTTCCCGGAAGCAAAATTCCCTGTGAGGATCTGTTGCCCCCCTTCTGTTTCTCTTCGCTAATCCCCGAGATTACCAATCTTCCTATTAACCTTCGCCAATCCCGGAGCTACTAAAGGAGGCCCACTTTCAGCTCGCTTTGTTTCGCCCGGCTTCACGAGGATGCATAATCCTCGGGCCGAACGAACGTTCCCGTGGGTGGATCTGCACCCAGAAAAATAACCTCGGGGCAAGTTGCCTATTGGGGTCCAATCTGAAAGATTGTACCGGTCAAATGAAAAAGCGGTCGAAAATTTCTTCATCCCAGTGCTACTTGCAAGCGGGAAAAAGTTCCGACCGCTTCGAGGCAAGCCCTCAGAGGCAGATTGCTCCTCCGTCCGCGGCAGCTACCCCCTTGGCCAATGCAACCGGGCTCTTCCGATCGCCTTGACCGTCACCAAATCGAAAGCCGGTTCCCTAATTGTGGTCCCTTGGAAGAACCTCGAACGTGTGAGTCACCACGTAGAGGGTGCGCGCGAAAGCAGCCCCCGGCTTCAAGAAGCTAAACGATGTGGCAAACTCATGCCGACCCTCGTATATCCCCGGCTTTTCTTCCACATAGCGGAGCAGATAAAGATGCTGACCTGGTGCCAAAATCGGCAGAACTAGCTTGCCGGTTTGCGGATGGGGAATTGCCTGAATCGACCAATGGGTAGCGGACAGTTCCAGGCCGTGCCAATCGAAACTCCCGGCAGTATACAAACTAACCGGTACCTCGGGACCTCCGAATGGTTCACTTTGCTTCACCAGGCGGCAGACGACCGTTCCCCCAGGCCGAAGTTCCTCGGTCGGTGTCGATCGCACAATCTCGATCGGCTGGGTACTTCCGGAAGCCGGGAATTCGCGACCTCCCTCCCCAACCTCGACGGAAGCAGTGCCCAGCATGAGAATGCGGGTGTCCGCCGGAATACTGTGGAAAGGTCCCTTGGTGATCCCGACCTCTAATTGGGCTGCCACCAAGTACCTTCCCTCTTCCTCTGGCCGAAAATGACCCATATAACCCCTCGGACCAATCCGCAGTGTAAGCTCCTGAGCCTCTCCTCGGGGGCGGATCACATTCGCGGAAACCCGCTGAAAATTGGCCGCTAGCATTTCCTCGTTTTCCACTTGACCCAGATGGCCGAAACAAACAATCACCTCGACCGGTTCTCCCTTATTTGCCCGGGAGGGTGCCTCGATCCAAACTTCGTGGGGAAATGCCCGGCTGCTAGCATGGAAAACCGAAAGAGCCAGACCCAAAAAAGCCCACCACCACTTGGTGCTGATAGTCGACCGGAAAACGTAAGATCGCTGCATCTCTTTTGCATCCTTATGGTCAGGGTTCAATAACAGACTCATGCTCAACGTTGATTAACAGACTTACGCTCAAGGTTCATTAAAAGAGTTTCCAACTTGACCCCCTCAATCCCAGACGGCCACCCCTCGAAAGGTGCCTCGACCGTGCGATCCGATGGCGTTTCTTGCCTGGATTGCTGCCGAAGGCGGTGACCCCACTTCTACCCGTAAAGGTGAGAGAAATTCTCCACTTCTACCTGTAAAGGGAAGACAAATTTTGTGAGCTGGCCCCTGGGGTTACTCGGCCGACTTTCTGTGCCGGAATGTCAAAAATTCCCCCACATAAATTAAGTATTCGAAGGCCAAGTCTTTCCCGGAAACTCTCTGGACGATATCGCCCAAGTTACCGGTGATCACACGTTCACGATCTTTATATCCAGCATATTCCACGATGGCCACCGGAGTATCATCGGGCAACGTTTGCCGGAGTTTCCCGATGAAATCCTCGAACTCTGCCCGCATGGTAAAGATGGCCATGGAGGCTCCCAGTTTTGCAAGCTCGGGAATAGTATCGGTCTTGCCGGGCCAATCGTTGGCGGTGAGGATTACTGATTTTGTCCGGGTAGCATTGGTGGGAGATTTTCGCAAAGCGGCATGAGCGGCGTTGAAAGCACTTAAGCCCGGAATAACCACCGGATTGAGGTCCTCAAATTCCTCCAAAGTCCACGCCCAAGGCCCGTAAATTAGAGGATCCCCATTATCCAGCAGGGCCACAACCTTGCCGGCAGCCACTGCTTGACGGACCATTTGGATAAATTTCTGACGTTGGGCAGCCAGACGATCGTATTCTTCACGCTCTTCCTCGGGCACTTCCTCCCGCTTTTGGCCATAATAGGGGAATAGCCGCCAGTAGCCTTCCACCACCTCCTTCCCCGTTAGGTATTCCGCACACTTCTTAGCGATCCCAGGGGAGGCAAAGACCAAATCGGCCTGCTGAATTGCCCGAATGGCCCTAAGGGTCATCAAATCGGGATCCCCGGGTCCAACACCGACCAAATACAGTTGCGGCCGATTCCCGGCCGTTTCTCCCGAGGCCCAAGCAAAGTTCTCCCCATAACTTATGGTGATACCCAGGAATAGGATTCCGACAACCCGAAGATAGTTTCGCCGAGTCGGCTGGCAAGAAACTATGTTGGCCATAAACCGATGCTCCTATAAACCCTCGAACTGTCCTGGAAAAAGTTTCATGCGACAGTACGGTTGTAACGGGGAACTTACCGGCCCGAAGCGACCGCTGTTAGCTCTTTTTTGAATGTCCAAAGACCTGAGCCCCATCAAGCAGGAGGATGCTCACCGCGGAGGATCACGTGCTAGTGGGGCATTCCAAGCCCAGGGATCGACCCAGCGACTTTCTCAGAACTCGCCTCCAGGCTCGCCGCCATTTCGGGAACCCACCGCTCGCCATACATTCAGGTCGACCGTGTTGCTGACGAAGCGAACGGAACCGTCCACCAGGGCCACATTGACCCCACCCGGGTGACGGCTGCGGGCCATCTGCCAAAGCGAGCGAATGGGCGACCATTTGGCACAATCGGGGATGTCCGAATTTGGTCCCCACCAATGATAATAAGCGGTGTAAAGGACAAAGCCGTCGACCCAGCGAGCCGTGCGATTCGGCCGGGCAGCTACTGGCTGACCATATCGCGAGCACCATTGCGGATCAAGGTGTGGCCCAGCACTTCCGCTCGAAGCCCCGACAATGACCAAATCCTTATTTTCCTTGGTGAGAACCACCCCTCCCGAAGTGGGCATCTGCGGATCGGGCAGAATGCTCTCCGAAAAAGCCGCCGTATTGCTCGTTCCATCCGTCACATCGGCAAACCGGTAGGCCACACCCCGGGCGAAAATGCCATCGGTGTCGAAAACGGCGGTACCCGTCGAAGTCGGTGCTCCCCGACCCCAACAGGCCATATAGTTTGTGGAACCAAACTCGGGCTCGATTTTTCGAGCCCGATCGCTCGGGCAATAAAAGAAGCTAATCTCCTGCTTGACCGGCTCCTGATTGTCCGGATGTACCCCGTAACCAGGCCCCAAATAGATACCTGTATGCCCGTACAAAGGGACATTCAGGTTGAGCGACTTGTAGACGTTAAATTGCTCCATATAAGGGGTGAGCATGGCCAGTGGCCCCCACCGATATTGCCAAGCCGGGATTTGCTCGTAGCCGGGACAGACCTTCTCCGGCGATCCCACGGGGAACTGCCCATAGACATCGTGGAAGTTGTGGAGGGCTAGGACAATCTGCTTGAGATTGTTGGTACAGCTCATTCGCCGAGCTGCTTCCCGGGCAGCTTGAACCGCCGGAAGAAGCAGAGCAATCAAAATTCCAATGATCGCGATGACCACAAGAAGTTCTACCAATGTGAAACCATTCACGTGGCCACCAGATTGAGGATTGCGGACTTTCAGCATGGGAAACTTCCTTTCCGCCTCGAAACTACCGGCGATCAGCCGTCGGCACCTTCCCCTCCCCATACACCTTCCAAGGCTTCGGAAAGAGGGTTCGTAGTCGGCAGGTGGTGTATTACGATTTTAAAAATCGTAATACCAAATGCAACAAAAAAATAACCGTCAGCGGGCTTTTGATTCTACCTCCTGCTAAGCTGGTGTCAAGTAAGCTCGCAACTGCTCTAATCCCCGCTAAAGAGCCCTCACCCACATGCCCACGTCCCCTGTTACCCCCCAACCCCCTTACAAAGCTGTCCCACGCAGCCGCCTCCACCTTGTCCAATCGCTCTGGTACATCGTGGGAACCCCACCGAACATGTCCCCATCCCCCTTACCGGCCCCCAACCCATTACAAACCTCTAGAACGCAACCGGCCCCAACCCCGGCACTCAGGTCGGGCCCTTTTTGGGGAAACCGCGTCCCCAATCTAAAATTTACCTGCCGGAAGCCACGGCAAGGCCTGTGTGGGGTGAGGTCCGCGGTGCCGACTTATCCCTTGGTGGGCGGCAAAAGCATTGGACCTTTTGCGGGAGAAACAAGCTATGAAACAGAGACTGCCGAGAAGTTTCCGAATGTGGCTGGCGAGGCTCGTACTAGCCGTCTTGGGAGCAAGTTGTCTTGGCTTGGCGATAGCCTATTCCGCGGAGGCCGTCCCTCTGCCCGAGGGGATTCGGGCAGTGTGGGACCTGGAAAAGGCCTGGCAAGAGATCACCGACACCCGCCACCGCGTGTGCCTGAATGGTCTTTGGCGTTGGCAACCGGCAGACGAGTTTACAGGCAAGGTACCCGAAAGTTCTTGGGGATATTTTAAGGTCCCGGGACCTTGGCCGGGAATTACCGACTATATGCAAAAGGATTTCCAACGAGTCTATGCCCATCCGGATTGGGCCAAGGTGCGATTATCCGGGATCACAGCTGCGTGGTATGAACGGACGATCACCATTCCTTCTGAATGGCACGGACGGCGGATTGTGCTCCAGGCTTCCTATGTAAACTCCCGGGCCCTTGTCTTCGTGGACGGGCAAAAAGTAGGACAAATTCTTTTCCCTGCCGGGGAGGTCGATCTTACGGCAACCTGTCAGCCGGGAAGAAACCACAAGCTGAGCCTCTTCGTCGAGGCTCTACCCCTTCGAGCGGTGCTGGTGGAATATGCGGACACAGCAGCCCCGCGGGAGGTAAGGGGTCGAGTGGCTCGACGGGGACTTTGCGGGGATGTGTTTTTGGAAGCTCGGCCTGCTGGTCCGATACTCGGACCCGTTCGGGTGGAGACCTCGGTCCGGCGTTGGGAAATTACCTTCCACCAAGAACTTGCGGGCCTTTCGCCCGATGTTCATTACCGCTTAGAAGCCGTTGTTTCAGATGGGGACCGGGTGGTGCAAAACTTTGTTAGCTCACCCTTCCGTGGAGATCAACTCGAGGATCGTGCCTTTCGATGGAGTGCCCCCTGGCGACCCGAGCGTCTGTGGGACATCCATACCCCGGAGCACCAGTACCGAGTTCAAATGCGGTTGGCAGAGGCCAGCGGCCGGATACTGGACGTGGGATATCCGCAGCGGTTCGGTTTCCGCGAATTCTGGATCGAGGGCCGAGACTTCTACCTGAACGGTTCTCGAATCTTCCTATGTGTCCTGCCCTTGGACAGTGCCCAAATTGGGGTGTTGCCGGCCAGCTATGAGGCTGCCTGCGAAACTTTCCGACGTTTGCGGCGGATCGGTATCAACTTCGTCTATACCCATAATTACAGCTGTGAACCGGGCACTCACTTATCGTTCGAGGAAATCCTTCGAGCAGCAGACGATGTGGGGATGCTGATCGCCCTTTCTCAGCCCCATTTCAGTGCCTACGATTGGCGGGATCCTCAGGCAGAAAAAACCAACGGCTATGCCGAACATGCTCGTTTCTACACCCGAGTTGCTGGTTCTCATTCTTCCGTGGTGGCCTATGCCACTAGTCACAATGCTACGGGATATTCCGAGGACATGAATCCGTTCCTCATGGATGGCGAAAGCGAACCGCGGGATACTTGGGCCCGGAATAATGCTGCTCGCGCGCTAAGGGCAGAGGCCATCATTCGCCGACTCGATCCCTCCCGAATTGTCTACCACCATGCCTCCGGAAACCTCTCGGTCCTTCATGCCAGTAACTTCTATCCGAACTGGGTCCCCATCCAAGAAATGGACGATTGGTTCGGCTATTGGGCAACCGTGAGCAAAAAGCCGATGATGCTCTGCGAGTACGGAGCCCCCTTCGGCTGGGATTGGACGATGTACCGGGGATGGTATCGAGGTTCGCGGAGCTTCGGGAGTGCTGTCGTGCCCTGGGATTATTCCATGGCAGAGTGGAATGCCCAATTCCTCGGAGACGGGGCCTATCGACTCAGCGAGCGGCAACTGGCCAACATCCGCTGGGAGGCCGCCCGGTTTCGTCGGGGAGACTTGTGGTATCGGTGGGATTATCCCACCCCTGTTGGAGACCGAAGACTCGAGGATATGGACGTCGTTCAGGCTATGTACACGATCTCCAACTGGCGGGCATTTCGAACTTGGGGAGTTTCGGCCATCTCGCCGTGGGAGTTGTACCGATTTTGGCGGCCCAAGGAGAATGTGGATCGTTCTCCTCGCGAACTTGCGACGGACTGGGATAACCTTCAACGGCCGGGTTACAGTGCCGATTTTATTCGAGAGCAATTCGAAAGTGTGGAGTATGCTTTCCGCTGGGAAGATTGGATTGCCACCCCCACGGGTGAAGTCCTCCTAAAAAATAATGGGCCGGTCCTGGCTTACCTAGCCGGCAAGCCCAGTGCCTTTACGAGCAAGGACCATAACTTCTACCCCGGCGAAACGGTTGAAAAACAAATTGTAGTGATCAACAATTCACGCCTGCCTGTCACGTGCCGTTACCGTTGGCAGACGACCCTCCCCCAAGGTCCTTCCGGTCAAGGGACAGTCTCACTTCCGACCGGGGAGCAAATCCGAATCCCCATCTCCGTGCCGATATCTCAAGACCTTCCGCCAGGTAAATGGGCTATTCGGCTCGAGGCCCAATTCGATACCGGCGAAACCCAACAGGATGAGTTCCGGTTCCACGTGCTCCCCTCTCCATCCCGGCCGACCGTCACCAAGCGGATTGCCTTGTTCGACCCCGTCGGGGAAACCGCCAGTCTTCTGGAAAAGTGGCAGGTCCCCTTCGTCAGGCTCGATCCGTCTTCCAAGGAAGCCGACTTGGCCAATCTTCTCCAACAAGCCGATGTCTTCATCATCGGAAAGAAGGCCCTTACCCTGGAGAACAAGTTGCCCTCGTTGGCCAGGGTAAGAGAAGGCCTGCAAGTTGTGGTTTTCGAACAAACCACCGAGGTCATGGAAAAACGCCTAGGATTCCGAGTTGCGGAGTACGGGCTGCGGCAGGTGTTTCCTCGGGTGCCCGACCACCCTGTGCTTGCCGGGCTGGAAACGGAACATCTGGCCAACTGGCGAGGAGAGGCCACCTTGGTGCTGCCGCGGTTGGAATACCGGCTTTCCCCCCGATATGCCTTAAGCCCCGTGGTGGAGTGGTGTGGCCTAGAGGTACCCAGGTTATGGCGATGTGGGTGTCGGGGGAACGTGGCCTCGGTGCTGCCGGAAAAGCCAGCCCGGGGAAACTTTTTACCCGTTGTGGATGGGGGATTCAGTTTGCAATATGCCCCACTCATGGAATATCGAGAAGGGACAGGCCGAGTTGTCTTCTGCCAGCTCGATTTGACCGGCCGCACAGAGTCCGACCCGGCAGCAGAAAGGCTTTTGCAGAATCTCTTCGAAGATCTGGAACGAGAATATCGGCCGCCGATCTACCGCACCGTGATGTATCTGGGGGAGGAGTGGGGACGTCGCCACTTAGAACATGTAGGAATCCGACCTGCTCCTTTCGACCCCGAGAGCCTCTCTGCTCAAACGGTTCTCCTGGTGGGCCGCCAGGGCAATCAACTCCTTGCTTCGCATCGGAAGAAGCTGGCGGAATTCCTCAATAACGGAGGAGTTATCGTAACCTTGGGGCTCACCGGGGAAGAATGCAGGGAGTTTCTCCCCCACCCGGTACAGACGGTGGATCGGGAATTCTTGACTACGGTCTTTCCCCATCCCCACCGAGAGTCAGCCTTCGTAGGGGTTAGCCCAGCCGATGTCCATAACCGGACCGCTTGTAGTGCTCCCTTGATAACAAGTGGAGCTGACCCGATTGCAGAGGGGTTACTGGCGGAAACCGTACTTCCGAGCGGCGGTCGGATAGTCTTTTTCCAATTGCCCCCTTACCGGCTTACCAAGGCAGAAGGCCGACTAGCTCGTTTCGAGGTCAATACCGCCGAGGCCTTCGAGGGCAAGGCTAGTGCCCTGATAAGTGCGGGGACTACCACCGAGTTTGGACTCCAGTTTGGGCAGGCTATTAAGTTCTCTCCGGAAGTGGGGGCTACCTACACCTTTGCCGCCTGGGTAAAACCGATAGGCGAGCCGCTTACCCTCCGTCTGGAAGTGGAACGAGCAGGCTCTCCTTGGGACCGGGCTATTCGGGGTGAACCCGTAACAATTCCTGCCGATCAGTGGTCGGAAGTACACGTGACATTCCGTTGTCAACAACCTTTCCCCGAAGGTTGGCAGGCCTACCTTGCCTGTTGGCAAGATGGAGCGGTTTTTCGGGTGGATGCCCTCCGGTTGTACAAAGGAGAGTATCAACCTTGCCGTCGGGAAGGCACCGCTGCGGATCCTGGCCTCGCTCCGTCGGAAAACCTGCTTAAAAATGCGGGTTTCGAAGAGGGGCCGCAAGGATTCTTCTTCCAACATCGCGACCAATACAACGTCCGCAGGACTTATCGTCGGCTTACCTATGCCCTCTCGCGGGTGCTGGCCAACCTCGGGGTTCCGGCGGAGTGTCCCATTTTAGATCGGCTGGCCAATCCTCCTGAAAAGAACGAGAAACGCTATCTCACCGGCCTTTATGCCGATGAGCCGGAAGAATGGGATGATCCTTACCGCTTCTTCCGGTGGTAGTGTTTCTGAGGCTTTTGGGACGGAATCACTGCCGGCCCTGCTTCTTTTGCTTGTAATGAAATTGTGTTCATACAAGCCAAGACCGGGAACCGTTGGCAATGCACCTAAGGGCTTCGGCCCTCTTTCTTGCTAGAGGAGCCCGATAAGCCTAGCCGCCACAAGCGAGCTTAACATCACGGCCGCAGTTTCCGTCCGTAAGATTCGACTACCTAAATGCACGAGCTCCCAACCGCGAGCCACAGCTAAAGCTACCTCGGCCGGGGTGAAACCGCCCTCCGGCCCCACCGCAATAACTACCTCCCTATAAGGCCGAACACGTTCCCAAACTGAAGAGGCTTCGGCTGGACCCGCCGGTGCAGCAGAGGGATCCTCCCCCGGCCAAGGTACTTCCCCAGATTGCTCGGAGATCTCCAACGGATGAGCAAGAAGCCGAACAGAGGGAAGATCCGACCGCTGGCAGAAGCTGGACCAACGATCAGGTGTAGTGATATCCATAAGGAGATTTCGGCCACATTGCTTGCTAGCCTCGATCACAGCCCGACGTAGTCGATCCAGAGCCTCCGCAGTAGGTCGAGCAACCGACCGGTCCGTCAAAAGGGGCACGAATTGGGAAACTCCCAACTCCACCGCTTTTTCTACAAGCCAACGTTGCCTTTCTCCTTTTGGCAAGGCACAAGCTAGGATCAACCGGCCGGGCAATTCCCGACTTACCTCTTCCACCTGGATTACCCGCAGTTGGGCCTCCGCCTTTTTACCGGAAAGGAGTTCCACTCGATACTCTCGACCCTGGCCATCGAAGAGGACCACCCGGTCACCTGGTTTGGCTCGCATAACGTGTAGCAGGTGATGGGCCTCCGAACCAGAAAGTACCACCACCGCTCCCGGGTTGGCTTGAATCGGTCCACAATAAAAACGCTCGCTCATCGACCCAACGCGATGCCAGTTGCCACTCCTTTTGCCAGCCCAGCCGCCCTGTGGCCCTTAAAACCTTTCCTTCAACAAAACCCGCAAGGAACTGAACCCTGGAATGTTGCGGTCAGCCCTGACCGGTCCAATAGGAACTCGATCCCCTGCCCCTCCAAGCTCCATCGGCCGTTTTTCGTTCGGCACAGGTTCGCCGAGGTCGCAAGGAGTCATTTAATGAACTTCTGATCGCTTTCCTTCTGTACCTCCACTGCCTGGCCCCCCCTAAATGATCACCCAGCAAAAACTTAACTCCTTTAAGGCCGGGACAAGTATCATTTTGGACAAGTGAGCAGCACCAAGCAAACGGCCATGACGATTAGGAAACTTCTCAAAAATCCCAAGCCATCAATTAGCGAGACTCCAATTTCTCGATAGATTCGGAGATCTATAAGTCTGACTACCTTTGCCACCGTGAATTGTCCAAAGTTTCCGTAGTGAACTTTGCGGTGGAGCCGGTATCTCGAGAAGGCTAGTTCCCAGATCTGGCCGGTGCCCATGCCAGGCAATTGCCCAGAGCACATACCGGAAGAAAACTCCGTCGGCCCCCCGGGGCCTACTTCCTGGCTCCGCGGCCAGGCAGGAAAAACTCGAGGAAGCCCTTCCCTCACCCAGTTCTCTTCCCAACACTAGGCTACAAGCGAGGCACCGCTCGAAGGGGCTACCAGTTCCTACTTTTCCGAATTCCAACCGCCGGATGCCGGCTCGGAATTTGGGGGATCCTCGGAGATCGTGCCTGTTTCGGGATGTTCCACCGCCGGAGTACTCCCAAGAGCCTCCTCCTGGGAGGTCACTCTCTCCTGCCCCACCGCTTCCTTCCCTTCAGAAGATGCCTTCATCAAAACCGCCCCTTGGGAATCTTCCTCCCTCTGCTCGTCCAGATGGTGTAGTGCCTTTAGCCATTTTGCTCGGACCGCATTTCCCCAAGCACAGGCGGAATTGGGATCCGCCAGGTACATTTGAATAGCTTTGGCGATCTGGCCCTCACTTTCGTAAACCCTGCCCAAGTTATAAAGAGCACCGGCGAGGAATGGCCCCCCTCCGAAGGCCTTCAAGGTCCGTTCCAGGAAATAATCCTCAGCCGAGACGGCGTTACCCTGTTCTGCCGCAATCAATCCCAACCAATAGCTGGCATAAAGCTTAACCTGGCGGAGGAGGGCCGCCATATCCGGCTCCAGCTGTTGCTCACGGATCTGCCGCTCCGGTGCTCGAGCCTCCTGGTAATAGGTATTGGCCGTCACATCCCCTTCGAAGATGCCGCGGAAATGATATTGCCGACCTTTCCATAGCGGTGAACCATACTCCCGGCCCACCATAAAAGGCCGTAGTTGCTGGAGGAGCCACAAGGTCCGGCCTTGGCCCAACACCCGGCTGTTTTCGATCACCTGATAAGGAGTAGGCAACAGGCGGACCTCCCGCACATGCTCAAGCCCCGCGAAACGTTTGGCACTCTGGCTTGGCGAAGCAGTAAGAACGATAGACAGTCTGCCGGCCACCCGGCCCTGAAGTAAGAACATGCGTTGTGATAGATAATGAGGCGATCCGTCAACAAAGACAACCACCTGCTGAAGCTCCTCGGCTCGCACCGGGTAGCGTTGTTCCGGGAGATCCAACTTCCTCAGCAAGGAATCATCCGCGGCCGCCTCCCGCAGGGTAGCCGGCCGGACTACTAGCCTTCCCTGCGAATCAAGGAACGGACTTGTCGGTGAGGGTACCGGTATACCCAGAGTGGGCTCGAAAAGATAAAGTTCCCCCTCAATAGGCACCCCCACAGCCCACAGATCAATCCGTTCCCCTCCCAGAGACTCCCGCCGCACCAAACCGACGATGCCAGCGTCAATCCCAAGCTGCCGCAAAAGCAGAACACAAACCCATGCTCGGTCGGTAGCTGTTCCTCGGCCGAATAAAAGCGTTTCCCAAGGCCAGGGCAAAACCCGCACCATCTGCGATCCGGGGACAATAACCGGGGGAGCCTCCAACTGGATATTCCGCACCACCCAATCAAAGATCGCCTCCGCTTGGCTTAAAGGATCTACCGCACCCTTATGGGCCCACTCAGCGATATTACGAAGCCAAACAACTTCTCGGAAAAAGGAGGCATCTTCTTGCTCAAACTTCATCTGCTCCAGACGCAACTCGTCCACAAGTTTTCGGTAAGGCTCCGACAGAGTCTCCACCAGGGGATCGATTCGCCAACCTTCCAGCGGCTTCTGGCTCTCCATCCACTGATTTAGCCGATCGATCATCTGGCGAATAGTTTCCGGCAAATCCCGCTCTTCCAATTCCCGGAGCGTTTCTAAGGCATACTCCAGGGCTTCGTCATGTCGGGCTTGGGCCAAAGCCCGATCCGCTTTGAGCCGGGTTTGCCGCTCCGGATATGCCCCCGCCCCGTCCCTGAAAGCCACCCAAATTATCCCCAGGATCACAACAACTCCCACAGCAAGCCCGAGGAGTACTTTAACCGAGGGAGTGCTTTTCCCACCGGGAGAAACTGCCGGCTCACTAAATAATGAAGCTTGACGAGGTTGATTGGGGGGCGTAAGTCCCACTTGTTCTCTCCCCTGCATAATGAAATCCTCTCAAATGAAAAACCCAGCAAATGGAATTGCTCTCAAAGACAAATCTGACCGAAACATCGACAGCAACCTTTTCGGCTCGGCCTAACTAAGCCCATGCCAAGGAACCCTTGCGAGGAAAGCACCAACACCCGCCCGCAAAAACCGACCATCGGGATCGCAATGCTTCAAGCAGATTCCTTTTTCGGGAATCGAAAGGATCCTTAGCCGACTTCGAGCACCTTGGTGCACTGCCTTCAGATTGGGCGGAGCACCCAGAGGCCCCGCTTTCCGCAGTTTCTGGAACTATACGTACGAACCATATGTACGGATGCTCGCAGTAGTGTAGCCTTGCTTTACGTCAAACCCGATCCCGGGGGACCGACTGGGCCCGCGTTTCCTGCTGCTTGAAAGGCCGGAGTTCCTCTTCGCTTCCCTTAAGAAAGTAAGGTCTCCACACACTTCCGGATTCGGAGAACTCTTTCCAAAAATGTGTCAAGCTCGTTCAAAGGCACCATATTGGGGCCGTCACTTAGAGCATGATCCGGGTCGGGGTGAGTTTCCAAGAACAGAGCGTCGACCCCGACGGCCACCGCCGCCCGGGCCAAAGGTTCGACCATCGCTCGCTGGCCACCGCTTGCACCTTCCAAGGCCCCCGGTTGCTGCACGCTGTGGGTGGCATCGAAAACCACCGGCACC
>Ga0272449_1002774_pt1 | contig 15885 bp, 10 predicted proteins | sample YNPCB0241_FD_198679 | JGI IMG/M metagenome (GOLD analysis project Ga0272449, IMG submission 198679) | Hot spring sediment microbial communities from Yellowstone National Park, WY, United States - YNP-CB-024-1 | ecosystem: Environmental > Aquatic > Thermal springs > Hot (42-90C) > Sediment...
ACGTGCGCTCGTACCCGGCCTCGGAGGCCGAGACGGCCTCGATGGGGACGACCCACAGGTCGCCGGGCGGTGCGGTGACGACCACGTCCAGCGGCCGCGGCCGGTCCCGCAAAATCCAGCCCGCGACTTCGGGCAGGAGCGCCGGTGTGCCGACGCGGTGTGCCCGTCCCGGCGCAGGCGGCGCCTGGCCGGCGGTGGCCGGTTCGACCTCCGCGTCGGGCCCGTCCACGCCCCAGACGGTCTCCACCGCGAACACGGCGGCCACGGGGCGATCGCCGGTGTTGGTGACCCGGTAGGCCACCGTCACCGCGCTACGCCCCGCGGGCACCCGGAGGGCCTTCTCGACGCGCACGGGCGCGTGCACCGCGCCGGCCCACACGTGGCCGTCGCGCCACAGGTGCACGGCGACGTCCGCACGACGCCGCGCCACCGCCACCTGGTACGGCTGGTCGACGAAGTCCCCGAGTTCCCGCGCGGTCCACTCCAGCACGCCCGCGGGATCGGCGCCGGGCTCGAGGAAATGCTCGAGGAAGGCCGCCCGCCGGTACCAGTCGTAGCGCAGGAAGCGCTCCAGTCCTGGTTCCTTGACCCGCACCCGCGTCGTGTGGATCGACTCGATCGCATCGGATTGCCAGTCCACCACCTCGCCCCGCGCCGCGGCCTCGCGCAGCTGGGCGTGGTAGCCCTCCTCCCGCCGGCTCAGCACGTTGACCAGGTTGACGCGCGCCGCCCGCACGTCCCACTCCACGACGCCGCCGCCGGCGTCGGCGTCGAGCACGAGCACCTGGGCGTCGGTCGTCACCACGACCTCCGGCCGGCCATCGGCATCGGCGTCCTGGCGGCGCGCCTGCGCCCACCTGCGGCCGCGCCGGCGGTCGGCCAGCGCCTCGGCCGCGATGAGGTGGCCGTAGGTGGCCGCCCGGATGTGCCCGAGGTAGACGCCACCGAAGACGCCGTGCCAGTAGGGACAGTTGCACTGCCCCTGCCAGAGGTGGTCCAGCGCGCGCGCCCGCGCCGGCCCCCGCGGCATGCGCCAGACCTTGCGGCTGGCGCGCAGCATCGCCTTGTGCATGGTGTTGACCTCGGGGTACTTCACCAGGAAGTGGCGCCAGTAGCCGCCGTGCAGGAACGGCAGCACGTCGCCGCGGCCCTGCGCTGCCAGCTGGTGCTTGAGAGCGGGCAGCCGCGCCGCGTGCGGTGCCGGCAGCGCCCACTCGGTCATCTCGTCGTAGGCGGCGGTGGGCAGGTAGATGCGCCCGCGGGGTGGGTGCTGGGCGAGCCACACACCGGGGGGCACCGTGACCAGCCACGCGCTGGCCGCCTCCACCGCGGCGAAGAACTCCTCCACCCACCCGCGCTCCCAGCACAGCAGGTGCGTGCCGGGCCACAGCCCGAACTTCTCGCCGTCGTCACCCATGACCAGCAGGCGCGGCCGATCGCCGGCCTGGGTGCGGTCGGCCTGGGCCTGGAGCCAGGCCATCAGGTCGGGCACCGTGGCCCACGGGATGCGGTAGCGCAGCGCCTTGAGGCTGGGGAAGATGGCCAGCGGGGCGCCCGCCTCCTCGGTGATGAAGTAGCCGTCGAGGTCGTCCTCCTGCAGCCCGACGCGGAAGAAGTGCGTGTCGTCCACGATGGTGTAGCGCACGCCCGCGGCGGCCAGCGGCCGGGGGAGGTGCGGCTCCCAGACGCGCTCGGCGAGCCACAGGCCGATCGCGCGCACGCCGAACAGCGCGCGCACCGCATCGGTCATCTTGCGGATCTGGCCGCGCTGGTCGGGGTCGGGGATCACGGGCAGGATCGGCTCGTAGTACCCGCCGGTCATGAGCTCGACCTGGCCGCGGGCCGCCAGCGCGCGCAGGCGCGCCAGCAGCCCGGGCTGGCGATCGCGCAGCCAGTCGAGCACCGGACCGGAGTAGTGGAGCGCCAGGCGCACCGCGGGATGCCGCTCCAGGGCCGCGACCATCGGCGCGTACGCCCGGTGGTACGCCTCCTCGAAGACGTGGTCGAAGTTCCCTACCGGCTGGTGGTTGTGGATGGCGAGCGCCAGGTGCAGGCGTGCCATGCGGCGAGGCCTCCTTGGGGCGGGGCGATGCGGTCCTGGGGGCCGGCCACGCCCGGCTACAGCCCCGCGACGAACCGGCCCGGGTTCAGGACGCCGTGCGGGTCGAAGGCCGCCTTGAGGGCGCGCATCACCGGCAGGGCCGGAGGCTCCGGGGCCCACACGTCGCCGGCGGCCTTCAGCGCCGCCGGCAGCCGGGCCAGCAGCAGGTGCCCCCGGTGGTCGATGGCCACCTGGCGCAGGCCGTGGAGCGTGGTGGCCGCAAAGCCCGGCGGCGGTCCCGCGGCCCAGACGATGCCGGCCGCGACGTGCGCCACCAGGCCGGCCGCCGCGGGCAGGCCCGCACGCAGCGCCGCCAGCGCGTCCGCCAGCCGCCCCACGGGCACCGACAGGCGTGCGGCCACCAGGTCCCCCACCCACCCGAAGTCGCGCACCGCGGTCCACACGCGCTGGGCGGCCTCGTCGCCCAGCGCCTCGTGCTGCACGCCGGCGCCGACCGCCCAGGCGGCGACGTCGCGCTCGGCCCGCGCCACCGCCGGCGCGATGCCGTCGGCGCGCACCAGCAGCACCGGCGACGAGACGCCCAGCAGCCCGCCCACCGCTGCGCCCAGCAGCGCCGCGGCGGGCCGGTCGAGCAGCGTCAGGCCCGTGGGCACCAGCGGCGACGCGGCGATGCGGCCCGCCAGGGACACGAGGGCGTCGAGATCGCCCCACAGCGCCACGGTGCGCGTCGCCTCCGGCAAGGGGAAGACCTTCAGCGTGAGCTCGGTGAGCACGCCGACCGTGCCCATGGCCCCCACGAACAGCTTGGCCATGTCGTAGCCGGCCACGTTCTTCACGGTCTTCCCGCCCCAGCGGACGAGGCTGCCGTCCGGCAGCGCCGCGCGGACGCCGATCACCAGGTCCCGCACGGGGCCGAAGCGGCCACGCCACGGCCCGCCCAGGTCGAGCGACGCGACACCGCCCAGCGTCGCCCGTGGAGCACGGGGCGGCTCGACGGGCAGCCACTGGCCGGCCGCGGCCAGCGTGCGGCCGAGCGCCTCCAGCGTGACCCCGGCGTCGGCGGTGACGGTCAGGTTCGCCGCGTCGTGGTCGAGCACGCGCGCCAGCCGGTCGGTGCGCAGCACCACGCTGGCGGCGCGGGGCGGGTTGCCCACCTCCTGGGCCGTCCCGCCGCCCCACGGCACGACCGCGGCGCCGGCGTCGGCGCAGGCGCGCAGCACCGCCGCGACCTGGTCGGCGTCGCGGGGCCGGACGACGACCTGCGGGACGTGCCCGTCGAGCGCGTAGCGCGCCAGCCCCGCCGTCAGCACGGCGTCGGCGCCGACCAGCGCCTGCACTTGGGACGCCAGGGCGTCGACCGTCACGTGCTCCTCACGCGCCTGCCTGGTCCAGGTAGGAATCGGGGCGGAGGCACACGTCTTCCACTCCGGTCCCGTGTCTCCTCACGCGCCTGCCTGGTCCAGGAGGTCCATCAGGTGCGCGATCCGCACGGGCACGCCGAACCGCCGTGCGCCGTAGCGCAGCTGCAGCATGCACCCGGGGTTGGGTGCCACCACCACCTGCGCGCCGGTCGCCCGCACCGCCTCCATTTTCTCGCGCAGCAGCGTCTCGGCCATGGCGGGCTGCAGCAGGTTGTAGATGCCCGCGCTCCCGCAGCAGCGGTCGGCCGCGGCCATCTCCACCAGGCGCACGCCGGCCGCGGCGAGCAGCGCCCGGGGCTCGGCGCGCACCCGCTGTCCGTGGGCGAGGTGGCAGGGATCCTGGTAGGTGGCGACCACCGGGACCGCCTGCGGGTGCGTGCGCAGCCCGAGCTGCACCAGCCATTCGGTGGCGTCCCGCACCTTGGCCGCGAAGCGCGCCGCCCGCTCGGCATAGGCGGGGTCGTCGGCCAGCAGGTGCCCGTAGGCCTTCATGGCCGCCCCGCACCCCGCGGCGTTGACCACGATGGCGTCCACGTCGTCGGGGAAGGCGTCGACGTTGCGCCGGGCCATGGCTCGAGCGGTCTGCGCTTCCCCGTAGTGGCTGTTCAGCGCACCGCAGCACACCTGGCCTGCGGGGACCACCACCTCGCACCCGTTGCGCCGCAGCACGCGCACCGTGGCGTCGTTCACGTCGGGGAAGAACAGGCTCATGGCGCAGCCCGAGAGGAACGCCACGCGGGCGCGGCGCGCGCCCAGCGCCGGCAACACCTCGGCCTCGGGGCTGAAGCCCCGCGGCGGCACCTCGGGGGCCAGCGCCGCACGCTGGCGCAGGCCCGGGGGCAGCACGCGTTGCGCGACCGCCAGCAGGCCGGTGCGCTGCGCCGCGCGCAGCACCGCGGCCGCGCGCCGCAGCCGCACGGGGGACGGCATGAGCCCGCGCAGCACGAACCGCACGACCGCCCGCTGCAGGGGCGGGCCTGGCGGGCCCAGCACGGCCCGCGCGGCCTCCGCGATGCGGCCGTACTGCACGCCCGAGGGGCAGGCGGTCTCGCACGCCCGGCACATCAGGCACAGGTACAGGTGGTCGGCGATGGCCGCCGGCTCCAGGCGCCCCGCAGCCGCTTCCTTCACGAGCCAGATGCGGCCGCGGGGGGACTCGGCTTCCAGGCGCGTGACCCGATACGTGGGACACTGGGGCAGGCACAGGCCGCAGTGGATGCAGGTCTCGATCTCGGGGATCCACGGCATGGCCGGGGCCCCCGCCGCCCGTGCTGCGGCTGCAGGGCCCGACGCACCGCGCGGCGGCGCCAGGGCGGCCGCCCCGGGCTGCGCGGGCACTGCGGCGGCGTGCGGTGTGCCGGTCATGCCAGCGCCCTCGGGCCTCCCGGCCGCCCCGTCGCCTCCGGGACCGCCGCGTCGGGCGCGCCCGCCTCCTCGCCGCCGACGCCCGCGCGCGCCGCCTCACCGCCATCCGCCCCGCGCGGCGCGGGCACCGCGTGCGGGGGCCGGCCGGTCGGAAAGACCTTGTCGGGGTTGCACAGCCCGTCCGGATCGAAGACCGCCTTGACCCGCTTCATCGCCGCGATGTCCGCCTCGCCGAACATCCAGCCCAGGTACTCGCGCTTCTCCAGGCCGATGCCGTGTTCGCCCGTGATGGTCCCGCCGGCGTCGACGCAGGCGCGCATGATGTCCTCGGTCAGCCCCACCACGCGCGCGTACTCGGGCGAGTCTTCGGTGACGTCGAAGAAGGGGGTGGGGTGCATGTTGCCGTCGCCGGCGTGGAAGAAGTTGGCGACCCCCACGTCCCACTTCCGGCCAGCCTCGAGGACCTGGCGCATCACCGCTGCCAGGCGCGAGCGCGGCGCGCACACGTCGAGCATCATGGCGCGCCGGCCCAGCCGGCCCAACGCCCCGTAGGCATGCTTGCGGCCCTTCCAGAGGCCGACGCGCTCGTCGGCCGTGGCGGCGGTCTGGATGCGGCGGGCGCCGTGCTGGCGACAGATCGCCTCGATGCGCGCCATCAGCACCGGCACGGCCTCGGCCACCCCTTCCACCTCGATCAGCAACGCCGCCTCGGCGTCCTCGGGGAACCCGGCGCCCAGCGTCCGGTTCACCGCCCGCATCGAGATCCCGTCGAGGACCTCCAGCGCCTCGGGCACGATGCCGGCGGCGATGACCGCGGAAGTGGCCTCGCAGGCCGCGTCCATGGTGTCGTAGATCGCGAGCAGCGTGCGCACCGCCTCGCGCTTCTGCATCAGGCGCACGACGACCTTGGTGACGATCCCCAGCGTCCCCTCGGAGCCCACCAGCAGGCCGACGAGGTCGTAGCCCGGCGCGTCGTGCGCGCGGCCGCCGACCCACGTGAGCGTGCCGTCCGGCAGGACGACCTCCAGACCCAGCACGTTGTTGCCGGTGACGCCGTAGGCCAGGCAGTGCGGCCCGCCCGCGTTGGTGGCGACGTTGCCGCCGATGGTCGACGCCACCTGACTTCCCGGGTCGGGCGCGTAGAACAGGCCGTGGGGCTCCAGCGCCGCCGTGAGATCGGCGTTCACGACGCCCGGCTCGACGACCGCCAGCCGGCTGGCGACGTCGATCTCGAGAATCCGGGTCATGCGGGTCAGGGCCACCACGATGCCCCCCCGCACCGGAATGGCGCCGCCGGCCAGCCCGGTGCCCGCGCCACGCGGCACGACCGGCAGGCCGGCCTCACGGGCGATCCGCACCACCGCCGCCACCTGCTCGGCGCTCTCGGGCAGGACCACGGCGTCCGGGCGTCCCCGCGCCACCATCAGCGCATCCTGCTCGTACACCGACACGTCGTCGGCGCGGTGGAGCACGTACGGCCGTCCGACGACGGCTTCCAGGCGGCGGATCAGCTCGGCGTGGTCCATGGCATCCCCGGCGCTGGCCCCGCCCTGTCGGGGGCACCACGCCGCGACACGACGTGTTGTTTCCTGCGCACGGGGCGATCTCCTGCGGGCGCAGCGTCCACCCCGGTCTGCCCTGCCGCGCGGGCGCGCCCACGAGCCGGTGCGCGTTCGTCCACGCGCGCCGCGTCCGCGTGGCCCGCGGTGCAGGGACCGCGCCCCTGGCCGCGGTAGTCATGCCAGGGCGTGCGGGCGCGCGGCGGCCGCTGCGTGCCGCGCGCCCGCCGGCGCACGTCCACCACCGCGGCGGGACGACCGGCCGTGGTGGCGCTCCTGCCGCCGCCCGTGCGGCGGCGCGCGCCGGACGGCCCGCGTGCTCCGGGGGAGTAGCCATGAGCGACGTCCACCGCATCGTTACCCGCACGATGCCCGCCACGCCGGCGGCTTCGCCCGTGCCCGGACTGGTGGTCGCGGCGACGGTGGCAGCCGTCGCCTGGGCCGGCGGCCGCTGGATCCCTGTGGCCGGTGCGCCGGTGCTGGCGTTGGCCATGGGGCTGGCGGTGCGTACCGCCGTCGGCGCGCGGCCGGGGTGGCGCTGCGGCCTCGACTTCGTCCTCAAGCGCCTTCTGCGCGTGGCCATCGTGCTCTTCGGGGCCACGCTCAGCTTCGCCCAGGCCCTGCGCATCGGCACCGGCGCACTGGCGGTGGTGGGCGCCACCGTGGTGCTGGCGTTGGGGCTGACCGCGCTGTTTGGACGGTGGCTGCGCGCGCCCGGGGGACTCGTCGGCCTCATCGGCGTGGGCACCGCCATCTGCGGCGCCACGGCCATCCTGACCATCGGCCCCATCATCGAGGCACGCGACGAGGACGTCGCCTTCGCCGTGACGACGATCGTCCTCTTCAACATGCTGGCCGTACTGGTCTATCCGGTGCTGGGCCACGCGCTGGCCCTCTCTGACGCCGCCTTCGGGGCCTGGGCCGGTGCGGCCATCCACGACACCTCGTCGGTGCTGGCCGCAGCGTTCCAGTTCAGCGAACCCGCGGGCCAGGTCGCCACCGTGGTGAAGCTCACCCGCACGCTGCTGCTGGTTCCCCTGGCGCTGGCGTTCGGCATCGCGCACAGCGTGCGCCGCAGTCGCACCGGTGGGACGACACGGCCTCGGGTGCGCCTGGCGCGGCTCTTCCCCTGGTTCGTGCTGTGGTTCGCCGTGGCTGCGCTGGCGAACACCGCGGGGCTGGTGGCGCCTCCGATCGCCCGGGCGACGTCGCTGGCCGGCCGTGTGCTGGTGGTGATGGTGATGGCGGGGGTGGGCCTGTCGGCCGACCTGCACGGGATGCGCCGCGCGGGGCTGCGCCCGCTCTGCATCGGCCTGCTGGCGTCGGTCGCCATCGCCGTGATCAGCCTGGCACTGATCCGCGCGTGGCTGTAGCGGCGCCGGATCGCCGGTGCCAGGCGGCACCTGGGGCGTTGGTGCACGCCCGATCGACGGGCCGCCCACCCGGCCGGCTTGCACACGGACGGGGACTGTCCGCAAAGACGCCCGGGACGGGGACAAGGAACTTCGCGGGCATCCGGCATGACCTTCGGGGAGGAGATCTTCGTCTAGACCTCCCCTAAGGTGGGTAGAAACCTCCCGAAGCCTTCGGCGACAGGTGTCGTTGATCAGCGGGGCCGCACCGAGCCGCCGGATGAGGAGGTGCTGCGCGGATGCCGCAGTCCTCGATGGTGTACCTGCTGGACAGCGTGCCGCCGGACGACCCGGAGACGGCATCGCACGCACTGTGCGCAGTGGCCATGGCCCCAGACGGCACCCTCACCGTGGCGGCACTGCGTCCCGTGCCATGCGCCGACGCATCCGCCTGGACGAGCCTGCTGTGGGAACTCCGGGCTGCCGCAGCAGACCCGGTGCTGGTGTGCTGCGACGGCACGCCTGCGGTGGTGCGCGCCGTAGAGGCAGCGTTCCCGGGTGTCGCCATCCAGTACAGCATTCCCCACCGGCTGGCAGCCATGCGGTGCAGCATGGACGGTCGGGGGAACCCGGGGTGCACGGAGGAGGCCCGCAGGATCTTCCAGGCCGGCGACCGCGAGGCCGCCGCGGCGCGCTTCCGCGCCTGGCGCGCTCGCTGGCTGGCACAGGGCGAGCGGGCCGTCCGCGGTCTGGAGACCGATCTGGCGCGGTACCTGGCCTTCTACCGGTTGCCCCGCCCCCTGCGGTCGCGCGCGCGCAGCGTGTGCGTCGTCCGGCATGTGGTCCGCCGCGCCGCACGGCGCGCAGCCGCAGCCCACGGGCAGCGCGCGGCAGCGTGCAAGCCCGACGATGCCTCGTCGGCGGGAGCCAGCGCACCCCCAGACCGTCCCACGCCGGCGCAGGGGCAAGCGTCGCCATCGCCGGCACGGCCGTTGCCGGAGCACCGCGCGCGTGCTCGCACGGCGTTCCGGGAGCCGCGATCCGCCGGCGACGTGGCGTCCGCTGCAGGCACGCGGCACGTCGGACACGACACCACCAAGACCGCCGCCTGCGACAACCTGGACGTGGCGTCCGCTGCAGGCACGCGGCACGTCGGACGGACGCCGGCGGGGCTCCCGCCGAGCAGGCGGGATCTGCTGGATCCGTTCTGGCAGCGGCACAGGCGCCCAACGGTGTGGGCGGTCGTGGGCGCGGCCGCACTCGTCGCTACCGTCGGCGCGTGGTACCTGCCGGGGCTGTCGCCCTGGCCATCGGCCGTCGCACAGCATCGCACAGCCCCTCCGCCGCCACGCGCGCCCGGCGCCCTGCACCCTCAAGCCGCGCCCGGCGGCGCTGGCCACGACACCCTCGCCGCAGGCGGCCCGGCGACGCGGCCAGGAGACGGCGCGGCCGCCGGTGCCCCGGCGCCGCCGTCGATCGCCGCGGTAACGGCGCATGTCGCCGCGCCGCCGGGCGAACCCGTGGCCGGCCCCGGCAGCGCGGGGGGCGGCTCGAACGCTGCGCCGGGCGGCACCGCGGAACCACCACGGATCGCCCTCCCTGCCCGCGGCGAGGCGATCAGGGGTGTCAGCGTGATGCTGAGGGCCACCGGCCGGTCGTGGCTGCGGGTCACGGTCGACGGCGTGCGCGTCTTCGAAGGTGTCGTGCGCGCCGGCGAGGTTCGGGAGTGGACCGCCCGTCGCGTGGTTCACCTCAGGACGGGCAACGCGGGGGCGGCCGACCTCACGGTCAACGGCCGGCGCCTCGGAGTGCCGGGACGGGTCGGCCAGATCGCGTCGTTGACCGTCACGCCATCGGGCGTGCGGCCGTGAGGGCGGCTCGCCGTCGCGGCCGGCACGAGAGGACGGCTCCGGAGCAGGCACTATGCCTGCCCAGCCGCCCGCAGGCGCAGCGAGGTAGCAGCCCGCCGCGAGAGGCCGGCTCCGGGGCAGGGGCCCACGCCCGCCTTCCCGAAACGATGACGATGTGCGCCCGCGGATCGCCGCTTGCGTCGCGCCATGACGTGCATCGCCGTCGTCTGCTCATGACGTCATGATGTCCATCACCGACGTGCCCGGTCTCCGCGTGGGCCACGAGACCGACCTGGTGGGCCTGACGGGCTGCACGGTCGTGCTCTGCGAGGACGGCGCCACGGCTGCGGGCGAGGCGCGCGGCGCGGCGCCGGGGACGCTGGGCCTGTCCGTGCTGCATCCGGGCAACCTGGTGCAGCGGATCCACGGCGTGCTCCTGGCCGGCGGCAGCGCCTTCGGCCTGGCCGCAGCCGACGGGGTGATGCGCTACCTGGAGGAGCGCGGCCGCGGCCTCGATACCCGCGTCGCGCGCGTGCCCATCGTGTGCGGCGCCGTGATCTTCGACCTGGGCCTGGGGGATCCGCGCGCCCGGCCCGACGCGGCCATGGGCTACCGCGCATGCCACCACGCCACCGACGGCCCGGTCGCCGAGGGCAGCGTGGGTGCCGGCACCGGCGCCACCGTGGGCAAGGTGCTGGGACCCGCGTACGCCATGAAGGGGGGCGTGGGCACCTGGAGCGTGCGGCTGCACGACGGCACGGTCGTGGGCGCGCTGGTGGTGGTCAACGCCCTGGGCGACGTGCGCGCCGAGGACGGGACGATCCTGGCCGGGGCCCGTGCGCCCGAGGGGGGCTTTGCGGACGCGGCGCGTGCGCTGCTCCGCCGGCCGCCCGACGCGGTGTTCGCCACGAACACCACGCTGGCCGTGGTGGCCACGTCCGCGACGCTCACCAAGGCGCAGTGCTGGCGCCTGGCGGTGCAGGGACATGCGGGCCTGTCGCGGGCGATTGCGCCCTCACACACGCTGTTTGACGGCGACACGGTGTTCGCGCTGGCGACGGGCGCGCACGCCACCGGCGACCTCGTCAGCCTGGGCGAGGCCACTGCCCAGGTCGTCGCCGAAGCCACCCGCCGCGCCGTGCGCGCGGCGCGGGGCCTCGGTGGCGTCCCGGGCTACCCGGACCTCCGCCCCGCCTGAGGACGGCAGGGCAGAGGACCCGTCAGCGCGCCAGCCGAACGCAGCGCGTGCGGACGCAAACGGCCCGTGCCGGTGCAGCACGCAGCCCCTGCGGACGCCGCCGGGAGTCTGCGGGCGCCCGGCCGCGCGGCGACGGCCCGGCCCGAGCGGCACGCAGCCCGTGCGGACGCCGCCGGGAGTCTGCGGGCCGTCGGCCCGCGGTGCTATGATTACCTCCGGACCCGGCGGGCCGGTGCCTGTGGGCGCGTGCGGTGGCCCTGTGACGAGTCACCCCGCCAGGTGTCGGGCGGGGGAGGAGCGCAAGACGTGGACCTGGCCATCTCCAGCTTTGCGGCGGTGCGCCGGCCGCTCCCGGAGGCGGCGGGAGACCTGCTGGCCGCGGACGTGGGCATCGAGATCCTGTGCGAGCCGCCCCACGCGTGGCCGCCGCCGGTTCCCTGGCCGCACGGCCGCGTCGTGGCGCTGCACGCCCCCATCCTGGGCATCAACATCGCCAGCACCAACCCCGGCATCCGCGAGGAGTCGGTGGCGCAGGTGATCGCGACGATCCGTGAGGCTGCGCGGCTGGGCGCGCGGGGCGTGGTCGTGCACCCGGGCATCCCGCCCTACCAGGAGGTCTTCCCGCGCGAGACTGGCCTGCCGCACGCGGTGGCGTCGCTGCGCCGGTGCGCCGACGCCGCCGCGGCCGCCGACGTCGACCTCTACCTGGAGAACATGCCGGCGGTGGCCCTCGCCGACGGTGCGCCCCGCATGGGGTTCGCGTACGGGGTGCGCTACGAGGAGCTCCGGGAGCTGTTCGACCGGGTCGACCACCCGGCGCTGCGCCTGTGCCTGGACGTGGCCCACGCGTACCTGGCCGGGCCGGAGGTGCTGCGGGCGCTGCTGGCCGACCGGGACGTGGTGCACGTCCACGTCAACGACAACCGCGGACGGCGTGACGACCACCTGGCCTGGGGCGACGGCGAGATCAGCCAGGCGGTCGACCTGCGGCGCGACCTGCCCCCGTGGGTGCAGACCGTCGTCATGGAGACCGCGACGATCGAGGCGGCCCGCCGGTCGCTGGCCCACGCAGGGCTGGGTGCCGCGCACGGACGCGACGCCACGGAAGGGAGGGCACGCAGGTGAGGCAGAGGACGAGGAACGCGCCGGTGCCACGGTACGGTCCCCTGGCAGCGGTGGTGCTGGCCGTGGCGGTGGCTGCGGCGCTGGCCGGCGGCGCGCCCGCGGGCGCGCAGGCCCCGCGGGACCGGTTCGTGTTCGCCCTCGCGGGCGGGCCCGACACCCTCGACCCCCAGGCCACGGCGGCCACCCTCTCGTTCCAGGTGAACAAGAGCATCTACGACACGCTGGTCGAGCCCGACGACGAGGGGAAGATCGTCCCGGCGCTGGCCGAGACGTGGACCGTCTCCCCTGACGGCCTCGTGTGGACGTTCCGGCTGCGCCCCGGCGTGAAGTTCCACCACGGGAAGACGCTCGACGCGGGCGACGTCAAGGCGACCTTCGAGCGCATCCTCGATCCGGCCACGCGGTCGCCCAAGCGCGGCGACTTCGGCAGCATCCGTACCATCGAGGTGGTCGATCCGCTCACGGTGCGCATCACGCTGGCCGAGCGCTTCGCCCCGTTCCTGGCGGCGCTGGCCCACGGGTGGGGTGCCATCCTGCCGGCCGACCTCATCGCCCGCCGCCACGACTTCGGCACGCGGCCGGTGGGCACCGGCCCGTTCACCGTGGCCGAGTGGCAGCGCGACGCGTTCATCCGGCTGCAGCGCTTCGACGGCTACTGGATCAAGGGCCAGCCGCGGCTGCGCGAGGTGCTGATCCGCTTCGTGCCCGAACAGGCGGTCAAGGTGGCGGGGCTGCTCGCGGGCGAGTTCGACGCCATCGACGCCATCGCGTTCCTGGACCTGCCCCGGGTGCGGGCCAACCCCAACGTGCGGGTCCTCCGCCAGGTCACCAGCCTGATCAACGTGGTGGCCCCCAACCACAGCCGTCCCGCCTTGCGCGACGTGCGGGTGCGCCGGGCGTTGTGGCACGCCCTGGACCGCCAGCAGATCCTCAAGACCGCCTACGGCGGGGAGTCGATCGTCTCCAACGTGTTCATGGACGTCACGAGCCCCTACTACGTGGACATCCCCGACCCCTACCCCTACAACCCCGACCAGGCGCGCCGCCTGCTGGCCGAAGCCGGGCATGCGGGCGGCCTCACGCTGGACCTGGCCCTGCCGCAGCCCTACCAGGCGCACATCGAGGCGGGCCAGCTGGTGCAGGCCATGCTGGGCCGCGTGGGCGTGGTGGCCCGCACGCGCGTGGTCGAGTGGGGCTTCTGGCTCTCGCGGATCTACGCCGGCGGCGAGTACGACCTGACCATCATCGGCCACACGGGCAAGCTCGACCCCGACGGCCGGCTGGCGGGGTTCGGCGACCCGACCCGCGTGCCGCCCAACTACGTGCGCTACGACAACGCCCGCGTCGCCGACCTGATCCTGGCGGGCCGCCTCACCACCAACCCCGACCACCGCAAGCGGATCTACGCCGAGGCGCTCAAGAAGATGACCGAGGACGTGATGCTGATCCCGTTGGGGACGCCGGTGCTCTACATGGGCACGCAACGGTCGGTGCGCGACTTCCGCCAGCTCTACGCCATCGACACGTTCGACTTCCGGAAGACGACGAAGTGATGGAGCCGGCAACCCGGCGCGCCCACGCCGCGCGTGCCCACGTCCCCGCGTAGCCCGCGGGGGCCATGCCGTTCGTCGTCCGACGGCTGCTGGCGGTGGTGCCCACGGTCCTCGTGGTCGCCACCGCCACGTTCCTGGCGCTCCAGGTCGTCCCGGGCGACGTGGCCACCATCATGCTGGGAGTGGACGCGCGCCCCGAGGAGCTGGGCCGGCTGCGTCGCGAGCTCGGGCTCGACCGGCCGCTGGTCGTGCGCTACGTCGAGTGGCTGGGCCGGCTGGCCCGCATCGACCTGGGCACCTCGGTCTCGTACCGCGAGCCGGTGACGCGGTTGGTCGCCCAGCGCCTGCCCGTCACGGTGTCGGTGGCCCTGGGGGCGATGGTGGTGGCCCTGGGCGTCGCGCTCCCGGTGGGCATCGCCGCCGCGCGGCGCGCGTGGTCGCCGCTGGACCTGGCGGCGCTGGCAGGATCGCAGCTGGGGCTGGCGATCCCGACGTTCTGGCTGGGGATCCTCCTGCTGCTGGGCTTCGCCGCCGCGTGGCCCGTGTTCCCCCTGCAGGGCTACGTGGCGCTGGCGCACGACCCGGCGCAGTGGCTGCGGCACCTGGCGCTGCCGGCGCTGGCGCTGGGCCTGGAGCGCGCCGCGGCGTTGACGCGCTTGGTGCGGGCGGCGGTGCTGGACGAGTTGCGGCGCGACTACGTGCGCACCGCCCGCAGCAAGGGCCTGGGCGACGCCACCGTGCTGCGGCGTCACGTGCTGCGCAACGCGCTGATCCCGGTGCTCACCGTCGCCGGCCTGCAGCTGGGCTTCCTGCTGGGCGGCACGATCGTCATCGAGCAGGTCTTCGGCCTGCCGGGCCTGGGCCGGCTGCTGCTGCAGGGCATCTACGCCCGGGACCTGCTGATCGTGCAGGGCGCGGTGCTGGCCATCGCCACCATGTTCGCGCTGCTCAACCTGGTCGTGGACCTCCTCTACGCGGCGGCCGACCCGCGCATCACCTACGACTGAGCCATGACGACGGCCTGAGCCATGAGCACGCGGCCCTCGGCCCTCCGCCTCCCGCTGGCCCCGGGCAGTCCCGCGCCGCCGCGCCGCCACCGTCTGAACCCGCCGCTGGTGGCCGGCGGGGCCCTGGTGGCGACGCTGGTGGCGCTGGCGCTGGGCGCGCCCCTGCTCGCGCCCTACGATCCCACTGCCGTGGACCCGGCAGGGCGGCTGACACCGCCGGGCGGCAGCCACCTGTTGGGCACCGACCGTCTGGGCCGCGACGTCGCCAGCCGGGTGCTCCACGGGGGCCGCGTCGCGATGGCCGTGGGCGCCACCGCGGTGCTGATCGGCGCGGGGGCGGGCGTGCCGCTGGGGCTCGTGGCGGGCTACCGCGGCGGGACGCTGGACAGCCTGGTGATGCGCGTCATGGACGGGCTGCTGGCGTTCCCCGCACTGCTGCTGGCCGTGATGACCATCGCGGCGCTGGGCCCCGGCCACGTGCAGGCCATGGTGGCCATCGGGATCGTGCTGATCCCGATCTTCGCGCGTCTGAGCCGCGCCCAGGCGCTGGCCGTCCGCCACCAGGAGTTCGTGCTGGCGGCCCGCGCGCTGGGCGCGCCGGAAGGTCGCATCGTCGCCCGCCACGTGCTGCCCAACATCGCGGGGCCGCTGGTGATCCAGGGCACCGTGGCGTTCTCGGGCGCGGTGCTGGCCGAGGCGTCGCTGAGCTACCTGGGCCTGGGCACGCAACCGCCCACGCCGTCGTGGGGCGGCATGCTGCAGGAGGCGCGCGACGTGCTGTTCATCGCGTGGTGGATGGCGATCTGGCCGGGGGTGGCCGTGGCGGCGGCGGTGCTCGGCTTCAACCTGCTGGGCGACGGCTTGCGCGACCTGCTGGATCCCCGGCTGCGGGGCGGGGCCGGCCAGTGAGCGCGCTGCACGCGTTGGCGGCGCGCGCCGCCGCGGCCGTGGATGCGGACGAGGTGGTGGCCCTGACCCGCGCGCTCGTGCGCATCCCCAGCGTGATCCGTCCGGGGGATCCCGGCGGCACCGAAGCCGCCGTCGCCGCCTACCTCGTCGACGATCTCCGCGCGCGGGGCCTGACGGTCTCGACCCACCTGGTGGCCCCGGGCCGGCCCAACGTGGTCGCCGACTGGGAGACCGGCCGACCCGGCCGCGGTCTGATCCTCGAAGGCCACACCGACGTGGTCACCGAGGGCGACCCCGCCGCGTGGACCTACCCGCCTTTCGACGCCGTGGTGGCCGACGGGCGCATCTGGGGCCGCGGCGCCTGCGACATGAAGGGCGGGCTGGCGGCGGCGATCGTCGCGCTGGACGCCGTCCGCCGCGCCGTGCCCGACCTGCCGGGGCGCGTGCGGCTCGCGGCGCTGGTCGACGAGGAAGGCCTGATGCT